>Ga0116231_10000225_pt1 | contig 84837 bp, 59 predicted proteins | sample S1TSphgellanicum_2_FD_89695 | JGI IMG/M metagenome (GOLD analysis project Ga0116231, IMG submission 89695) | Host-associated microbial communities from peat moss isolated from Minnesota, USA - S1T2_Fd - Sphagnum magellanicum MG | ecosystem: Host-associated > Plants > Peat moss > Unclassified... | reverse complement strand
TTTTTTTTTTTTTGTGAAGTAACTAAGGATGGGGTGGGGTGTTTATTTTTTTTTTTTTTGTTTACCTAGTAACCTGGTCCACAAGTGAGAGTTGGCACCATACCCAAAGTGATGACAACAAGCTTATATCAAGTACCCAAAAAGCTCGATTTAGGAAATCTTCTAATGGTTGTTTTAATTCGAGAAAGCTTGATATAGGAAAATCCTTATGGTTGTTTTGGTTTGAAAATGCTTGAAGTAGGGAAATCATTATGGTTTGTTTTTGCTTCCCAAAAACCTAGATTTAGGAAATCCCTAGTGGTTGTTCTTGTTTCAAAAAAGCTCAATTTACAAAATCCCAATGGTTGTTATCATTTGAAAAAGCTCGATTTAGGAAATCCCTATGGTTGTTATCATTTGAAAAAGCTTGATTTAGGAAATCCCTATGGTTGTTATCATTTGAAAAAGCTCGATTTAGGAAATCCTTAAGGTTGGTATCATTTGAAAAAGCTCGATTTAGGAAATTCCAATGGTTTGTTTTGGTTCGACACACACATGTATACCATATGGTACATGTGTGAGTGAAAAAAACTCTCATTGGCTGAGTAGAGACTTCGTCTTCAAAGCTACCATGTTGAAACCAAGGCTCCAAAAAAAATCATATAAAGAAGGATAAGTCTGCCACCCGACCTTATTTTCCACACAACCTCCCTTCTACACACCCCAAAAGAAAAGTTGGGAAAATAAGTTTGTAGGGACATACATGTGTATCCAAGATTGATAAATCCAACCCAAACCCTAATTTATTAATCATTAGAACCTATTGAAAAAATGGTTTGCAAAATATTCATGAAAAACCATGTTTGTGTGTATGTGTGTGTCTTTTAGGTGGGAATGTGTGTGATGAAGATCTAGATTTGGATTTTACCCAATTGGGTTGTGTTAATCACAAGCCCAACAAGTCATAAATAAGACAGATTTTTACACTATTCTCCAAATATGCAATAGTACATGTTATGAATGTTATATGACTATATAGTATGTGCCCACAATTTTGGCCCTAGTATTATAGCCTAGGCAAAAACAAGTGCTAAATACAAGTGCTAAATACCATTAGGTAATTCCACTTTTTTTGAACCTCACATTGCTTGCTCAAATTCCTACTCATTTAACCTAATTAGGAAAGCCAATCAAATTGTATGTTGAGGATGTCCAAAGTTTGGAGGGTTTAATTTTGAGAATGAATGTGTAAAGTTTTGAAAGATTTTTTTTTTTGGGGGTGTAAATAGGCCCTAACCACCAAGGTGCATCACCAAAAAAAAAAAAAGACGGTTTTAATACTTTGGAAACAACCATGACTACTACTATTAAAACAAAAATCACACCATAGAGTCATCACATCATGGGATCAATGTATTGTGAAAGAGCTTGACATGTTATATAAACTACGGGCCAAGCAACTTATGTAACCAAACCCATGATTTGCAAATCTCCAAAAGTTTAAATTTAAAGTGTCAAGGCCTACCTATTATGAAATTCCTGTGTCAAGTGAACTAAGAGTGAAACGTGTATAAAATAGGGTTTGGTAGGTTTGTGAGAATTTGTAGAGGACCAACAAATTGATAGAAAGGGGACCATTATTGCGAATGTTCAGCAGAATAGGGTTGTGTGCAAGCCTTTGAAGCTTCTTTTCTTCCAAGCCAATGGCACTGCTGGATTTGGTGGTCTGAATTTTGTTGCCCTTGCCTTGGTAGGCAAGGATATTTGTATTTAGATTCATTATCAAGTATACCTTAGTACCCTTGGGCCAATTCAACACTAATTATATTATATTTAGAAATGTTGAAATTTTCAAAAAATATTTCTTCCAAATCAAAAAAAATATTGTGAAGGAAAATACATGTAGTGGATATTTAAGAATAGTCCATTTGTTGAAATGGTCAAGGTAACTATGGTAGTAGCTTAAGGGGTTTTGGCGCCTAGGTAATAATAATAGGTCTATTTTCATATGACGATTTTTGTAAGATGATATTTTGGTTTGGTTTGTGTTGAAACTTGAGATTAAGTTATAGAGTTATAACATCTTGAAGGATTTTTAGTTTCTTGTAGAGGGTTTTTTTAAGATTATTATATGCCTGCATGGTGAAATGGTATTTGAGTTTTCATAACTCTTTCTTTTGCCTTTAGATACTTTTTAAATATCATGTAAATCGCAAGGCCACAGTGTGCCACACACACACCCCTTGTTTTTCTTAGTTATCTTGAGCCAAATAATTCAATGTGTAACAGCTACTTTTGCTTGTACACTAATATTTGAAAAAGCACTGCCATCTTGATTTATTAGTTCTGCCTGTCAGTGAGAGAGACTACAGAATGATATAAGTTCTCATTATTTGGTCCCACATTTGAAGGACCGTTCGTTCACTAGGAGGCATTACTATGAACTAACAGTGAGTTCCTTGTTTTTGAACTTCATGGAACAGTTTTCTGTTTTTAACTGTTTTGCTGGTTTGAGCTTCAAACTCGCCATCAAGAGCAGAGCCATCACAGGATCATGTAGTTCTCCATTTGGGTCGGTCCCACATTCTGAGGAATGTTCACCAGGTGTCAGTTACTGCAAACTCCGAGTAGTTGTTTTCCAACTTCATGAAACATTTCCTATTTTAACTGTGGTTTGTTGGTTTGAACTTGCCATAAAGAACAGTGACAACTACAGAATGTGGGCTGCTTGTTAGACCAGCAAATAGATTGAAGAATACTTAAGTGGGTGGCGGATCAAACTCTCTTCACTCGCATGGAATTTCTTTGGTGCAAGTAGGCACCATTAGTTTCACTAAGGTGAGCGGCCTTTTCTGTGCAGTTGCACAAAACTTGTCCAAATGCAGCTCAGAAATCTGGCCTGTCTCATTGATATCAGCAATGCCTTTAAGTCGATGGATATCACGAGGGAGAGGGGATTGCCATGGAGCATCCCACCATGCGTACGGAAGAAGAGCTGTGGCAGCACATTGTGTCACTTGATCCTTGCATCCTAATCTTCCCCCAAATGGTCGCCAACTATAACCCCAACCTGCTTGGCTCGCCAAACCTTGCACAACTAATGATTGCTGAAAACTGCTATAATACACACTTGGGTGAGACTCCTCCTCACTTTCATCAAGTGAATTTGCTGCTGCAAGCGCTGCAACAAGCTGAGCGTATGTGGTGCTCACTCTCCGATATGCACCTGATACTACAGCCACCTGTGCACGTGCTGCTAAGAAAAAGTCCACCACTGCAACCCAACGTGGCATCGCACCCCAGTCTTTGATTCTGTTGCGTGGAGGTTCCCCTTTGTGTAGACTCATCACATCACTTAAGTTTCTTGCAGCATTCAAATATGCTACATAGTTGAACTGGATCACTTCTACTGATTGTCCAAGTAAACGTTTGATTTCAGGATAGATTGCTGGAGTGTCGGAAACCACCACAACTCGCGGTTGCTGCCTCCTGTGATAGAAATACATTGGAAAACCTTCAATCATCTAATACTGTATTACAATGCACTAAGAACACCCTAAAAACCACATCCAGAGATTACTATGAATCAATTTGATTGAGCTCTTCACCTGCTAGTTTGCTTTGTTGATGAGTGCTGAGTGACATGGTTGATGCAAGATGCTGCTGCTATGGGCACTGAGCTTGTCTTACGATGGAGCATACGAAGGTGGAGAGCAATGTCAGGTTCTGGGCCTCCCTTCAAAGCCCATTCAACAGCTTCCTGGATGTCTGCATTAGGTGTGATAAATGCACGAAAAAGTTCTCCAAATGTGTTAGGACGGGAGTTTGGGAGTGATGGATTTCCAAAGAGCTTAGCTGCAGCAGAGCGCATTGCAGAATGTGCATTCTTCAGCAAAAACTGCAGGCCAATTGTGTCAGTTGTGCCCTTGAACCAAATGATGGGATAAGTCCAGTTGGTCCAGTCATCGCACAGACATCTTGCAGAACGCTTTGAGTGGAATTCGAATCTATCAACATGCATTACAAGAGGGCGCTTGTACTTCTGCGCACATTGGTGAATTGCCCACAAATGTTTCACCTCTGTCATGGTGAAGGTCTGGTTGGAGAAGTTTAGGTAGTCACCAAAAGCTGCTTTGGGTGTCTGAGCTCCACCAATATACGCTGGATTGGTTGCTCCACGCTCACCTACAAATTCACAGTTCACCAACATAACAACCGTTGTTGGACACACATGCAAGGAGCACCAGAGCTTGAACATGCCAAAGTTGAAATGAAAGAAACTGCCAAGACATGGTTGGAGTTTCAGAAGTCCCTGTGTTTTGGAATTCAGGGGATCATTGTCCTTGACCTTCTTCAAACAGTTACACAAAGAAATCCTAACTGTGATGTTACAATTTGAACATGCAACAGCTATTACTGTACCTATGATAAGAGAGCGATTAAGCATGATGGCAAGGCCAGCAGCTGATAGCACCTTGTACATGTTGTTGCCAAAGCCATCCGGCTGGGCTTGACCTAGAACAAATGCATGTTTACAGAATTCTTCACCAGGGAGTGCTGCTACTCGGTCTCTACCATACTTAGCCAGATAGTCTTGAATCATATGGCGAACTCGCAGACTGGCAGCCCTTGTATCACCTGCTGTCACAGCCCCCATTTCCTCAGCTGTTGCACATTGCTTGGGAGGCTCCCAATTTCGAGGGATAGCTCTTGGGAGATTCCAATCAGATATGGAGTCTTGCAGATTGATACCACTTCTGTTCAAGCTCTGCACAGCTGCATTCTCCTCATCTACAATGGTTCTCTCTACTGCATCTGGTTCTCTGTCATCTTTTGTTGAGAATCGGGTTTCTTGAAAACCATCTTCAGCACCAGTGTCCTTACCAGAAATGAGCTTTAGGTCATCATCTACAGTCTCATCATCCACCAGCCCTGGTATCTGCAGGCTGTTGGTGATGTCATTTCTGTGTCTCGATTCCCTGTCCTCCAAGGGAAGGAGCTCTGTAGACTGGACTGCCATTCTTTCTGTCCCAGGAAGATCTACTCCAGTACTTTCTACATGATTGCTGTTCTCCTTCTCTGTCTTGAAGGCATCGCTGATTTTGAGGCCCAAATTGATTGCAAGTTGTTGATCATGTTTTTCTTCCTCCTGATCATCTTCAGATAGATCATCTGAATCTGGCAAACCATCAGAATGTATGTCAACATCTCAGAAACTTGAAGATCCCAAAAGAATACAGCTATGGACACTAGGGTTTACAGAAAGCAATTAGAGATTCACCTCTCAATTTACTGAATCACAAGAATGGTTGTCGGTTTTGGTGCTCAAGAAAAGCCTGTTTGTACTCTCCTATCAATTTCAATAGCTTTCAACATTGCATCATCATAATTTTGTGCAAGTCTCTCTGGTGTGATCTCTGCATCACCTGTGACCAAAAGCTTCACAAAATACAGGCAGAGAGACATACATTAGGTGTATGGAATTTTGTAAAATCCAATAGTGGTATTTGATTTGATACCTGATGTTTCATCTCCGTCTTGTTCATCTGGGGCAGAGTCCGTTGTGTACATCTCATGAGCATTCAAGCCTTCAGTCCAGCTGCCTTCATCATCTTCATCATCAGCTGAATCCGTCTCTCTGACTGCAGTGAACTCCTCAGTTTGCTCCTGATGATCTGCACTCATCATGGGTTTGGACTTGACACTGTTGATGCTTCTGAACTCTCCTTCTTCTTCTTCTTCTTCTTCTTCTTCTTTTTCTTTGTCATGCAGATCTCCTCCAAGATCATGGTCAACCACAAGCTGCTGATCTGCTGCAGGAGAATTCTTCTCTGTTTGTAGAAATCTCTTCACCTCAATCAGCCTGTCTTCCTGTGCATGGCTTTCAGGCCCTAACTCTCTTGGATTTTTACCTAGTGTCACTGCTTGCTGATCAGAGTTGTTGTTGATGTTGTTGCTGCTACTGCTGCTGATGTACTCAGTTGTCTGCATTGAAGTTGCTGGCTCCTGCCATGAATCAGCAGCCATGCTACCTCTTCCATGTTCCCTGGGCTCATCTGTGCTCTGGTGGTAATTCGCAAATCCTGGCAGCTCGTACTGCTGCCTGAAAACCAAGCCACAGCAGACGATAAAGACACAAAAGGCTGTCAATTTGATGCTCCCATTGCCTCGCTTCTGCAAGTCTCGTGATGCCATGATCCCTCCTCCTCCTCCTCATCCACCACCTTGTGTCCAAAACGACAACCAAGGGTTTGGTTCATGCAGTTTCATGAGCATTTCTGTACCATCGCGTTCCAGAACTGCATCTTCTCTTAGTACAGCCCCTCAAGCTCCATCTTCTCTTACTCTTTTGCTGCTGACCAAAAGAAGGCAAAGCAAAGCCGCCTCAGTTCAGTTCGTAACTCCGACTCTTTCTTTGCAGCTTACCTTTGAAATGAAATGATAAGGCATACCTGACGACGACAGCAGGTGGTAGGAAGCTCTCATGAGTTTCCGACGCTCTCAAAGTGCACTTTATCACCCCACCCCTACGCCCCTTCTCACAGAGCTCATCATAAGCGGTCGCTGGCCAGCATCGCATCTGGAATCGTTTGGTACAATCATCGCAAGCATTTCGAAGCCGAATCCAACAACATCATCAGTCCAGTGATCCCACAAACAACAAAAAAGAGCAGTCTCTCTGTGTGTCTTTCTCTCTGTATCAATCATTTCGTTCTGATTCCCTCCAGCCGCAAACACACATCGATGATTGTATAAAAAACTCCAAGAACGACAAAGAAAGATTCCTCGCTGACAGTAATGGACATATCTATGCATGGTGCTCGGCAGTGACATCACAGGACCAGCTACACACGCAAAAGCGTGCTTGATCTATCTTGGACGCAGCCTCTAAATTGGAAAGTTCTTCTGTCGAGGAATTTCCGATCTACGCACGACAGTTGTTGTATCCACGACTAGTGAACGACCGATTTTTCGACCTCGACGGAGAACAAAACAAAACAACGCTTACGCTTGATGCGTCGCGGCGGTGTCATCGTCGGAAGAAAGAAGATGCACATACAATGTACATACATACCATCGTTATTACCGAGAATAATGGCAGGCGCGTGGAGCGACGACGAAGACGACCATGACGACAACTTCATGCGAAGGGCAACTGCAAACAATGTTCTGACAATTGCTCAAGATGCTGCTGGCTGGCATCAGCGAGTGAGAGAACATCATTTCGTATCATATCATCAGATCAAAAGCAAGCAACAAGCGGCCACATGAATAGGAGGACGACAAAGAACAAATGCTGCTGCAAGTTCCGTTGCGAGAAGTCGACAAACTCCTGCTGCTGGTGCTGCAATGATGGATTCCTGACACTTGATACAAGCAACCAAACAAAACAACCAAAACGAGAACAGATACTTTAAAAAAGCGGCTCCAAAAAATGCGTGCGGATGCACAAGGAAGGCCCTCTGCTGCAGTATCGCAGCACTTCAAATACCTGATGCAAATTCCTTCTGCAATTCCATCATGCGCGCATCGCACCGCAAGCACACACGTCGCAAGGGTGCGCGAAGCAATAGTGCTCACAAGAAGAGACAAGGTCGTCAGTGGGAGAGCCCAGTGGGGAGGCGACGTGGCATAATCTGTCAGGACCTGCCCATTCCATGCTGTAAAGGTCTGGAGAAGGGTTGTAAAATAGCTTACGTAGGTTGTAAATCGCTATAGATAGGTAGGGCATTTTATTGACAGAAAATCGTCTATAGCCTGAAAAACTAGTTGAATCGGCAGGTACAGATCTTTACATCAAGGCAGAATTGGTAGAAAATGCTGATTCTGCATGTATGAAGGAAGGTATGTATCAGTGTTGGCCGGTTATTTATTTTGACCCGGTTATCAACCCAGGTCTGGATCCAGGTACCAATAACCTACCTGCCGGGTCTGAGATTTAGGAATACCTGGGTAGGAACCTACCCGGCTCAGTAGGATCTTTTTCAATACCCATTAATACCCTGTTGATAGGGTATTACTTTGAAAAAAAGTAACACCTGACCTATACCCGTATGGGTTTAGGTGAAAAACACCAAGGTCGGTTATTCATCCAATCTTCATCCATCTAATTTTTTCATCCATGTATATTTGTTCCTCTTGAAAGTTTTGTCCATTTAGGATTTGTCTTTTTGGCCTAAACCTTAAACCCTAAACCTAAAGTGGTGAAACTATCATTCACAAGCTTATTTGTTCAACAACTTTGCCTTTCAACGATGGCATTATGTAGCATTCACATTTTGTAGCACAATGATTTATGAATGAATGGTTGTCATCTTCAACGATGTTATTTTTCTTCAATGTTGTGAGTTTTGACCATTAGGATTTACTTTCAATGTTCTGAGTATGAATCTGGAATGCAAGATTGAGGAACATGCAAGGGTGGGATTTTCATTGGAACTTGGAACGGATTCAACTATCCTCAATAATCAATTCATTAATTTTTCCAAGAAATGTTTCTTTCTTATATTGTAAATGTGTGTGCATTCTTTCTCATTTTTGCCTTTGCATTTCATGGTTATTTGTTGCTTCAAATAGTCTTTCATAACCCTAATGCACTTGAGATCTAAGGTTTCTTATTCCATACTCTCTAATCCTTGTTCTTGTGTTTCAAAGCTTGTGTTTGTCATTAAATTGCTTTCACAATACCCTGAGTTTTAGATTTTCTTTAAGTTACATTTTGCATATGGATCTTAAAGTAAAATATCCAAGCTGGGTTTAGGGTTAAAAGCTCCTTGTGTTTCTTAAACCTTGTTGCTAGTTTTTGTTGAAGCTATTATGTTTCAAAGCCTTTGTCTACCACTAAATTCCTTTCACAACCCTGAGTTTTGAGTTTTTTTTTTAAGTTGCATTTTGCATATAGATTTTGAAGCAATGTATCCAAGTTGGGTTGAGGGTTTCAAGAGCTCCTTGTGTTTTTAAAACCCTATTGCTGGTTTCTGTTAAAGTTCTTGTGTTTTAAAGCCTCAGTTTACCATTGAATTACTTTCACAACCTTTAGTTCTAGGGTTCTATAAGTTGCATTTTGCATAAGAATCTTGAAATAGTCTATCCAAATTGGGTTTTAAATTTAAGGAGCTCCTTGTGTTTCTTAAACCTTGTTGCTAGATTTTATTGTCAAAGCTTTTGTGTTTCAGAGCTTCTATTGTCATTAAATTGCTTTCACAACCCTTAGTTTTGGGGTTCTTCAAGTTGCATTTTGCATATTAATCTTGAAATAATTTATCCAAGCTGGGTTTAAAGTTTTCGGAACTCATTGTGTTTTTAAAACCCTATTGTTGGTTTTTATTGAAGAGCTTTTATGTTTCACAACCCTAATTTGTGAGTTCATTGAATTGCATTCTATACGCAATAGTTCTTAGTCTATCCATAATCCAAACTCAAATAAAAATGGCAAACATTGAAGTTTTGAATGTAAATGTGGATCTAATGGTAGCTGATTTTGATAATGATGGTGCTAATGAAATGACATTAGGTTCAAATGAAGTTTTAAGGCCAATGGCCATTTCAATCTCTACACCTAGCGCACCAACCCCTTTTGAAAGTATTATAACCCCAAACACCTCAAACCTAGAAACAGAAGTTGCATGGGAATTGTTGAAGGTTCAATTGAACCTGAATCAAAAGGCGTGGATCCCTCACAACAAGACCTCTATCCCTTAACATTTCTTTGTGGTCAATGACGGCAATAAACCTAATCCTACTTTCTCTCAAACCATGTGTTACACTATACGCCACTCTATTTCCCAAGCATATAGTTTTGGTAACATTATAAAGAAAAGGAAAGGGCTAATCACCTATAGCTAACAACATGGGACTACATCAATGAAGAAACATGTGACATTTGAACATGGAAATGCATGGGCAAGGTGGAAGAATGTGAATTTGAATCTTGTTGTAGAAGATGATTAGTGTTGAAAAAAATCCAAGCATAGATCTATTGTTGGTTATGGGGTCATCACATATCACTTTGGCTATACTTCTCCTTATATGAAGGATGATTTGGGGCAAAAGAAACTCATGGAGGACTTGTTTCTGGTTGTTGCCAAAGGTTATATGCCTATTTCTATTGTTGAGAATCAATGGTTGAGGCACATGGTCTTGTGTCAAAATCCCCAAATTGTGTTTCCAAATTGGAAGTAAGTGGTTCAACATGCCATTCCTAAATTGGTTGCCAAAACCACAGAAAAAATTGTGGTGTTAGCTTTAGAATCTTGTATCATAGGAAAAACTTCTTTTGATTTATGGATGTCCACATCTAGACATGACACATTTGCTCTTGTAATTAATTTCATAAATTCACATTGAGTGTTTGCCATGTGACAGTGGGCTTTTTTGAAGCTACTAATACATCTAGAATTACAATGACTACATAAGTGAAGGAGTTATTATCGTCTTACAATTTATTGGACAAATGTGAAGGATGAAGGGAATAATCTATCCACCCTTGCAAGAGCTTTAAGTTCTATGGTTAGTTGTGCTCCTTTGCAACTTGCAGCTCCTTGGCAAGGTTTTTGTTGTGGCCATGCTTTTAACAAAGCATGTTAATATGCTTGCAATGATGCAACAATATGTCTTGGTTTTTGGGAGGTCAGTTTGAAAGCCACATTGTTAAGTTTGCAACAAAAAAAAATGTGGATTAAGAAGTCCAACAAAGGTTAGAGTGAATGGAAGAGGGCATGCCTTGATGTAGACCTCCACCATCAAAAATTGAAAACCTTGGTGAAAACCAAGTTCACTAACAAGGTTATTTTTTTGTTCCAAAATACCTTGGAGTATAGGGATGCCATAAATTTATGTTAAAGTTACAAGGACATGTACCAAATGCCCAAACGTGGGTAGTTTGTAAAGTACTCACTAAAAATATGCTTCCTATTGTGAAGCAATGTTTTCTGAACTAAACCTACGACTATTGTTAATCTCAGACGCCTTACATATTGCATTTTCGATCAATGTGAATATGCAAATGGAAATTTAACAATTTAAAACGACCTCCAACAATTTTACTAGGGGGGATTTTGAATTTAAATTGTAAGCATGCACTTGCATATGTTGGCAGAAATGATGGTAATCCTAGTTGCCTTTTTATCATTTGCAACTATTTACACTCCTAGCAAGGCACATAACATGCTTGCATTGATGTTGGACCCATGTTTCAAATGCATGGATGTGGTCAAAGCTTTTGTGGGATGGGCAAAAGTTATGGAGATGGTGGCAGAGTATGATACTAAGTATTTGATGCTGTTGTTAGTGGCAATCTTTCGCCTCCAAAATCCAAGTTCTATTGACCTTACTGATGCATTGGTGGTTGCTGATGAAGATTCCATCGATGGCCTACTGACCTCAAATGAAGCTATTTTGCAAGGGTTATTACAAAATGAATTATCTTTATTCCACCACTTACATGTGAAGCCTGAACATTATTTATTGCCCTTAACTTGGTGGAAGTCCCATGAATTGCAATTTCCCAACATATCTTTTGTTGCAAAGCAAATTATTGGGATTCCTGGGTCTTAGATTGAGATCGAAAGAATATTTAGTATTGTTAGAGTTTTGACAAGTTTATGTCGTTATAAACTAAGAGTGGAGAATTTGGATAAACTTGTCATTATCATGAAGAATTGGTCTTCTAATGCTACAGCAAATTACATGTGTGAAGGGAAGTCCCTAGATGATATCTTAGCATATGAAGCTAATATCATTGATGATAATGACATCATTTTGGATGTACCTAGCTATTACAATGGTGATGAGTTAGAATGAGGAATAAGATTGTTCATGAACATTTTGTTATTGTTTATGAAGGGAGGCAACTTTGCCATGAGTAGGATTCTAACAATGTGAACTCTAATTATTGTTTTTGCCTTCTTCAATTGTAAGGATGTAATTTGTTAGACCAAACTCTTTTTTATCTAATTTGCCGTGCATTGTGTTTTGAAACTTGACATGTTGGTTTTGTGCTTAAACTATTTGAGCATTTTGGTTTTGAAATTTTTGGAACATCTTGATTCTAAATTTTTTATTATATAATCGTCTTCAATGTATCTTGGGGTTTATTAAATCCAATCTCACAATCTAGATTTTTTGTTGAGTGTAGGTGATTCATCAAATTCATGCATTGTTGCCTAGAGAACTATAGAAGTTGGGAACAACTAGTCTACACATTGATTTTTCTCATATCATTTACCTTTTTGATTTCTAGTTCCTTGTTGCCCACTTGGGCTATTGTGAATCTTGGCATTATTGAATTTGCTACAAGTTTGTGTTTTTGGTGTAGAGAGCACCTTGAATGGACAAACTTGGAACTTAAGAGTTATTGGAACAACTATGCAAAGTGTTGATCTTCAACAAAGGCCTGTACCTATAACAGATTGGGGTCACAATCATAAAGGCCCTAAACTAATTAATCCTCATATTCAACATAAATTTGAAGTAAGAATCTTGAATTAGTCCTAAATCCCAGTTGATTATAAATGGATTTTGTTTGAACTCAAGTTATGTAACCATTAAAAACAAATGGAACTTGTGAAAAATTTAGAGGAAGTCACCTCCATCCCACAATTGTAAAGCAAAAATTGTGGACATAAATAACAAACATTATGTGGGTCATTGATAGGAGGTATGACAAGATTGGGAAAATTGGCAAAGGTGGCAATAGTGAAGCATTCAAAGGCATTGCTTCTCATTACATAATTTATGCTCCAAAGTGTATTTCATTGAAAGATAAAAATTTGACTTTTGCTTGAGAATTTTGTCAAGACATAGAGTACCTCTAGCATTTAAAAGGCAAGTGGCACATCATATAATTTATTGATTTTGAAGTGAGCTTTACATTCTAGTCTATAATACTGCTCGAAATAGAATTAGTTTTTTGCTTGCAAATAGAACATTTTTATCATTTTAAGAATTCTCATCTTAATTAGTTTTTAGTTTTGATCATGTGTCAAGAAATCTAGGATCCTAACCAATGTCCATCCATATTATGCAGGTTACAAGTTACAAACAAGAAGGTTTTGACAGAAGAAATTACTGGGGAAGGTGCATCAAAGAAGACGCCTTCATCTTTATGGTGTTGGAGTATGGGGAGATTTACTTGGCAAACATGTTTTTTGTAATGCAAGTAATAAAGCATTGAAAAATGAAACTAAATGTAGACAATCCAATTGGAGTTCAGCTTGGCTTCGATTGTACTGGCTAGTATATGAATCTTTATGCTTGTAACATAATCTTTGCAATTTTTTATGTGAACCTACTTTGTGACACTATTCTTGTTGTACATAATAAGTGTTGACTTCTCATAGTAGGGTTTCAAGCATTTTCATCTATGGTTTGTTATTACATGTATTGTAGGTTTTGAAGACCATCCATGAAGAATGGATTGTGTATTCAAACTTAAAGCTTGCCAACTTCTTGTTAATCAAAGGTGAACTCAAGTTCATGGACTTTGGTATTGCAAAAGCAATCCAAAATGATACAACCAACATTGTGCGAGAATCTCAAGTATGCCATTCATTTTGGATCATTTACCTCTTGTGATTACAATGTGAAGTCATTCCATAGACCAATGTTGGCAACTTCTACTCCTATTTACAACAAAACATGTGTATTTTGTAGGTGGCTCAGTTAACTACATGTCGCCAAAGGCATTCCTCACTTTTGGCTCCAACATATAAGGATTGACATATGAAATGATGATAGAAGTCAGACTCTAAAGCTCTAGAGTTGTTAGGTCTTGAAGTTTGGAATGAGATAACAAGTTTTTGTGAGATGGAAACGAGCTAAGAAAAAATGGAAAAAAATTATGTTTAGATAGAGGAATTAGAACTAACATAAGCTTGAGTTTTTCAATAAATAATATGTACATGTAAAATATGAAGGTGATGTATTCGATGTCTTAAGGTTGAAAGAAGTAGAAATTATATTTCATAGAAATAACATTTGCAATTGGTGAGTTATGTTTAGAGAAAGAATTTGAGTTATGTTTAGAAAGAGAAATTAGAACTATTTTGGCATTATTTTGAGTTGAAGTGAGAAATTTATACATGGCAAATATTATGGTGATGTACGTGATATCCTATAGTTGAAAGAAGTAGAAAATTTGGCTATTAGATGGAACATTAGCAACTAATGAATTATGTTTAGAGAAAGAATATGAGTTATGTTTAGAGAAAAAAACTAACGCATTTGATAGAACCTTGAGTTGAATGTGAGGAATTTGTACATGGAATTTTTCTATCATGGGGATATCTAGCTTAAAGGAAGCTCACAATTTGAGGTAAACAATATGATAACCTGATCTGTCATGTTAATCCAAATCAGTAGTAGGGAATCCTCCTCCTTATATACGCCTCACGATCTATGTATGTTTACGTTCAATTATGACCTTTGCCTCGTGTTTTATGGTAGGTAAAGCCCATAGATTGGGGACATTCCCAAAATGAGCCTAGGTTAGACTTGCCTACGGCCTCATCTTAGGCCCCTTATTTTGAGAAGGTCCCCACCCTAGGACCTTCTTGGACACCTTATGAACTAATGGGTAAAATTATACCAAACAAAAAACATGTCAGGAATGGGTGGAAAATTTTGTAAGGCATTGTAGCGGGTAAACATTGGATGAGTGTGAAAATGTCATGGGGAATAGGCCTTGGGAAAGGTTTGGGAACAAGATAGAATGTCATTGTATGGGAGCACCACTTCTCCATTCCCCTTGACATTATATACATCAGCTGATCTTTGCCCCAAGGGATTCAAAATTTATTCATAAACCCAAAGATGGCATGGCCGACGTTTTTTCCCCAACAATTTTTTTTTCTTCTTTTTTTGAAAAAAAGTTTGGGAGAATTTTTTTTCTCTAGTGTAAATATGACTAATTTTGCTAAAATTTGGGAAAACTCGCCAAATTGTTGGTGTCACAAAACTGAACAAAAATACCCCTGGGCATGACTAGAAATCTTTAGGGTAGAGCATTTTGTGGTCAGAGCACCAGAAATTTTCTTATTACCCAACCCAATATTTATCTTCTGCCCATGGAATTTAACTTGAACGTTTTTAGTTTATAACACCGGAGTTTCACTTGGTGTTACAAACTCACTTCATTGGAATACTTACAAATTTTGCTCAGAATGGCTCCCCCCCCCCCTTAATTTGGTTTGGTTAAATCCCTTTCTCAAAAATTGGCCCCCTTATATCAATTATGCATTCACAACTCAAAACATGAAAATTGGAAAATAATTTTTTTTTTGGTTGTTGTGGTATTTGCTTTTTGGTTGAAACTTGAAACCATCAACCAAAGAATTTCAATTATTAGACATTAAAATTTTCTTGCATTGTTTTTAAAAAAAATTTGCATGATCAAGTTTCCATTTGTATACATCAAAGTCAAGGAGCTCCAAGCAACATGCCATTACATCCTCGACTAGATTACCACATAAGTTAGAAAGAACAATCAAACAAATGAGTTCAATTTGAAATAAAATTTGTTGCCATTGACAAATTAGACCAAACTTTCTTAAGCACTCCGGGACTAGTTAAGCTCACACCCAACATCCCAAAACATGGCAAAAAAAACCAAATTGTTTTTTGAAATTTTCGTGCAAAAGACTTTCAAGTTGATGGGAAGGTGTATGAATTACTGAATAGGATCCAATCAAGAAAAATAATTAACACCTTTTCTCCCAAAAAAAAAGCTTGTTGCAAAAATTTTGAAGACCCATTTCCTTGATTCTCAAAGAATACCCATTTCATTGATTCTCAAAGGCTCAAGTTTCGCTGCTTCTGTAAAACATGGAGCATGATGAAAACCTTCATTAATATCACCAATTTGATGTTGGTCTCTCATGATTCAGCTTTTCTTTCAAGTCACCCATTCCTGCATAGTTAAGCAAGAAGTTCAAGAAGTGCAAGAAGTTTCATAAGTAAGCAGAAAATTGAAATTGTGTCCTTGCAATGCTACATTTTAACTATTTAAAAAAAAACACACACACACAATGGAAACACAGAACCCACTTCCATGCTAACAGGCAAAAGCTGCAACACTTCACAACTGCAACAGGAATCAAAATGTCATTTGAGGTATCAAAACATCTTCAAATAGAGTAATCTTCGAATTATTAGAAAGGTCTGAATGCAAGCTAAAAAAGCTACAAGATCCAAACTTGTGATCTGCAAGTAAGTACCCAGCAGGAGATAATCTCACCTTTGAAGTCCTTTCTTTGCTTCTGCGAAAGTGGGTGTGCAAACCAAAAAAAACCTATCTTCAAAGATACAAGTTGTCATGAATCTTGAAGCACCAGAAAACAGGATTGAAAGGTTTGTCAGCACTCCGTCCCACCCATTTGTTCATTTTTCCTCTGAAATTCCTCCCAGGTTGAAAGACTCTTAAGAAACTCTCTATGAAGTGCTCTTTGTATGTACATTCAAAGCAAAATGAAAACCCCAATGATCGTAAAAAATAATAGAGATATCCGTAAAGTCAGCAACAGGCAGCACCAGTATGAGTTTGGTCATACACGGTGAGATTCAAAAAAATCCTTCAAAAAAGTACATTAGCATTCAAGGGTAGGGTGAAACTCAGAAAACCATCAATTTTGATGGTTCCTGAGTTTCACCTCCCTGTCTTTCTTTTTTCCTCAGCGGCTCTACTGTTGCTACATAGATTTTCACTGATCCTACCTGTACGGCTACTATAATTCCTCTCGAACCTTGTGCATTAAATGTTGAGTTTCAGCATTGCGTACTGAGTTTCAGCATTTTATACTGAGATGTAATAAAATCTCCTTACTTTACCAATACCACTAAAAGAGGGGTTAAGGGGTGAAAGGAGGCCCAAAGACAGGGTGACTTAACGGATAACACTAATATATATGATACAATTAGTGATGCCACCTACTGAATGTATGGAAAATTTTCTGCAGCATTTTCTGCTCTTCTGCAAGATTGGTTTGAACACCCAGGGAGCAAATCAAACCTAACAATAGTGAAGCTCAGGAGGTCCTGAGATGCTCTTACTGGTCACCTGCCCAGGACCTGAGGTGCCCATCCTCAAAATGGAAATGCTCACAGAAAATAGTTTGTAGTATGTTTTTGCTAATTGTAGTATATATCACAAGTTTGCATTTTACAATAGATTTTTTCTTTCACATTTTTATTGTGGGTCAATAATAATATTTTGGCTATTTATGAAGAAAATTGTTCAGAAAAAAAAATTGAACTTTTTTTCCAGAAAAATATTCTCCACTTTTGTGAAATCAATAAATTGGAGGGAGAAAAAAAACAAAGAATTTGATGATATGTCAAAATAGTCATGTTACATCAAAATAAAATTAGTTTGTAACATCTGTTTTCAATTGTAAGATATTATATCACAAGTTTGCATTTTATAGTAAGTTTTTTTTTAAAAAGAATTTTATGTTTTGAGATTACTGAATTTGAGACATCAAAATTGTGGGTCCATTGGATCTAGTGGTTTTTTTTTTTTGCCAATTTTGTGATGTAGCTACACTGGCCATCATCCACAAGAGGAATTACTCGAAATCTGGCAACTATGATGGATTTTTTTTATCACAAATGTTCTTTGTATGAGTCAATATGATTTTTTAAAGCACATTTCCACATTTTGGATGTTGCACATGGGTGTGTCAAAATTTACAGTGTTTGATTCAATTAGGTGAATTGGTGAATATTTTTGCCTCATGGAGGATGTTGGGAAGATGGAACGGGATATATGCACATATGTTGGTATTTATTTATTTGGAACCTTAAAATGCATGTGGGGTTTGACAACCATAGTTTTGGAAAAAATGACCATTAAAAAATTGGGCAGCTTATTATAAACAATTCATAGATAATTTTGGTTTAACAAAATCCCACTCCCATAGAACAAACGAACATAGGAAAAAAAATTTCCTGGACTAAGTTGATCCAATTGACTCTATAATACAAGTGCCCAAACAGTACATTCTATCTAGCTACAAATCTCAATTTTAAAAAAAAAAATCATACTGGGAAACCAGTTATGGCTTTTTTTTTTTTGTTGAATAATTTCTTCAAATACTTAGGAATAAAAATTTTCAAATTTTATAACTTTCAAAATTCTACTACCAAATTCATAAATTTTTAATGCAGATTTCATTAAAGTTTGCCATACATAGTGGTGGGAACTTGATGGCATGGGAGCAAACAAAAATTTCAGTGATCTTTTAAGCTGAAATGTGAGAAATTTGCAAGAGCAAAGCACAAAATTACAGCATACAAAGTTGCACCAAACACGAAGGTGTTAGAAATAATCATAAACGAGTTTCAAGGAATTCCTTGCCATAACATCATGTACCTCCAGTGTTGAAGCCACGAGAAGCTGCTGCAATCAGAAATTTAAGAGAAGACAAGGTGAGAGAGAAAGAAAGAGTACCTCCTCAATCTCAATGACATTGGATGCATGAGAATCAATCAAAGACAGTTTGCTTTGTAAGCTCAAATTTGAGAGTTCCAGCTCCATTTGCACTCTACATGTATAAACTTCCTCCCATATATATACTAGTAGCTTTATACATGGAACACTGATAATAATGTCACACTTGAGAAGCTCCTCAAAATTGACTTCAGAAGTTTGACATAACCTTCTTTACCTTCTCAAAAGGGCAGGGACAATAAAATAAATGTGTGATGTCATTGATCACCATGACCCATTTTCATGTGTTGAAGAAACACCATGCCATAATAACCAATGGTAGCTACCATATAGGAAGCAAAAGATAAAGCATCTCATGTGCTCATTGCTAGACAACTGATGAAGTCTCCTAAAAACCTCCAACCAAATGTGGCTACTATTTCAGCTCCAACATAAAAAGCAAAGTTGATGATGTAAAACCATATTAATCCCAGACACTTAACACCAAAGTTGGCAATTGGCACAATACATTCATACCTTTCAGATTTTCTTTTTTTTTTGTGCATTGAAGATCAGGACACAGATGAAGAGCAGATGAATTGTTTTAGCCAAATTAGCATTGATTGAAGATTAGGATCAGCAATTAAATAATAAGTAACTAACTTATTGGTGTGTGTGTGTGTGCCTAATTGAGCCAAAAAGAAAAATGGCAATTGATTGCAACTCCTGCTTAAACTGCAGCATTATAAACAGGCTTAGCCTACATGAAAACTCATCATCAATCCTCATCTCAATGCACCTCAAATCCTTTCTCTCTCTCTCTCTCTCTCTCTCTCTCTCTCTCTCTAAGCTTGAAAAATCTATGGGCAGATCAATTCTAGGGTTGCCTAGAATTGCACAAGAATTCCACAAGAACAGGGGAAAAAAATACAAGAATAATGAATGACACCAGAAGTCGTTCAGAAATCCCCTTGTTTTTCTGAGATTTCTTTTTTCTTGATGATAAAGTTGTGTCTCTTTTCGTCAGGCGCTGGATAAGGCGAAGATCAACTGCGTGGTTCACTACTGCGGTGTGTGTGGGTTTGTGAGTCTCTCTCTCTCTCTTCTCTGTGCTGCTTCTTCTGCGCATCATCTTGTTTGTTTTTCTCTCTGGAATGCGGAGTTGCTTTGCTTTTTGAGAGTGCCGTGCTCTTGGGATTCGGTTGCTGTCCGGACGAAGCGTGGCGTTTGTTCGTGCGCAACCTCTATGGCTTCCTCCATGGCGCACTCTGCTGCTGCTCTGGTAAGTTTACGCAATTGCGGCTATGAGAGCCTTTTGCACTTTGCAATTGTAGCTGGAGAAAAGAGAAGAAGACTGTTTGCTGTTTTGCTCATCACTTCGTGTGTGATTTGTGTTTCTGAGAGATCTTCCACCAGTTACACGCCAGTACTACATCATCAACAACACCTAGAAACTGCAGTGCGGTAGCCAGAGGAGCAAGGAGAGGAGGAACTTCTGTTCACATTTGGTCTCCTCCTCCGCCAACAACTACATCAACAAGAGCAGCGGCGGCGTCGTCGTCGTTGCAAGCTGGTTCTGCCATCCAGAAACTGACAACTACAACAACAGCAAGTGGTCTTGTCCAGGCTGCTGCGAGGAGCCAAGGTAAGGATCTTCTTTCAAATGGCTGCTCTTTGTGATCTTTGTGTGCAGAGGACACCAGACCAGTGAGCATTGCCTTTCTCAGTTGTTGATGGTGGAAAGACTTGGCAACAGTCTCTCTTGTTGGCAGACATGGTGTTGTCTTTCTTCTCCTTCTCCTTCTTCTCGTTTGGCATCGAGCGGATTTTTCTGGGAGTCTTTTTGTTGGTGGCATGGTTGTGCTCACACTGAAGATGATGGAATCTGTTTGTAGATTTGGGTGATGACACAAGATTGGCGACAGATTGTGCTGCTGATCATTCTGCACAAACTTCAAATACTGCTGCTGAGGTACCAAAAAAAAAAACCATGTGTTCCTGGAGTTCTGTTCATTTGGTAGCACAAATTCTCCAGAGTTTCTCAATGAAGCTTAGCACAAGAAAAGATGTTGGCTGTTTGTGTCTATCCAGTGGTTTTTCTTTGTGGTCCTGCTTGAGCAAAGAAAACTCCAATGAGCAGTCAATTATGTTCACAAAACTACCATGAGTAGCTCATTATGTTCACAAAACTCCCATGAGCAGCTCATTATGTTCACAAAACTCGCATGAACAGCTCATTATGTTTTAAAGAGCAGCAGCTGATTATGTTCACAGAACTCCCATGTGCAGGTGATGATGTTCACAGGAAAGTTATTGACTATATCTGTTGCTGCCAATATCATGGAAAGCTTTTTTTAGGTTTATCAGATTTGATCTGTTGTTGATGGTGATTTTGGCAGGAAATGATGAGCACAAGGACACGCCGGCAGATGCTATGCTCAGTATGTGCTGGTGTAGGTACAGCAGTGGTTACAGCAGCAGCAGCATCATCAGGGGATCAAGCTCAAGCTGTGGAAGGAGTGGGTGCTGTGTGTAGGAATTGTCAGGGAGCTGGTGCTGTTACTTGTAAGTTCCACTTTCTCTTTGTGTCTAGTGGGTATTGCCTGCAAATGTCCACCTCCCAACCTCACTATGGTTATGACAAGCCTCTTCTTCCATGTAAAACATGTTCACAGAATGCAGCACGAAATTCCAGGAGTTTGCATTGAAACTGTGAAGAAGCTCTCACGTGGACTACAATGTCTCAGTTAGGAATTTTTTCACTAGTTTTCCAAGCAGTTTCTCGACCAGCTATGAATGGCTTCAAATTGGGTGCAGGTGACATGTGTGGTGGGACGGGGAAATGGAAAGCACTCAACAGGAAGCGACCCAAAGATGTCTATGAGTTCACAGAATGCCCTAATTGCTATGGTAAACTCTCTTTCCTTCCACTGATTCTCTCATGACAGTCACAGACATGAAAGGCAACATATGACTTTGGTAATGCCAGAGAGGAATTGATTTTGAGTGTGCAAAGTTCACATGGCATCTTGAACCCATACATCACCTACTTGTGGATGTTGTCAAATGTCTGCTTGTTATTCCCTTGTTTTTTGGTTCTTCTTTTTTCCGATGTGGCGGATTAAGTGTTTGAGAGGATGCAGGGCGTGGAAAGCTGGTGTGCCCTGTATGCTTAGGAACAGGCGAAGCCAACAACAAGGGCTTATTACGCAGGCCTGATTCCAAGCCATTACTGGACAAGATGTATCATGGTCGCATCCTACCCAGTATGTGATAACAGTTTTTGTAGTTCTTCACTGTTGCTACAATTTTGTAGGAGTCTATTTCCTGTAATTCTTTTTAACAAGGGTCCTTATTATCTCTTGAGGGTGACTCAAAGATTGAGTCCAAAGACCTCCTGAACGTGTGATTTACTTATAATAGCCACATTATTACTCTTCAGCCGTTTGCTCTTCTTGGGTTTAACCACACTTGAAATCAGTTTGAAACTTGAAATTAAGTATTTTTGCATTTGCGAGTGTATTTGGGGCTACTTGAGTAATCAAGTTAGATGCAAGATTTGAACCACCCATTGACATGGGTGTTGTGACAAGGCTTTTTACTGCATTCAAGGAAGATATGATGAACATTCAAGTCCATTATCAAATCAGGAGTTTCTCTCTTTTGTTGCATTCTTGGAACTTGAACTCTTGAAACTTCATTCATACATGGAGTTCTTGAGAAGCCTGATATTCATAATGGGATTGTCCAATGATTTGCAAGCATTGACATGACAAATAAGTAGGTAAGGTGTGACCATTTGTTCATTCTAGCCCATGAATCCTTGATGCAAAAAATGTGGATATTGCATTCAGAGCACAAAAGCATGTATTTGCAGTTATTCCCGCTTGGTCTTTGTTCTTCCCTGCTGTCCTTTTCTGTGAGTTTTGTCTATCCTGTTGAGTCTTTCTGTTTTTTGTTATCTCATGTTGTTTGTTGCAAGCCAGTAGCATGGCTGAGTCCTCCCCTTGCTTTCTGGATTCGCAGCAGAAACTGGGTACTCAGGTTAGTGTTTTCACTGGCCTTTACCCACTGTAGGGAGCTGATGAAGGCAGTCGGGAAGCTGGGATAGAGAAATCACTATAATCTGTGCTACTGTCGACGGTCGCTGGACAGGTGTGAGACTGGCACTGTTGTTCATACCGCTTTAGTGTTTTATTTTGCTTTTTGTTCTTTTTTGTTGTTTTTTTGTTTCTTGGACCTTTGTTCTCTGATTTGTCTTAACTTTGGAATTTTCTGTGGCTTGTTGAAGAAGTGTTAATCTTGCTTCTATTTTTCTTAATTGTTGGAATGAAGATTTCTCACTTCTTATGAGAGATATTTGACAACACTTGCATTTCAGAACATGCATTGTTTATTAGGTTAAAGATAAGGGGGGAAACATAATACAATAACCACATTATATTTTTATCATCACCTTCAAAATCTTCAACACTTGGTCAAAGAAATACCATTAAATGCTTAAATATCAAGCAATCCTCAAATATATCAAGGCATTACATGATTATATCATTCACTAAGACTTTTCTTAAAGCAATAAATATCAATATCACTTAATACTCACACATTCCATTTGTGACAAAAGCTTAAGCAGTATAAATGTAAAGCTTCAAAATTGTGGAAGTAAAACACAAAATGAAGTTTTGGGCTATCTCCTCTCATCTCCATGCACTCCCATGTTTTTCAAGACCCAAACCTGCACTAAGAGGAGCTCACTATGAGTGTCCAGTGGAGAATTGTTTTCCTCCCATCTACTGCCAAATCTCCAGGGCAAAATTTTCCTGTACATGCTCAATATCTAACACTGCACTGCGAACCATTGTTGGTATATCATATAGGCTTGCACCTGGTATCAATACTTGGTATGACCGGAGGCAATAGCAGAGCCTGGTAGGGAATTGAGGTAATACCAGTCTTATACTAGTTTTCTACCAGTTTCAATACCAGATTGACTTATACCTGAGAACAAGACCAGGTTGGTACAAAGATGTAGGGGAAGGCACCGCCGCCTGTGCCTTGCACCCCGTGAACCAAGGGCAGAAGGCACTGACAGCAATGCCTTCCCCTGCATAACAACTGATGGTCCAGATTGCCTTTTGTGCCCCTGCCATAGAAGCTTACATGGAAGATCCTGCCAAGAGGGAGAAGGAAATTGCACTGTGTAAGGTGCCCTCAAGTTACAGTGTTCCTCCCGGGATGTTCTTATGTTCCAAAGAGGGCCCACTACCAGTAACACGCTAGTATGAGAAATTCAAAAAGTACCCAATACCAGGACCTGGTAGGTATGTTCAACACTGGTTAGTACCGTAACCTGGATTGACCACCACAAGGATTTTGAAGTGGCCACAAAGGATTCAATTCATGTATCAACAAATTGAAAATGAAAATGAGAAAAAGCCAGGATAGGGGGTTGTGACCCTAAACTTTGCAGAAGGTAAAATGTCTGTACATAGCAACAAATGTGCTCACATTAACATCTATCTTACAGCCAACAAAATTGTCAACCCGCTTCTTATCATATGTGGGCGGGTTGTAGTTCATGAAGGGTGATCAAGAGGGAACAAACAGTCACTACTACTACCCACTGCAGTACTACCCACCTACTCTATTTTCGGGTAGGACTTCCACAGCAGTTGGTAGGTTTTGATTACTTGACAGCCCATCTAAATATAATATCATCTCATCCGAGGAAGAAGACGAAGTACAATCAAATCTTTTCTTGAGCATGGGTAAGAGCTGGTAATCTGCATCAACTGCAGGCATAATACTGAAGGACCCATCACTTACAGCTTGATCAATCATGCCCTCTCTACTTTTCAGTCCTTCTCTTGTTGCTAGTGGTGGCATCTTTACAACTGTATCCTCCCAGATGATGACCACCTTCTGCAGACCGTCATCCAATGTTTGACCTGCTGTGGATGGCAGTGATGATGTTGGAGATGAATCAAGTAAGGAAGATGCCTTGGACAAACTCAGTGATTCTTGCACTGGGTTATCACTCAGTTGATTTGTTGTGTTCATATCCCTAGAGTCTTGCTGCATGGTTTGATTGGTGTCACTTTCACAGAAAACTGCCAGAGCTTCACCTCCTTGGACATTCTTCTGATCTGAGTAGTGCTGCTCCTCTTTGTCCATTTTGTTCTTGTTTTTCTTGTTTTGCTTCTGTTTTTGCTTAGGGTTGCCAAGCATCAAACAGATAAGGTTTTCGGAGCCAGAAGGGGTTAAGGTTTCTGGTTCTGAGAGTGATGATGATGCATGGGGGGGCTTCTTCACATCAGTTTCTGCTAGCAATTTACTACTACTACTCTGGTGCACAGTGACTGGCAATGCCTCGCCATCTATTATATGTCCGTCCTCAGAAAGTTTTCCAATGTAGCACAGATCAGTCCGCACAGGGGATGCATGAGCCTGTGCTGATGAGTGGCGTCTCAGTTTGTTCATGGCGTCAGCTACCCATCGGGCACTTTTGACCTGCAGACAGGGGAGCTTAGTGCCAATGCACAGACTAACAATACTAAACAGAGATACAATTACCTCATTCTTAAGAATATAGGATATCAGGAGGCTAAAAGAAGTATACAAGTGCCTTTTAAGTACCTTCCGATTGTAGCGGGTGGTTGCCACCACCACTTTTGTTCTGTACACATCATCATCCTCTTGCTTGGGCGGTGAGCTTTCCTTTTCTATTTGCCTGTATAGCCAGACAAAAGCATCTCATGTAAGCTGAAACGCAATATATGACAAATGTGCCACTTTGACAGTGCATATTTATGAAATTGCAAAGAAATCTCCAAGACAGGGATTTCAAGATAACACAACAATGAACTCAGTCATAACCTTATGAGAGTTGCTCACTAAGTCTCAGAGATGCTCAGAAAAGTCTCAGACCATCACCTTCATGACTAACAATAGCAGTAACAGGCTGCCATGAACTACCCACAAGTGCAACTAAGCTGAAGGCAACAGAGGCCTACATAGAGGGAAGTGGTTGAGGGCCTCCTGCATGGTGAACATATGGGGCTTGGGTACACTTCCCTTTGCCTTTGATTGCTTGTTCAAATATCAAAACATGCAAAAGGAAAGTGAGGAAGATTGGAGCAACACCTGTCATGTTGGAACCCATTGCACTGATGCTGGAGCAGTTCATTTTTTAAGCCATCCTCTTCAATACATGGAGTGCTTCCTGGGACATCATCAAAACCAAGCTTACTGAATTTCTTATCACCATATGTCACCACCTGTTCAAGGACCTTCTGTACATGCTCATCATACATTACCAAGTCCAACAGTTCTCAACTAGGGGCAACTGTTGTGCTCACTAATGAGGGGGAATCCAAAATTGCAGTGCTAGCAGAGAAGGACTGGACACCTTGCTGCTCATCGTCTCCTACATCCAGTTCTGAAAATTTACCACTTTGTGTGCAAGATGATCCAATTTCTGTCCCTTGCACCTCATCAGAGACCTTTCCAGCCACAAACTGCATTGCTCCAACACGTGCAGTTGTGCTTCGTGTAACCCTTGCACTCTTTAGCAGCCCTCCTTTCAGCATTGCAAGTTGTTGTGCTTCATTGCCACATACCTTAGCTTCCTCATCTGTGCAGACAACAGCACACTTTGTTATCACCGGCTAAAACATCAGAACAGGTTTCAGAGGGGGGGAACTGCAGATTATGCAGTCCAAATAGCTGCCTTTCCTTAATGAACATGGCCTTAGCTCCAACATACTTTGGGACTATTTCAGGCTACAAATGTGCTGGTACATTGATCAGACTCTGGGTGATCCTGACTCTGCAGTAAAGGTGGAGACAGAGTTTCTTGCAATAACAGTAGATGTAACAATACCATAACAGACACAGACCTGCAATAGGAGGATGTGCTTGCAATCCTGGCAAGGACTTATGCAATAGAGATGTTCCTGGGAATGCCATGAGGTTCAACTCAATAAGTGTCTGTCTTGGAAAGGTATCCATAGGCTTAAAACCGAATGCCCCTGTCCAGGTATCTAGCAATTCAGGAACTGCTGGTAGTGCCAATGTCTTAACACCCACCATTTGCAACATCTGCACAGAGAAGACGACCAACATCATCCAAACCACACAAGCTGAAAGATTACTTATTCTACTTGACCCAAAGTGTGCATCTTGTGTGCACAAATCTCTAATCAAAAGTGATGGAGAGCAGAGTCCGAAAGACCCAACTCTGAATCAGTTGGAAGAACAGAGCATGCCGACATACCCAAAAAGAATCAGTTGGGTGGGAGCAGAACAGAAACCAAAAAGCACATACCTGCTCAATAGCATGCAAAAGACGGCGACACATGCCTTGGCGCCGATATTGAAACCTAGTACCAATCAATGGCATCTCTGCCAACACAGCTCCATGGACCCTGCATATGCAGCACATCATTGGAAATGTTACGTATCAGGGAAATACCAAGACCTAGGCACTTCAAGGGGCAACCTGAAATTAGTCCCAGTTCACCAATCAACCAAGGAAGGAGGGGAAAGGACTAACCTTATTGCTGCCACAGATATAAGCTCATCTCCTTTTTCCAGAATCATGGTGTAGAAACCATGGTAGTTCAGCCTATTGATATCTGACCTGTTTGCAAACTGACATGCAGAAGTTACCCAACCAGATTGGCTACTACTCCAGCCTGAGATCAATCCAGTGAAGCTCACTCTTGTGGTCACCAAAACAGTGCCAATGCAAAACAAAAAGATGTTTTGATAACAGAGAATGGCCATGAGGATGAGTCAGCCATTAATGGAATGATGACCTAAATCTTCACAAGTCCCAAACTTCAGAAAAACGAACCACATCTGCTACAATCAAATACCTCCCACCTGAATGGTATCCACAAAAATGCAAAGTTCTCATGCAGATGTATGATTTTGGACTTACCCTCGATTGTAAAGAGCATGGGCAATGACATCTACTTTGGTGCGTGGGTCAATCATGGGTCTGAAGCATTCTTGCATCACACTTAGAGCAATAGACAACTTGATGTTCTGTTCAGCCAGCAGCTCCTTGTCAACTTCTGTTTTTGGATCTGGATCTTCATCTTGAGAGCGCAGCAATGTCCACGAGAATCCCTCACCCAGAAAATTGTTGGTGCCCACCAGACCTCGCAAGCCCTTGTAGATCTGTGATTCCACAAACATCTTGTCAATCTTACAGTCAAATTGATCACCCTGAAGTACACACACTATCTTCTTCATCAATGCTCCAAGTATCAGCCAACAGAAAGATAAAAGGTGTGGAACCTGAAAGCTTACCCTCTCACAGGAATTGCCACAAAACCAGCTGTTCTGTGGCCATTGCTCCATTTTTGGCATGCCCCTTGCATACAAGCACTTCACATGGACTGAAACCCACAGACCCAAAACACCCAGCTGCGTTACTGACATACTTATTGCAGGTGACAATTTGCCATGCTTGGTTACAATAGTCTTTATCAGCTTGATTAGTGCTAGTGGACACTTGATCAAGCAAGTCAGCAAAAGAAGTTGCATCCAACACACAGTGATCAACCATATGTCAAGCAAGCAAAGCAAGCTCAACTGGGAGTGATTGATTGATGATCACTGCTTCTAAGTTTCAACTCACATTCACGTTCACACTGATCACAAAACAGCACCGACATTTCATCAAAGGTATCATGACTCCCATTGAACTGACTCCCTCCACATATGGCACAGCGGCAGTTTGGACAGTACCAATCCTCTTCAGGTACAACCTGCAACAACAACATCAAACACCCATCACTCAAATGTCAAGAAACAAACTTCCCACACAGGGGAAAAAAAACCCCACCAGAAATATTGTTCAGCAATCACAGTTGCTAGCACATGGCTTTGAATTGACCAAGAATGCAAGAATCAAATTGCACAAGAATGGAGATCTCAGGGCACACAGTATATCACCATCAATCCCATACACTTGAGATGGAATGTTGATGGACAATGATCGCAGCAGATGAGCATCCCGCCATCACCACACACACCACATGTGTCATCATTCACATCCAAAACACTGTCCTTCACTACCTGCAAGTTCCCTCGTCTATTTCCTTTGTGAAAAGAAGATGGACTCATTTTCACAGATGACATTTGCTTCTTGAGTGCTTCCATTTGTAATGCAGCAATGGACCTGCCATCTTCTACAAAAATGTTTGCACAAGGACGATGCAATTTGCTCCCGCAATGAGTCTCAAAAGTGGACAGAGTGACCACATCATTACAGCACCCACACAAAACTCCTTCAGGCATTACCCAGCCACCAACCCCAAGCTCTTTTCTGCGATACATATAACGCAGCTTTTGATCCTTGTGCAACACACCTGCCTCTATCAACCATGAGAGAGTATTCTTCTTGGTATACAAGTTTTTCCCATCATCCAACACTGGATCTTCAGGCTGTGATAGGAGAACCTCCATGCGACAACCACCACGAGCTCCCTTTTGCTTCCGTCGTCTTTCATAAACAGAAGAAGAAGAAGCACCACCCTTGCGTACACTCTTTTTCCCCCCCATCCCTTCCTCATGGGTCAGACATGATGATGAGCCTGCCAAAGTTGCTGTTGCTGCTTCTTCAGAAGCAGCAGAGCTCCATCGATTTTTCTTACTTCTGTGCTCCATCTCCAAGCTGCTGCTGCTGCAGTTATGAATTGATACTCGTTTCCTGCAACTCTTTTCCATAGTAGTTGTCAAAACCATCCCGTCTCCTCTACTCTCCTCAATCAATTCCACAACTTCAGACTCTTTTCTTCTCACAGCTTTACATTGCCGATTCCTAAGCACCATCACATTTCTGACATTCTCTGACTGATTTCCCTCTTGAGATTTAGGAGCAGGAGAAGGAGCAGCAGTAGGGGGAGGAGCAGGAGGAGCAGGAGCAGGAGCAGCAGCAGGAGGAGGAGCAGGAGACTCCTTGCCATTAGCAACCCTACACTTTCTAACTTGAGCTTTGTGCTCAATCAACAGCATTTCCAGAGTTTCATCATCAGTTTGTCCTTCTTTGCCATGCATAGAAGAGCTCATCTGCTGCTGCAGCTGCTCAGTCCTTGCAGATTCATCTTCTCCACCAGAACATGGGGGTGCAATGACTTTCACCATCGCTGTCACACACTTTGGTGATGCTCCAGAGGTGTTTCCTCTGCTTTCAGGATTTGCAACCCGTTGCTGTTCATGACTTCTCAAAGACATTGCAATTTCCGCCATCTTGAAATCCTGATGGCTGTCGATGGCAGCCTCAGGAGTCTCTCTCCCTTTGGAAACTCTGGATTTCTTGGCTTGAGGATGATGCTCAATGGCCTGTGGTAGAAGAGAAAGATGTGCTTCTTCTTCTTCTTCTTCTTCAGTGTTGTGATTGCTTTTCCCATTGCAGGACAAGGTTGTTGGTGGCTTGCTCTCTGTTGCTGTCATCAACTTGGCAGCGGGTTTCTCCTTGGTGGTCCCTGCCAGAAGCTGCTGCATTGGGTGGCAGTCACTGTTTTGCTCCTCCTTGGGTGGAGAACAAGAATCATCATCAACACCACCAGCTACAATTGCAACTTCTTCCACCTGTGCAGAAGGTTCAAGTCCTCGCAAAAGATTCGATATGCAGTATGTGGGAATAGAAGAAGAATCAGGGGAGGAGGCAGGGAGTGCACCCATTCTTCCATTAGGGAGGCACCCATGCTTCCTTTTCAGTCTTTCCAGTCTCTGGCTTGCCAGACCAGACCTGCATTTCTCTCCTTCTTTTGCCGCCACCCCCGCAGGGCTACCAACATCATCTGTGAGTGCAAAGAATGGAAGTTTCTTGTCAAAATTGAGTTTTTTCACTGCAAACTCAGGTCCTTTCTTGAAGGCACTGGGATCTTGGAGTTCGAGAAGCTCAGCACGACCTTTGAAACTCCAATTGCCGGTATCCTCATCCCATTCCTGACGTAGCCGCAAATCCTTGACCAAACACATCTCTTGTCCTCCTTCATCAGGGAAGTAAACCACGGCTTTGGCTCCAGCTCTTTCTGACAAGATATCCTCCACCAGAATACCCTCCCACCATGCATCCTTCCAGAACACATCCACCCACAAACCCTTGCTCCAGCTGGCTTTTCCAAGGCTGGAGAGGACTGGAGGTTGGGGCCGCAAGAGGATCCGGGTTCTCTTGCTGCTGGGGGGAGTCTTGCTGAATTGCCTAGAGGATGCCCGCAAGCCGTCCACTCCTCTGCCCACAGATATCATCTCCTTCAGCTTCCTTCCACTGCCATCGTCGCTCACAAGCTCCTCGTATTCCACTACCCTTGTTCCTGGCTTCACTGCTGTCACAACCGCTGGATGCCATGACCCTCGCAACCCTTTCTCAGTCATGCGCACCTGCCAAAAGCAAACCAAAGCATAGCCAGCCCCCCATCCATCCACCCACAACAACAGAAGAAGAAGAACATCTTCTCCGCTCAGAACCAACCCTTTCCTTCTTTCTTGCTTGTTCTCGAAAGCCATTCTTGCAAAACGAAACAAACCCTTTTTTCTTTTCTTCCCCATTCCCATCACCAAAGCTTTCAGCTTCACACCAGATTGCTGCAGAAGAAGACTCTCACACACTTACCTCGACACGTGCACCTTCTGCAAGCTTCTTCTCTCCATTGCCGACGACATAGCCTCCTCCTCCTGTAATCCCCATTTTGTCTTCATACCACAAAATCCTTGAATCCTTCGTCCTTCTTGCTGCTGCTGCTTCCAGGTTCTTGTTGCTGTTCTTCTTCTCCTCCTCTTCTCCCCACCCACAAGCTCCGCCTCCTCATCACCATTACCATCATCCCCACCACCACCACTACCAACAAAAACAACCCCCCCCAAAACAGAACTCAAATTGCGTGTTTCTTGCGGCCGGGAAGCGCCATCTTCAAAACTGGGAGCCAACCCAATACACAAAAAGACTTCCTCAAACCCATTTTTATCATCTCCAGGATACACACAACAAGCTCTCGGCTAAGCCCTTTCCCCAGCAGGGCAGAATCAAACAAGACCAAAACCACCCAAAAAGCTACTGCATTGCACCAAAAAACTCAACAACTTCCTTCTCCTTGAGCAACTGATCTTCCTCTTTTTTTCTCCTCTTCCTGTTGCTGCTGCTGCTCGTCTTCTGGCATGATTCTTCTCCTTCTTCTTCTGCGACACAAAGAAAGCATCTTGGCTACGACGGCAGAGGGGACACAGAAGAGAGAAGAGGAAAACCCTCGTGGGGTTCGACGACGACAGATGACGACGGACGACGACGACGGCGACGGCGACGAGAAGAGGATGAAATCAGTGGATGTAGACTTCCCCCCCCCCGTTCCCCACCCACGATGTCTGTGGATGAAGACCGAGGCTTTCCCGTTTTTTTTCCTTTGTATTTTCTTCATCGTCTTCGTCCCGCCCTTCTTTTTGCAGCCTACCTAAGTAGGTTATTAGTTAGAAGCCCTGTATTTTAAATTTTAAATTTTAAATTTACTTATTTATTTATTCATGTTGATGTCAATTTTTTTGCGAAATTTAACCCAAAAAAATTTAGCAAAATTCCTCGAATTTACACTAGAAAAACAAAAAAATTGTAAAATTTTCCCAATTTCAAATATTAGGGAAATTTTGGCCCAAAAAAAACATTGGTTAATTGTAGCTACTTTCCTTCCTTCTTTCTTTCTTTCTTTTGTTTTTTCATTTTTCCTTTCTTTCTTTTTGGTTTGGATTTTCCTACCTAGCAATGATTCGTTTTTCTAACCCAATTTTCCTTCCCTCCTCCCCCCCCTCTCCCTCCTCTTTTGGTTTGTGTTTTCTTGCCCTTTTTCATTAGGCAATTTTATTCTCCCACCCTTTCCTATGCAATCCAATTGAACAACTCTACTCTAACATACAATCCAATGTACAAGTACAAAGGAAGATAGGTAGGGCACATACCTACCATCAAGTTGGGAATGAAACAACTTGCATTCCTCATACACAACGAGGTATTCCATACCCAATTCACCTTCATCTTACACACTTACTTACCTACTTTGATGCTCCATTGAGCTTTTAGTTTTTAGGGTTTTGTTGTGGGTCGCCTTTGTATACATACGTACATCAAGACTACCAACAAAGGTTTGGTACCTAAGTGAACAACAGGGTTACCACTCGAGTTGTTGTTGTTGTTGTTGTTGTGGTGGTGGTGTTCTCTTGTTGTTGCAATAGAATATTGCAAGGTTTTCGTGTTGCGAGGTTTTCATGTGTGTGTTTGTGTGTGTGTGTGTGTGTGTGCCCTTTTCTTCCAAATTCCCTTTTCTCATGCGCGATTGGATTACGTTTTTACAAGTAATCGCGGCTTGAAACGACGCCAAGTGTCAACACCACGTTGAGTCAACCTTGTAGTCAACAACATCGAGTAAGTTAAGATCATTCTTGGTTACTTCCATTCCCCAACTTGTTTCGTAAGGTCAACCCCAACCCCATGGTTGTTGCATGGCGGGTGGGTTACCATGTAGGGTATAATAATAAGGCCCATCGAGCCCCCCCCCCCCCGGCGTACACCCAAAAAGAAGTGTTTGCCCAAGGCGGAGCCAACGGGGTGCTTGTTTCCAGTGTTGGCCGGTTCGTCGGTTCTTGGAGAAATGTCTAGTTCCGATTCCTAAATTTTTCAAAGGATCTGTTTTGTTTTTTTTTTTTTCCACCGAAACCAAGACTCAATTTCGGTTTTGGTTTTTTAATTTTAGGACCAATTCCGGTTCTTGAACCTACAAATTTTGGGTAAACTCCAGTTGTGCCTTCAAAATTCAGAAAAAGTATTTCTGAATTTTTTTTTTTTTAAAAAAAAATCTTAAAAAACTTGGAACATAATCCATAAAATAAATAATAATCATCAAAAATTTTAGAAAGATCATCCAAAAAATATCTGGAAAATTTTGAGATAACCATAAACAAAATATAGGAAAAAAATAAATTTTAAACCATCTAAAAAATCAGAAAATTGAAGGAAATTTTTATAATGGGAATTGCACTGGAAAATCACTAAAATTTCTCCGTTTTTAGCATTATTACCTCCAAAGGACACATTGAAAACTTCTCATAGGTCTTACTGGAGTTTACTTAAACCATGGTTAAGGGAGGAGGGGGCTTTCAAGTTATGGTGGGAGAATGTGTATTATGTTTTACCCCCCACCCAAAACTGGTTTCATCTATGCAATGTAATAAAGTATTAGGGTTAGGGTTCAACAAAATTTGCAGAGGTTTGGTAGGTTTTGAGGTTGAGTTTCAATCCATGCAACCTACTAAAGTATTAGGTTTAGGGTTCAAAATTTGCAAAGGCTAAGTTTTGAGGTTGAGTTTCAACTTACATAATGTAATAAAGTATTAGGTTTATGGTTCAGAATTTGCGTTGGTTTTGGTTTTGAGGTTGGGCAAGCCCACTAACATAAAACCCAATAGCTTGTTCTCAAGGTTTTTTTCATCCACATTTATGAACAAAAGAGTAATTTATTATTTATTATTATTTATATTATTATTACTATTATTATTACCACATCCAAGATCCACTTTTAGTCCATGATTGTAACCCTCTTGATCTCCCCCCTCCAAAACCAAACATTATTAAAGGGGTACTTACTTAACCCCACCCATTAGATCAGGTTTGGTAACTAACACCAAATCATGTTAAGCAAGTGATGTTTGCTTCATTATCACAAGCTACAAATTGAATCGAGTGGGCAGTTGGGATTCAAATCCCTTCTCCAATTCTGAAAAAACTTCAGTTCATTCTTTTTAGGGTTGTCCCACTAAGTGGGTATTTGTCCATAATTTTTAGGGTTGTCCCACTAAGTGGGGTATTTGTCCATTCTTTTTAGGGTTGTCCCACTAAGTGGGTATTTGTCCATTCTTTTTAGGGTTTCCCACTAAGTGGATATTTGTCCATTCTTTTTAGGGTTGTCCCACTAAGTGGGTATTTGTCTATTCTTTTTAGGGTGGTCCCACTAAGTGGGTATTTGTCCATTCTTTTTAGGGTTGTCCCACTAAGTGGGTATTTGTCCATTCTTTTTAGGGTTGACCCACTAAGTGGGTATTTGTTGTAGGGGAGGTTCCTATACAAGCGGGTTCTCTTGAGGCAGGAGCACCCAAGGGTGTGAGCCCAAGGGTGTTCCCAAAGCTCAGGAGAACCCATGAGTAAAGGAACCTTCGGTTCTCGCAAGGGAGGACCACCTTGGGCCATGACCCCCAAGGTGTTCTCGAACCTCAAGAGAACCCATTAGTATAAGAACCTCCGCACACATAAACAACTCGCTTTTTATGAGAACATATAAGAATAGGAGGATCTCCCCTTGAGAGATAGGGTTCTAGGGTTCTTCTCAAAGGGGAGATCTCTTAAAGTACAAAGAGAAATAAAAAGAAGGCCATTTTTTTTGTAGGAATGAAATCAAAACTTGTTGAAGAGCATGAGTGATTTGCTCTTATATTTAGGGTTGGGTGTCAACAGCCCCAACCCTATGTTATGTTAAAAAGTCATAACAAAATCTTGAAATGCAAAGGTATCATAATAAGTAAAGTTAGTAGTTGTTGGTACTTGCTTCTTGTTTTCTAGTTACAAATTGGGTTCTTCTTTGATGACAAGGGATTTGCTCAATCCACCACCATGAATGGAATTTGGCTGGGGAAAATTTATGATGATGATGATCATAACAATTTTAAAGCATTGCTTTCAGCCTTCCAAAACACCTTCACTTTGACACTCTTGAGTCTTGATCAGTGTCAACAATTTTTTGTCATTTTTTTTCTACCAAAAATTTGGGAAATTTCTGGAGAAAACATGTTTTTAAAGTTAAAGTGAAAGAAATTATTTCCTTAATTTTTGGGGAAATTTTTTGCCAAATTTTCAATATGAAAAAATTGGGATTATTCCAAAAAAAAAATTAAAAATTAAAAATACCTGCTCTGGATGTGTTGGAAATTGTCATAAGTAGAAGTCAGATTTTCAGCATTTTCTTGAATTCATACACTCATAGTGAAGTTCACAAATGGAATGTGAAAGTGGTAATTTAGTAGAGTACTTATTTTTGTGAATCCTTTGTGTCACCTCTGACTCCTGACACTTGAGAGTCAAGTCAGTTGAGTTGAATGGGATACCAGCAGCAAGGCTACATTAGGTACCTACCAGTGTTAGATTTAGGGTTTAGGGTTTACTCATCTGAATCTTTTTTTAAAACCTCCAGTTCCAATTTTTTTAATTCTGGAAATCAAAGAACCTCTAGTTTCCACTTATTGAAAATTTTCACCTTCAGTTTTGAATAAGTATTTTATGTTGAAGATTCCAATTTGAAAAATAGAAAATTCGAGAAAATTCTAAGAGATTCTCTATTTCCCTCCACAATTATTTTTTGTTGGAAAAATATACATATATTTGAAACTTTCAACATTTATGAAATTAATATAATTAGTGTCAAACTTGCCATGGTATTAATATATGAAAAAAATTATTCTACTCTTTTTCTTCTTGGGTTTATTTAAACTCCAAGATCCTTCCTTAAAACCCGACACAATTGGATGATTGTACTTTGTTTGATTTGAATTTCCAAAGATATAAAATGATCACCTTGTCAAAAGCTTGGCCGTTTGTTAATTGCCTTATACTAGTGTGGTTGCCAATGTTTGGCTATCAAGAGATCGGATGTGCAAATCATGGTCATCTAAACATCCTCAAGCCTAAGCACCTCGAATGTCCATAAAACCTATGTTAATTTTTCTTCCAATAGAATTTGTGATTTGGATGTGCTTGCCACCCAAGCCTAGGTATATATATATAAAGAACTATGTATCCAATCGATAGTGAACATGATGTCACTTCTAAGGATTGAAGCCGATGTACAATCAAATTGTCCATAAAACCTATGTTTTGGAGTTGATTTGGCACCCAAGACTAGCTATGAATGGAATGGTTTATCCACTATATAGGGAACATGGGATGACTCCTAAAGAATGAAACTACAAGGTGACATCATGGTTGTTCACATGGAGAGGTTTGTAGTTTCAAGGTGTCTCCTCCAAGGTTAAATATGTATGGCCTCCCTTCTTGTGAATACATAGCTTGCATTCCTTTTGTCCATGGGCCTTTTGTTTTTGCTTCTTCATTTTTGGCTTCTTCTCCTCATAAGCTTGTGATGTTTCATACAAGAAAAAGCATCAAATGAGCATTGAATTTCTTGAATATGTGATGGATGAGAAAACCTTTTGTGTAATTCTCGTCTTTTTAAGATGCCAACAGGTGCCAAAGTATGTGATAGAGAAGAATACATTCCTTCATGCCAAAAGAACTTTTGTTGGTGAGCCCATCACTCAAACTTGAAAACTAAGAAAAGCCCAAGTGGTCATGGGCACCTATAAGTTTCAATCCCCCCAAGCATTGAACTTTACATAACTTTTAGGAAGAGGTTTTATACATAAAAGAGCTAGAATGGACAATAGGAATCATGGTGCATTAGTGTGGAAAAGATATATCTTTCATTCCTTTGTTAATAGAAGAATTAAGCTATATATATGCAAATTTTATTTTTTGGTTTCATTTTTTCTAGCATCTTAGATTTTTTTGTGATTTGGCATATTTACAAGATATTTTCCCAAAATAATTTCCTTTCCCATGTTTCGTACTTTTTTGCAAAATTTTGCCACTTTGCCTAAAGAAAAAAGCAATGCAAATCCTACAAAGGACTTTTTGGGAAAAAGATGGCCCAAAGCCTCCATATTTTGAGAGAGAAAAAAAAAATGAAATCACCATATTTAGACAATCAGTTCCAATACATAGCCAAATCGTATTAGAAATCCTTAATATTTCTATTGTCCTCTCTAACCTGTAGCCAAATTTGGCTAAATCCTCTTGTGGATGATTGCCAACCCACCTACCTCACAAAACTGAAAAAAGAAACCTTGTTCCTTTCACTTGTTTGTGGACACACCAACAATGTTCATGGTATGGGACCATCCATCAAATGTCCATTTTGTTGTCATGCATTACCCCATGGAATTTGCACAGGGCCAAATCAGCATTTTTCATTGAAATGCAAAAAATAAAAATAAAATGGAATATTTTGTCATAATGTGTTTTTAAATCGCTAAAAAAATTGGGGAAAAAAAATTGTTCTAAATTTTTTCAACACTTTTGGACTCTAATTTAAGTTTGATACCATTCTTTAAACTAGTTTTTTTCCAATTTAGATGGGTTTTAAAACCATGTCACCATTTAATGCTAAATCCCCTCTTGGTATACTAGCCAATGATGCACATCAGAAAATTGAAAAATATATCACGATATGTTTGTGAGATATATATACATATATATCACCATATGTTTCCACCAATGACCATGTATTGGCTCTAGGCATTGTACCATGTATAACAAAGTATACTAATATTAATGGACAATTTTGCCCCATCATTCAAGCCTATCATGTGTGCTTGTTCACAAATAGTTGTAATTTGTTCAAGAATTTCATTTTTATTTTATTTTCCCATAATTATGATTGATTCTCAATCCACAACATATGTCACTTTTTTTGTTTCTTCAAGATATCCATAATATCCTTCTATTCAATTTATGTCAATTTTCCTATTCTTAAAATTTTTGACAAGTGATAGTTTTGACAAAGGTTCCTAAACCCTAAACCTCTTTGTTTGTTTCTAGGTACTCAAATTCCCTCATAATGTTTTCATTCCTTTACACTTAATTGTTTCACATTCTTCATATCTTGGATTAATTTGTTTAGTTTTTATGTGTTCATTTGACATTTTGTTTGTTCAATTCATGTTGGATTGGGTTAGTTTTTAACTTCATCATTTCTTGGTCTTAACATTTTTTTGAATTTTTGATTTCATCAATTGTTTCATCACTCATTTCCTCTTTCAAATCTTTTTTTGGGTTTACTTAGTGATTCAATTAGTTGGGTTGGATTCAAAAAACCAAATTCATGAAAGGTTGTAAAGGTTTGAGGATCAAGAACCCAATTATAAAGGTCATGATCTATATTCGAGATTGATGGCATCAAAATTCTTACTATTGTTAAATGGTTATGATTTTTATAATTATTACTTGAATTACATAGATTTTTTTATTTTAAAAAAGAAACAAACTTGGAGTTGTCAAGTGTAATTAGCAAACCTTTTGAAACCTTGAAATTTGAGCAAAACTCACATTATTATTGCATTATTGACATCATGATTAATGCCCTCATCTGTAGCCACCTCTCAAGGAAAAATGTGGAAATTAAGTCTAGCCATAAGTTGTTTAGTTTATTTGACCATTTCAGTAAATGTTTGGTTTGGATTTTTTCCAAGTGGTGAACCCCCTTACTTTGGGAGAGGTGTAATAATTTTTTAATAAATCAAGAGATTTAATTAAATGACTATCGAGATGTCCATAAATAAATTACAATTTCTCTTTAAGAAATGACTAACAAAATCTTCTTTTGTGGTATACTAAATGTTCATTCACCAAGTTGTCTACCCTAACAACCAACAACCCGCTTGGCCATCTGCATGAGGAAGGTGACATGGTGCATAAGTATCTTCTCAACATATAAATTGAGTTGCATAACTATTACATTCAATGTAATGGGTGTCCTTAAGATTTGTAGAATTTCTAATTTCAAATCTCCAAACCTTGGGTCAATAGCTATTTCGATGATTATTAGTGACATATAGTTTATTGAACTTAACCAAAGTGATACGGTGGTTTTTATAAATAGATTTGCTACACTATCTACCTAATGTATGGGGAGTTCAATCTCCAAATGCCAACTAGTTGTGTTTGCCCCATACTTGTTTGGTCCTAAAATCATACATGCATGTCTATTATCTTTGGGCAATAACAAATTTTTATAAGATAAAAAGCAACAACAACAAAAATTAATTTCATTGTGATTTTTGTTATTAAATTTTCATCAAAGCCTTATTGAATTTTTAAAAATAACATCAAATTAATTAAAAACATTTACATCTCAAAAATTATTTATTTATTTATTTATTTTCATAATATTTTAAAAGTATTTGTATCTTCATCCAGAAAAAAATTCATTTAAAAAACTAGTCCTATCAATTTTTTTTATATTTTATAGTAATGTGAACACAAATGGCAAGTGACAATCCAAATAAAATAAAATGATATAGAGGCATGATTAAATTAGTTATCCAACAAGTAGATGGGTAGACTTCAAAACAACCCATCAATTGGATGGGTACACCCAAAATCTACACATGCACGTCCATTAACTTGGGGCAATAAAAAGGTGTTGTTGGCAAGCAACACTAGTCATACAATGGTGCAAGTAATTGGTTAAATAACTTTAATTTTCTTTATGAACTATCAACAAGTCTTGTGTAAAGTATTGTTTTAAATGACATTGATAACCTCGATGCTAACAAGGTATCTAAGCACAAATAGGGGGAACCAACCCCGTCGATATGAATGATCATGTAGTTAATAAATAATGGACTTATGTCAAAATGTGGTTTAAATATGGTTATTAAAAAAAATGAATGGAGAAAAATACCATAACATATCAAGACCAATGTTTCTTTTTTCCTCGACAAGTTTTTTGGTTTTTTTAATAAATTTTTTTGAGAAAATCTCAGAAAATTGTGTTTTAAAAGTGAAAATTCAGCTTTCTTATTTTTTGGGAAAAAATTCACCAAATAAGTAGCATTACTTATTCACTTAAAATGAAACATATTTTTAGCGAGCTATACTCCACAAAATCTAAGAATGTGTGTTGAGTGGATGCAAAGTACCTAAATATAGGAGAAATATAATATAATATTTTCAATTGATCTTGATGGCAAATTAATATGGTATAAAGAGCTACACAATAGCTTACAAAAAAGATATTTATACTAAGAATGCAAAGAGAAGAGTTCCTACATTAGAAATGTAAGAATGGAAATTTACATTTATTTGTGAGAAAACCATTATATTTAGTCTCAATAATGACTTCTAGAAGCCATTGTGGAGGAAAGAGTTTAGTCATGCTCTTCACCCATATTGCATGTTAATCTCATTGTCAAGGCAAATCGCTTTAGAAAACAATGTATCTACTAAGAGTATCTTGTTATGGAGTTTGAATATTGTTTGGATTTGCGAAAGGTGCAACAACCAAATGATCAAAGAAGAAATAGTAAATTCATGCACTAGGTATATAAATGGAAACTAGTTTACAATGTTGTTACAATCATAATCTTCCTAAACCATGGCCAATTAAAAGTAATTTGTCAATAAGGTGCATCCATTAGAGCCATTTGATGTCCATCAAATAACCCAACTAAGGAACTTACTTAAACACCATAAAATAGAAACAACAATGTGAATGTCATATGACTCCAAACATGAAAAAATGTTTTCCAAACCCACTCATTTCAAATGTAATGGTAACCCTAGTAATCATGTCACACCATAATGTAGTATGGTGGTACCTATAACCAAGTCCCAAAAGACAAGTGCTCTCAAACTAAAAATATTCTTGAAACTTTGGTGGTCCACTTGGTGGCACAAAACCCATGCAAGCCAAAAACCAAATTATGAACAAGCAGTTAGAAAACATTTGGGCATGAATCATCTCGCCCCCCCCCTTTTTTTCCTGGCTATATAGTTATAGCCAAAAGTCTATATTCAAAATTGAAAGGGCTAAAATCAATCATTTTCCTTGTTGCAAAATTGCACTCGTTGAAATCCAAACCCAAAATGACATACAACACCTCATATTATTGAAACATGCTTTGGAATATCATAACATTAAAGATGAGATATGTAGAACCAATTTATGGATGTAATTACCACCCACAAAATATCTAGAATTTCATTCACATTAAAAAGCCTTCTAGTTTACAATTTTAAATGTAGCAACTAATATTTCTTTTCAACCAAACATTTATTATAATTTTTATTTGATTACAAATAAATATTGTGGTAATTATATGCTTGAATTTGTTAGTGCAAAAATATAATACATGGGTAGATACGTACCTTGTTCTCTAGTTTGATTTTGGGTTAACCACCATAGTTACCTGGGTCAATTCAACACTAATTATGTTATTTACAAAAAAAAGTTAAAATTTTCAAAAAACTATTTTTGTTTCAGATTAATTAATTATTCGACAAACATGTGTTGAAGTCGCCAAGGTACTATGGTAGTAGGTGAAATTTTTTGTACAACCTTAGACTTATACTCAATGGTTTTTTTTTCAATTATTCTATTTCACAAAATTGGTGAATTTTTGCTGAAAAAAAAACATTTAACACTGAAAAATACTGTTACCCTTGTGGTTCAGGTTTTAAGGTAATTGATTGAAATGACCCCAAAAAAAGTATAGGCTGGTTTTTATTTATTTATAATTGATGTCACAGAATTGGCAAATTTTGGCTGAAGAAACAAATTTTACTCTGAAAGAACACATTTTTCTCAACAAGTAAAAAATCACCAAACTTTTTCTAAAAATTTCCACACAAAAAAATCATGGGACTCTAGTAATTACCATAGTGTCTTGGCCACTTCAACACATGTTTGTAAAGTATTAAATTAATTTTGAAGATTTCATTTTGAAAATTTATATAATCTCTAAGTATTCCATCAGATTCTTTATCTTGCTTCAGAAAAAACATTTCTGAAATTTTATTTATTTATTTATTTATTGTTTTTATTTTTATTTTTTCTGAAAACAATACAATTAGTGTGGAACTGGCTCAAGCTCCACGGTATTTGAATCAAGGCTTAGAGCATCTCCACCAATGCTCAGTATGTCACGCTGGGTAATAAAATTAAATGTCTAAATTTAGTTGTGTTTTTTTGGGCAACCCCACTAATAAAACTGTAACTGGAATTCCATATACGTGGGAACTACGGATAGCAAACCACCTGGACCAATCATTATGATCGAGCAATCAGAAATACTAAGCCGCAGTCAGGTCCAATTCATTACACTCTTTTTTGGAGGTGCACAACTGTGTTGCCCCTTTTACCAGCCACGGCAAGGTGCACGAATTTGGTGCAAAAACACCAATTTCCTGAGATAAACTGGCACATTTTGACTTTTGCACAATAAATTTTACTGTCTGGAGTCACATACTGAGCACCGGTGGAGATGCTCTTAGGACCACTTTAGATAGGGTCCAGGGTCCAAATTTGTAGGAACCAATTTCCACTCATTTGAAGCAAGTTGAATCCTTGAGTTGGACCCTACCTTAAACCCTTGCTTACATCTTGGTTCTTCAAATCATGAGCCCTCCTTTTTCACTCTTTTTCTCTTGGGGTTTAAACCAATTGATTTTCCCTCCAAAGTAGTGCCACATAGGTTTAGCCTCGATTTGTCACTTTTTGGCCTTGGACCCTCATTGAAGGGCCACGGGTCCAATTTATGGCTCTCATCCAATAAGATTGCTCTATTTCATTGAATCTTGGACCTTGGATCCTCATCTAAAGTGGCCCTTACATTCCACTACTTCAAATAAATTGAAGGCTATTTGCAAGGTAGGTACTTACTTAATTAAGTATGGTCCTCCAAGGTCTTTTTGTCTTGGGAAGGACAATTTGAGCATGGTGCCTTTTTTGGATTAGCCAAATTACTTTGCCTTTGGTATGCATTTTGGTGGCATGATTTGGATCCAATTTCACATGTTGATAAATACCTACCCGATCTCATAACAATAAAGATTGATGTTCCAAAGAGTCCATGCTTGCGGGGGTTTTGATCATTGTCCATTTGTTGCTAGACATTTACACTAACCTCTAGTGCAAATATGTGGAACCGGAACCAATTAGTTGCATAGTACCCAGTTACAAGGTAGGTGGTAGGTACCTACCTATCTAGCATGGTACACACTACACACCCCTATATCATTTTTAAATACCCAAATAACTGAATTTCATTGCACTTATTTGGGTTTCTATGAAAATGATACCCTTATCTAGAGTCCAAACCAATGTTGGGCGGGTATCAATGTTTGAACATACCAGCTTATCCTATAAACCTTCCTACTTCCCCCTCAAACGACCTAGGTAACTAGTAACTACCTATGTAAGGGGCAACCTACATTAGTAACCCTAAACCCTAGTTGGGTAGCACATTTGGTGGTTTTTTTAAGTACATAGATACATGTAGATGAATAGTACATAGTTACGGACTACGATTAGCTGTAGGAATACAACGGAAAAGTGTTTCATGTTCACATATCATCCATCTTGCATGGTGCATTGGTGATTGCTGGATTGTACTTTGGCCCCATTCTCATGCAGGGTGTTAAACACTCCCTATGAACTATGCGGGTGTGAATCACACTATGATTGATTATCCACAAGATCATACCCTCAAGTGACTGACACCCACAAACATTCTACAATGGTGTTACAATACAATCCTAGTCTTGACTCATTTTAACAACATTGTTAAATGTTTTTCATGTGTATCACTTGCATGGTTTTGCCATAGGGTTTGATCAATTGGGCCTAATATTTAGGTCAAAATCAATTAGGATGTTGCCTTGCCTCAATGGATGGATCCATGCCATTGATAGATACTTGGTCCTCCTCCATGCAAATAATGGATTCACATTTTGTGAGGATGTGTAGTACAAAATTTCTTTTGTTTTCTTTTTTCTTTAAATTAAGTAGAGCACTTATTAGAGTAGTTGTGGCAAAGCCCCCTTATTAATATTCATCACATCCAAGATTTTGTCTTATTCCCGCCTCCCCACCTATTCTAGTGAAAAATTGAACAATATAAACCATTTTTTTCTTAAGAATTTTTGTGGTAGCTAAAGTGGCAATCATTCATTTGAAGATGTAGAAAAAATGGCAAAACTCCCCAAAAATATTTAGTCAAATCTAACTATAAGCCAAAAATAAAATACAAATTTTTAATCATCATGTTATATGTTTGATTACATGATGAAAATTACATATATGAATTTCTCAAATTTTGTCTTTTTTTCCTTCACTTTTGGCTATTGAAAACCTCCAAAAATCATTTTCTTGAATTTTGAATTTTGAATTTCATTTTCTTACAATATATCTCTAGTAAAAGAAAAACATGATATAAATTGAAAGATGGTTTAAGTCTCACAATTTGCGGAATCTCATTTATCCATAGCTAATTGATAGATTTTGTCACTACCCTGAGCAACCTTAAGGGTAATGTCAAAATTGCAACTTCACACAATTTGATTGCTACATTTCAGCCAAAATTATGGGTATATAAGTTTTTTATTGTTGTGGGTGGAGAGTCTTTTTGCAAAACATGGAGAGCACAACCATGCAAGTGCCATGCATGGTGTCACATTGACACCTGCAGAATTTGTAAAGGCGTATAAACATTTTGCATTTTGATCATGCTTGGAATGATGGACAATGAGATAAGAGGTGGATAATGTTAGTTACATGGCAACGCAGCTAATCCTATTTTCAATGCAACAATGTGAGTAACATAATTAAACAAAGTGCACAAGTAATGTGCTAGAACCCTAGAACTCTAAGTAGCTATTACACATTGAACTTTTAGTTCAATCAAAATACCTAAGGAAACAAATTCCAACAACTAAATCCTTTCAAGTGTGTTATGAAAAGCTCTATGTTGCATTTTTGTTTTTGGATCAACTTTGAGTGAACTTTGGGACTTTGTTCTTCATATGATTGTTTGATCTTCATATAACAATCTTCACATGATTGTTTACTCTATGTGCTCCAATCCATTTAATGTATGTTCACATTCTTTGGACCCATTTTATTTTTATTTTTTTGTTTTCATGTTACTACCTTTTATTTCGAGGAATTTTTTTTTAGTTCTTGTTTTTCGAATTTGAAATTTGTTGTTTTATCCTGCTTTTATAATTGCTTGCAATTCACTATAAAAAGAATTATCTTTTGTATTAAAGATAATCATCGTTCTCATCAAAACATTGTGTGTGTTCTTGTTAATAGAATATAACAATGAATAATGTATTCAAAACTTTAACATGTGAAAGGACATATTGTTTGCCATAGCCAACAAGTTAAAGACATAAAATATTGTCTAACAATCCTTGTGGAAGTTTAAATGACTTATGTTTTTAAGTTGTTTCATGGTTCAAACTTGTTGACCTATAGTCAAATGTTTGCCATCGGCAAATCAATTGTCAGTTTGATTATATGCAAGGTTGTTAAAACTATCAACATTACATTCAAAAATCTAATTTCATGGCCAATGGGACAAAATATGAAAGTCATAATGTTAAAATGTAAAGATTGATGAAACTTACCAAGTGTGCATGGTGCCATAAATGGTGTTCACATCTCCATTTCAAAACACAACATTCCATTTGCAAAGGATGACTTTTATCACAAAACAAATTATTCAATTGTGGCACAAGTAGTTGCAAATTTTAAAAGGTTTTCTATTGACATCTATGTTAGTTTACCTTGAATCAATGATTTTCAAGTTCTATAAAAATCTAAGTTGTATATACAAGCTCAGCATAAAAGGGCTTTTAACTTGGTCAAAGATGGTGAAAAAAAATTTCCTCTATACCTTATTGCTGACAAAAAATACTTGCTACTCCTTTGGATCATGACACCTCCCAAGGAGGAAAGACAACAACATTCCATGCTTGAACTTTTGTAATAGAAAGCATAAATGTGGGCAATCAATAGTTGAAAATGTAAAATATTTCAAAATACATGTAATTTTCAAAAAAATTAAAGTTTATAAATCTTTTTAATGTTAAAAAACAAGCGTTACAATGTTTAATGAATGCTTTTGAAAGTTTTTTATTCATCAAATATTTTTCAAATTAATTCACATGTTTCAATGATATATTATGACCCTTACAACATAAAAAATCTTATACTTTTGACACCATTTAATTGATTCATCATTCCTAAATGTGAAAAAATAAACAAGTGTTGCACTTGTTGTGGCTCCCATTAATATGATTGCACCCTATTGTCTAGTACATAATTTGATTCTTAATAAAAAAAGACCTTAATATTTTGTGACTTTTACATTTTTCCAACTAAAGGTAACACAATATGATCAAAGGTTGAATCTACATCCAGCATTTACTAATTCAACATTGTATGTTAGAATAGAAAAACAAAGACATTAAAATGAAAAAAAAAAAAAAAACATCTAAAAATTTATCTTGTAACCAACATAATATGGTTTATTGTAACAATTTTGTAATTCATATGTATGCACAAAGATAAAATAACCTAACCTTATCTTAATCCGACCAACCTTCTCCCCCCTTATCCTAACTAGGCCATTCACCCCTCAAGTTCTAATGGGATAAAGACATATGCCCTATCTTACCCCTTAGACTTAAAATTAACCCAAAAACTTCATTAGCCATTCTACCCTTCCTAATCAAAATTGGAGTAAGCTAATTTAAGCCCAACAAAGTGGTACTCTGTGCTGTTCAGTAAATGAACCAGCCATCTCACATTTTGTGTGAACTTTAGACCCAAATCCCCAGCACAAGGAATTTTGACAAATGGGGCCATCTCAGTCCCCACTAAAGAACTTAGAAGGCTGAATGCATGTGAGGCCCTCTACCCCCCCAAAGTCCCCACAGAAATAAAAGTAAGCTCCTACAAAAGTAAGCTTTTTAGGCAATTAGATAGCCACACAACCATGTATACATATACATACTTTGTAAAACTACATTGCAATATTTGTATATTTCACAATAGTATATTTCATTTAATACCATGATAACCCATTTTCCTTTCCATAGGGAGTATTATTCTTAAGACTTTTGTACCTTTTTAAATTGATTTATTTCATCTAAACTTATCACTTTTGAAAATCACTAATCAGATCTGATTAGTGACTTTGAAAATGAGTGATTAGTGATTTTGAAAAAATGAGTGAATAGTTTTCACACTTTTGAAAAATCACAGCCCCCTGTACCAATCAAGGATATATGTCAACATACCCGCATTCATCAACATAGCCCCTAGTACCTAAAAATTACATTTGTAGTGCAAGGTCATCTTGTCCAAATTGGCACAATCAAATCTCAATTACTCGAATTCTGACAAGCCATAAAAGCTGGAAAGACCTTCCAGTTTACGATGCTCGCATGTAGGCAAAACCCTAGAAAAACCCTAAGAAAAACCGTTAAAAACTTCTTGTGAAAACAAATTGAAGATGAGGACACACCCAAGTAACAAAGATAGATAGTCCAACTTCAAAACAGTTACAAACTTCTACATACTTACAGGTGCAGAGAGATTGATCCTAAGACATCAAGACTCTACTGTCCCTCTTCTATTAGAGACCAAATTTACAAATTACTTTGTTCCAAACCCAACCAAAAAGTAAGATGCCGAAATTTCAGCTAGAGCCGAATTGTGCCAATATCACTCATCATCCTCTTTTGATCATTTGCCAAAAGAATCTCAAAGAGAAGATGTAGTTCTAAAATAAATTGTTGGGGAAAAAAAAAGAGGAGTGCCTCACCCAGAATTTTTTTTTAATTTATTTTTTTTTTCTTTTTTTCCATTTCAGCACCTCAGAAGCCACAAGAATCTGTGTGAGTGATGTTGGTGCGAACGCATCTTGAAACATTTGCATAGCATATATGAATGTAATTGCAGTCACACCCAATATGATCACCAATTTCGCACTTCACCTTGAAACCATCCTTGCATTTGGGCTCTGGAGATTGACACACTGATCATAACGCAATCAACAAACTTGATCAATCCCCCTTGGATGTATTAGTTTGTTATCTATAAAAACCTAAACCTTTTCTTAGTTTGATGTATTTGCACATATTTTTTAGGTTTTCACCGAAGTGGGCAAGGCAGTGTTTATGAAAGTTTGGTATAAAAAAAGCAAGCAGGCAGCCAGGCAGAGAGAACTTACATAATGGATCAGTAGCTTCCTGGAACTCTTCTACAATCCGTGCTTCTGTAATCTGCAAAACCATATACAACTCCTGGAGATGAAAAACTGAGGGGCCAGAAGTTATACGATAATAGAAGAACTAAGAAACCCTAAACATCCAAGTTATAATCACTTATCACTAAAACAAGCAGCTCATCACATAGTGTAATGGCTCTCACATTCTGAGGAATGTTCACCAGGTATTAGTTACAGTGAAGAAGAACTCTGAGTTCATTTTCTGTTTGAGAACTTCATGACACCCATTCCCTATTTTGAACTTACTACTGTGACCTAACTGTGAATTTCCATTTCTTTGGGAACTGAAAGAAGGGAACGATTTCCTAGTTTTATCTCTTGTTGCTGCTTTGAACTTTACTGTAAATTGTGAGTTCATAGTTTTGGGAACTTCATCCATGGAACATTTTCAGAGGAGTATCTCAGATCAGTTCTTTGGAAATTTTGGAAGCTGGAGTTGTTGTTGTAATTTTACCTCTTGTATTTGGGTTTGGCCGTATTGGGAAACCCACATCCAATTCCTGCTTGCTTCTGCACAGCCCCACCAGCTTGATCTTCAAAGGTCAGCAGATGGGTCAGGAGCATCAATGAAGCCAATGAACCAACCTAGTGGCTGGCAGGTGTGCAATATAGACTTCATCAAAAAAATAAAATTCAGTGCCATTTTACTTCTTCTATTGCATACATTTTGCTGCAGGAATTTTCCTCTCAGAAGAGCACCCAACTGCTGAAGCTGGTCAGTTTTCCAGAGAAGTTTGAGAGATACAACTGTGCTTTGCAACAAAGCAAAAGACATGGACAACACAAATGGACAGACACCCAGGAAGCTTTTCAATCCTTAAACTAGAAAGAAAGTGGACCAGGCTACAAGAATGTCTTAGGAGAGTGTTCTTCTACTACCTTCTTTTTCATCCTTCTTGTCATGAGCTAAAGAGGCTTTACCTGCAAGGAGTAGAAACAACACAAGACCTCCCAAGAAATCTCGGATATGCATTGCTGCTGCAGCTCCAGAGCACAGCTGCCAAAACACTTCAAGCCCAGCTCCTTTACAAACCTTGCTGCCTTTCAGCGTCCTTGCCTTGCAGAGAAGAAAAAAAATTCACAAATCATCAGCAACCCATTAAGAATACTCACAAGTGTTCATGTGATCCAGTAGTTCTTTCAGCTGGGTAAATAAATAAGCTGATCAAGAAACAACAAAAGAAATCAGAGACACGAAACTCATAAAACAAAAAAGGCAGATCAAAGCAGATTACGAGACTCTTTCATAATACCTCAAGAATATTATTGCCCACAACGCTGCCTGCTGAGATCAAGAGGTAACTGAAAATCTGCGAAACTAGATCTTTAACCAAATCTCTTATTCAAGGAGTTGGCAACAAAAGCTCATCACAAATAATAGAAGCTTGATCACTTCTTCCACATACAGCACTAAACACAAACCAGAAATTGTGGGTTTGCACAAAAAACCAAAAGTAGTTATGAAAAAAAGCAAGCAAGCAAGTAGGTACCCACTACAGCAACAACAACAACAACAACAACAACAATATTGGAAACAAATGCATAACAAAAATAAATTAAAATTGTTGCTGTAGAAAAGCTCAAACACAAACTCTCACACAAACACACACACACACACACACACACAGCTAAGTCCTCAAAAAGAGAACTTAGAAAAGGACCATTTGGGTGGCATTAGCCTACCACAGTACAAAGGACAGCTTCAACAACAAATAATTAATTAAATTTGAAGATTTCATGTTCAAAAATAAAATATCTTATTATTAGATTCTCTATTTTGCTTTCCCAAATTTTGGTTCTTTGAAAAAAAATTATTTTGAAATTTTGAAATTTTGAGCATTTTTACAGAGAATTTAATTAGTGTGGAAGCTGTTAAGGTACTATGGTATTTAGTAGCATAGGCTAAACTTTGGGTTGATGATGAAATAGAAAGTTTGAAGTTTTCTTATGGGATTGCTGTTGTTGGTGCTGGTGGAGTGGAAAAGCAAAGGCAGTCAGTCAGGGCTTGGGTTGATGATCATTCTGACAACCTCCACTGATTGATTGCTTACAGTAGCTTCTTCAGTCCCCACCCACCTACTGGTGCTCCTTTGCTTAATAGTTAATACCAGTTTTGGACCCTCCTCATGTTCTGGGAGGAACCTTTGGTTTCTTAACATTTTTCGAGGGATCGGTTTTGATTTGGTTCTAATTTTTTATTTTATAAAAAAAAAACTTGGAATCAAGTTTCTTTTTTTTTAATTAGGGGGTGGTTTAAGTTGTGGTTTTTTTTTTTTTTCAAGTTAGGTCAGTTTTACTTCCCTTTTTCATAATTTTTGGTTCAATTTCAATATCCAAAACATGGAAGTGAATAATGTTTTTTTTAAATCTTGAATCTTTATTTCAAGAAAAAAATATTATAAATTTTTAATTCAAACCAATATTAACCCATTTCTAAACTTTTGTATACACTAGATGTTTCTAGAGGATTAGAAGTTAGACTATCCTTTTTCATTGTCATGTCATTTCATGTTTAGGGTTTTTGGAACTGTAGCTACCATCTTCAACAACCTCTTGTCACCCTTGAAGTCAAATCTTGAAGACCTCCAATTCTACCTTATTCAAATTCTTCCAACAAGCCTTTACAAAAAAGGTGTCAACAATCCCAAAACTTCACAAGACAACTAAAGTTAATGAGGAAATCATAGTGGAAAGATTATTCCTTTCATTTTTAACGTATCCAAATTATGAACATTAAGTCCATATTTTGCAAACATGGTATTCACATGTAAAACTATGGCACTTTAAAATGTGTTTGTAGTGTCAAAAAATTCAACAATTATATAGCAAGGCTAACACTTATCATTCACGATAAAAATAAAAGTATCAACATTTATCCTTAGCATCCTAAGATCCTAAGATACAATTACATGATTCAAGAGATGGAGATACAACTTTTCTTTAGTCCTTTCGACAATCCTAGATGAAAAAATCATTTTTAAATTTTGCATTGATAGGAAATTCAATTGAAGATTTTTTTTTTAAAGTAATCTTCAAAAAAAAACTTCAACAAGTGATAAAAACACAAGCTCCTTAGCAATAAACAAGATAAAAAGCCCAAATTGTGGCAATCTAACTTTTAGATTTGCAACAATCCTTTTGTTTTGGCAACAAAACCCCCTAGGTTTGTGATTGTTCAACATGTGTTGTTGATGCATGAACTTTAGATTTAGATCAAACCCACAACATTTTGTTTCCAATGGAAGGTCAATGGGAAACATCACCTTTGATGGAAGCTCCCCTAAACCCTCCATAAACATAAACTTTAAAACAACACAAGCAAAAAAACTAAGGTCAAGAATCACACTAGAATCATTAAAAATGTGAGAACCAAGGCAAAAGGATGAACATCATGAAAACGATGACCAAGGAAAAAGGGAAAAAAACTTATTGAACCACTATCATGACCACAATCACTACCATAACCATCATTGCCTCTATGAGCACCACCCACCACCAAGAAGATCACCATCGCTGCCACAACCACCATTGCCACTATGAGCACCACCCATTGCCAAGAAGACCACCATCATGAAAATTGCCACCATCGAAAGTTAGTTCAAAGAACACAAAGATGATGACCAAGGTAAGAGGATGAGTAGTAGTCCAACATTATGAAGAAAAGATGGAAAACAATTTAGTTGTGAAAAAAAAAACCATCACAAATTGAAGAAGTTTTACAAGAAGGCCATGAGTGCAACCATAAACACTTTAATGTAATTTTTTTGTGAATAGCATGAAAGAATAAAATGGCCACAATGAAAAAAGAAACAAGAAACAAAACTAAATTGTCACAAAACACAAAACCCCTAAACTTTAATTTAGAATCAAAACCATGTATTATCAAAAGTTCAACTTGATTCCAATCAAGCTTGCAATTTGTAATTAGACTTTAGGTCTCATTCCAATTAGAAAACCATTTAGAAGTGGGGGTTGGTTTCCACCATAGTTCCAAAAAATGGGCCTAATTTTGGATAGGTTTTAGTTATTCGAAAGTGGAATTATCGATTCCTGCTTAATAATTTGGGTAACTAGCCAAAATTGGTTAATACAAGTGTTGTTATGCTTATAGTCTTGGGCCAAGAAAAAATGAAAAGCAACCATTTCACCATTCAAAACATCCACCTATTGGGGGACGTAAAATTGTGTTTTGTAATATGTTTTTCAAATATATATATAATGAATATCTGACACATTTTTTGTTTGAAAAAAATACCCAATATGAATGTTTAGGTGGTTTTTAGAACGAGGGATAGATACCCATTGATTATTAAACTAAATATATACTCACTTAGGTCCCCTGATTTTGAAAATATTCAAAGAATAAGTTTTGGTATGTAACAACAATTTTCAAAAATATGAACAAGTTTAAGAATTAGTTAAAGAACCACTAGGTATTTGTTGGTTCTTTCATGAATTTTTTTGGTTCACGCCTTTTGAAATAACTAAAACTAAGAATCATTTCATGTTGAAGAATTTCAGAAAACCAGAATCAATGATTTTCTAAACTTGGAATATGAAAAATACCATAATTGATGGTTATACAAATTTGGAATATTTAAAGAATTGGTGTGGGATGAAATGGAGTAAGATGGATTTTCACCATGATAAATAATTAATGAAAAACATATCAAATAATTAAAAATAGAAGGTAACAAAAGAATGGGTAGTTGATCGATCTTTTTTATTTTTAGTGTCAATGAGGGTAATTGTTTGTTTATTATAAGTTAATAATGGCTTTGGGAGATTTGGTGGTGTTGCATTTGTGTGAATTATGTCAAGATGTTGGATGAACAAGTTACTGTTTTGAGTTTTTGATGATTTTTGACAATGTGAGCTTGGCAAAAATACTTTGGTGGTTAAGTCTAAAAGATGGGCATGTGATGGAAAGAATAAGAAGGTGGATTGCGGCTAAACTAAATACCTTTTTTATGTAGTTAAATATGGTTATTTTGAAGGTGTAGTAGATTCATGAGGTTATTTTCTTTCTATTGTGGCTATTTGGGAAAAATGCCCAAGTTAAAATTTGAGTTTTCTCCAATTCCATTTCTTTTTTGTTATGCACTAAAATTCAAAAATTATGTAGGTGTAGAACAATAACATGAGTAAAACATGTAAGTCCAATGGAAATGACAAAAATCACTAGGGGACTAAAAGGCCAGTTTGAAGAAGGCATTAGAGCTGTAATTCATGGGATGTTACGGATGTGAGGTAAAAACCCATGGAACTTGCATTTAGAAAGAAACACATTTCTTTGGAAACTTCAAGATTATGGTGTTGCACCATTTTGAAGACTTTGGGAAAAAAAGATGTTTGTTAATGGCGTTAACCTTTTCCTATCAAAATTGCTTAAATGAATATGTGGGGAAATGTTGGGTTACAAGGGAACAATTCGATTAATTGATGCCAAGTGAGATCATGATAGCCTAAAATGAAGCGGTCTAAAGAGATTTCATTCACCAAATCTACAATTCTTACCATGTTACCTTGATGGTTTAAACCATTGTTGTTTGGTTGTATAGAAAAATCCAAATATACATAGGATAATGGCCAAATATGTATACATACATATCTAGATTTTTGGTTTAGTTTGATATTCGGAGCTATACACAACCATTGGATACCCAACATTATAGTTTCATCATGCATGACCTTATCCAAATTGATACATCCAAATATAATAGATATCCATGAAGGTCAAATTTTGACGATCCAAATATGCATCAGGTTTAGGTGTTAGGAATTAGGGTTTGCAAAAGCAAGAGCACAATCAAGTATTTACACTTTGCACATTGTGCTTTGCAATAGATCATTGTTTTCTTTGATGCACATGCATACACAACACACACATTGATTATAAGTTGTTTTAATTTCTTTGGATGCATTTCTCTACTCTCTACCTATTCATTTTCATGGCTTTTAGGAATTAGTGATTTGCAAAAATGCCAAGAATGGAATTAATTTGCAATAGCTCATTGCTTTCTTTGAGTGCACAATGCACATAGACATACAATTTTTTTGCTTTACTTTCTTTGAATGTATTTAAATACTCAATGGACCTTGACCTTTTCATCAATTTTTTTTGTTTGACTACACAAGCACACAATGGTTTGTAGTTTTACAAATTTCTTTGTTGGAAAACTTGGCATTGTTGTTGTGCGTTGTGTGTGAGTTTGGCACCAACATCATGTGCATGTTCACTACTTAGCATTGTGCACATGTTCATTGCTTTCTTTGAGTGCAAAGTGCACACATAGTGCACTCCAATTTCAAGTACTTTGTTTTCTTTGAGTACCTAAATGTGTGCATACTTTGCAACTTTGCAAATTTGGGCATTGCAAATTTGGGCAAATTTTGTGTTAGTGTTGTGCATTGTTAAGGAATTAAGTATCGAAGTTGTGCACTCACTTTGTGAGTTTGGTATTGAGCACATTTTTTTTAGGTTTGTTTTAAAGTGCTTTTTAGGTTTTTATCTTAATATCAAAAGAGCTTCTTTAACCTTGTTTTGTTGAAAAGGTGGGTGGAGTTGATGAAGATGTTGCATCAATTGTCCCTAATTGAACCAAGATTTCATCATTTTCTAATGTTGAAAGTGTGCATTTGGAATTTGGCAATGTGACATTGTCAAATGTTGCTAATGTTTCACAACTTGTGGTTGTCACAACACTAAAAGGTGGCATATATGATTAGATCCATGACAGATCTCTTAGTTGTAAAGACCACATACAATTACATGACTATGTAGTCAAATTAGACACATCGCTTTCACCACATGTCGTTCATTTGACTTAGTAACATATGAGATTACTATAGTCATATTTTCCATCTAAGCTTTGTTAATCATGATTTCTGATCCATTCAATTGAAATAATTAATTAATTAATTTCACATCCTTTTTTTCTTACATATGACATGTGTCTTAATTAGAATATATCAAATGTTTTCCAATTATATGACATACAAATATTAGATTGTCCACAAGTTGCCACATGGATAATGATCTTATTATTAGTTAATTGACATGTGTCATCATAATATTGGGCCCAAATTCTATATCAATTAGGGTTCCATTCGGCCTTCATTTGGATGTTTATCCATGGTTCATCAAAATTCTTCATTTAATAAGTTTCATCCAACTTGTTTTCATCCAATACATCATCCAAAACTTTCATCCATATTAGCCTACTTTTCATTCAATTATTTCATCCATTTGTTCATCTTAATTTTATCTTAGTTTTTCATCCATGTTTCATCTTATTTTGTCATCCATATTTCATTTGTTATTTTCATCCATGTTTCATCTTATTTTTTCATCCATATTTCATTTGTTATTTTCATCCATGATTCATGTCAAGTTTGGTAATGGTTAGGAGCAGGAAAGGTTGGTCTAAAGTTTGTTGTAATTGTGGTTGGTGCCATCATTTGGTTTGGGCTAATTTAGGGTTATGCTTAGCTAAGGTTAAGGTTTAGGGGATGACTCTTTATGACCTAACTACTTGATCAAACATTTTTAATGAAAAACAACCATGCAATACCATATGAACTTGGCCAAAACAAGGTGACTTTTTATTGCAAGTGGTCATACAAAACCCAATTACATAATCCAAGTGAATATGGTGTATATTGATACCACCAAAAACACCTAGGCAAGCATAACAACTACGCAACATTTGTATTGTGAGCAAGTGCACCACTCACAAGCTTCATGAACTTGTTTGACCAAAGGGTAATTACACCTTTTGAATTTTTGGTATATGTATGACACTTGTGTGTTGTCACTCCAACATATGGTACAATAGTGTTAGGTTCAAACACATCTTGCACTACAACAACCACATAACCAATTTCAATTTCCTTCCCACATAACTTGTTATTACTTAGCCTAAACACGACAACAGTTGCAACCTTTTGTTTAACAATTAGGTTCTTCAAGATGACTTCAAATCCAATACAAAACTACAAATAATAAACCAATTCTTTGGTGTGGCACATCTCTACCACCTTTAAATCCACACTTTAAATGCATCTAGTTGGGAAATTATCATTATCAAAACGACATCAAACTTTTTGCAAAAATATGACATCAATTGGTCAAATTTAGAATCCCATCATTAGCTAGTATAGTTACTTGAGTTCTGGTGGGTTTTGGCAAGTTATGCCCACCACCGACTTGCCTAGTTAACTTGGGGCCACCCACAATTGCATTCTCTTACATATTCAAATGCCCAAGACATTAGGATACAAACAAATACTATATATATTTTTATAATCATTGATGTCATTGTAACTCAATGATGACAATCATCACTACTACCACCCAAAACTCCATGTGCACTTTCATCTAGTTGTCAAGATGGCTATTATATTCATAAATTCCTATATTTTTACACATTGGTAATAACATATTAAACCTACGATGCATTACATGTAGGATTCTTAGGATTTCATGCATGTTGTGGTGTTTCACTAGCTCCTAATGTTGTCTTCACAACTCTAATGTTTATGGCACTTGAGACACCAATTATACAAGCATACATTGTTCCTTACATTTCCACGCTTTCAACCTTATCCCCTTTATTGCCTAGATTCCCAATGTGAGCACCTATTATCAATGTTGAAAATTTAACCCCTTCCTTTAACCCCATATCCACATTGCCATTAATTTTGTCTACAGATCTTGCAGCATCTTCCAAATGTTTGCCTTATGCGACCTCATTCCTCGTAGTGTTAACACCCCCTACAACTAAGATACATTGCACAATCTTTTCAACCAAATGTTTGGTCGTATTAATCATTGTATCCAGAAAGGACTTCAATTGTCCAATTGAAGCAACAAAATCATCTTGCTTACAATCCACCCTTACTCCCCAAGTCATAATCCCATCGACCTTCCTAGAAAGATCCACTAATAGTCCTTTGTTGGCATCTTGAATTTCACCACATCAACAATACCTACAATAATCTCAACATATATATGTGCAACTTGCCCAATTGTGTCCATGGTAGGCTATGTTTAGAGGAGCATGTGAATAAGCAAGTTGCCTTGCATGTTTCATAGTTCATCTTAATGTAGTTTATGTTGACAAATTGCAAAATCCAGCTATAATATCCACTCAGAAGTATCTAAAACACATCTTTGTCTATGTGAGATAAACCTATAAGAGATTAGGTTATCAGTGTCATTTTTCACAACAAACAAATTTCCACTTGAATGCATGAAACAAAACCTTGTATGGCCATAGAAGTTTGCAAATAAAACTCATCCACAAATTAACAGTATAGTTCATGATGAAGGTAGTGCATAATGAGATCAAGTGAATACACACCAAAACCTTCTTGAAAATCAAATCATCTATAATGGGCTAATTAGAAGCTTGTAGACTACAAAACCAATTTCATTTATGAAATGAGGTCATATTAGTCTTCATTTAATTCCAAACTTGTTGGCATAAATAACTTGGTCAATAAAGGCACAATACCTTGGTCATTAGGAGCATGTAATTGACAAAAAAATGTGATTTAACACATAATTATGATTTGTATTCACCCCCAGCCATACCATAATCTAGCTCCTTCACCAAAATAAAAACATTGGTATAGATCTAAACAATGTAGCTTAATCAATATACCTATAGAACAGTTTGCAATAAGCTAGAAGGAAAAAAATACATTATTTTGCAAAAACTTCATATCCCATGAAATTATAAAAAGCTTGTCGAATCACCTTTAACTTCTCAAATCTCCATTGTTTTGTCAAAAATGATATGAACAATTTAATCACAAGCATGTAATAACAATTATCTATTTTTGAGATTTCAAAACACATCCCCTTACATTCGATTGAATTAAAAATGATCGTCATTATGTGAAGGGCTTGGAGGTGAGTTGAAGGCATATCTTTAAGGGCTATGGTCCTTCCAAATGGGGTTCCGATTCAATTTAGTTCACTTCATGGTTTCTATAATGAACATCCAAGTGTTCGGATAGCTTTTTGAACTCATTATCACAAGGTGCATAAGTAAACCTAGCTACAATTAGGGATCATTGAAACAAACCAATCATCCAAAGGTTTTAGGGGAAGATTTGAGCAACCATACCTACATCATAAATTATGGTGCACTCAATTGGTTATCCTCAAGAAAAATAAATAAAATTGTCTAACTACTACAAAATCAATGGAACCAAATGCTACTGACCTAGTTACTAACAAGCGATGTTTAACTCCATGTCTATGTCTTGATGTATCTAAAGGGGTCATGTATTTCCATATCCAAGTAAGGAGTGTCTTCAACACTCCAATGCTAGTATTTCAATGGTGTTGCTAGAAATTCAAGAAGGCCACAAAGGGGCCTAAACACATGTGCAATACATTTATCCCAAACAATGATAATGTTTCAAACACCAACATATCATCCTTTTCTTCTGCATTATGAAGTCCAATCCTAATGATCATCTAAGATTTGGGTGACAATGGCACTTGGGAAAGTATGCCCACCTCAAGATGGAACAATAAAGACATGGGCATTTTGCGTGCACAAGTGTCGACAATGTTCAATGTATTCCAACACTTTTTCAATAGGGGTCCAACATGGTCGAACCATGGTTGCTTGGGTGTGTTGGTTGCTACTGCATGAAATTTGGATGAATTGTTGCTTTTGGAATTCTATGGGGCAGCACCTCTTTTACAAGCAGGACCTTGAAACACCAAACGACATATCAACATTTACATAAAGCCTCTAAAACAACCACAATATCACTTTGTTACATATAATCAATCCCTACAATAATTTGTATGTTCATGAATCACAATAACCAAAATTCTCTTCTAACAAGATGTACAATGGAATTCAACATGTGCATTATACCTTCAATTTAGCGAATTCTAAACCTTTATCGTTGGTTGGTTGGTGTAAAGAAGTTGCAACATAATTCAACCCAAAAGGTTCTTGTAGTGGGATTCTTCTTCCAACATGTTATTTGTTAATGAGTGCAAAGACATTGGATAATTAAGTGTTTCAAATGGCATCGTTATGGTGCTTATGATGGCACATCAAATAATGTGCATGTCCTTTGTAAAACTTAGTGGGAGGATAGTGGCCTCCATGGGCATTGACAACCCATGCCCATTGTCATTAATGTTTCCTTTGCACTATTGTTGTTGGAGCCTCCTTTTTCTTTTCTATCTAACTTAACAAGGTTGGTTGTTAAAAGTTAACCTCCCTATCTTTCACCAAGTGTTGCCCAAACCAAGTAGATAGAGGCAAAACATTCACTTCAAACGTTAACATAAAGTGGTTCTATCATGGTTGTTTAGAGGTGCACATTGCATTGAAATTAGAGCTTTTAAGTTAATAGTCGAACCTTAAGCCATGCAGCTATTGGGGTGTGAATGAAATGTTAAACCTTATAATTTGGTTGATTAATTACAACAAAAGTATGAACAACCATTGGATCTATATACAATGTGGATCTTGTTGGGGAAAGAATTCCTATTTAGGTATTTATTTAATCAAAATAATGTTGAGGGTGAAGTAACTAAGGTAAGCAATTCATGTGCAAAACCGAATTTGCATGATGCATTTTTGAAATATGTATAATAAAGCTAGATTTATCTTCAGTCACAAGTGGAGTTGCAACTATAATCATTCAATGGGACATGGGTTGATAGATGGTAAAAACAACTAGATGACTAGCCATGAGACATAGTCATAAAATGTCCTAGTCATAGATGTTGCCTTTTGGTGTTGTGTGTAGAAGCACAAGCTGTGGCTTGGAAACCTTATAGTTGCATGTTTGTTTGTTGGGGATTTTTTGTTGTGAATGATGGGCTACCTATGGGTTTGGTGAATTTGCAAATCTTGTGGTGCATAATATGTAGATATGAGGAAGCAACCAACAATGTTTTGGTTCAAAGATCTATTCTACATAAAGGTTTAATTAAGTACAACAAAGTTAATAGGATCACTGCCATGAATACTCATGTGCAAATTGCACGTTCGAAATCATTTGCTATGAAGAAACAACAACTCAGTGTAGTGGTACAATCTACTACTACTCATGTTCAACAATTGGGGAAAAGAAGGCCAAGTCCTTTTAACAAAACAATTATTGAGTTTTTTGGTGTTGCAAACCCATTAAAAAAATGATGAACACTAGTGGCAATTTCTAGAGGATTTGATTATTTATACTTGCAAAGGTTACAAGCCTTTGTCCAATTGTGAAAACATTTGGCTTTGAAGGTTAATTCTATGCCAATGCCCCTATGTGGTTTTTCCATTTCAATCTTCTTTTGTGGAAGAAATGTTGCTTGCCATGGTCAAAAATACCATAGACCAACATGTTATGCCAAATCTTGCAATATTTATAGTAATAATGTTTGTTAGTTTTTATCTATGGATGTTTCGCAACAATGTGGATACTTTTGCTTTGGTTATCAATTTTTTGAATGGCACCTCAGTCCCCATGCATGTCATTATGGGGTTGTTTGAAATGAATGAAACAACAAAACAATCCATGGTTGCATAACTCTGGTCTTTATTGGAGAAGTTTGGTTTGTTTCATCGAGTGATCACCTTTGTAAAAAATGAAGGCACTAATTTGGCAATTATGGTTGCATATTTATATTCTATCATCAAATGTGAACCTTTGAAAATGTTTTGGGCATGTGATGTTTAAGGCTTGTTAATATGTTACAAATGATGACAAGGTTTTTATTACATTGTGCAACATGTGAATGTGAAGGTTGCCCATGTTGGTTTACAAAAAACTATTACTTGGACCAAAAATCAAGGAAAGGGAGGCAAGAATGGAAATAAGCTTATGCTGAAAGCAGGATGTGACATCAAAAATTAAAAATTCATGTGAAAACAAGATTTGCTAGCAAAGTGATTATGTTTGAAAAGGCTTTGGAGTTTAAGAATGCCATTATTTTCTTTTATGGTAGGTAGAAATCTATGGCTTTATAACATAAGATTTTAAAACCCAAGTGTGGGTTGTTATTGAGGTAGTTACATATACCTTGAATCCTATTGTTTCAACATGTGTGTTAAATCAATTTAGGGGCAGCTGGTTGTTGTCAAACACCTTGACAATAATTATCACCTTGATTATGAACATGGAAGTTGAATTGTTGGAGATGGTTAGCCTATTAGAACTTTTTGACCCTTTTGAGGCATAGATCTTGATTTTACATAAGAATATGTAACTTGGGGTTATAAAGGTGATCAAACCTTTTTTGGATTTCTTGAGGTCTTTTGATGCACTGTGGGCTCACAACATGATGGCTATCATGTTGGATCCACATTTCAATGCTTTGTGGATTGTGGAAAGTTTGGTGGTTCGCAAGAATGCAATCAGATTGGCATCTAAATATGATGACAAGATTGTGATTCTGCTTCTAATGGTGTGTTTTGAACAATTGAACCTTAGTATTGTTGTAGTTGTTACAACAACTAATGATGAAAAATTGGAGCTTAAAGAAAATATGTTTGGAATGGGGGCTTCAATTAAAGAATATTCTCAAGCATTAGTCACTACAAAGTTGTCTCTATTTTAAAAAGTTTTCTATTTCTTCATCTGCATGTGCAAACCCAGTAACTTGGTGGCATATGCATGAAGGCCAATTTCCAAATATGGGTTTTCTTGCAAAACATATTCTTGGAATCTTGGGTTCACAAATAGAAATTGGACAAATTTTTTGTCTTGTTGGGGTGTTGACAACTTTAAGATGTTATTGCTTGCAAGTGGACAAATGGACCGGATCATCACTATTGTGAAGAATTGGCATGATGATCCACATGCCAATTGTAAACCAAATTCTAACTTTAAACAATACTTGAAAATAGAAAAAGTTTTGGTAAAAGATAACTATAATTTGACGAACATGATTTTTTGAAGAATCACAAGTTGATGGTGAATAACTTTGTGAGCTAGGGTCGATTTACACATTAGGGAACTTGTGCTACAATTGGGCAAAGGTCTTTGATTCTTCATAGAACTAGGGTTCAATTCCTCCACAAGTTTTGGTTTGGTTCTAGGAGTCTAGCTGTCTAGGTTCTTTGTTCTTTATTGTAATTTTTTTTAATTTAATAAAATAAAAAAATTGATATGCATAACCTTTGTGCATATCCATCATTTTGTGAGAATTGAAAATCAGCATATTCATAACCAAATTTAAAAAATAAATAATAAATAATGTGTAATCGGATGGTGTAGTAGATTTCAGAATTTTTTGAAATATATATCTTTCTTCTTAAGAAAAATGAGAACATACTCAATTGGTATCTGCAGGATAGGCCTAAAATGTGACAACTGGATGAATTGTTTGGGAATTGGCTGAATGTTGTTGCTGTTGTAAGGAAGCTCTAATTTAGACTAGGGCTTCTATTAGTGGAGTTATTGAATAATCAAGAAGAATTTCAATGGATCCACTACTATTCATATGTAGTTTGCTATGAGTTGTACACAGCCTCCTTTTTTGCTACACTGGAACCCGCTGTTCTTAAAAATTTCAAAGAACCGCACAACACTGCCCAATTCCAATGTAAGGAAGAGAGAGAAAGAAAGGGGGAGAGGGTATAACAAGGATCAGGCTGGTATCTGAAAAATTGGATACCAGACACACACTGGATAGTATACTTATTAATCCTATAAGACTCTTCACTCCTCCATATTAGTATCTCTTTAGACACTGTTTTTGGGGACTCTCTCACAGACCAAAACACTTTAGCACTTCCCCAATGACCCATGGAATCTAACATCATTAGCTGATCCATAAAATGATCCAACAAGATGTAGTGTATTTGGAGAAATGCTTAATGCAAGAACCCATGGGGCATCTCAGAAAATGAATGTCCACACCAATTTCAGTAATACCCCTGGCTAAGGGCTTTACACAATGTCAAAATTGATTTTTAATTTTAATTTTAATCTTTTTTCATGTGATACCCAATGGGACTCACTGGGTATCACAGGGAAAACAACTAATCAGGGCATTTTGGAAAATGGAATTCCCTCACCGAAATGTTTTCCTCATGATACCCATTGGGTACTCACCAGATATCACGGGATAAAATTTTAAATTCTTGACTTTTATGTTGTGTAATGCACTTGGCCACGGGTATCATCGGAATTGGGCGCACCTTGGCTTCATCTCATGTGAGCCCTTATTCGGAAATGCTTGTGGCCACTGGCGTTACTCTACACACAAATGACTTGAGCTCTTGCTTTGGGTTTACATTAGCATAGTTTGAGTACACAATACAAGCAAAAATGTCACCACTGGATGAAAAATCCACAAGGAATCTTACATGGCCAAAGTGGATATCATAGTACCTGGGTAGTGCCAAATAATTAATATAATTTCAATTTTCAAATTTGGAGGCTGAATTTTTAATTGTGAAAATTTCAGCAAATAAAGAATATAGTCTTAAAAACCAAAACAAATTTCAAAACTTTCATGCTGTCCTTATGATTAAATGGTTCACAGTTAATATTACTTCCCAACTAGCAAGCCTTACATGCAGTGTTTTTTCAAAGGAAAAAAATCGTGTTTTCCTTAGCCCAAAAATTGTATTTGATTTCAACAGGTGCAAAGGATTTTTGTGACAAGAATGGCCCTAATTCACCACATTTTGAAAAATGAAATAAAATTGCTAGATTTGTGTCCTATAGTTAACCATGGTGGTTAGCTATGTACAAACCATTCACTTGCATCTACCTAATTAGTGACCACTAAGTGATTTTATCTACTTACCCACTTTCTATCCTCACATACTAACCCACCTACTTAGGTAGGTACCAAAGTAGTGTGAGGACAAAGAAGGAGGAATTACATGGTACTTTACCAAGGTAGTAACTCAGCTGTGGATGACTTGTGATTCATCCACAACTCATAATCACTCATAATGGGTTTTCAATGGATGGTGCTTTATCACCCAATCCATTGTGAGGATGCATAATACCCACACCAGTTATAGTTAGCTGCTTTAGGCCATTGTAGGTCCCTATTATCACTTGCCTAGCGATGTACATCCATGGGTTTTTCTTTGGGAAGTTGTGGGGGTCCCGTTCAAGTGCCATATTACCTTGTCTAGTTCACCACTCAAATATTCAATAATTTCTTTTTTTTAAAATCAAGTTCCACAATAAAAATGCTAATTTATTGAGTTTCCGCTTGATATTATGCTGAAAGTTTTTATTTGGCAACAGTGAGTGATCGATAGAAGATCTCATTAGAAGAGAAGTATTATACGGTTTCTTCTTCTCATCACTGTTTGGTTACAAGCAATCGGATCTCCATTTTATCCTACAACTTTAGTGAGTCATAGGACATAATGGAGTTGTTTTCTTGTGTGTGAAATCTTTCCAAAATTCAAATAATAATAATAATAATATAGGAATATTCTTTCACAATATTTCTATTTTGAAAAAAATCATTAAATTTTGGGGGAAAATTTTGAATTTTTTTGTCCTATTTGAACTTTGATTTTAGTTTGGTATTTTTATTTTTATTTTTATTTTTGAAAATGTTTTTAGATAAATTCTTAAAACATGTCACCATTTAATGTCTAAATCCATCTTGGGATGTTAGCCAATGATGCAATATCAAAAATTGGGGGGAAAAAAAGAAAGCATTGATTACTAAGCATAAATATGCAAGTGGTTGATAAATCACCTTCCAATTAGAAATTGAGTAGTGGAAATAAAAAAATGATGAACCCTAAATACAACTTACACAGATTTTTATCAAATTCCCAAAGTATTGACATCGACAAGCAGATAATTTTTCTAATGTTCAATATTTCAGGCACATAATAGAGAAATCCGTATATTGACGATGTCTTCAGCCTCTCTTTGGGCCTCCATTCATTCCCTAACCCCTCTTTCAGTGGTATCCGTAAAGTAAGGAAATTTTGTTAAAACTTAGTATGAAATGCTGAAACTCACAAGGTTCGAGAGGAATTATAGCAGCTGTACAGGTAGGAGCAGTGAAAATATATATAGCAGCAGTGGAGGCACTCAGGAAAAAGGAAAGACAGGGTGAAACTCAGAAAACTCACCCCTCCCCTTGAATGCTAATGTATTTTTGTGCAGGTTTTTTTAAAATCTCACCCTGCTTATGATCAAACTCAGGGTACTGGTGCTGTACTTTCCTGACTATACGGATAACTCTAATGTCTTAAAATTTTGACATTTAGAAATAATATAATTTCTGCCAAACCTGAAAAGTAGATTGTATGGGATGGAAAATACTGGGTATTTCATAATTCTCTGAAACAAAATGGCACACAACCAAAGTTTTTGGAAAGTTCTGATCCATCAAGGGTCAAAAGGCTGGCTGTTTTTGTATAAAAACTGACATAATTTTTTTTGCTCTGAATTCTTCACAGGTACCTCACAAAGCATAAACCTTTCTTCTACAGTCTGCGACACTTTTACAAAATCTGTGTAAGTGTCTCTCCAGGCTCACAGATCCAAATCCCCTTCAGTTCTCTATGCTGGGACATGGCAGGTAACATGGGGTTCATGGGGTTTCTGTTCTTCTTGGGCACTGGAACTCTGACCAACTTTGTGACTGGGTGCGTAAACCCCTCGCAAGTTCTTATGTGTAAAGAATCCCAAAAGCATTTCTTTACATCTTGATTCTGGCATCTCTTTTTTTTTCAATTTTTATTTTATGCTTTGTTGCATTGCATCATATCAATGTGCTAGCATCTACAAACTTGGGTATGATACAAGATTTTTTTTTTAAAGTATGAAAAAATATTGTTGGTTCAACTAAAGACAAGGTTTCCAAAAGAAAAGGAAAAAAAAAGTGCATAAAGACATATTTGAAGATAAGTACCTTACAAAACTTGTAAGTTTCAGTTCTTTGTTGATTATATGCCAACCCAGATCTTACATGGGTTGTAAGCGACATGCCCTTTTAGGCGAATCCTCAAGTGAGGGGGATTCACCTATTTGGGGCTTAAGTTCAGATCATCGTGGGGTGGCCTTCGTGGTGGCTTGGGTTGTCAATTTAAATGTTGGGTTTGGTTTGACTCTCGGTTTGACAACACTCATGAGCCACATAGGTGCCAATGAATGAAGGTTTGAAAATGGGGGTCAAGGAGATGTTTTTGGCACACTAGGTTTTTGAACTAAACACAAGTTTGCGATTAGGTTGAAAGACAAGAGATGGAATTCTTGGGCAACAAGGCTTCGCACCACTTGGGAAGTTTGCAAAAGGTTGAATCCACCCGTCTAAAAGTCAAGGTTAGCCTTAAGTTATGAGACAAATATAAATGCCAAAATTCACCAATGGATGGTTTGTCATGTGCCGGTAATTTAAGTGTTTAGTGAAAAGTAAGAACGAAGGTGAAGTCATGTGAATGTTAAGTCAAATCTGGGTGCGAGAGTTGGTATCAAAACATGTTCCTTGAATCTTTGGGAAACCTCTAAAGCATTTTAAAGTAGTTTGTAAAGCACATGGCCTCAAAACAACTAACATTGAACAAAACGATGGTGGTGGAGCCTAAGGCAAAAAAGGAAAAGGAAAAAGATGCAGCCTTTAAGGAATTGGTCACCATAGGCAAAGCCATGGTAGAGGGAGATTTACTCGAAAACAAAGCCTGGAGCCTAAAGGAGCTAGTGAAGGAGGAAGCTACGATGGTTCCTCCTTGTAAAAGTGAGAGAAAAAAAGGAAGGATGGGGCTAGGTCGACAAAACTTTGGTCCAAGAAAGGACTCCATCCCCCATTGCCCAAAGCAAGGGAGGAATTGAAGCAAATGTGGGCTTGCCAATGAAGAAGCCTCTTGTAATTCCCAAAAAGAACGAAAGAAATGAAAAAGTTCATGACCCAAACGAAGAGTTGTTGGTGCATGTGGACTTGCATTCTTCAAAAGACTCCAACAATGGGGGCAATTTTTTGTTGGTTTTGTTGGATGAACCCAAAAGGCGAAAGGGGGCAAACAGGTCCTAGAACATCATGGAATGGACAAGACTTCGAGGCTCGACAAGAAAAAGTATACCAAAAAAGGACAGATAAGTCGTCCAAAGAATTTATGGCCCTCCTTGACACCTTCCAAACCTTCATGGTGCAACAAGGCGAAGCCATGACATTGCACAACAAAATTGCAAAAATCAAGGGCCAAATTGCAAAGGGTTTGGGTGTTATAGACGTGGCTCCAAATGGAGGCTCCACCAAGGTTGCCATGAAGACAAGGTTGTTAATTCCTTCACAAGGAAAAAAAACAAATATGAAGATAATGTGACCATGGTTGCACCAAGTGGAAGCATATTTGAAAACCTAATGCCTCAAATCGAACAAGGAGCAAATTCATTTTGTTCAAACATTCTTTAAGGAACACACATGGGACTGGTAGATGTTTCAAAAGAAGGAGACACCCAACCTCCTTAAAACCCTCACATAGGAGGAATTCAAACTATGATTGAATGAAAGGTTCATATTGCACCACTTAATGTTCAAGAATGGGATTGAGCTTCTTAAGCTCACCCAATTAAGAGATGGAGTGAGCTCCTTGGCTTGTAATGTGCAAAACTTCAATCAAATGTTGATTATGGTCCCTCTGAAGGAAGAGTTTGTTAAGAAGATGGTCTTCCTACATGGGCTAAAACCTTAGGTTCGGAAATTTTTTTATCAAAAGATGGACATATCAGATACACTCGCCAAGGCTTAATGAAGATGATGGAATGCATGGAAGACAAAGGCCCTCCATGCCCCAAGGGTGAAACTAAAAGCAAGGTCACCTAAAAGTAGCATGTTGACCCAAGTAATGGGAACAAAGGTCGAAACAAGTGCAAGTGGGGCACCCTATAAGTTAAACCACATGGAACTAAAAAAAATAAAAATAAAATAAATGACATTTTTAATCCAAAGGTATATTCGACAAAGCAAATCACCTTATGGGGCACCAATTTTGTTTGTTAATGAAAATGATGACAAGTTGAGATTGTGCATTGACAATTGTGTATTGAAAAAAAAAACATAAAAAATAATTATTCTCTACCTCACATTGACAATCTATTATATCAATTTAATGGGGCCAAATACTTTATCTCAATTTATTTCAAATCAAGGTATTATCAAATCCACATTGCAAATATGGACATTGAAAAGATGGTTAGGAGAACCAATTATGGCTCCTATGAATTCTTGATGATGCCATTTGAGTTGTGTGATGCCTTGTTTACATTCACAACCCTAATGAACTCAATTCCATGAAAAGTTGGATGAGTTCGTGATCATTTTCAGTGTAGGTGGTTACCACCACGAGGATAAGGACGCAATTATGCCAATTTTGGTAACTATGCAAATTATATTTCAAAAAATGAATAAATGGTTTTCAGGTTGTGTACATTTTTGTTTTGTATTTTATGGCACTATCACAACACTAAGGTCCTTTGTTGGATGCAAGCTATTGCATGAGTTCAAAGCTTAAACGTAGAGCTTAAAGTTGGAACTTAAGATGGTAAAATGTTTTATTCCCTATACACATGTAAGTAAAACCCAAGAATTTAATCATAAAATGAACATGTTATACAGGTAAACTTAGAAACAAACATGGGGATGAATGTAAGCATTCATCCTTATTATGGATGAATGATTTTTTTCATTCACCCAATGTATGGATGAAAAAAAATTGAGTTTACATGTTTTTAATATATAAAACTTCCATTAGAATTATGGATGAATGTTTTATTTTATCTTTAAGTTTTTATCAATGATTTCCCCCCCCCCCTAGTTTTAATTAATTAAAGCTTCACAAAACACAATTTAATTATATATATGATATAACATTTGTTGAATAATATAATGTAAATTCCATTATAAATGTATTTGATGGTTATGGTTTTAAATGCCATTATTTTCATGTCTTAATTGTATTACTATTATCATGCAAACATCCACCCCATGGTCATTGTTTTTCATTCTTTTTTGAGGGTGCCACAACTTTCATCAGATCTTACTTATGTCATTAACAATTATGGGTTTTGAATGATTTAGATATCTTTAAACTACCTATTGTCATTGACGACAATGAATTTTTGAAATTAAAAAAAGAAATCAATTTTAAGCACCTTAATTAATTTCCTTCAAACAACCTATTATCATAGATGAAAATGGGGTTTTTTAATAATTGTTTATTTTCATGGTGCCTAAGTTTTTCACAAAATACATATATGATGTTGACAACAATGGGGGGGTAACACTCATCCCATGACAACATTTTTTTAATTGTTTAACATTGTTGATGAAAATGATTTTTTTAAAAATTAAACTTCATTTTGGTCCCATCATCAGATTTTTCCTTATAGTCATATTATCCATCATTATTAAATGACATTCAATTTGAAATATTAATACTTGGACAAAAAATAAAATTGGATATAAATAAGTTTTTATCTGTTTATCTTCCAATCATGGATGAATTTCATTCAATGATTTATTTATTTAATCCAATTCATAAATGGAATTCATCCATGCAAAAATGACATTCATCCATATGAAATCATTCATCTATGTAGGTGGATTAAAATCACATTATGTTTTAAGCTACAAGCTAAAAGTTCCAAGCTTAGGCTTTAGGCTCATGCACAAGCCATCTTTTCTTTTTGTTGGTGGGAGTTTTTTGCAAAGTTTGAACTTTAGAAGCTAGACATCGAAAAATTTAAATGAATATTTTGTTTTACATTCATTTTTGTAAAATATTTTTGTCAAATTTGCGAGTAAAAATATTCAAATTCTACATTGGTTTTTCTTATCAAAATTTATTTTTGAAACCTGAAAACTTTAACTAAATGGATTGGTCCAACATAGTCAATATAATTATTCTAATTTTTTTTTTGGTTGAACACTTGTAGAAAAATCCAAGTTGAATGAAGGTGACAAGGTGTAATATTTACTATTCATTCATCAAATTTTAGGGTTGAAAAGGAGTCAAACATGTTTGTAATAAATGGAACAATCTAGAGTGGAAGGAAGGTAATGTTACCTAATGAATGGAAAAAATTCAACAAGGTAGTGATTACTTAATGAATGGCAAGGATGCAACAAGACATTTGATTAATAAGATAGGATTAATATTGTTTATCATTTGATTTCGAATTATTTTTAGAGGGAAAAAAACTTAAGATGTAGTTTAAGAATTTGATGGAGTTTTATAAATTGTTTTGTTTTACACATAGAGTTAGACTTAGAAAGTTGCTAGAGTTAAAATAAGGACACAATATGAGGTTCAGAATTTTGTTAGTATTGGAAACCACAAAATTTTCATGTTTTCATTTTTTATTTCCACTTTTAAGATTATAGATTTTTTATGTGTTCAATTCTAAGTAAAAATAATAGTGTGACATTGATAAAGGTACATTGATCATACTCCATAATTGTCGTGTTTTTGTTTTTTGATATCAAACTATTACTTTGACCATAGATTTTTTTCAAAAATGAATTAGAACTAGATGAGAATGAATAATTTATACAACGAGAAAAATATGTAAAAATAGTCTACCAAACCTGTTTTGAATAACTAAAACCACATATTAGAAGTGTTGAAATGAATGATACAATTTGAGCTTGTATTATTTAAAGTAGGCATAAAGTAATTTAAAAATAAAATCTGCACCTACCATGTACCATCTTAACTGCTTCACTAAGGCCTTACTTGAGTATCAAAATATTTTAAGGAGATGTTCATGAAGATTTTAATTTTATGTGTCCCCAAATAATGTTATTGTGTTTTAAAGTAACATATCACAATACAACTTTTTCTCATGAGTTGGCCATCATAATTGTGCTCCACATAATTTATTGTTTTAAAACGTGATTGGGTGTCTTTCTTACATGAGGACCCCCTTCAATACTGAAGTCACTTGCATTTGTGTGGATTTTAAACAATTTGGTGAAATTACAGAATTTCAACATAAAGGTGGACAAAAGCTTTTTTTTCAAGTCTTCAAATGCCTTCTATTAAACTTATTTTCATTCAAACGACAACTCCTTTTTGAAGAGATTCAAAAGTGGTTTCACCATTTACGAAAACCCTTTTATAAACTTTTAGTATTAGTTGGCTAGGCTTAAGAAAGATCGAATTCCTTTGATTGTGACTGGCCTTTTGTAGTCTCTTATGGATTGCAACTTTTTAGGGTTGAGTCTCACCTGTTCTCTTGATAGGCTATGCCCCAAGAAATCCATTTCCTCTTAAGCAAATTCACTTTTTGCCTTATTTGCAAAAAGTTAATTTTGCGAGAGCTTACTCAAAACATATTCTAAGTGTACCACATGCTCTTTCGTTGTTTTGGAATATACTAAGATGTCATCAATTATGAAAAAAAAAAGTTTTGTATTTGGCCTTGCAACTCAATTTTTGAGTTGCGTAAGACATTTACAATTCAGTATGTATATGGTGCAACTCTGTCAAAACAATTGATTTTCAACTACTATGCAACTCTATTATAATTGCACCCATGATGTCATGTTAACGTCATTAATTATCATCCATCTATTAAAATTTGACACATGGCATATTGATTTTATTTTGGTATATATATATATATATAAGTAAGTTGTACATAACCATAGGTAGGTAAGTTGATAGGTCTTAAGACTTACATACTTACATATTTACCTAGGACCTATTTACTTACCTAGGTAGGTAAGTAGGTAGGAAAACATAAGATTAAATGAACTAAAGTATAGCATGAAATTTATTTTTTATTTTATGTTTTTTCTTTAAGTTCAACTTTTAAAAGTTCACCCCAAAATGGCACATGTATTTTAATGTGAAAATATAAGAAAACAAACCTTCTTTATATAGTTTGTAAGATGGGATTTGAAGACAAAACATATGGGTTAAATTTTTTAGTTACAAATTGAGTTGCAATATAACACTTAAATGCTCAAAGTAAGCCAGATCCACGGGGAGGGCTCCATTGTTTTTGGTGTTTAAATAAAACTTGAACCCATCCTATTGGCACATTTGTTGCACCAAAAATTGTAAAAAAGAATAGAACTGAAAAAGTTATAGCCCTTTGAAGTAGAGGGGGTCAAAAACTCAAAAAAACAAACCACTGAACATTACAAAGATGGGTTCCTAAACACCCCAAAAAAAATTTATATGTTGTTTGATTCTTATTAAAATTCAAAAATGATTTGTAGAACTTTAGGTGGCGCTCTTATAACACTTTAAATTGTTTTAAATGAATAAGAAATTAAAAAAAATTGTGAGGTTTCAAAGTAGGAGGGGTTCAAAGAGGGATAAAAAATAAAAAATGTTTTGTAAGTTGGAAAGTTTATTTTTATTATTATTAAATTTTCATTATTCCTTTTCCTTTGCACTTCAAAAATGATTTCTAAAGCTTGAGGTAGCATTCACATAACATTTTAAATCATTCAAAATGAAACACATATGACGAAGATATAAATAATTGATAAATATGTATCCTTATTAAGTTATAAGTAATTGTACTATAATCATAAGATAGTTAAACAATAGTACTTTAGTAGTGGCGCACTAATGGCCATATTAATTATATAAATGGGAATTATAATAAAAAATTAGTTGCAAATATGTCCCATAATGGGTGGTGGAAATGTGAACATGTGGCATGATCACATGTATGTACATTCTACATTAGTTGCAACATAGTTGTTATTTTAGTGACACATTTACAATAGTTTTAAAGTAGTTGTTACATGCAATTATAACATAACTCTTGAAAAAGTCAAACATGGTTGACTACATTTGTAAGTATGATGTGTATAAATTACCGTATTGAAAACCCATTTTCAACTCATTTGCAATTATAATATAATTAACTGATTTTCTAACATGGAAAATTTATTTATTAATACACTATTTTTTTTGGGGATAACATTAGAAGAAAAACATGTATTTTTGACTATTCTTTACAATTAAATTTTAGTCGCAAGAGACATTTTGTAACTAAAATCCTTTTAGTTGCATAAGACAAGTCACATGTGATAAACTAGTCACAAATGACAAAGCATATTGTATGGGAAAAAAAAAGTCAACAAATACATTCCATACTTTGATTCCATTGTATACGTATTATCACATGCGACTAGGATGCAACTATTTTGGTCACAATTGAGGGCAAATCATGTGTTGCCACATGTTTTAATATTTAATTTTTAAAATATAATTATTATTATTATTTTGAAATAATCTAGGACCTTGAATTCAAATACTTGGATGATCTTATATTATGACACGTGACCCAATGTAAATATGACACGTGACCCAATGTAAATATGCCACGTGGCATTAAAAAGATTTAATTTAATAAAAATATTAATATTAGGTTGGTAGGTACATAAATAGGTGTTTATAATCTATACCTACTTACCTACCTAAGTAAAAAAGTAAGAAAGTAGGTTCTACCTTCCTAGGTTAAACACCTATTCATATAGGTAGGTACTTAGGTAGGTAGGTACATAGGCCAACCTAGATGGGTAGGTTAAATTAGGTACCTACTTAACTAGATAGATAAGTAGGTTGGGGAGGTAAGATTTTAAAATTGTGCATTATTTGTTTTTTTAGTTTTGGGTTGAACCTCTTGATTAATTCATCCCATGTGTACAATTTTTTTAATGTGAAATTCGATGGCCACACCCTCCTTGTTTATATAGTGTTCAAAATAGGATTGAAAAACAAACAATATGGGATAAATTTTGAAGTTGCAACTTCCTTACAAACTAAGTTGTAATTCCAAAATTTTCTTCATGCCTTACTTTCTTAGTTTTTAGACTTTTTAACAATTCAAATATTAGATAATTAGATAATCATTTAATTAATAATGATTAGATTTACATATATTTAAAATATAAACTATACACTAAAAATATTCAATATTCATTATCAATTACTTAAATAAGTAATAAATTATTAATATTTAACAAACAAACTATCTAGTTATTCACAAATTATAATACATAATTCATAAATAATTAATTAAATAACATATTTAAAAATTATTTTATTACTTTTTAGAATCTAACATAATTATATATAATATAATTAATGTAAAACTAATTGATTGACTATAATTTTTAAAATAAATATTTTAAATATTTATTTTAAAAGTATAAGTAATGAATTAACAATTATTATTAGAAATTAAATTCTTACATGATTTTTTTAAAAATTATTATTTAACTAATTACATTACTTAATGTATAATTACATTTATTGTTGTAAAAATTATTATATGTCAAGTAATTTTTTCTCTTGGTAATTATTAACTATAAAAACAATAATTTGTGGAAAATAACATTAATTTTCATAATTAATGTAAAATTACTATAAAATATTTATCATAGATGATTAATCACATAATTTTTTAAGATAATAATATTATATAATAATTTGTGAAATTAAAATAAATAAATTAAATATTTTAACTACACTATAATTTTTCCAAATTTTTAATTCAGGTTTGAAGTTATAAATTAAAGAGTGTAAATAATTATATTCAATTAAAAAATAATTCTGCACATATTAATTAATTATTATCTGAAGTAATTACAATGATTTAAACGTAATGTCACATTAATTTAATTAATTAATTTCTTTTAATATAAGAATATAAATTATATAATATACAAATTTATGTTATAACAATAATTATTCAGTGTCATTTAGATTTAATAAACATAATCATTTATAATTATGTATAAAAGTGATTTATTATGGATAACACTAGTAGAAAAAACCCTTGAAACTTAATCAATAAATTTTTGAATTAAAATATAAATTTAAGATTCCAAAATAGTGATTCAAAATTCAAATATCAATTTTTAGATCAAATAGGTTTTTTGAAGTTAAATAACAAATTTCAGATTTGAAATGTCAATTTTCAGATTCAAATAATAATATTCAAAATTAAAATGTCCATTTTAAGACTCAATTAATATTTTTCTGAATTGAAATATTAATTTTGAGAATCCAAAATAATAATTTGGAAATCAATTTTCAATTTTCAAGTCAAATAAAATTTTAAAATTTAAATTTAAAACTTCAGAATTCAAATATCAAATTTCAAGTTCAAATAAAAATATTGAAAATCAAGGTACCAATTTTTAGACTGAATAAAATTTCTTAAATTGAAATAATAATTTTTAGATTGGAAAATAATAATTTAGAATTCAAATATCAATTTTTAGATCAAATAAGTTTTTTGAATTTAAATAACAATTTTCAGAATTGAAATGTCAATTTTCATATTCAAATAATAATATTCAAAATTGAAATGTCCATTTTTAGACTCAATTATTAATTTTCAGACTTAAAGTATTAATTTTGATAATCCAAAATAATAATTTGGAATTTAAATTTCAGGTTGGAATCTAATGATTATTTAAAATTTAAATGAAAAATTTTCAGAGCTGAAATATAAAATTTCATATTCATATAAAAATATTCAAAATTAAAATGTCCATTTTTATGATCAATTAATAATTTCTAAATTGAAATACTAATTTTTAGATTTGAAAATATTAATTTAGAATTCAAAATCAATTTTTAGATCAAATAAATATTTTTAAATTTAATTTCAAAATATCATATTCAAATCAAAATTTCTAAATTCAAATAATGTTTTAAACAATTGAAATAACAATTTTCAGATTTGAATAAAAAAATTCAAAGTTCAAATATTAATTTTGAGATTCATTATATGAACAATATACATATGTATGCGTATTATATATATATATATATAATTTTAATACATACATTAAAATACACCCCTATGTCATTGTATTATACCTTTAGGATGCAACTAATAGGATGAAATTTCTAATAGTTGCATCATAGTTGTGATAATGACCAAAATAGTTGAAAATTGGTCTTGTAGTTGCAAATATTCCCAAATCTAGTCATAAATGATTACAAATTGCATGTAGTCGTAAATGGAATGGTTACATTTTCACTGATTTCTACTAGTGTAATTGTACAATAGTTGTAATACTTAAGGGATAGTTGCATAATAGTTGTATGTGAAATTTTTTAAAAAATTTAATTCCAAGGTAATGTGGTTTCAATGGACTTAATTTCTCATAATGTTTTGTATAGTTAATTCAAATATATCTAAACTAAAATTAAAATCAACCACAAGTTCTAACAGTCTTAGGAACATGATAATTACACGCTATTTTGATTTTGATGCACTTGAGCACTATCATTGTGTGAAAGGCAATTTCAATTTAATGCTTATAATCACGAAAATACTTAAAATACTTATGATTGAATAGTTTGAACTTGATTTCAATAACTATCGTATCATAAAATGGGTGTCACATTTAGATTTGGCATGTCAAGGAAAGGTGTCTAAGGTAATGCCAAAAAACAAACATTTTCAAAAGCAACGCCCATTTGAAACTAATCACATGAAATGATTCTTAAAGGTTTTCATGTAAAACCCTTGACCCTAATGTAGTTTGCCTATTATTAAAGTTGACTGGACTTTTTAGAGTTTGATTGCATTAAGAACATTTTAAGTGAAGCACAAAAAGGTAATGTGCAGTTGCATATCGCACCATTTTTATCAATGGTGATAATGGGAACTTATATTGATCTAATGTTGGTAGATTCTTGAAATTATGGAGGTTCAAATCTAGGTTATAGGTTATGGTTATAGGTTTATAGTTTTTTGTGTCAAAATGTTAGAGTTGTTTTGTTCACTTAGTTTGTTTTATTGTGCATGTGTTAGCATCATTACAAATTTCTACATCATTTTGAAAGATTATTGTAATTTTTTGTTTATAGGTGAATACTGAAACTACTATAATCATTGAAATAATAGGTAACTAAGGAATTACTTAAATAAGGTTGAGTTTGTTCACTTAACCCCTTTTTATCTATGAGAAATTATTGTAATAATAAAAAAAATGTAAATAAAAGAAAGTATGAGAGAAAGGAGGATCTAAGTTTTAAATTGTTGCCAACTATTTCAACAATGGTTGGCTACCTAAGGAGGAAGGAAAAACTTGGAGGAGGATGATTATAGGGTGTGTCCAAGTGTGGAACAAGGCTACCAAAGTTGAAATAATAGAATGCATTAATGTGTAGTTTGGTAATTTGATTACTATAACTTTATGTACTCTGTGATATTTATTAAAATTTAATTTAAAAATTGGATCTTGTGTGAAAAAAATGTTTTGATTATTGTAGTGATTTTAATTACATTGGTCCCATTTATTTTTTGGCTACTACAACACTATAGCCATTGCAAAAGTACCCATTTTGAGAGTTTATGTTTGTTAGTGTTTTTTTAATTTCTTGTAGTATTTGGGTTGATTTTCAACTGCTACCATAGTTAGGGTTTACAACTTGAAGAATAAAATCATGCTTCCGTAGTATCATACTACTTGCTATCAAATAACAAGTAAAGCTACTATAGTTATTATCACTATATAAATTTTGCTTCACTAGGTCTCGAGAAATACATTTTTCCATTATGTTTTTACATTGTTTTAATTTTTTCTATCTCTTGTGATGCAAAATTACAAGTGTTAATATGTTGGTTGTGCGTTTTCAATTTGTGTTGTTTACATGTTATAAGGTGAACATGTTTTTTGTTGTATGTGTGCAAGTGTTGCAACCTTAAGGGGTTTTTTTGTAATTTCCTTTGCATGATGTGTCATCTTCTTCCTTTTGGATTTAATGTTGACATTGATACATTGTTGTTGCATCACATTGTTTTGGAACATAATGTAATTTTTTTCATTTTGTGTCGATGCCTACATTGAGAAAGTGGTTCCCCCTATTTGTGCAAAATCATCTTGTTTTCCCACTTAATGTGTTGGTGTGGGCATTTCTTCTATTTCGGGGACTATGTCTATCTTTGATTGAGATTTGACATCCAAATTTTGTTATTGCCATTTCTTCTTTATGTGATATTGTCTCATTCTTTTGTGTTTTCTTTTTGGTAATGTTGGCTCATGATGAACCAATTGTGAAAAGTAAGGTTTTTATAAATCTTGTTGTTGAAATATTGATTGGTAATTTGCCTAAACTAACTATGTTGCCCCTACCTAGTCAATTTTTGGATCTATCAACTTTGGATTATGCCTTGTTATGTCATTTACAACATCTATGACTATTAATTTTGGTGATGATTTGTTGTGGCCCAATAATGGGTCTTTAAAATCTATATTGTTTCATGGTTGTTTTGAATATCTTTAATTAATTACATCCCAAAACATATGTTGATTTGTTTGCACACTTTTTTCAACCTTTTAATTTTGCTAAAATTTAAAGATTTTGATGTTGTCCTTGGTGATGCCAATTTTAACATTGTTGTATCTAGATGTGATGATGAGATTGATTGTAAGTTGTTTTTTAGTGAGTTATGTTTGAAATCTTGTTTTCTTGACATTGGTAAACAAGAAATGGAGCATGTCAACAAAAGAGTTTGTAGAACAAGCTAACACGTTAAACTTTGGATGAAGGATGCATTTGATGAATGGAGACTGTTTTGTGGTTTTGACTAGAAAAATCCATAATAAATGTCTCCAAAAGTGAACACATTGTAGAAGATCTTATGGAGATGTTGTCCTTTGATGCGCCATTCACATACATGAATCACATGACAAATAACGAATGTTTAGTTTTTCATGTTTTTTGCTCAAATTTTATATTGATGTTGCAAGTCTTTGATTTATTTACATTTCAATGTTCTTGTATATATTATCGACACATTTGGTATGATTTGGAATGAATTTAATGAAAATTAAATAGTCAAAAAATTTGATTAAGCACTATAACTAATGTTTTATTAATACCCATCACTTTTTAAATTTTGGGGAGATTATTTAGACATGATATATTTTAGGGAGGTTCTTTAAACATATTATTGCATAACGTTATATTATAGTATCTATATGAGTAAAAAAAAATTCTATTGTCAAATGAAATATTCTTAGGATATTTTAGGAATGTTTTCCGATAAGTAGTCATCTACGTGGGCAAATATGGGTTTTATTGGCATGGAGGCACCCTTATTTGTTTTACACTTGAAAAAAATAGAAGTCTATAAAATATTAATGTGGATCCCATTTTGATTTTTTGTTGTTTATTGTCGAATAAGTTTTTTCCTTAGTTTTTTGTGTTTTTTTGTTTTATAATACAACATCCAATCTTTGATAAATGACATTGGAGGATTAATCATGTAAAGGCAAGAACAATGTGTTACTATTGAATCAACAATCAATCATGTATGATTGTGACCAATGATGCCATCAAATGAAGGTTGTAGGTGATGAAACGATTTTGTGAGCATTGAAAATTAGTCTTGGGAAGGTTTTTTAGAAATTTGATGTATTATTGATAAAAAAGGAACAAAAGATGCTAACATAATGGATACATTAATTCACATCTTCATTCAATTTGAATTTTGTATGTGGAACTTCTTCATCAAGGGGTGTTTTGAGCTTAAAAACATTGATTATTGATGAATTCAATATATTTTTGTTACCTATTGGTTTAATTTTCAAGTTTTGTCATGGAGTATCAAATAATTTACATGTAGACATTACTAGATGTTATACATATTGGCACAAACCTCTTATCAACTATCTTGTTGATGATGTGATTGCAACTTATGAAAAATTGGCTAGATGTTGTTCTATTTTCTACCCTCCTAACAAGCCAAGGCTAAATCCATTGTTTCCACATGCTAAACCGAAATGGAGAGTGACAAATAATGTATGGTTCATGATTTTTGTAATTGGTCACAATCATACATGATTGATTGTTGACAAAAGGATTGTTTATTTTTTTAAATTGAGAAAGTCTAAAGGTGTAGTCACAATAATAAAAACCAAAATAGATGCAACCAATGCTTGGTTTTTCATGTTTTTAATATCAAACATTGTATTAATGTCGCATAATTATAAAAATTTCCATGATTTTCTTAATATATTATGAAAACATGTGGAATAATTTGGATAAAAATTCTAATGAATATATAGTATTCATGAAAAGCATGCATGAAACATTATACATAATGTTTTCACTATTTTTTCATTTAAAAAAGGAATTGAAATGCTTTCAAAATGACATATTCATCTACAATAATTATGCAAACATTTTCATAATAATATGTTATGTTTTGACCCCAAAAGAATATTTTTGACCATTGGAAAAATCATGAATTTCTAATTCATCATATTCTATAGATAATCACAATCTACCACATCCTTTTGGCAATTAATTTCATTGTTTTTTAAGTAGTCAAAAAAAGTTTGTCCTATTTTGGTCAAAGTGGTAGGGTTGGTTTTCATTATGCCATTTGCACCTCAAGTGCTGCCAAACAAAATCAACAAAGCTGTTATAATCACTTGCATGCTTAAATATTTCATTCCTTGGGAGTATGGCATGGAAGTTATTAACCATAGGGATCCGATTTTGTATTGTAAATTAGTTTTCTAAAAACTAACTTCTATTTTTTCCATTTGTGTTTTGCTTTATGTTTCATTTCAAGCTTTGTCTATATTTTCATTTATGGATGTGTTGTTAGGTTTTTGCATTTGTACTTTCATTTGCAGTTTTAGTTTTAGTTTTGGTTTGCTATATATATATATATATATATATATAGGCACATTCAAATAAACAAACATTTGAATTATACAGCAATGTAGTGAAGAATAAGTGGTGACTTGAAGGGTGGTTGTTTGTTGCAATATGATGAAACATTCAATGCGGATAAAAGTGTGTACAATAAAACCAAGGTCATTTTTGTTTGTCATTTTTAAATTTCCAATTTCCCTATTTTTGCAATGGTTTTGGTTGTTGGTTTGTGCTTTATGCAAGATGTTGATTTTGGAAAATATGGAGTCTTTTATGCAACTTCATTTGTTGTTGTTTTTGTTACTGAGGGAATTGTTATCAATCCTATTAATGTGAACATTGATGCTAATGGAATTCCTACTTAGGAAAGAGTTACCGGTGCATATGGTATTATTGATTCAAAGAGGGTTGTTGTTGTTATTATGGTTTGACAAAAATCCATGAAACATGTACTACAAATGAAAAGATTTCTTCTTGAGTTCAATAAATTTTTTTGGAATGATTTGTTTGAGAACAAGTTTCCTAATTACAAATACATATTAAAAGATATCCATTTTTGTCCACCACTTGAGATTGCGAATGTCAATACAACTTTTACTCACGTTTTCAATATCCTACAAAATATCCCGTAACCATTAACTATATTGTTCATCTAAAATGTGTTCCTACTTTGCACCACTAGAAGTAGTTGAAAAGTTGTAGTTTTGTTCATAAAATTCATACTTCATATAACTCTAATTCTGCCATTTGTGCTTTTCATTTGAACTTTCTTGGTTTAGTTGTTGTAGGAGATGTGTTTCTTTAATTGAAGTTGAACTCCATTCTATCATGCCAAATTTGATTTGGGCTTTGTTGATTTAGTTGTTTTAGGAGATTCACTTGCCCAATTAAGGCCAAACTCTTTTATGCCATGCCATTTATGTTAAAAGTTTGATTTGAGATTTGTTGATTTAGTTGTTTTGGGAGTTACACTTCTTCAATTAGGTTGAACTCCATTCTACCATACCACTTTGTTGGACTTCATAATTGAATTGAATTTGAAATTATTATTTTTTTAACATTTAAAAAAAATTGAATTATTTAACTCTATTTCTATGTACGGTCATAGGAGAAAAAATCATAATAAAAATTTCAATTTGTAAAAACAATTGCAATAAGAGAAAAATAAATAAATAAATTTCTAGTTTGTTGCGTAACTTTCGCAAGTTGTAAGTTGCCATGCAATTTTCTAGCCAATAATCATCATAAAATTACAAAGGAAAAAAGTTGATTTTTTAATAATGCAAATCCTTTTTTTAAATGCAAAAATATCCATGCATTTTCATCACTTCCCTTGGTAGAATTTCCTTTCAAAATAAAATTCAGTCTTTCATTTTTGGAAGATCCCAATTTTGATTAGGAAAGAACCTTTCACTTTTGTAAGGTTGCTAACATTTAGAAAAGTTCTCATATGGCAAGGACCATTTTTTGGGGCTCTTCTTAGTTTTTGCTCCTAGCCTTGAGCTAATGCCCCCTCGCTAGGCCCTTAACCCTATGAAGAGCCTAAAAAATGTCCCTTACCCTGTACATAATGACTTTTATAACTTATCCTCTCAACCATGTGGAACAAGTGTGCAACAAGAAGCTACATGTTTACCACATTCAATATATTTACCAATGTTGTGTGCTTTTATGGTTTTGAGAACCGCCAGTTAAGGGTCAGAATCAGCACTTTTTTATTGGTGAATTTTCTCATTGCGGCAACAATTTTTTCTGGAAAAACATGTTTTTAGTGTAAATTAGAAAAAAAAAAAATTTTTTTTTGGAAATTTTCTCCGAACTTTCAATCAAGATTATCAATAATTTCCATTCAGCATGTTTCCATTGCTTCATGCCATTGACAACACCCATTTTGCTAAGGATATAAAACACAACACAATTCACGCACTCTTTCAATTACCATGGTTCTATTTTCAAGAGCGGAATAAAACCAATCAATGCAAGGCAGCCTTTTTTGGTGCTAAAATTTGGAATTTATTTTGGTTGAAATAATTCATTCATTTTTAAATTAAAAAATCGCCTAAGATTGGTCGCACTCATGTCCTCACTCTTGATAACAACCAACTATCTCAAAGGGATAGCCCCCATGGGGTCATGTGAGAACCCCTGCATTGGGTAGGAACCCTATAAGTGAATAAGTTCCACAAGATGTGTTCAAAGAAGTACTAGCCTATGGTGACAAGAGTTGAGACCAAAAGCTTTTCAGAAGTTAAGCACAATTTGTGGACATTTCCAGAAATCAAATGAGAATTGCACACAGACAAAAGCAAGCACGAGAGAGCAAACATAAAGGAGGGTTTTAAAGTGTAATAACTTGGCTAAAATGTAAGATACCCAACCCATTCTTGTAGTGGAGGTAACCTTACATTTTTAAGGTGCCTTTCAACTATATCGTAGCACCTTGGCCATTTCAACACATGTCCATTGAATAATTAATTAATTTTGAAAAACGCATTTCAACAAATGGAATATTCCTAAATATTTGCTATTATCCTTCAAAATATTTTTTGATTTGAAAAAATTAAAAAATGAAAATTTCAACATTTATGAAAATAATATAATTAGTGTCAAATTGGCCAACGTATTAGGGTATTGTGAAGCTTTTGCTAGTTTTTTATGCTGCTCTCCTGATACCTCAACCTGATGGTTTTAACTTGTGTTGTTGAGTTCTTGATTTCAAAAGGAACCTTTAGTCTTGGTTCTTATTTGTTTTTGTTTTTATGGAACCTTTCATCTAGTCTTGAAATTTTCACAAAGAATTTAAAGGCAGTTTGATTTAAGACAAGGTCTAGTTCCATTTCCATTACACATGACTATTTTTTAAAAAGGTGTGTAATTATAATTTGTTCAAATAGTGCACACACTCCATGATATATATTATGTGATATTAATTATGTACAATCAATTAAATGCAGTAACTTGTTTAAATTGTAGAGCCAAGTTTATATTTTTGTACTTATGTACCTAAAGAATTTGAACCTTTTAAAAATAAGGTAGCAACCCCATTTCAAGTTTTAATTCAATTTTGAAAATAGGTGGATTTTACAATTAGGTTTTAAGAAAACATGAAACCTTCTATCCAAAAACCCTAAAACCTAACCTTATAACTTGACTTAAACTTGCTGAAATGCAACAACTTGCCAACACTAATTTTAACTCATGTTGGACATGGTTCCAACTTTTCATCACCTTGGTAAGTGGCAAATATCACGATGCATTAATAGTGGTGATGATTATGAAAAGAAAATATCATCATCTTGATCACATCCACCAATGAGGTTAAATAATCAACACAAATATTTCTTATCACCTTTCCTATCATGCTTGTCACATGATTTGCCTAATGTTTGTTTGCTTCTGTAACTTGATGTGTAACTTGATTACACAATTACTTTGGTAATTGTTTAATGGGGTAAGTTGGGTGTAGGATTCCATAATTTGGTCATGGTGCATGTGATGTTGTTTGATTGTGATTAATTGTGGAATCACATGGGGAACCATGTGATGTTCTTTTCTCGTGATTAATTGTGTAATCACATGGGGAACCATGTGATGATGTTTGCTGGTGATTAATTGTGGAATCACATGGGGAACCATGTGATGTTGTTTTCTTGTGATTGATTGTGTAATCACATGGGGAACCATGTGATGTTGTTTTCTTGTGATTAATTGTGTAATCACATGGACATGGGGAACCATGTGATTTTGTTTCCTTTTGATTATTTGGGGAACCATGTGGTGGATAGGTTTTAGGAAGTTTCTTGATTAGTTTCCTTTTGGTTAGTATATAAGGAGGTGTTT
>Ga0116231_10000224_pt1 | contig 84870 bp, 64 predicted proteins | sample S1TSphgellanicum_2_FD_89695 | JGI IMG/M metagenome (GOLD analysis project Ga0116231, IMG submission 89695) | Host-associated microbial communities from peat moss isolated from Minnesota, USA - S1T2_Fd - Sphagnum magellanicum MG | ecosystem: Host-associated > Plants > Peat moss > Unclassified... | reverse complement strand
TATATACATAGAAGGGGGGGAGGAGAGGTGGGGGAGCGGGGGGGGAGGCGAGGGGGGGGGGGAGGTGGGGGGGGGGGAAAAAAGTGGGGATGGGCATTTCAAAAAACGAAATGCTCGCTTGGATTTTGAAAATGCCCAATTAAAAGGTTATGTATGCACAATAAGGTGCCCTCCACCTAACCCTAAATCCACCCTAAATTTTTTGGAGCAGGTCTTTGCATAACAATAATGTATCAAACAACAACTTGAAGTAGGAGTGAGGAGAGCAAACAAGGCCTATTTTCATCTAACATGAAAGCATGTTTCTTTTAGGAGGAAAATAAATCGATTTCATGTGCATTATTTGGGACAAGAACACCTAGCAACTTGCATAAGGAATTAGAGTTGGTTGTTGTGAAAAGGGTGGTGGGATTTGTTAGCTTGCACATTCTGCAATTGAAGAAGGAAGTAGGCTTATTTACTATACATGAAAATAAATTAGAAACATTTTAAATGAGGATTTGTGAAAAAATAAATGGAAAGAACATGAAAATTTTGGATTCAGATATTTGAAAAAAATTCGAGAGAATAGGATTTTTGTAAGAGAATGTCTTTTAAAAAAATGTAAATATTTTAATTAGATCTTTGAATATTTTTGGAAAGTGTGGAATATTAGTTTAATAAAGATATTTGAAACTTGATTCAAGTTAAGAATAAGAAAGATGCACAAGCCCAATGTTTTTATTTAATTCATAAAGTGGTTCCTTATGAATGGCTTTTCTAGCACATCCATGTAATTTTGGAAGGATCTAGACCATTCATTGCATCATATTATCACCTTTATGATTTAGGTTTACCATGTTCCCATGTAATATTCATTACAAATTGGGGTTTGCTAAAGGGGCAAAACATGTAACTTCATTTCACTACCTTTCACTTTGATGAAAAACCATTTCCACTTCACATCCTTTTCCAACACATCTTTTTTTTCCACCAAGCTTCATGCCCATGGCGATTTTTGCTTCAATCTTTAGGTATTGTTATTTTTCATTGTTTCATATCACTTTACATAGTTCTTCTCATTCTTCACTCCAACTTAGGTTCAAAACCATTGAAACTTAAGTATATTACAATTGAGATTTTCAACTATGGTTGCAATATAAAACTTACATTTGGGTGAAAGAGAACGTGGGAAAAATGCTCACATGAATACTTCATGTGCCAACTATAAGTAGAAAGAGTGGCGTAATGATTTGATTCATTCTTTCATGGTGTGGTGTTAAAGTGGTGCTGAAACACCTATCAAATTGTCAAATATTTCCTCACCTTCCCTTTCCCTGTCCTTACATGGTTACGTTTGGTTTCATTAACATTCCATTTGTAAGGTCATTTTGTTTTGGGGTTTGCTTGAAAGGTTATTCGTATGATGTTATGACAGTAATGTGTTCCAAATTTTACAATGAACCCCTTGTAGCTTGCATTAGATTTTAAATTTAAGTTTTTTTTCCCTCCAACACTTTTAAGGTTTCAAGTGTCAACATTGTTTCATCTCGTCATAGCTTGTGTTTTTACAACATCTTTGTGTTTCTTTTAATTCCATCATCTTGAATAATCTCAAATCATCCCCTTCCACTAGGAAAGTTTAAATTTTGAATATTCATACTAGCAAATTGAAAAACAAACACATTAAAAGGAAATGGAAGCAAAATTGCATGTTTGTCATTGTAGGTTCTCAACTTTAATGTGTGTGTTCAAATGGCATGTTATTCTACTCTCCATTAAGAAAGAAAAACAACCCATGTTGGTTGGTTCTTCCTTTTTGAGTAATTGAGTTCAAATTTGCATTTCAAAAACCTTCAAACTTTTTGTAAAATGTCAAATTTGAGATTGGTTGTTCTTTAATTTGATTGTGATTCAAATGAACAAAGTCTTAATATAACATTATTTTTCATAAAAATGAATACTATTTTAAATTGTTGCAAAACAAATAACATTGGCTTGACCATTTAAATCATTAGCAATCTTTAAAAAATGAACTTGTGACATATAATTAGGCACACTATAACTTGCAATTACTCACTTAAAATATTTTACAATTAAAATAGAATAGAAAAAGGCTTCTTTTGCCATATTAGTTCAATCATTGATTATTTTCATCACATTAACTAAATTATACATTTTTTTTTTCATTAATTGTTTACATAAATTACACTTGTTATTTTCATCCAAAGGATCTACAAATAATTGGACAACACAAATATATGATTTAATTTTTGGGAATTTTTACTTGCCTTGAAAAATTACAATGTAATCATTCCAGTGCCATACCTTTCAAGTTGAAACCTTAATCCTCAAGGACACATATTTTAGATGTTCTTGTACAATTTCAACATAAGCCAATAGCAATTACTAATGACACATGTTAGAAACAACACAAAAAAAGTTGCAAGTCAAAACATTTTTAAACAAAAAAACTATATGCCAAATTCTAGTTGTTTGCAACAAAAGATTTTGATGATAAGACCTTGTGAATTAGATTTGAAATCTCTACTTTTAAACTAGTTAGATTTTAAGGAAGAAGTACATCATTAGAAAAAAAATGAAAAAAATGATTGTTTTCAAGTTACAAATTTTGAAAATAGATCACTTGATTATGTGACCATGTTGTCTCACCATTCAAGTTGGTAAATGAAACACACAATTGTTGGGAAAGGAAGGTACATTTGTTGAACACATCCTTTATTTCATCCATAAATTATATTCATCCTTAAGGTTTTTGGATTCGTTGTTCCATTTTGAGAATTGTTGTGTAATGTATACCTTAGAAAATGATTGCCTTTCATTGGGCCTTCAACCTCTTTTGCCCTTCTTTGCCTTGTATATAGGCTTTGTTTCTTTCTTGTTCCCCTTCATTTTCTTTGCATGAATAGGTGGGCAAAGAAAAACAATTACCTTGAAAATTGCAAGAACATGATAAACTCAAGATGATGTTCAAAATCAAGCTTATTAGTGACTAGAACAAAGGATTACTTGTTTTGGATTGAAATTCTTTTGTTATTTCAATTTAGATTGTGGTTTTCCTTGGATTGGAAGGTTACACCATCCTTTTGAAGAACTAATGATGTACAATATGGAATTAAAAACCATTTCCATAGGCACTGAATTCTTTCATTCTTTTTCTTTGAGGTGAAAAACAATTGATTCATGAGCAAATCCAAGGTTATTTTCCTTAAGTTATGAGGTTGATGGACTATGATAACAATAATAGTAGTTCAGGAAACTTGTTGCCATGATTAATAGAAGCAAGATCTTTATGTTTTGTTGCCCATCTATCAACTTGAAGGCTTTCTCTCTTGTTGGTGATGGCCATGAACAACCTCTATTTGTGTGTCATTACACCACCAAACAAAATTGTTTATAATATTGTAAAGGTTGAATCAATCAATCCCACAAACCAAACCTTGTTTCTCCACTAATCAAGAATTCATTTTTACATGTACAGATTTGGTCTCTTAAAGCCCAAAGATAGTGTAATAGTTCATCTTTCCTCTTTGAGTAATGCAAATCATACAAAATTTGAAACTTTGATAAAAATTCGGAAAATTTTGACAGGTTGTTAGATTGCAAGAGATTCAATGAAATGAAGAAGGCACCTTCGGTTCCCAATACTGATGGTAGGTGATCATAGGTGGATTTGAAACTCAAGTGCAATGACTCGCATAATAACTTGCAAAAAAGTGTTTTGAATGAAATGGTGGTAGGTGATTGAAATCTTGAAACATGGATAACTCACCATTTGTCGATGTTTGAGACTAAAAGTAGATGTCAAACAAGCTTCCACATGGGATGATTGTGTTTTAGATCATGCATTCTATGTTTATAGACACAAACATGATGTTTTAGATCATGCTTTCTATGCTTGTCAAACAAGCTTCTACATGGGATGACTGTGTTCTAGATCATTCGTGCTATGTTTGGGATTTGTGTTCACTCACTCAATAATACGAGATTCAATTTCACTGACGGTTATTGCATGAACAGACAAAATATGCAAAGTTGGGAGAACAAGTTCCATGCAGAGGAGTGGTTGTACATGGTAAAAACAAGTCATGTTCTCCATTCACACCTTGTCAGATTAAGGCACAATCTTCATGAGACATTATGGAAGGATGAACTTTTCTTGCCCATAATATTCAAAGACCAGTTAAATGAATTAATAATTAGATTGCAAAAACAAGGAATGATAACCAAGCATGCTTTTAATCTCACCTTTCTATACTAGAAATGAGGTTATGCTTTGATGTGAAGCTGGATTGGAATTTTCAAACACTTTCAAGGTTTCCTCTCCACAAATAAAACTAAACCCATCAACTCAGACTAGCGACAAAAAATGCATCACATTATGAAAAAAGACAATTGTTACATGAGGATGTTTGATACTTTTTTTGCTCCACATGTTCTTTTCACATTCAAAAATCAGGTCATTTGCATTCAACAAATGGATTAAGTGTATGTACAAAGCTCCGCAAACCCAACGTGTCAAAGCATCAACCTTTCATTATAATTGGTACACATTCAAAAGCCAAACCTGTTGAGCAAACTCTTTGACATTGTGACTCTCAGGAAATTGAAGACACTCAAAAACATAGTTCAATAACATTATTGTCACAAATAACAGTCATCAGAGCTAAAGGGGCTTCTCATTGTCTCTAGATCAAAGTCAAGCCCTACATATCTTGGTTACAGTAAAATGTGTGAGCCCCATCAAATTCCTCTTTCCCCTTCTCCAGTGCAGTTTCCAGATTGCAAAACAATTATCATCTGACAAAATTTATGAGACCAGAATTTGCCTATCTTACAGGTCCAAAAAATGAATCAATTAAGTACCTCATGTATAAAGAGATGGGTGGAGCACTGTAGGTAGCTTTGCAGGCATTCTTGGTAGTTCATGTGGGGGAGAGAAGGACATGTGATCCAAGAAATGATCATTGAATCCACCCTCATCACTAGTGAAACTCCTGGGTTCAAACCCTCGCTGCTTATTGAGGCTCTCTGACCTTTCAGGCATTTCCCCATCCCTGTCCATATCCTCATCACTAATATCCTGGTCTAAGCTTCCAACTGAGGATGTGGGAGAATGAGGCATATGCTTGTGGGAAAAGGAGGAATCATCTTCCCATGAAGAGCTTGGCTCTGAAAATGTTGCATTCACAAAGTCATCATCCTCCTCGTGTACATCTTCAAGTATCTCAGGGGGTTCCACCATAGACCACTGGATGAAATTTGGGTGTATGAATCTGTCAGACTGCTTGAGGAGATAAGGGTCAAATGGGAAGAACATGTCAAGCCGAATATCACCACCAAATGATCTCATTACCTGTGAGCCAGGAAACTCCTTGGAGTCTGCCCACACCCGACAGTCAACAAGCTGTGCTAGGCTTGCCTGTTTCACAAACTCTTCAACCACTGATGGTAAACATACACTTAAGGGATTGAGATGATGCTCAACCAGCTCCTGCAAGGGTAGAGTTCGCAAGGCCCGCTTCTGTCTAGGGTCATCAGTTAGTTCCTTCAGTCTGAAACAGAGCACATACATCACTGCCTGGCAAGCAGAATAGAAGACACCGTGCATGACTGGATCTGCAGTAGACATGGAGAGGTTTTTGCGATCTTCTGCCAACTGTGCATATGAGACACACCACTCTAGTAAACTTCTGACAGAGTCAAGAATAACAGATGGTGGCAAGTAGCTTGCCCGGGCAAGGTAGCTTGCAAGATATGCAGCTGCTGACATTCGAGTGTTGGGTGGGCGCATCTTGGAAGTGAAAATGTCACAAAGGAGCAAGGCAAAGCTGCTCCCACAGGTTGTGGGGGCCAGGGAACACACATAGAAGATTAAGAACTGGGTAAACTTGGACTTGTGGGTGTCCAAGATTGTTGTCTGGAAAGACCGGATCAGTGTTTCAAAGACAAGATTGCAGTGGCCTTGATTCACACACATCTGCAGATGACTGAAGGTCATGTCCATCATCAGATCCATCTTATCAGCCATTTCATCCAAAGTAGGCAGCACCCCATCCTGGGCTGACCGCCCCACCATTAGTCCATGCTGATGCTTGGCCTCAATACCAGGCCCTGACAAATCAGAGGCAAGACACACACCATCCTCAGCCTCTTTTGCATCGACATTATTCTCATCCTCCAGATTCATGTGGAACATGAACACTTTATTACTGTCCTCTTCTTTCAGGATGTCCTCCCACCTTATCTCTACATCAATTTCAATAAGACGGTCTACAACAGCCAATAGCATCTGGCCACCAAGAGCACCACCCAGTGTGCTGCTCTCCAGTTTCAGCATACTTTCAAAATACAATGCCAACCACTGCTTCTCTGTTGTTCTATGTGGCATTCTTTGGACAACAATGCGCTGCAGTCGAAACGCTGCAGTAGGAACAAGCTCTAAAATCTGGTGAAGAGCTGAGTGAAGACACCCCAAAACCTGCAACAACCAACATAAAGAAGATTAGGATTTCCTATTCCTTTTAGCAAGCCACATAAGGGTTCATGTTCATCTCCAACCATTTTGCATTCTACATTGAAAAATGAACAACTGAAGCTCCCAAAACATCAAGAACATGGTGACAATCAAAGAAGTAGAACTGTTTGGTTTATCTATAAGACAGGCCCCCTAAGGTTCAAGCTACTGCACTGAAGAGAATCCTGCTTAAATACTCAAAAGAATGACTGAGAAAAAGCTCAGATATCCTCAGAAAGGTGGCTGGCTTGTACCACTATAACTTCAAATATCCCACGAACTCTCTAGTACATAAACTGGATTTTTTGGCCAGAAAACTGGCAAAAAGAAAAACCCTCCACAGATATGAGAAGAAAAACATCGGAAAAACCCTTGAAAGGAACTAACGTAGCAATGATAACAGAGATTAAGAACAGACATGTGCAGTGTAGAGTGACAGACTTACAGCATCTTTCCTGACAATGTGCTCTAAAGCTTGTGTCCGCAGCTTATCCATGGAGAGAAACCCCATCATCAGGCCAGACCTGCTAAAGGAGTCGAGAAAAGCTGGCAGACAGCAAGAGGGTGGCAAGAAATTGCGCACCAGCATGTCCAAGCACTGTGAGACATAGCTGCCATTCACAGTTGCAAGATTCACAACGAACCTCAAGAGAGAATCCACAACTTCTTCACTGTAAATCCACACACTCATCCCCAACAAGTACATGAGCAACGTCTGATGATCGTGTTCATCGAAATAGGAGACAGTCTGCGACAGTGCCGTGAGACGAATGGACAACGCAGAAACACTTGCAATGTCGTTGATGCGCGGGTCCCTCAAGTCGCTCAACAATTTGTTGTAGTGACCTTTGTCACCTCTACTCGACGCAGATGCTAGAGCTCGAAGAATCCAGGACCTTGCTATGGCAATAAGATCTTCATCACTCACCTCTGTCTCACCGACTCCATGCGTGGTGACCTCGCTGACTGCCAATCCCATAGCTGCTGCTGCTGCTCGCCGCTGCGTCTTTGATTTTTCTCCGATTTTTTCACCTCTGTTTTCCCGCTTCTTCTTCTCTACGAACGGCAGCGCCGCTTCTCACTCAGCGTCGTCCCAACTTCTCGAGCTTACAACAACAGAACTCCCTCAGGAGCCACAAAACCCTTGCACACGAGAAGGAATCTCCCAGTCCTCTCTGGGTGTCACGTACCAAAATAAACCGACCTCACAGTAAAAAGAATCTCTTTTCTGTTTCGTCTGTGGAACAACCGCAGCAGCATCCTTCACACGAAAACGAACCTTACAACTCCCTTTCTCTCTAAATACACTGAACTCTGTTCTAAACCATGCCTTGTCAATCAGAACCACAAAGAAACATATCAAAAAACCAACCACAACAACAACAACGACAACAAACTGCTCTCGCACCCAAAGTTGCCGCCGCCTCCCTCAATCGCCTCTTCTACCACGATTCTAAATGGATTCGAGCCAGATTTTTTTCAATGAATAAAAATAAACATAGAGAAGCCAAACATAACCCAATAACTAAATTCCTCAACTTAGCACCCGAATCAGCAACAGCGAGGAAGAACGAGGAGGAGCAATGGCGTGCGCGGCAGGAAATGCGAGAAAGAGCGGCGCGGCCGAAGATCTTCAGCGGCTCTTGTTCACGGTGCCTTCGCCATACACTGATGGCTAAACTCTGGCTAAACCCAGTCCCGTACATGGCGAGAGCTATTTCGTTTGTCTGCTACCGTTTCGGCCGGTGAACCCTACCGGAAACTTCTTCCCTCGACGCTTGTTAACAGGGGGGATAAAACGCTGCCTAACTTAACCTGACTACGTTCGCAGTAAGTTAGAGAAAGTTAAACTAATGGATAATTATCTGCGCCAACCAGTGTTCAATAAATTACTTACTTAGCTCCACCGGTATTCAGTACGTTACCCTGCAAAAGAAAATTGGATGAAGAAAAGTCAAAACATGCCAGTTTGTCTCAGCAAAATGGTTTTGACCCAGCATTTTTGTGCAGGATACTGAGGCTCTCAGAAAAGGCACCTCACAGCCTATCACTTTCTCTTGCCCATTGGCTAGATAGTTTGATTGGTCTAGGTGGGTGGGTATTAGTAGTCTGTCACCTGTTTTGCAGTTCCTGAAGCTTTAGTTTTATGAGTTGGGTTGGAAAAAAAGTAAATAACTAAAAGGGGATGTGAGAAGTATTTTTACAGAGTCACATATTGAGCACAAACTGGTTGAGATGTTAAGAAGAGTGAAAATTAGTGGATCTATGGATGAAAAAAAGTGCTTCTCGTGGACTGGGATCATCCACTAATCTAGCAAGTCGATGTCAGTAATCGATATTCCGCGGGTCTGAATTTTTTCTTGTTTTATGAGGAGGGGGGGGGTCCAATATAATTTCAACGATTCAGATCCTCAGCTGCGCAAGCTCGTCTGATCTCAGCCCCTGAGTTTTTATATATTCTAGATTTTTAAAAATTTGTAAATTCGAGAATGGTAGATAATAGGAGTTAGAATTACGTTCTGAAGGAGATTCGACCTGTAGATCCAGATCCCAACAATCAGGGATTAGTTACTAAGTCAGGTGATGATTTTACATCAGGACCGAGATTCAGATCCTCTCTGCAAGATGGCGAAAACCTATCCGCACCTGGGCTATATTCACTGTTTGCTCTCCAGCCCTAGATGACCGCCTGCAGTCGGTCGCTTTTAGGGTTCGGCTGCAGCCGCCTCACAATCGCCATCTTTTCGTCTTCGGCAAAACTGCGGGCGAAATAGCGCTGACCGGAAATAACCAGGAATCATCGGTAACGACCGGTAATGACCCCGCATTGTGGTCTTGCGGTAAGCCAATGGATGATAATTTCTTGACATCCGCGAGCACACAACTGGGAGTTCTTATTAGTACTGCTCTCTGATTGCTGCTTCTCGTGGTGGACCGGGCGGGGAGTTTCAGGGTTTACTGTTTAGGGTTTCAGCAGAGCATCGCGGCGCCACAATTGGGTAAGAGAAGACGGAGATTTGGGTCTTGTTCTTTTTTTATTTGTGTTTTCTTTCTCCTATCGTCGGTGATTTTTCAACACTTTCGTGCACATTTAAAACCAAGGTTTCAGAACTAGTTTAGGGATTAGGGACCATTTGTCCGGTGGTTGAGTCTTAGGCTATATCTATGCTTGGAGACTCTACCTTCGGTTTTCCTACCATTTCTGTCTTTGGCTGTGGCTCTGGTAAAAGAGCTGACCGCACGCAACATGGCTCTGCCAGGATGCAGCAGCTCCTTGTCCAGGTAATAAGATGGTGGTTCTCTTTTCCTCTGCTTTGGTTGCTTTTTGCAATGGGTTGAAAGCCTCAAATCTGATTTGTTACTGTTTGGATCTGCTTGCCAATTAGACAAATCTCTCTCTTCACAACCAATCATGACCAGCTATGCAGTGCCTGAGGCAGTATGTACATGGCCATCACTAGTAATTCTACTTCATGGTTCGACAGCTCAGGACCTTGTCATTGTATGAATCCTGCGATCTACAGTTATTTTGATCTGCTTACATTCTGAAGAATTTGGATTCAGCTGTAAAGAAGAAGATTTGACGACTACCTTATGCTGATGAATGCCACGCCTCTTGCATTCCAGTTACATATTAGCTGCTTAGTGTTACTTATAAATCATGACATTGGCAGGTTACTGCTGGAGTGACATCACATGTGTCTGTTGCAAGAGGGTTGTGAGGTGGAAATCTGGCCGATTGATATTCTTCGTTGGGGGGTCTTCCATTTCTGACAAGTGCCTGAGCAGAATTCCACTTTGGTTGTCTCTGAAGATTTCACATGATGTCCTCCAAATACCTGCAATTTTTATATATCCTTTTGTAATGTCTTTAGCCCATGCATTTGCAGCTGTAGATAACTTGTGTTTAATGACATGTCTTTTGATGCAGAAATTGGATGCAAACTTAATAAAAACTTGATACTGCTGCAAATAGTGTTTCCTGCCCCTGTAGGTTACTGTCTCTCGCAACTTGGCTTGGATTTCACTGTTGGCCAAGAGTATGGAGTCTTATTTGGTGGCAGAAAAGACAGAACATTTCTGAGGTGATGATTGCCAAGTTATCCTAACAGACTGAGACTTAACCAAACACAAAAGCTGTATCAAGTCCTCAAATCTCCATTTAGAAAGGGCTGAATGTGGAATGATTCTTGGATTTTTTCTCTGTGTGGACAGTTCTGGAAATCTTATCTGAAAAGGCCAATGGTATTGGTGGGGCCAATACCATTTGGGGAGCTGCCGTCTGTGGCAGATTTCTTCACTCAGCTGCAGACAGTCTATTGTATTGATCATGTCTGCTCCATAAGTTATGGTGGTGTATTGCATGGAAGTATTGCTATTAAGCATCAAGCTGACAGTCCAAGCTTGGGACTCTGGGCATCCTTGGAGGTGGTTGATAGTTCCACACTTGTCCATGTAAGACATTATCTACAACAGCCAACCCTATAGTGGCTGTCACTAGTGAACTGGTCACCAAAGAGAAATGTGGATACCTAGGGATTAAGGGGAAGAACTGGAAACCATGTTGTCCCTGTTATTGTTGTAGAAATCATGCATCTCTGAGAGGACTCAGTCATGCTTAGATCACAAATTTTTCCTTCTTCTCCTTCTTCTATTGTATTTTGTCTGAGCAAAGAGACTGCATAGCACAACGCTGGTGCTATTTGATGCACGAGCCTGCACTGAAGATGTGGTGAAATGACAACACTGCCAAAGTTCTCGACCTATGTTGGGGTATGCAGTCAAGACTCTGGACTTGTTTTTCAGTTGCAGTTTGTCCACCTTATTTAGTCACCTGGAGATGTTATCTTATCAGTCTCTCATTGCACAGCAAAGTGACTAGAAGGTGAAGCAATCGCTTGCTTTTAGTTCTTTCACTTTGTTCAGGTGTCTTTTGTTCCCTGATGTTGATGTGAAGAGACTTATTTATCAGGTGTCAGTCTTGAAGAGTATGCCTACACGCAAATACCTTCATTTGACAGTGCAAACTACTCTGTGAGCCTCTGTAAATCATCTGAGCAAAGAAGTATGCTCTGACAGAGTTCAAGGGTTGGCATTCTTTTCAGAGGCACCTATATGTGGACATCTGAAGCTTAACAGTTTCCAGGAAGCAAAACCCTTATAGGCATTCAGGAAGCAGAACCCTTTACAGGCAATCAGCATTTGACCCACAGAAAAGGTATGAGGCTTTTTGAACAGACTTGGACCATAAAATATCATCCCACCTCTTTATAGCCTTCAAGCTATCAGAGTACAATGAAGAGCTGACTGAATGATGCTCTGAGCACTCTGGATTGCCTCTGGAAAAGTCCCCTACATCCTAAGCACCAATCACTCCTGAGCTTGGTTCAAATCACTTTGGTGGAATTTCATGATTCAGAACATGAATATATGTTATCTGTTTCATTGTTATTCAGGTCTCATAAGAATGTGAGCAGAAAAGCTTTGGATTTGCAATGCTGCTCCACATATGCTATATCAGCCATTAGTATGTGCCTGGTTGGAAGATGATCTGAAATAGTGAATCTTTGGGGTATTTTTTTTTATGTCCATGACATGAGGTGGTTTTCTTCAGGACAAATCACAAGAATTAAATCCTAATCACAACAGCTAAATGCAATGCTAAGCCTTGGATTACTCAACCTCACATGTAGGGAGAGTAGTGTGGTCCTGCCTTGGCATACTAGACTCTCAAGCAGAGATCCTATGACAAACAACAGGTTGAAATCCTCACTGATGGACTAAGCTTGAAAAAAACCATTATCAATTTGAACACACCAGAGAAATGTGGGCGAAAGATCTGACATTTTTGCAGTATGTTCCACAATTACCATAAGGATTATTACTGTTCCAAAATGCACTTCCAACTGTAAGTCTCCTTGTACCGAGAGAGAGATGGCAGTACCAGAGGATGGAGATCTGAGTTCCTTGTCCCTGCAGGATTGTGTGTTTTCTTGTTTCTTGGGAAGGAGTTCTCAAGCAGTTGCACTAGATTTGGTTGGCCTCACCATTGTACATTAAACTGACTCCTTCAAACTTGAGTCATATTTTGTGATGCATTCTGACCTATCCGAGTCTGCTTCATAACTACCATCTGGCTCCCTACCAAGTCATTTGCAATTGGCATTGCAATGAGAGTTTAAAAGGCACACAAATGCCAAGACAAATTAAAGAGTCTAGAAGTTACTCACTATTTGCAACATCTGGACAAGCAAGAGAGCAAAGTCTTAGTGAGGATTTATATGCTCCTGACAAAATACTCAGGGAGGACTCCATGGAAGCAGTGATTATTTTAAGGATATTGTGATGTACCAAAAATGGCAATCATCCAAAAAATAATTTAGCCAAAATTTGGCCACATGCTAGATATGAAAGTAGAAAAAAACCAAAATCCTTTCTATATTCTTGGCTACCTACTGGAACTTATCATAAAAAAATGGCGATTTGGAATTTTTTCTCATTTGAAACATGGTGAATCTGGGCAAATTTTTCCATGAAAAATCCTTTGGTTAAGTCGAAATCATATTTTCCAGGTCAAAATTTGGCAAAATTTTCCAATAAACAAAATACTGTATGGAAGATGTTGTAATATAAGGTAGTGGATTTCACAGCATAAACTTGGCTGATACTTAGTCTTGCAGTAACATAGTTATCTCTGAAGTCACCCTCAAATCCCCATTTTCAAACCCACAATGGAATGAATTAGGTTCTAAGGACTTAATGAAATTGGGTATGATTTCACTATATTTGAAAGGCTTCATTCTAACATTGAAGAGGGCACTTGAATTCCTTGGAATTCACTTGGTAACACTTGAATATCAACATTTTCCTAGTGACAAGTTCTATGGCTAGCTCACTTGTGCTGGGAGTTTGTTCAAAAATATCCAAATCAGATTTTGCATTTCTTATTTGATTTGCACATACAACTTTTGATTCTACCATTGAGTGTAAATAATGATAGCATTTCAAAAGCATAGGATATAATGATCTTCTGTCATATTCTTCAACAATGTTCACCCCTTGTTCACAACCAATGAAAGAAGACATTAGACAAAGGCTTTTAAATCTTTGGTCTAACATTAAATATAACACGTTAAGGGATTTTTTTTCTTCATACCTTTAAAAAAAAGAAAGGAACAATTTTAAAACATCACAAACCTCCTTTTTGATATTGATAGCAAACAAAGTTAACTCAAAGGCAATTCCAAAATCATCATCAATCAAATTAACTTGGGCAAGTGGGTTTGTAACTTCTTCCTTACATTTTAAACACATGGTAATAGCATATTGCAATGCATCAGACAATAACTAGTAGTTATTAAATTGGTTCAAAACACATGCATTCACAATATGAGAAAGACAATCTGCAATTAATTTGAGATATGTGCCAAGTAAGAAGAGGAGGCACCTTGCCACTAATTATGACAATATTTTGCTTGTTGTAACAAAGGATAATAACATCCTTGAATTGCAAGGCCTCTTGGAATAAAATGATTTTACTAGCAAACTTACAAACAAAATTATGTTATGTATCAAACAAGCATAATTGAATAACAAACAAACAAATAAATAAATAAATATTCTTTTTTGGGTAAAAGATCAAAATTTCACCTTGTCTTCATTAGAATATTCAATTTTCAAGGGTGAATATTTGAATTTAAACATGCCTTGTTCCATTCCTATCTACCCTTCCCTGATTTTTAGGCCAAGTAACACATTTTTGCAAATTTAATTGTGCATATTTGATAGAAATAAATCAAAGGTTTTTGCAAACCTTTTCATTAGTTATAGCATACTGACATGCCTTAGAAAAAACATGGCCAAAACAATTGCCTTGAAATTTTTCATTTAAATCTATAACTTCACATTTAATAATTGATTTCAAGGTAGTTGTCATTGTAATTAAATTTGACCTTTCATCTTCCACATATGCAAAAAAAAATTCTCAATCCATATTGATAAAAAAAAAATTTGTTAGATTAGTGGCCAAGGCTTGACTAGTAGTTTCTATTAGTTCAAATAGCCCAATAAACATTTCTTTAGAGTACGATCAAATCCCAAGAAATTAAACACAAGAGCAAAAATATTATGTGCCCCCTTGGACATCCATAAGTCAAAACTTGCTATTGTAAATATATAATCTCCCAATTTGGGTAAAACATATATTTGTTTCATTTTTCACACCAATTTAGGTAATATTTCATGAGAAAATTATTTTTAAAAAGGAAAGACAACTCGAGGACATAGATGTAAAATTAGACATTTAAACCAAACATTTTTCACAAATTGTAATGACAATTTTCACAATTAAAAGGCCAAGGTCCTACAAAAAATCTTTATGCTATTCATCATCATTTAAAAAAGGGTCTTTGACAAAAAAAAAATTAGATATTGCACTTCCTAAAACATACATTCTTTTTTTAGTTAGTTGTTTTTCAAATGGACCTTTTACCAAAGCATTTACTTCCTTTTCAAAAAAATTAACAATTGTTGCATGATCACAATCCACATGTTTTTTCAAAGCTATTATACCATATGTTTAAAAATATGTTATAAGTTTTTTTCTTTCTTTAGCGTTTGGATTAAGTGCATACACTTGATTGTTGTAACAATAAACACATCTCATGACTTGAAAATACATTGAATCAACTTCTTTATCATCATTTACATAATAAAAAGCCCAACAAATTGCATTCCTATTATGTCATTTCCAATTCTTCTTTTAAGTATGCAATGTTTGAAAGGTTCTTCCATTGCATTGTTTTCATTAGGGTTTGTTATTTCTTCTATTGTATTTTTTTTAATTTGAAGGTTACCATTCATAATTTGATCTTGCATATGCCATTCATTTAAATGAATTTCATTTTCACCATCAATTATCATCACATTTTCATTTTGACTTGTTTCCATTTCTTACAAAAGATTAGATAGGTTGGAATAAAAATTAGGCATAAGTATAAAAATTACCAAAATTAAAGGTTTTAGTTTTGATATCTAATCTATCCAAAAAATAATCAAACAAAAATACAAGCAACTAAAACATTACAAAAAAAATCTACAAGCAATTACAAGCAAACAAAATAAATTAATTACAAGAATTTATAAGATTTACACGATTATTGGAATAAAAGATAAAGGATGTGAAAAAGATGTTTAATGTGAAAATTTTGTGTAAGTATGCTTCTAGTCTTGCACATGAAAAAATACACATTATGTCAAATAGTTATGATTATATTCTAAAAGATGTCTAATTAAAATAAGAATAGAAACTCAAAAGACACATTTGAAATACAATTACAACAACAAAAATTGAAAAAAGTAACAAAAAAATGAAAAAGGGAAAAAAATTCAAAACTAAATACTCCAAACAAAAAAACCAAGAAAAAACTTACCTTGCTATTGAGGAATGTTGGAAGATGTGTGTCATCAAAGAAATTATAATTTTTAAACTTGCACACCTACAAAGAAAAATGCAAGGAAGAGGTACTGGTTTAAAATCCCAAAGAGCACCAACAAGGAGGCTCTTACGAACAACAATAGAACATGTCAAAGGAGTGTTGATGAACATTAAGGGTTAGAGAGGTACCTAAGCACCAACAATAGCAAGGGGGTGTTGAAGAAAACCAACAAAACATAATAATGGGGGTGCCAACCATTCCAATAAAACACAACAAACAAGTGCCAATGAGCACCAATAGAACACAACAAAGATGTGTTAATAAGCACCAACATAACACAACAAGGGGGTAATGATGAGCACCAACATAATGTAACAAAGGGGTGTTAATGAACACCAATAAAATGCATCAAGGGAGTGACAACAAACAACAATAGAGCGCAACAAAGGGGTGATGACAAACACCAACAGAACCCAACAAGGGAATGTTGATGAGTATTGACAAAGCATAGCAAGGGAACGCTAATGAGCACCAACAAGACATAGTAATGGTGCTGACAAACACTAATAAAACACATCAAAGGAATGTTGACGGGTAACAACAAAGCACATAAATGGAGTGCTCACCATTGGTGAACCACAACAAAGCACAATGAGCACCAAAAGAACATACAAGGTTTAAGTGTTGACAAACAACAACATAACACAACAAGGGAATGCCAAAAAGTACCAATAGAACACATCAAGGAACAATGCAATAAGATATGCAAGTAAAATCCAAACAATGAACATTAATCAAACAAAACAAAAAAATAATTATAAGTCTAAAGCACACAAAACACTTTCTTTATTTATAAGGAAAGTGAGGAGAGAAAAAAAGGTTAGGGTTAGGGGTGGCTTTGCCTTTATGGCATTTATAACTTGGAACCCTAATTAAAAAATAATTAAAACCCTACCTCCTACCTACCACTAATTTACTAACTATTAACACCTGACATTTGACCATGTTAAATTTCAATACATTGACAGGGTATCAATTTTTTTTAAAAAAAATGCAAGGGTTTCAAATGAGTGGTTTTTAGCCTAATGAGACCTTCTAAAAGGGTTTCAAGAAAGGTATCACCTTTTTATGAGACCTTGAGGTATTCAAGGTTAGAATCCACTTGAAATCTTGGTCGATTCTCACCTCTTTTTTGAGACTCGCCAACATTGGTATAAAAGTGGTTTTCCATCTAGGTAAGTATGTAAAAAACCACCTAGGTAAGTAGATGCAAGTACATATTTTGCCACCATTGTTAACTATGGAATAAGAAAATAATGAAAAAATGTTTATTGTTTAGACCAACTCCTAAATTCATAAGTGCAAAAATAAGTCATAAAATGTAACATTGATCCTTTTTCTCCCATTAGCAACTTCACTTTGACATCGTGTTAAAAATTGACCATGAAATAATGAGAAAACAAGGACAAGAAAACATAGGTTGATTACAAATTCTCCACCCAACCTTAGGATTGCACAAATTGCAACAAACTTTTATGATGCAACCACAAGCTTTGGACCATATTTTAGGTGAACATCTCATGCAAAACTATTATATGCAATAAAATACTCTGATCATAACTAAGATATTTCATAATGTGACATGGACTTGTGTCTAGTTTTTTTTGCTATGCGAACAAGGATCAAATTAGGGTGGGATGAAAATATGATTTAAAAGATGAAGTGCTATGTGGATTTGGACTAGCAAAAAGTGCCAAAGGAGAAGATAGTTGATCATCATGGAACTTGAAGGGAGCCGCAAGACTTCCACTCCTTTTTTTCTATTTTTGATGTTGTTTGTTGTTTGCAAGTTATGGATTTTGGTTTTGCATTTTTCATTGTTTGGGTGCCACCTAGTGTTGATTGATTGGAGTTTTACATTACATTTGGAGGTTATGCTTTTGGGGAGTGTGGATGTGGAGTATAAGGAGGAACTTCTATGGCAAACAAGCTAAGTTTTGGGTCATGCATTTGTTTTGGTGGAATATAACATTTTTTTGGCTTGATTGTTTTGATGGTTTTTGAAGGATTTTATTTTTAGTTCTTTGTGTGAGGGGTGAATGCTTGAACATATGTAGGACTTATTGGTTGAGAGTTTTGTATCTTTGTTGCACCATAGCTCTCAAAAGGTAATCAGGCTAGATGCATATAATAGGGACCGATTAAAGAAGTTGATGGTGATTTAAAGGGGTTTCAAGATCAACCTTTATGGCATTATCTTGGATGTGCATAATGAAATGTTGGGGGTTCTAGGGGATATTGGGGGACTTGTTTGAATGGAAAGGAGTACCCACATTTGTGGGAGCTTTGAAACCTTTTGCTTGGACAACCTTGAGTTATCAGAAAGAGAGATTGGGCTTTCAATTCCTTTTGTGCAACTTCTTGGGATAGACTTGTGGGAAGGGAATCAAATTTACAATCTATTGAGAGAAAGGGATGGGTATATTGCCATAAAAAGGTCAGTGGGCTCATGAGAGAGAAGTTGGAAGGATTTGATTCCTTATGATTTGTAGATTTTATGATAGGTCTTACAATTGTTGCTACAAGTCATACAGAGGACTGATATGCAATAGTAGTTCCACTATGTTGTTGTGTTGTGAAATCTCATAGTTATTTGTTTGTTTATTTTCTTAATACATTAGGTCTAAATTCCATTTGCCTTCTCTTTTGGTGACAATAATTTCAAACATAGATGCAACCACAAATATCAAAGATGAAAAAATAATTTGGTATGATGTTCATTGGAATCTACTTGCTACCAAACTCAATTAGTCAATCGACTAAACATTTAATATTCCTCCCTACACAATTGCACCACCTTTTATGCCTTGTGATTCTTGATCTTTGCATAATTATTAATTTTTTTCATGAAAGATTATAACTCAAAGTGGAGGTTTTGGGAAAGTTTATTGCCATGGCATTTATTTACTAACTCTGACCATGGCAACTACTTCCCCCATAGCCTAACTATTCTTCTCAACCTCAAAAAAATGTAAGTCAGTAGCCAAAAATAACTAATGAGGTAAGTAACAACCTTGAATATGGCATTGTGTCCTCAACTGGTGGTCAAATGGAAACCACAATAATAATTATAAAAAGATGGATATGTATGTAATTCTCCTGTCAGAGAGTGAAGTGCTGTGTTGTGGGTACACACTCCAATGACATATTTCCAGCATATGATCACAAGGATATGTTCAGGATATGTGCATGTTCTAGGAGATGCTTCTACTATCCTTTGTTGGGGCAAGTCTTCCTCCATTTATCTCAATGAATAGAGGATATGCTGTTGTTGGTGGTTGTCAATTTAACATAATGATTTGACAATAATTTTCTTTGCTCAAATGCCGAATACATTTTTAGCAATTTAAGCATTTGTTTCTTGATTTTTTGTTTTGATATGTACATTTTGATTTTTACAAACTTCATGTCCAAATGCTTAAATACATTCCCTTTTTCTACTATTGTGTTTTTAATCTTTTGGCTTTTGATATGTTTAAAATAATTTAAAAATAGTATGAACATCTTATGCAAATGAAGTTGAAAAGGACATTTTTTTTGGTGTAATCATTTGCAAATTTTTTATGAACATGTCAAACATTTTCAAAACTTTCACATTTAAAGTCAAGATATAAACTTTATGATGTTTTTATTAAGATGTTTTAACATGCCTATCTTTGAGATGAAACTAACTTGGCTCAAATTGCTAGCCAATGATGTGGTTAATTTCCATCATGTGAGCTTGAAGAGATACTTACTCTGTTGGATTTCGCACCTGTACATCCATAGCATGAAGCAATAAGCTGTGAAGTTTACTGTGCAAGCAAGGATCAGTGCATGCTTAGCTACAAATGCAGACTGGCCAGTACATGAAAGGGTAACTTCCGGATTTCAAACATTTGTCCATCTGTTTCCTGACCAGCACTTTGTAAGTGGCTTGGAGATAAATTCTTCATTAAAAACAATGTCACAGGTGGGTCGTTTACTACTGATGTGACCTTGAACCTTCTGCAGCATGCAACACAGGTCAAACTCATCAGCACACGCACATCAGAAACCCGCTTCTTCACAACATTGCCACACAGACATCCCACATGCAAGGCCATGCATGTTGCACACACGAGGCTTGCACACAATGTATTGCTCATATACATACAGAGAAAATTAAAAGGTCCGATTCTGGAGAGTTGTAGAAACAGGCTTTTCTAGCCTGCAAGCACTATGGAATGATAGCAATTGTGCCTCCATGCCCAGGGACTGCCTTTCCAGATTGGTTGAATGGTCAGCATGTGTTTGGTTAATCAGGTAGGGTAGGTCTGCTGTTAAGTTCAAGACAATCTTCCTGGAGGATATCAGCCATGGAATCCTCCAGGGTAATACCTCACATTCAAAGAAATCTCCAAGCAGAGGCTGTGATGTATGGCCTGATATCTCACAAGGAAAGTAACCCATGCAGCAGGGATGGTGATTTGAGAAGCAAAAGCAGACAGTAGCATTTGAGAGGAGTACCAACCTGCTTTGCCTTTGGTGTAATCTTAACAAAGCTGGACCTGTTGAAGACTACGCAGCTACTCAATACAGGTTCAAGGTCACTCCCTGTCTCCTTGATTGATCCTGGGAGGCAAGTCAACACTACTAAAGAACCAGCACTCCTCCTAATCTATCATCATCTTGGGTATTGACTGCATCGCCTTTAGTAACTCCACCCTCAATATTAGGCGATAAAATTCCTATTAGAAATCATACATCCATGAAATTACAGAGGAATCTTGACAACCATGATTTGAATGAAACATGACACTGATTGCAGATCATAGCTGCTAACAAAGTGTAAGACCATCACCTTCATCATGAATAGCACTGAGGAGCTGCCATGACTACCCACTGACTTCATCAGCTCCCAACAGTGGTGGTAGATAAGTATATGTAACAATCTGTCCAAATTTTTTGGCAAACTGTCGTTCAAAATCTGTATTTGCAGATGCAATGGGAAGACTCAGTCATGATGTTGGCTAGCTAGCACTCAAAAGAAAATGGAATGTGTGTTAGCAACAACAGAATATATGCATTTGATAAAAGACTCTAATGGAGTCAAAGAGATTGAGAAGCAGGAAAGATGCCTTACTCCAACGATAAGGATCTCAGGTAGATCAACCTGGCTTGACATCAAATGCACACCATCTGCTGCAATCAGTCATTCAAAATCAACCATCCTGTCATCTATTGCACAATCCACCAGCACCATTTCTCAATCATGCACATCTAATTTATGATACACAGCTTCTCTTTCAAAATCTCCAATATGCCATTGAATGTGACTGAACAACTTTGGAGATGTGTAGATTAGGGTTACTGTTTTGAAGCACCCCAGAAGAAAAACCTTTCCACGTACAAAAGACCTCTACCAAGTTGGGCTTCCTCTGATTCAAAACAGCCGCCTTGAAGACATGAATTAGGCAAGCAAGAAGTTCATGAAGTGGGGGAACATTGCACCAAAGAACAGGAATGGCAATAATGCATGTGTTACTCGCACATGCATTATTGTCATGCGGGTAACAAGCCCTCACAAGCGCACATGCTCTTCTTACGACTCTTCTTTCCTTGCCTGAAGTCTCTGAAGAAACCCTAAATCTACGAGGGTTGTTTTTGTTCTTGATGGAACTGCGGACTTCCTAGTGAGGATACTAAGAACTAAGGCTAACAGTTGTCTGGTTGTTGAGCTCTTAGTTCCTGAGTTCTGAGCTCGGCAATGGCATGTGAGGCAAATCAACAGTTGTTTGCAGACGAGGAGATGATGGACATGCCTGTGAGTGGCCAAGGGAAAAACCGGCGATTGGAGAAGAAGAAGAAGCTCTTAGTGCTTCAAGGAAAAGGATCCAAAAATGACTACTTTGATGTTTATGGTCCAGAAGCAAGAGTGGAGGTATGCCTTCAACCACCAAAACCGAATTCCAGGCTGAGCTTCCAAGATCTTCAGAATCTAGTGCAATGGATTTTAGCAGATGGTTGCAATCCGAACTGGATTTTCGTCAAAAACAAGCCTCTTGTTACAAAGGTGGTCATGCTTCATATACCAGGCTTGGATGCTGCTCTTTACATGGCACATCAAGGTTCTTTCAGAAGCTTGAGTGAGTGTTGTGGAGTTCCTCGTGCTGTTGCTGCTGCAGTCGGTCCTCTGGCTACTACAGCTCAGACCCTAGAGGCTATCTTCAGCTGCCGAAAGACCCCACCGGGAAAGACCCAAACAGGAACATCTCAGAATGTGGACCATTGTTGGAAACCCCAAAGCCATTGTAGTTGGCATCTTCATTCCAAACAACAGGACTTGGCTGATGCAGAGCTTCTTGAAGACCGGAACTCCTCAGATTTGGACACAGAGGAACAGAGAGTGAAAAGGAGGAAGGGGAGTAATGGGGATTCGTTGTGGAATGATTCAAAGTCTGGAGCATTTCCAGCTTCATATTACACTCTGACAGAAAGGCAGATGCATGAAAATGGGTACCCAAAACCTGAGATTGCAGAAATTAGTTCCACAAAGCAGAATACATTGGGATTTGTTAGGACACGGTCAGCAGCAGTAACCTCAAAGCCATGGGAAATGGTGGCTATAGATTGTGAGATGTGCTGTACTTCTGAGGGCTTAGAGCTCACTCGAGTGTCAATGGTGGATCCTCTCGGCAATGTGATTCTGGACAAGCTTGTGAAACCGAAGAATGCAATCACAAATTACAACACTCAATTCAGTGGGATTACAGCAGACATGTTACAGGATGTCACAACAACATTGGAAGATGTGCAGGAAGAAATTTTGATGGTAGTATCAGCAGAGATGATACTTGTTGGACACTCAGTAGAAAATGATTTGCTCGCACTCAAGATCTATCATCCCTTAGTGATTGATACAGCTTTGTTGTATCAGCATCCTGAAAAGGGGTCTTCCTACAAGCCTGCGCTTCATGCTCTGACATCCAGATTCTTGAGACGAAGAATCCAGGAGAATAAGAATGGTCATGACAGCATTGAAGATGCTCGTGCAGCAATGGATTTGACCCTCCTGAAGATTAAAAATGGTCCTGCATTTGGGAGGAGAATGAAGCCTTACTGTGAAAATTTGATACAATTGCTGAGTAATCATGAGCGGTCCTGTACACTGATAGGAAATAGAACAATGCTTCATCATTATGCTGTGGGCTCATGTAATGCAGTGATAGCAAATTCTGACAATGATGTCCTTGCCAGAGCTGAAAAGGAGGTGAGAAAAGCTTCAGTTGACTTTCTGTGGTTGCAGTTCTCTGAGCTGCAGTCTTATTATGAAGGTGAAGCTCAAAACCTGGAAGCTATGGCTCTCCATGTTGCTGAATTGGCAGCCTTATTGACATGCAACAAAGGAGCCAAGACCTCAACCAAAATCAAACCTTGTCTTTCAGAAGATCTCCAAACTGTGTTGACACAGTTGGATGACCGCATAAGGAGGCTACATGAAGCCCTGCCAGTGAACAGCTTGATGATTACTTTCTCAGGTCATGGTGACACTCCAGGTGTGAGATGGCTTCAGGAACTGAAGTGGAAAAGCTTGCAGCTCCCAAAGCGGGCCAGTGCTGAACGATGGACCCCACATAATGAGGCTGTCTTGGAAGAGTATGCAGCTCAAGCAGAGACAACCCTTGCTTTTGTGTGTACAAAGCCCTAACCTTGTCTGAAAGCTGTGGATGGTTGACTTGGATGCTTCCCCCAGATGCCTCCTTTTAGAAAAATCTGGGATGTAGCAACAAGTTTAATGGAGATTCTTGTGGGGGTGAGTTTGCTCAGATGCAGATCCATTCATGGATGCCTGCATTCTCAAATTCCAAATTTGCAAACCCAAAGTTGGTGTGCATGCAGTATGGTGTGACCTCCATGCTACTGATCACTGCCCAAACTCCTGCAGTCATGTGGGTTCAAGCAATCATTCTATGGGATCATCAAACTGGTTGCTTACAATTTTCAAAAGTTGCTCCACAACCATCACCCACACAGGTATAGAGGTATGGAGCCATTTTGCTGCACACAAATTTTGGATGTATGTACTCAAGGTAGGTTGCCAAGGATATCCGCAAGAAAGTACTTCTCTTGGGGGTTCCCTTTCTGGCTGAAAGGGTGTGAGACAAAGGTCACTTTATCAGATCTCATGTCACTGCAGCTAGGTAACTTAGCCCAAGCTTACTGACTTCATTGGTATTACAATTTAGTCCTGTGTGTGATACCTAGTTGCTCTCTCTTCTTTTGTCAATGCTGTAGAGTAGTGTCATAGATAGCAAGGATTCCTTTGGAAGGGCAACTATCTACCCAGTACAGGAACACAGTAGCAAGCTGTGTGTGGGCAAGGGAGTGATGTGGGGGTTGATGGGTGTGTCAGGTGCAATATTACTGATGCAGATGCATGAGGAGATTGTGAAGAAGCAGCTGGAGGCTGGTGGAGACGGAGACCTTAAACAACACTTACATCTTGCTTGGAGTCCAAGCAACAAATGATGCTTCACTCTTTATGGAAGCTTAACATTGCATATATTGAGCTTACTCTTTCCCAAGTTTGCCAATTGGTAGAGTAATTTGGCTTTGATGTTGCAGTTCATATGATGTCTGTTCCTATACCAACCTGTGGCCTGTAGGGGTGCCTCCTATGCAGATGTCTATTCTGCTCAATTTGTTCAAGTCACTTCTATTTAATAGCAACTATTTGTGCTGGTGGATAGGCTACGATGGTGTTTTGTGCAACCTAGTGCTGCTGCATTGCTGTTTTTTTTGTTGGTCTGTACAGTTGTATATGTCCAAAGCCTACCAAAAAACCTATCAGCTCCAAGAGGAGTTCAGGAGTTGAAATCAACATTGGTTTCTTTAGAGACTCCTGTAGAAAGTTGTCTGAGGTTGGGGATATGTAGATCATCTCCCTGTGTGGCAGTGTGGGAAAGAGGAGGACTACATTTCTATAGACAGCTCCAGTATCTTTTTCCCTTCAGCAGGCAAAGACAGACTTCAGGGTTTGGTTCATGGTCCTACTTTGTACATTAATGAAATTTAACTGTCCTCTAGTTCTTGGGCTCCAAGATCCCTCATGGAAAAATGCCAGTATAGCCTATGTCAGAAAACACACCAACTTAGGAATTTTTGCTGATTCATCAGCTGATAATGCCTTTGAAATTAGGTTTGTGGTGGTCAAAAGCAGGAAAGAATCTGCTAAAATGTGTTGCAAGGTGTGCATATGTTGGTACTTCACTATTTTCTCAGTGCAACTGTGTGGAGCAGCTAAAAGTTTGACCTTTTAGCAGCAGCAGCACACTTTTGCTAGTTTTCTTCAAAGGTTCACACTCAACCCTAAATCAGTCTCAGGATGTACTGCTTTATAAATTCACCACAGATTAACTTCACTCAAAATTCAGTTTGTCCTGTTGAAGGTACACTAACTCAATGGAGTTTACTTATCAGTAAACTGGTTTATCAGATGATGAGTACGAACCACATGCTAGTTCTTAATCACTGGACCCTCTGAGCTCAGTTTATCATGGGTGTCAAGATAGTGGCTTATGTGTTGAGCATTTTGCTTCACATGGAACCTCCAGACATCTTCCCTCAGTTGCAAAGGTGATAGGTACAACACTCCAGTGCCTCATGGGTAGCCAAAGTGTGGGATACAAGCCAGATCTTCCTGCTCAGAAATTCCTCTTTCCTAGCTGTTAGCAAAATCAGTACTTACTGTGCTACTAGTGAAGACATATCCCTCTAGTTGCTGCTGGCCCAATACTCAAGGTGATAGGCTTGCAGTACTGATGAGGAGGATAAAGCATTAGTCCTTGCCCATGTGTTTCAGCTGATGAGAAAGTCTCACAAATCTCTCATTGTCTCCTTCTCAACCCTCTTCCCGCACAGAAGTAGTGCAGAGTATCAAAGAAAGTTCTTTGAGGAGAGTTCCCCTGTGTATACCTTCACTTGTCTAGAAGACTGTAGTACTAAGCTTTTGAAGTGCAGAATTTAACACTCTGCATACAGGTTGCTGGACATGCTGCTGTAAGTTGCCAGATCACTTGTAACATGTTTTCCTCGATCGTCAGTTTTAGTGATGCTTGTTTGTTTATGATGAGATCAGCAGAAACTAGCAGTACAGCAGGACATCATGTCATAAGATCAAGAGCTCTTGGTACTAAACACCACTGGAGATGGGTCTTCACTCACTTTCTCTCTCTCTTGAGTTCTCATTTACTAAACTCTCTTTTGAGCAAGAATTTGTTTTCTCTCTCACTCTCTTCATCTCTCATACATGATGTTTGTGAATCTCTCTCTTAAACACACTGTGACAGTGGAAAAGCAATCTGAGATTCCTTTTTACTCAATATGTCCAATATAATGTACAATGTTGAGTGGAGATTTGGCAGCTGCGGAAGATCTGCAAGCTTACAATGCTGGTAAAGTTTAAAGTTGACTTGCAGGATTGCAGCAAGCATGCAGGATCAGGCAAGTCTCATTTACAGGTAGTGCACTGAAGATCTGGTGTGTGAGCCATGTCCCCTCTTGATCTCTAGTTGCAATACTTTGAGCTATGTCAATTGATCTCAAGTTGCCATACCTCGAGCTATGTCACCTGATCTTGAGTTGCAATTCCTCGAGCCATTTCACTTGATCTCAAATTGCAATTTACTTCAAGGTATGTTGCCTCGTCTCCTGAGCTAGCAATACTTGATCGCTGAGAGAAAGAAAGGGGGTGCTGCAGCTAGTGCAACAGCAGTGTGTTGACAGTGTGAACTCAAAAGCTGCGTCCAGAAAGCTAAAATTGTAGATCTGATCTTTTTTTCAGCTGCTTATCTCAGGTAAATTTCTTTTGCTGAGTGATAGTTTTACATAAGTTTTACTTACACAACAAAACAAAGTGCCATTGAAGCATCAGCTGCTGATGCAAAAATCTATGCTGCTTGAGTATGAGAGCTTGGTGGCCACTGATTTTCTGGGCAGAATGGGATGGCCAACTAATTGCTGCACCAGTGCATAGCCATGTTACCTTTCTCTGAGAAATTTGTCCACATCAGATTGCTCTCAAAGAACCCAGATTGTTCAAGAATGGTGGTGCAGATTGTTCAGGTCTGGTGCAGCAGTGTCTTCATAGCACCTCATTCACAGACATGTTGATTGATGCAGATTGGGGTTTCTGAGATGTGGGCAAATTTTTCCCTGCAGGTTGAGGGACATCACGTTGCCAAATGAGCTTGAACAAAAAGCAGTAGCAGAACCATCCAACCAACTTGGATCTGTCACTAGGGTTTGCAATTGTACATGAACAATTGTGAGAAATTGATCCTGGACTGTTTCCAATGCTGCAGAGATTTGCTGTAGATTTTGTACCGCTGCCACATGAAAGCAGTGTTTGTTGACATGCATGTGTTGTGGATGCTGCATTGTTGAGTCGTGATTATCCTGAGGATGATGATTCTCAGGGCACAGCATCAAATCGTGGCTCGAACATAGACCCCTCCACAAGCTCTGCTGCATCCCAAGACGGACGAGGCAATGAGCACCAGACTTTCTTGGACATATCGTAAGTCATCATAAGCTGCTGCTGCCGCCGGGAGGAGGAGTCTGCAAAAATGGAAGAACTCTGCATTGCGGAAGCCATGCCTACAAGAAGAAAGACATTGTTGCACACGAAGAGAGAGAGTCTGAGATAGGGACGAAACTCTGCATGGCCGCAGCACACGTTCTTCCAAGCAGCAAGCTGCCCCGGCGATTCCAGCTCCCATATCCCGTTGAAGTCCGGCCTCTCACGATAGATGAAAACTCGGCCTTGGCTTTCTTGTACGACGCAAGAAGTGTAGCGACGCCAAGGCTTGACATCACTGGGCACCGCGACGTCATTCAGACGCTTCATCTTGGCGTCGAACGTTGCCAAGCCGAGGTACTTCACATCCCTGCTGCACTCTGGACTACTCGCGCCGGGATAGGAGTTGCTGCTGGTCCTCTGAAATTGATCATCGAAGTGTCTCCAGATTCCTACGGGCGCAGGACTTGCAAGCACATGTGCATCGCTCGTATTCCATCTATCCGTCCCCGAATTGTACACCTCCATGACCACAGACTGTGCGGAGTCCTCGCCCTTCCCGACGACGAAGATCGTGTAAGTCTGCATTCTAGTCTCCTCGCAGTCCATCACCATCTTCACCAGGTGCGGGAACGAGCGGATGTGACGCAAGGGTGGAAGCTCCCGACATGTTTTTGTGAGCGGGTTGCACATAATTGCTCCGTAGCTCCATCTTGTATAGCGAATGAAGAAGCACAGCAAACCTCCGGCTGTTGCAAACGGTCCGACTCCGCTTGGAGGGAGACAAGAAAGCTCTGTCGAGTACCATGCCTTCTCTGGAGCATCGTATATGGAGACTTTGTAGCCAGCTTTCTCCATGTTTTCCCGAACAAGCCCAAACCGGGGATCAGCGGATGCAGAACTTGCAAACGTTTTCTGGAAGTTCCGTAAGAAGATAGACGAGAAAAGAAGCTCCGAGTTTTTGCAGCTTTTCCAAAGGGGAGTCAAGCGGAGAAGCGACTTGAGAGGGAGGTGCTCAAACACAACCATCAACAAGCTCTCTGGTAGATTCTGCCACAATTCAGGATCCATAATTACGCCTCCTTCGCTCAGATTTTCTTCACTGTAGGCGGCCGATTCTTTGTATTCCGGAGCTGTGAACAAAGTCTGCATGGATTCTTCTGAAGACCGTTTCACGACGAGGTTCTCCCTCTCCGCTTCTACAAAATCCGGGCTATTTTCGTGACTCGGCAGTGACACACGACTCATGAGTTCCAGGCTTTTGTCGCATTCGTCAAGATGAGGTGAAGCTGCCTGAAATCTCAGCAGACTGACGTTTTCTATCACTTCCACGAGTCCACTCATGTAGCTCGAAAGCTCGACGTCGATTCTTCAGAACACACTTCTCAAGTCCAGGCTTCAGGTCACTCTCTTCTCCCTGACAAGTCCTGATTCACGACTACGCTTCGCCTGTTCGTTCCTCCTTTTTCTGCAACTCGAGGAAAGAGTCACGAGCGACATTCTTTGACACAAAAAAAAGAAAAAGGCAAAACTCAATGTGTGCAAGCATAATATGAAAAACTGAGAAGCAAAATTCTACAAAGATCAAGAGAGAATTTGGCAAAGATCAAACAAGAGATTTTTTGGCACTTACAAGTTTTGTAGAATCCCCATTTAAGAGTGTAGCTAAGTTACAAGAGGGAGATTTACAAAAGCCAAAAAGACTATGGAAATTGAAATTGAGTTAAGACTTAGTGGAACTGAGTTCAGTGGCAGTTCACAAGCGAGAGCATGGCCAACACCGTCTGCTTCTATTCTGGTCTTGAAGATTCTCCTATAGACGCTGCTGTTGCTACCTGTAGACAAATAGAAATTATCGAACGTATGAGATTCCAAAATTTGTTTGTGCAAATTTATGTCTCAGTTCAAAACACAACTGAAGTTGAGCTCATGTGCACAATTTCCACATCTTCTGGTACTATTCAGGTGGTGTGAAAGTATGCCAGGATATAGCAGTACCCGTGGCCAGCAGTTATGCTACATGTACTGCAATTTACAACAGGTACTGAGACCAATTTCTTTCCTAACTGTAGTGCAACCAGGGCAAGCATTTGTGCTACGTCTCCTGCACTGGGTACTGAGATTCTTGCCGAAATGTAGCTCATCCAGGGCAAGGATTTGGTGCTACATCTCCTGCAGTTTACAGCACCAGGTACTGAGATCAATTCATTGCTGAAATGTAGCTCAGCCAGGGCTAGGATTTGTGCTACATGTCCTGCAATTTACAGCACCAGGTACTAAGACCAAGTCCTTGCCAAAATGTAGCTCGAACTGGGCAAGGATTTGTGCTACATTTACTGCAATTTACAGTAATTTCAATTACTGACAGGTCTCTCCATTTGGCCTTAACTTAGGTCTACAATTGGCAAATTGCTGTTCAAGCTGGTGCATTTCACCAGATTTGTTGAGGCTGAATTGAGGAACTTGGGTGAGAGTTTCAGAATCTGGGACATAAGGCTGGTTGTTAACAAAAAGAAAAGAAATAGCATGTTCAAACAGAGCACTTCATGGGCAAACAATCAATTGAACCACTCTAGTGCTCAAGAGTAGCTATACGAGATCTGATTTTATGTGTATTGGAGGGCACAATGTGTTGTTTCCCTTTTCTCCCATACCTACCCTGCAAGATGGCTAGTACAAATGGTTGAAGTTTGCATTTCGATGCATGATTTGGGTCACCATGTGGCCTTGTAGTGCTTGGTTAGTACAATGAGGTTGAAGATTTTCAATTGGATAATATGTGTTTTGGATCAACATGTGACCATCAAGTGTTCAACAACTGTTATGAAGGCTAATGGCAGATCTGAGTTCCTGTTGCTGAGAGGGCATGTGCATGTTGCTTCATGTTTCCTGTTATCTTAAAATGCAAGATTCAGCCATATCCAGGATGTGATCTGCACTTGGGATAAATGTTTTAGGAACTACCATGTGGTCTTGTGGTGGACTGGAATATTGTCCTGTCATTCTGTCTTGTATATGTTGGAGTGGGAAGCATTAAGGGCATTGCTCTAGCTCCCTGGGAATTCAACAAAAGTGGCTCAATTTGTTCCCTTCTTTTTGCAAGTCTGACATGTTGATACTTAGTGACACCATTGGGATTTTGCAAAAGGGTCCAGATAAGGTTGAAGTTGTGAAGCTGTCAGTTGAACTGCAGGTCATCCAAACATGTACATGTAATTCTCTTGTTGTTGATGGAGGAGATCATTATAATTTTACTGGTTGTTATGGGTTGTCTGCAGGTTGCGCCGTGAGGTTCAATTTGGATATCTGTTTGAAGGTGAACAGATTGTAACCTGACTTAAGCATAAGACGATATTACAAGAACCACTTTGACTTGTTGACTGGCAGGCAGAACTAAGTGCACCCAAAAACCAGGAGGGCAGAACTGAAATCGAATGAGATGAAAACGATGATAACCATAAACCATGAATTTAGCAAGAGCCCATGAACTTGTTAGGACAAGCAAAAAGCTGGCCTCATGTTGACACTTGAGAAGGAGGCATTAAGTAGACAAATGTGACAAGATGTGGAACCAAACAGCCTCACATTGCTGTGGGGTATCTGAATGCTTGTGCAGTGCTTGCAATGGTAATTGGACACAAGTGATGAAGTGTCAGCAAGGGAAGCAGGAACTGCAGGAAAAGTTATTTCAACAAATACAACAAGAAGGTGTGGAGTGTGGACAAGTGTTGTGTGGGTATTAGAATCTGCTACAGATACCTGTCAGTTATCAACCTGGGTATAAACCCCCGCACAGGGCTGGGGTGAATTTTTTTTAAAAGACTGGTTTTGGTATAGAACCTTGGTACTCAATTTTTCTGAAAGATTCAAATAACCGCCTTTCTAACCGTCAGTTTTTTGCTGGTTCTTTCATGAAAACTACGAGTTCTTTGATGTTCAAAGAATCAGAACTGTTGGTTATTTAAAAGAATCAGAAAACTGCACAACACTGGTGTGGACCCTGCCACTTTTGTGGGGCTCCTGAAGCCATGAGTCATGGTGGTGGCACTTGAAGACTCAAGAGGAGAGGCCTGCTTGTCTGCTACTCTTGAACAGATCACTCTGAGTGGTTGAGGTGAGTTCACGTCAGTGTTGGCTGGTTATTGAGAAAATACCTGGTTATCAACCCAGTTATTGATAACCTCCCAGCCAGTTATTGATTTTTTGAAAATCAATAATAACTTACCCGCTTGGTATTGAATTTTCAAAATTTTATTAACTAACTTCCATCTAGGTAGGTTATCAATCCTAAAAACATTAAACATTGTTATCATAAAAACAGAAAAATTAAGATTTAAAAAAAAACACACACACACACACATAACCAGTTGTTCTCAACAAGGTATTCGAGAATTGACCTTTATGCATATGGGATGATTATTACCCACAAATAATCGAGTAAACTGATAATTAAGGGTATTACTTTGACAATGATAATTAGGGAGTTTATTTTTAAAAATTTATCCAAATCTATTAGTCTGCTAGAAATTGATCCTATCTCATCAATTATATTTAATTTTCACAGTTGATGGAAAAGTTTTAACCTACTTGGTCCATTATTGCCAAAAAAAAACAATAGCCAGCCAACACTTATTCACAAACTTTCTAGTGAAGAGTAGCTGCGTTGAGTGTGAAGGAGTTTTTGGTTGTTGAGAGGCTACAATACTCAACAGTAAATCAAATGTGTGTCCACTGGGATCTCTGTTTCTTGAGTGTGCGTTAAGGTACTATTGAAGCTAAGGAGATTTGATGGTGTCTTAAGGTAAGTATCAAATGAACTCAAAGCATGTGATACAAATGATATGAGTATGTTTCATTGGATGAAATTTTCTTGATTTGATATGAGATTTCAGAGACATGACTGAGTTTTAAATGAGTTGCAAATGAATGCTATCGTGGAGTTACCTTAAGACTAAAGTTGTCACTAGCTTCATCTATCGATACCTGTAATGACCAAAAGACCACCCCATTAGTGGGTTACCACTTGGTTTCACCTTGGTAACCTATCCTGTAAATAATAGGTCATGTGGGTAGGTAAGTAGATAGGATAGTAGGTGGCTAGCTACTAGGTAAGTAGATGCATGTAGGTGGTTAATAACTAGGTAAGGGCTAGTGGGTTGTTAGTAGGTAGGTAGTAGACATGGTGACTTGTCATTGACTTAACCACTATGGTTAACTAGGGAATTAGTGTAACCAGAAAAGAAGGGCACACAAAAATATACAGAGACTATATCATCAATTCACACACTTTATTACACCATACTTGTTTCATTTGAAACTCAACTGTGAAGGTTCACACAACAATACAATCACAATGTCCCAAGCAAAGCTAATATTAAACGAGGCTAGACAATGGATCAGATCACTCTGAGTTCCCTCTTTATAGCTCTCTTGGTCACTGGTTATAGATTCTCACAAGCTGGCTCAAAAGCAATTAATCTCCTAGTTAGAAGCAACTTAGGGTTTGAGGAAGGTGTTTGACAAATAGTGATCCCTTTGCAGGCAAAAACTTGGAGAATATTTCAGTACACACCCATCCTCCCCATGAAGGAATGACTGCTTGGAGCTCCCAATACCCAGGTACTCAACCGTCTTCAATAGTAATTAGTGCTTGACTCAATTATGTTTAATTTGAAAGGTGAATTCCACAACTAACCATCAATAACCTTCTGGAACCTTTCATCCATTCCATCTTCTACCTTTAAAGATCCATTAAAATTTGACACTCAGTTTTTAATTCTAGTGCAAATTTTGGAGTCAACCAAACATCAATTCAGACTTATGGGCATTTACCCCAAACTCCAACTCACACCAAACAACACTATCTGAACACCCCAAAAAAATGCCTGAATTTAAACATAATTTTTTTTCAAAACACCAAAACCAGAATGCTTATCTAGGAATTTTCAACACTTCTTGTAGCCTCAGGCCATTATACGGCTCCCTCCTCACATCATTCTCCACCACACAAAAATTAAACAAAAAAACATAACATTAATCCCTAACCTTTTGGTCTTTCTTAAAAGCATAATTATCATTAACATAAAACCTCATCATTAGACATGCTCTTGTGCATGATAATACAACAAGATAGGAGGTAATTTTTGGCACCAAGACAACAATAGTGAACACCCTCTTCACACAAAAACCCTAAATCCATATTTCTTTGCCACATGTGTAACCATTCTTGAAATTTTTTGATTGAGCCCTTTAGTCACCACCACTTCATGGTGGATGACGGAAGACTTGCAAATCCCTTTTAGGTTTGTCCCAAAGTTTTTCATCCTTTCCTTTGAGAACAAAATTTTTGCCACCTTCGTCCTGTTCTTGAAATCCATTGTTATCCAGATATTTCATGAAAGAAATGGACCTTCCCAACTTGATGCTAGTGATTTCTTCTTCCCAAGTTTCTTCATCTTGACATAAGTTTCACCTTTAGTGAACCCATAAACAGTTGCTTTTCTTTTCTTGGCACATACACCTTTTTTTGCTTTGCTTGAGCTTGACCCACATTCTCAATCACTTGACCATGCATGCTAGCAATGAGCTGCATCTATTCAATCATCTTCTCAGCAAGCTTCACTGGATCTTCATCTGCATCATATGTTCTGGTTAGGGGATTCGAGAAATTATCAACTCATAACCCCAAAGGTCATCCAGTCAAAATCATGTCAGGTGAGAACCTAGTGTTGGCCTGTACACCACATCTACAACCAAATAAAATATGTGGCAAATGTTCATCCCAATCTTGGGCATGTTTAATAGTAGCAAAAAGAACAATCAATCCATGTTTCAAGGTCTTGACCATTCTCTTTGCCATGCCATTGCATCTGAGCCATTGAGGTGTCGTATATTGATGCGTAATCCCATAATTCTTGCACAACTAATCAAACTCAGTTGCCCATTCACCCCCATTGTTAGTCAGGACATACCTTGGTATTCCAAACTTGCAGATGATCCCATTTTCCAAAAATTTGGCAGCAATTCGTGCTTCATGTTCAACAACAACTTTGGCCTCTTCCCATTTGGAGTAATGATCAATTATAATTAGAATGTGTCTATTGCCATCTGTTCATCTTGGGTAATGGTCCTATAGTATTGAGTGTTACCCTATAAGATTGATCCCAAATAGGTATACTTTTTAGCTCCTTCGTGTCTAACTTGATGCTGCCAATCTATTTCACCATTTGGCATTGCTTGTAAGCACGAACGACATTTCACACATCTTTAGTTATATTATGCCAGAAATATTACTTATTAACCTCTACAAGTGTGTGCCCTTCTCCAAAATGACCAATTTCCTCTTTAAGGTCCAAAATAAGTTGTTTGTGTTCATTAGGTTTTAGTACACATAAGTCCCTGAACATGAGTTTGTCATGATTCCAATGATAATGAAGTATCTTTTTTTTTATTCTGGTGTTTTCTTGCAAACTACATTTTGTTGAAATTTGACCTCCATTGAAGACTGCCATGGTTTGTTAATCATCCCAAATGTCCATGTTTCTGACATGGTCCCATTCAATGTTTTTTTCCTCCTCAAAGTTGATCCCATCCATAAAGTCATCATCAAGAAGTGCTTAAACCTCATCAAACAACTGCATATGCATTTGAAGGTCCCAAAGGTCTTTCCTTTTTTTTTTGAAAATTTGTTTGTCCTATTCGTCTCCAACATCCTACTCCTGAATATCAATTAAATCATCTTCTCCATTAATTGCTCCTACATATTTTGACTTTATGATATCCACCATGAACAACTAATTGAACATTGTTTTGTCACCCAATTATTGTAGTATCAAGCCCATCTATAAGCTTCTTTTCCCATTCTAAGAAACTTCCTCACATCTTTGAACCTACTGCATCCAATTGCAATCTCAAATCTCCTTTTGAAATTCTTTCTCCTCATCCAGACTATCGACTAGGTTCGTACTTAGTGCATTTACATTACCATGTTTCGACCTAGTGCGATGCATTATTTTGAAATTAAAATTTTGGAGCATGTTGATCCACTTGCCTTTATACACATTTAACAATGTAGCTAACCATTCAAAAGGCTTGTGGTCAGTGCATAAAAGTAAGTGATTGTGATATAGGTATTGCCTAAAATGCATTATACCCCAAATGAAAGCATAACATTCACCTTCCATTGGGTGAAATTTCCTTTATATAGGTGTAAGCCCCTTAGTTGCATAAGCTATGACTTGTTCATTTCTACTCACATGTTGTGAAACGATAGCACCTGTTCCCTTTGTTGACCAATCCACATCTAATATGAAAGGTTTTGTAAAGTTTAGGCTTATCAAAATGGGTGTTTTGACCAATGCATCCTTCAATAAATTGAATCCATTTTGGCATTCATTGTTTCAAGAAAACACAACATCCCTCTTTGTCAATTCAAAGAGCAGTATTGTTATTTTGGATTACCCTTTAACATAGTTCATGTAGTATCCATTGATTCCAAGAAAAGCATGAACATTGGTAACCAACATTAATATTGGAAATTCTATGACTATTTTGAACTTTTGCTGATCTGGTTGAGTACCCTTCCTATTAACAGTGTGCCCTAAAAAACAAATGTTTGTTTTTGCAAATTCACATTTATCGGGGTTAAGCTTAAAATTCACTTCTTTCAACTTCATCAAAACAAAGCGAATGTGTTCCAAGTGTTCATCCCAAGTTAGGATGTGTATGTTGAGGTCATCAACAAACACCTTCAAGAATCTATCCATGTAAGCCCCAAATATTTCTGTCATTGTGCAGGTGAAAGTACTTGTTGCATTTTTCATGCCAAAAGGCATTACTATCCAATCATACAACCCAAATTTAGTTATCAAGGTAGATTTCTTTACATCTTCAGGCACTTCCTTGATTTGCTAGAACCTTAATTGTAAGTCTAATGTAAATAACCATTGAGATTTCCCTAATTGCATTAAGACATTTTCAACCAAAGGCATAGGAAATGCATCCCTTCGAGTCTTTTAGTTCAATGGGCTATAGTTTTCACAAAACTTGCAACTACCATCCTTTTTCATAGGTAGTTTTACCTTACATGCATACTTTCATTTGCTTAGTTTCATTTTTCCCAAAAGCACCAAAACATCAATCTACCTTTTGACTTTTGCTTCCTCCTAGAATGACTACCTACTTGGCATAGTATGATAGGGTGGAAAACCTTGGGTGTCCACAATATGTTCCCCAATCTTGCAACACCTTAGTTTGCCTTTATGCCAAACGAACACATCAAAAAATTGTTCAAATAATTGCCACAACTGATCAACCTTCATTGGATCCAAGGATGGGTCCACACTAATCTTGGATTTCAATTGTCCCCATCTCCTTTGTTGGTTTGCAATAGAGTCATTGTGTGTATTTGCAACTACCTTGGCAGCCCCTTCATCATTCTATTTCCCCAACTATAGTACCAATAGACATTCTTCTAATTGTTCAGCATCATATGCCACCTTTTGCACATTTTCTTCCTTTGCCACACATTTCATCCAATCCTCATAATCTTCATAGTTAGAGATTTCTCTAAAGATTATGTTTTTAGTTTGGTCTTCCAATAACAAGTTATTGATTTGATTGGGTCCCTCATGCTTCATAGAGGTATCCAACCCATTGTCCTAGAGTTCTTCCAAGAGCTCATGATCTCCGACATAGTCGTATTCAATGACATTTACTTCCTCTGTGTCATTAGTATCACTGTTAGATGCATCATCTTCAGAACCATCATTGGATAAGCCACTGTCGAAAGAGTAAATAGTAGTTTGTTCAACCATATTGAGGTCCAGATGTCCCAAACCTAGCTTAACCATTGTTATTGTGTCAGAAACTATTTAAGCCTTATCTTCGACAACTTGTAACAACCCTAAACCCTAACATGTTGACCATGTTCAGAGGAAACACATGTATGTGATTCCCAAGTCCTTATCTCATTTGAATCATGCCCTTTTCCACATCAACAATAGCTCTTATCTTGATCAAAAAATCCAATCCTAGGAGTAAATCTAGTTGTTGATATCTACCACCATAAACGTTATTAGGCACTAAATTTTCCCTACTCTCACAAGCATCTCAATTATTTCCCCCAATGTTTGAGTAATTACACTTGAAGATGTTTTGTTTCTAGTGACCAAATGCATGATCCCTAGTTCCCGAACAACACCAGCTATCGTGACAGACATGGATGCACCTATATCCACAAGTCCTTCCACCATATTGTTGTTAATTTTTACAAGTAGGTGCAAAATTTTACTATGGTGTTTTTGTTAATGAATATTTTGCAGATTGTTGGTGTTCTTTCAACTCTAATCACATTTGCAAATTTGACACTCTCATTGTGTTTTTTTCTTGCAAGTTTTACCAAGCTTTCAAGGTATTCCAACTCCTTAGGGATGGAAAGGATTGTCTCCATAAGAGATAATGAAAATTTGCCCTTAATGAAATGAATAATAATTTTTGACCTGGATGAGCCTTTTATAAAATTTCCACATGCCTTGATTTTGTAGCCCTGCCATCTACTGCATCCATTTCAGGTTGTTGTATTTCAACAGGTAGTTTCCTTCTAGGCATATGAGCTTTGGAGAAAATATCATGTTTAGTCCCACAAAGTTTATTCAATTGTTCAGGTGCTGTTATTTCATCATCAACAAGCACTTTTAGATTGTTATTTGCAACTGAATGTGGTTTGGCTTCCTTGCCCTTCTTCTAACATCTATCTTCCGTATGTCCCATACATATGCAATACCCACATCCGAGTCCATAGTTTTTGTCTTATGCGAGAGACCACATTTACTGCATTTAGGTTTGATGTCTTCAATTCTTGGACAAACTATAGACATATGATCAGCTACATTGTAAATTTGGCACACTAAAGAAAATGCTAGTTTCAAGGGATCCAATTCCATGATTTGATGAAACACCTTGCCTAAAGAAACTGATGAGGGACTCATTCAATCCAATGACATGTTTTTCTACAACAACATCAAACGTTGTTCTTCTTTCAATAGCTCAAATGGAGTTTCTCCCAATTTAGCCAAGACCCACTCAACCTCCAATGTTGTAATTCATCCATATTTGCATAATCCCACATGATACACAACTTTTTAATTTTAGGATGCAACCTAGACAAGAATCATTGCCTTTGTTCAACATCTTCCATCTTGCCTCTTGTAAAAAAAATTTCCATCTTGTCATGGTAAGCTTGAACCCGTTGTTTAGGTTCTTGTTTTATTTGGTCTAGTTTGGCCTAAACCTCTTCCTTGTCCACAATACCATATTTCAAAAGCATTGTAACTTTCATAGTAGGCTAGTCAATTAGACCATCAACCAACTTCTTGTACCACCTTTTTGACTTCCCTTTCAAATTCAACCTACCAATTTTGAACAACTTCTACTCATCAATCCCCCTTACTTCAATAGCCATATTTAATCTTTCAACCCAATTGTGAACATCCTCTAATTCCCTACCCTAGAACAACTTATCCATGCCCTTATGGCTTGTCATTGTGAATTTCCTTTTTTTTTTTGAACTTTTGCACTTCCTACTATAGGTAAAAATCAACTAAAACCCCTTCCTAATCCCTTTTCATTAAAAAAATTATGTTTCCTAAGTTCTCCTTAACCCATATATGTTCAAATTTAGCCTTCATTTCAACATCCTAGATGTGGTATTGAAATGTTTTAATTTTGATGAATTTATCTTCTACTTTGAATAATGTTTCCCTACCATTAGTATATACCCTAATGTGGCCTTGTTCTATGTTGTTTAGGAGTGGAATCTAGGTGTTCCCAACATGGGATTAGTTTTCCCATCATCTAAACTATGTAACTAAAATAACAAAAAAAAAAAAAAATTAAAAAGAAAAAAGTTGAGGAACTTTATTTGAAATAGATATTCTCCCAGATGATGAGTCTTCCATCATTCATTAGGGAGCTTCAAATTTTTTTAATATAACTCCAAATCTCGGCTTAGATAATTGTTAACCACATTGTATATTTTGATTGTGAATTAATGAGATTCATACTGAACCTTATCATCATGTTCAAAATTCCACAACCATTTTCCATCCAAATTTCTTCCCAGTCTCCATAACAATGCTTTAAATTCAACTCCAACATGTTCAATCCTAACAACATTGTTTCCAATAGTAAATAAATTATCTATCTTAGGAAAAAATAATCTTATTCAATGATGAGGACATATTATAGAAACAAGTATCCACAAGTCTCCTACTTTAGGCACTGAATCAACTTCTTCATGCAATTCAATGCTCAAAGGGTTCAATAAAAACTGAAGATAAATAGTATCTGTGTTGATGGCATGAATGGTTGTCTAGCTTCCCATTCCATCTCTTGTCTTCAACCAAACTTGGATCCTTGTATACATCGTAGTGTGAGTGACAAGCAAAGCCAAATCAACTATTCTTGCTAGTTCTGGATTGAGTCCTATTATACTAACCATTTCGAAACCTTATAGTTTTAGAATGACAACACCTTCCCTTGGAAGAATATCAAAACGTGGAAATGGAAAATCAAACTAATTGATAGCAAGGATTTCATCCCTCTGTTGGACTTGTTGCAACTAATTTCTTTCTTTTTGGTCCATCTTGTTGCCATTGGCATGACTTCTCACCTACATAATTACGACCCAACATCATCAGAACTTTGCAATACGAATCTAAATCCACATAAAGAACTAGCTTTGATACCAAAAAGAAGGGCACACTGAAATACATAGAGACTATTATCAATTCACATACTTACCACACCATATTTTGTCTCATTTGAACTTCAACTGTGAAGTTTCACACAACGATAAAATAATAGTGTCCCAAGCAAAATTAATCTTAAATGAGGTTAGACAATGGATCAGATCACTTTGAGTTCCCTCTTTATGGCTTTCTTGGTCACTGGTTATGGATTTTCACAAGTTAACTCAAAAGCAATTAATCTCCTAGTTAGAAGCAACTTAGGGTTTGAAGAGGGTGTTTGACAAAAAGTGATCCCTTTGTAGGCAGAAACTTGGAGAATATTTTAGTACATTCTCATCCTCCCCATGAAAAAATGACTGCTTGGAGCTCCCAATACCCAAGTACTCAACCGTCCTCAATAGTAATTAGTGCTTGACTCAATTATGTTTAATTTGAGTGGTGAATTCCACAACTAACCATCAATAACCTTCTAGAACCTCTCATCCATTCCATCTTTTGCCTCCAAAAATCCATTAAAACTTGACATTAAGTTTCTAATTCTAGCGCAATGGAAATTTTGGAGTCAACCAAACATCAATTTAGATTTATGGGCATTTACCCCAAACTCCAACTCGCACCAAACAACACCATCTGAACACCCAAAAAAATTCTTGAATCTAAACATACAAAAACCTTCAAAAACACCAAAATTAGAGAGCTTATCTAGGAATTCTCAATGCCTCTTGTAGCCTCATGTCACTGTCCAGCTCCCTCCTCACACCATTCTCCACCACACAAAAATAAAACAAAAAAACATAACATTAATCCCTAACCTTTTGCTCCTTCTTACAAACATAGTTATCATCAACATAAAACCTCCTCATCAAACATTCTCTTGTGCATGATAATACGACAAGATAGGAGGTAGTTTCTGGTGCCAAGATAACAATAGTGAACACCCCTCTTCACACGAAAACCCTAAATCCATATTTCTTTGCCACACTGGAACCCAGTAGAAAAGTGTTTCCTGTCCACTCACCATCCATCCCTCATGGAGAGCTGGTGGCTGTTGGTTCACTCTGCCCCCCTTAGTTAAGGACAGTTTTGGGACATTCTCTCTCTTTGGAACCTTGAACTGGCTGGTAATGAGAGATGTATATATATATACCCCTCACCAATGGTTCTCAAAAACAAACAAACTGGTTTTGATCCTTGACTGGGATAATGAAACTGGTGGTTCTCAGAACTGTCAGATCACTGAAAATTTTCAAAGAAACAAAATTGAAACTTAAATGTTCTTTTGGTTCTGAAAATTTTCCGAAAACCAGAACCAGAAATTTTTTAAACCCTCAAGCTGATGGTTACAAACAAAATTGGAGAACTGCAACAACTGACTGTGGCAATGAATGTTTTAGAAGATGTACTTCACATGAGTGAAGTATTATATCTCAATCAGTTGGACTAGAATTCTGCCAAGCTTAATTCTGCTCCAATTTTATTAGGGTTTAGAGTTCGATTCACTTTTTCCCCATTTTGAACTTTTAGCAACATTCTATCCCCTGGGGTCCTTCAAGCAGGCAAGCATATTTGATTTGCATGTTCTGGTCTTGTGCAACTACAAACAAAAGGGGAAGGTGAAGTTTGGGAAGAGGGGCAGGGGATGGGATTCTGATAAAACCTGAGGTCCAAACTGCCAGAAGAAGGATCATTGGTTTCTCTTACATCTATTGTTGGCCAATACCCAGAATGAAAGCCAAAAGGAAAAAACAGAAAATTAAAGTTAAATAAAAATCACATATCTAGAAAAGAACATTTTTGGTGAACAAACTGAAAAGGAACCGTTTATAATACATTGATCTGTGTTCCAATTTTTAGAAGACTTGAATTCAAACCAAGACTTTCCTTCTGATATTTCCACAACAGAAAATAATGGTGACCAACCAACCTTGTTCAATGTGAAATGTAATAATGTTTGAGTGCAAAGCAAAGAGTGCAAGGGGGAGACGAGAAGAAGAAAACTAGGCCTTCAAGAAATGGGTGATGATCAGGAAGTTCGTACCTGCAATCATGCACAAGTTTTCTCAAAACAATTGTGGACAGTAAAATCCAAAACTGGGTTGAAAGAGATGATTCCTGCATAACTAGAAAACAAGAGAGCATATGAATTGGAGTATGAAGTTATGGTCGATTCTTGTACACAGAATCAATAGTTTGTAGAAAGGCCAACGCTTTCCTGTATAGAGGCAGCTCTTGGGGGCCAGGAGTACAAACTCCTGACATGGTGGTGTTATATCAGCAACCTGAAGTTCTGATGATGGTGAGGATGTTGGTGGATTCTTTAGACTTGTTTCTCATGCCCTGAGTTGCACATCAAAAATCATCATAAGTGGACCTTCATAATGTACCTTGCTTCAAATTGTCAGTGCCATCTGATTCAAAATGCTGGTTCAGGTGGCAATGATATGTTCCCCAAATCTTCAGGCCTGACCCTGTTGTGGATGCAGTGCTGAACACAGAAGAAGAAGGGCTGGGCAAACTATGACAAGCAGTGGTTTGGCGTCTTTGCCTCACAACAGTGAAGCTCCTTTGTAGTCATTTATGTTTCAAGTGTCTGATTTGAGAGAGTCATGTAGGTCAATATCATAAGAAGGAATTCAACTCACTTCCATAGCCATAAACATAATCCTGAATCCATCTGACCACAATTTCAACTTGTGATAAATGATGGTTTATCACACAAATATAGGTTTGTTTATTTCAAGTCTCACACATTACAATATAATTATGTAATTATGGAATATCATCATAAAATCGATTTCACATGTCTAATTGCATAACTACATAGTTCCAACAAGTAAAAGGTATAATTCTAAATGGTTATTCACAACCATTGAATCGTGTAATTACATTGAAAAAAATACCCATAGTTTTTGTAATTACATAAAATTTTGTAACGTTTTCATCAATTTCAAAAATCTAATCCAAAAGCATCCCCATTTTGTAATATTGAAATATGGTTCAAATGCCACTTATCATCATAAAATTGACATTAAAAATGGGATACCTGTCATAAAAAGATGGATTGCTATTTCAGTTGCATATAATTAGTTGCATTTACAACTTTCTAATAAGAATTTGAATGGGTGAAAATGACTAATGATATTGTATATATATGTTAAATATAATCTATTGCATGCAACCAAAAGTTGGGTGCGAATTGCTTTATGTAACTAAGAGAATTTTAGTTGTATATGTCACATGCAACTAAAAATAGATTAGAAATGACAATTGCAAAACTTGGTTTTTCTTTTAGTGAAATAACTTGATAATGAGAAGTTGAACCTTAAAAGTGAAAGACTTGAAGTTCCCCACATGCAAAAAACAAGTTTCATGTTTTTGAAAAAAATTGCAAATTAATAAATTACATGAGTTTGAACTTAAACACAAGTTGGGCCTAATAAAGAAAAGGAGAAAAATAAATCAAATTAGACCAAATGAGAAAAATAAATCAAACTAGAGCAAAGGGAAAATTCAAAGTTTGAATGGGAGTGTAATGGACATAAGCATAGTAAATTGTACATATTTGTTATCAAGTTTTCAATTCTAGATGAAAGTAAATATAAAATAATAATAAAATCCAATAAAAAAAGTATTGTACATTGAATGTCTTTAATTAAATGATTAAAGAAAACATAGTTATTCAATATTGTGCATTACTTTTCAATTTTTCAATTAGTTTTTTGTATATTTTTTTGAAATGCAAGTAGGTTTGAACTTTATTTTTTGCAATGAAGGACTTGTGTAAAATATGTGTAAGTAGGTTTTAACAATTTTTTTAAAAATTTGCTATTATAACCATAATTCAAGAATATAATGATATTAATATCCCCAAAAGTAAGAGCAAATAAAAGTTTAAAGTAAACCAAAAGTATCCCCATTTACAAATTTATCACCTAGTAAATGGGGATATTTATGGTGCACTTTTTAAAAATAATTGTTCTTAGTTTCTTGGAAGTCAATTTTTATTGTAATAGCACTGGTGCAAGAGAGTTTTCAATTGTATTTCCATTCATTTTTATGCTACTTGTTTAGTTTTATATGCATGATACCTAAAGGTAGAGACATTCATTTTTTGTGTTTATTTTACCATTCTTCTACCCCAATATTAAGTGGAATCCCACTTCATGGTTATAGTTGGGATGTTGATTAATTTTTAGCTATGTAAGGTGACATGGTTCTAACTAGATTTTTTAATTTTCAACAAATGTAATTCAAAGTTTGAATTCTTGCCAACATAATATTGCCATTGTTATATTTCATATCATCCATTCATCCATATTATATTTCACATTATCCATTCATCCATATTATATCATCTATTCATATATCCATATTGTACATTCATTCATATAGTTGGGCCCTTGTTAAGTTAGACTAGCTTGCCAAAATTACTTAATTTAACTTAGGTAGGTAGGTAGGTTAGGTATAAGTAGGTTGTGAGTTATTTAAATAGGTATGGGTTGGTAGGTTGTGAATTACCTATGTAAGTTTAAATAATAGGTTGTAGGTTGTCTAATTATGTAGTTAATATGTAAATAACACTAGCTATGAAGGTTATTTATTATTTATTTTACTTGCATCCTACCTACATATTAGGAAGGTATGTAACTTACCTATTGACCTATTAGCTATTTCCCTATCTATTGTTACTTACACCTTACTTACATATACTTTTCAAAGTAAGGACATGTAAATTTTGTGTTGAACCATGACAAAAAACAAGGGCTCAAACAAACACAATGCAAAACACATATATATTGAACGATAAATACATTCTCTGAATTTCACATTGGCCTAAGCCAGTGACCACCTAAGTTCTGTCCTGAAACCAGCAAAGAAACTATTTTTTTCATCAAAGAGAGGCTTGAGGTTTCCAAGGGGTCAAATTGCTCTCATCTCATTCTCTTGAGCCCACTGGCCTCTCTTCTCAAAGTCTTCAGACCCACATGAATCCAGGACCACATTGGACTTCCACAGGAACTCTAGTTCCAACTTACACATGGTACTGTAAATCCCTCAGCCCACACAAATCACACAATCCGGTTTCCTTGACACCATCGCTCCACTTGACAAAATAGAAGACGAAAATATAACACATTGATTTCCCCCAGTCACTGCTTCAAGAATCATTACAAAGAACCACACCCATCCTTTGTGTGAATGACCTTGTAAACTCAATGGACTGTTGCAGTTCTTCAGAGTTCCCAAAAATTAGGGTACTAACTTTTGAAAAGCAAGATAACAAAACCCAAATACAAACAAAACCCAAACACAAATTTTTGAAAAGAGTTGCTGGCCGCTCTCGAGATCTCTAGAACTTCTCATCATCCCCCCTCTTCAACCATCAAAACCAACTCTTAAATAAACATTCTGCCTCCCTTAGTACATTGCGCAATGGATAGTCCCGTATTTTTCCCTGAGACAGAGATCTAAAAACTAAAAACCCAGCTCAATCACTTCCCTCTTTCCTTTGCAAAACAAAAACCTGCACTATTTATCTTTTCTGCAACAAATCCTTTCGCCACTACTTCGCGAGATTTTTGCCGAACGCACCTCACTTGGCAATTCCCTTGCCACACCATCATCCTACATCCAACAACAACACATACATACCAAACCGAAGAAAAAGACACTAAGGTTTCAATGTTACCAAACACCGATGCATCTCCATTCTGCAACCTTCCTTATCTCCACACCGTTGAGAGCAAAAACTCCTAGCCGCCAACAGAAAAGAAAACATGTTTTTTTGAAAAACCCTTAAACTACTTCCTGTTCAAACTCAAAACCCTAAAGTTAAAATTTGTTATAGAACATTTTTAGTCATTGAAATAACATTCAAAATGACCTTAGACCAAGGTGTTTACATGTTGTCTTATTTTTAAACACCATTTGGACCCACTTAAGATGTTTAGTGGCATGGTAGTGTGATAAAAGTTACAAACTTTAGTAAAGGTGTCACAAATTTTCAATAAAATTAAAAATTATTTAAAACATAGTCGTAACAAAGTCACAATAGAAGTGCAAAAAAATTACATTAATGTTGAAATATAGTGAAAAACATATGCAATATGTCATCCATCATTTTTCATCTTTCATCCATTTGTAAATGATGTCTACCAAATTGATCAAATGGTCAAGATGATGTAACATGGTTTGCCATCATTAAATGACTTTTCAACTATAGTTCAAATGGGTTATTTTTTATTTCATAAAATATTTTGAAAATCAAGCTCCATCAACGGTCCACACCAAAAACTTACCAAATCAATCAATAGTTTGATATATTTGAAGTGCCAAACCATTCATATGAAGTTTTTTGAAATAACTATATTTATGTAGTTGAAATATGCAATAAAAAATTGGTTGGTAAAAAAAAACTCTTTTTCTCCAAATGTGGTCACATAAATTTCATATTAATTGTTTAATTTTGCAAAATTGGACAAAGACATATTTGTCACACATTTGGCAAATATGAATTGTCCCAAACTAATGTTGCAACCTACATTGCATTCATTGCAAAAGCTATGGAGAAATAAAAGTTTAAACGTAGACGAAACAAAAACATTTATGTGTAGAATAAAAATGGTAAATGTCGAAATTGATAACAAAGAAAAATGCATGCTACACTAATAGATCCAATTCACATAATCATAGGGCTTATAGGTTAATGAAGAGCAAGATTCACATTACCAAGCATTTGTCACAACCATTCACAAGAAACAATAAAAGTCTAGGAATATATAACATTCATGAAAAGGAGGGAAAAAAAAAGCTAAACTAGGTTTTACCATTCAAGAAAAACATTACCATCATGTTTTGTCAAAAGTTTACAAAAATCAACTCAATAAGTTGTGTATAAAGAACAAATTTCATCTATTCAAGAATCATATAACAATAACATGGAATGCAAAGAAGCTTGATCATTAGCTAGCATCAAGATCTAGAACATTTGGGATTCAACCTATGGTGGTAAAAAACAAAGGATGCGTAAGATATGAGGATTGAAATGCTACCCTACAAATTTTTTAAAATGAACTTCATAAAGAAGAGGAAAGGGACACTCATAAGAAATAGATTCCTTGCCATCACAAGGTGCTAATATATTTGTAATTAAGTTGCAATACTTGAATGCTTTGAACAACTTGTAAAAACTTCTCACATTTGTTCTTGACAACCACTAGTAGCACCATACATATATGCCATCCATTTGCAAAACATGACCCACAAAAACAAGGTTCCTTCTTGCTTCTTTTCCAATTCCCCTCGATTCACCATGATCTCACTACTTAATTGAGAAAATGAAAGTAGATGAACTTTAACAAATAATTGACATTGGGTCCAAGTTTACATGGTCATCAAAGGTCATTGGGGAGTTAATTCTTTCATATTTGCCTCAAGTTACCATTAAGTTGCTACTCATTGTTGTTGTAGAAAACAATGATAATTATAAGGCAATGGGAAGAGCTGCCAAAACTTGCTACAAAATGCCAAAAGATAGAGAAAAACATAAATGATTTGACACGTACCAAAATCCCCGAATCTTGAGATGTTATAAATCCACCATCAACCCCAATGAAATGGTGTTTATTTGATTTTTCTCAAATAACAAGACTGTTGGTTGGGTCCAAAAGTGATTTCTCAAGGAACCTTGCTCTAACACGGCAATGCTAACTTTGGTTCTTGCTTGTCGTAGAACCATTGGTTAGGTTGCCATGGTAAAGAGCTTGCAACCAAGACTGAAACTTGTCCAAAAACTTGAACCAACCAACATTAATTAAAAACAGGGGCAACTAATTCAGCCCCCTCAACTTGATTTGGAAGCACAATCAAACCTTACACCTACCTATTTCTTTTAGTGACCTACCTACTTTTAATGCTAGTGAAGGAGCCATTGAAGGTAACTAGTATTCCTTAAGTGAATGTACTATTGGAGTTCTATGCCTTCAAGTGTAGGGATCTTACAACCATAAGGGCCTCCATGGGAACATTACCTTATACAAACAACTCTTATAGAAGTCTCATATTCAATCCTAGGCTCCAATGGGGAGCCTTGGACAATAATTTTACAACCAAACCAAAATCCCTTGAAATGAAAATGTTTATGGAGGCTTGGGTTCCACGAACCATTACATTGCTTGCACATAATATACACTAATGTAGCTTGTGCCATTGGCTCAAGTGTGAACACATTGTGGGTTCAACTAACTTTCCTTTTCAAACCCAATTTTTGCAATTTGTTTGAATTTCCAACAACAAAATACACTCAAAAATCAATATCTTCCACACATTAGCTCTAAAAATTGTGAAACAAACGCTATTAAATCTTACTTGGTGACAGCTTTCAACAACATAAAAAATGCCCACAAAATGCAATACAATTTTTAGTTTCAATTTTATTTATTCTTCATTGAAAAAATGGTTCAAAAATCAATAGTTTTCACACTATAGCTCCAAATAGTCTCAAATCAAATTTAACATTCTATGCGTAGAATAGTACTTTTGTAATGTATCTATCTATAAATAAAATCAATTTTTCAATATGAATGTGTCATTAAGTTTCAACATGTTTAAATGAGGGAGTACAATGAATATAAAATGAGTTAATCCTTTTGGGTACCTCAACCATGCTTTGACCCAAATGGTCTAATTCTATGAAAATTTTAGGGTAGATGTTTTTGTTGTTCCGCTACGCCATTGCCCTTTCTCAAGTGTAAACAAATCATGTTGCATAGTGTAAGGATTGGTTGAAGAAAATGATGAAGAAATAAGGGGTTTTGAGAGTGATTTATTACAACAATTGGGCTTGGTGAAGAGAAATGCTACACTATTGGGACAAAGTGGTGGTGTATGTGTGAAAAAGAGTACCCACTCAAGTGGGAGCTTTGAAAGGAATTGATGTGTAACATAAAGAATACTAGGATTGTTGGGACATACTTGTAGTGGATGATTTGGGCTGCCATTATTTCTGTGTACAACTTTTCGAGATTGAGCTATGGGAATGGAGAGGATTTCTAGCTCTAGGGTTACGAGTTAAAAGTGAGAATTGACATAATTCAACCAGTGGGCTCAAGAGAGAGAAGCCAGAACAAGCTGATTTTTCATGGTCCATAGTTTAGATGTTATAAATATTGCTGAGTTCAATGTTGAACTGTTGTTACATTTTTCTTTGGAATTCCAAAGAAGTTAGTTGTTAACATACTTTTACTATCAGTAGTTGTGGATTTGGCATTGCCCTCTCTTTTAAGTGACACTACCTTGATTCAGAGATAGATATAACATGGTTGTGCCTAGAAAACAATGTGTAGGGTAAGGGATCTGAATGAGGAGCTTCATGAGTTTGATCCCTTGTGAATGAGGGCACAGCCCAAGTGAACATGACAAGAACTTGTGAAGATCCTCAGGGAGTCTATTACCCTTCATAAAACCCTAGCCAGTCGACATATCAACATTTTAAAAAGAGCACAGCAGGCATTTCTGCCTGAATAGCAGGCAGTACAAAAAACAAGTTTAATTTCTGAGAAAGCCTCGGTGGCAGGACGTTACACCAGCTGAGTTGCAGACCTAGAGGCTCCTCTGGTTGCAGGTGTGATTTCTCGGCTGCTGGGGCTTTCTCCTATACATAAAGCATTCTGGAAAAAGAAAAAAGAAGGGTGTCTAAACCCCTATGCCAGCAAGGGGAACAATGCAATTACTCTTGTGAACACACTCTGCCAGCCTGAGGAGTGTGATATACTCTTGTGAACACATGCTGACAGATCTACAAATAGGTTTGCCAAGTAAGCCCACTCCAATGCATAGGAATTTATGTCCAAAATTCTTCTGAATGCAGAAGGGACAAAGCTTTTGTTATTGATCTTGAACTGTCCCACATGCTGCACTTGTGGAGTCCGATTCAAACTCACATAAGAACTGTCTTTCCTAAGCTAGCTAACAACTATCTTGTTTAACTTTGAACCAATCTATGCCATAGTTTACAAGGATTGGACCCCTTTGAAAATCAATAAGATTTTGATTTTCGGTGAACTTAGTTGAGCAATATTGGAAAGAAATCATATGTTGCATTTATGCTAACTTGGTGAAAGACAAAGTCACATGATAATTTAAGCCGATCATTCACATGATTCTAAAAAATCCAATTTGAACGTCTATGGTTTTGTAACACCCAAGTTGGGTGCTTAGAAATAATATTGGTTAGGGCCTAGGGTAGAAAGATTGGTAAAAATTATTAATAAATCCATACAGGCCCTACACATAAGGATATGTTGAATAGGGACCTACTTTGGATAAGTTAACTATTTTGAGTTAAAAGAACAAGTAAAAAATCAATTAGTTTGGCCTCATTAATTGGGAAAAAAATACCAGATTTTACATCAAGAGATGTCAAATAGTATAAAGGTTAAATCCATGGAGAGGATGAGTGTTTTAGAAAACTAATAGATGGCATAATCTTATTGGTCTAAAGTTAATGAATGATAATATTATTAAATTTAGATGAAAGGTGGGTAATTCATCCACTTTCTTTTCATGTATTTGAAAGGTAATGGGCAAATTTTGGGTTCATTCTTGATTTCCATATTTAAATGTTGGTAGTCTACTATTAAGTTTTGTAAGTTGCGGTAAGATCTTATGTGTATTGAATGTATGATATGATAAACCCATGTATTATTTTATTATGGAAGAATTTTTTAAATAAAAATTTATATATTAAGTGAGTGATTTCCATTAAGTAAAGTTTTTACACATATTTGATGAGCTCCAGATTAGATGTAATTTATATACAAGCCAAGTTTTAAGCACATGGATGATCCTTGCTCAAAACATCTAAGTTTTGTCCCTTGTATTTCGTATGTTTTGTGCACCATGTGAGATTTTGGTTCATTCAATTTCCTTGTGTTGAAAGGGACTTATTTTTAAAAGTTTCAAACATCTCACTATTATTCCATGGTTATATCAAAGTTGTAGGGTACACAAAGGAAGTGGAAAATACCAACCATTATTACTATATGTTAAGTAGGAAAGATGGATGGTGGACGGACAGAAGCACTTTTCCATTGGAGTCCAGTTCACTAGCTAACCATGGTCATTAGCTCAGTTTCTGTTTTCACTATCTTACCCAGTTAGTACTAAGAACCCAGTTGCCCTTACCTATGTACTAAGTTCTAACCATCTACAATGGTAGTGTATGTGGAGGGTATCTTACCTGATGTAATCAAGCATCAGCTGCTTGAATTACATGCATTTTGCTTTATGAAATGTGCACACTACTTTTTAAATATATATTTTTAAATTGTGATACCTGATAGGTACCTGGGTGGTACCTTCTGGGTATTACAGTAAATAAATTATAAATAAATAAATAAAAATTCAGTTTTTTTTAATGCCGTACAATGGCCCAGCCCTAGGATGTTACCGTAGACTTACCTACCTATGTGACCTATTTTACAGAGGATAGTTTGCCAAGGTGAAACCCAATGTCAATCTCGAGTCATAATGGGATTTCAATGGATATGAAGATGGTGGCTGTTAGTTCATTTCAAAGCATAAATTTGTTTATAATTGCAATTTACAGGGAACAACAACAACAGCTACGGACAACAACAATGATGCTTGTTATGCTTGTTCTGATCAAGCAATCAAGCATCCACAAGATGCAAAAGTTTTGCGACAAACATTAAATAATAGTAACGAGTTAAATGCTGCATCAGGTTAGACACATTCGTCGAGTCAGTAACACATCCCAAGACTATGAGCCAATGCAAAAAAGCAATTCACACACAGCGTGCACCACGATCCATGCAGATTCACACATCCCCCTGAACTTTCAGAGAATCAAAACACTGAAAACTGTCAAAAGGTTGCAAGCTTGAATGATGGGAAACACACACTTTTCATCTGCTCTTTTGCAAGTGGGACCAAATGTACATCATAACAGACTACATCCCACAAAATCAAAGGTGTCCTCAGGGACTACCTAATACAGTAATTTACTTATGTGACTCAGCACCCACCAGTGCATCATCCATTGAAGACCCATGAACCACAATTGAGTTACCATGGTTCCACCTTACTAATTTATAGGGAGGGTAAACCCCACTACTTCCCCATCACACTATCTAAGTACTTTAAGTGGGTATGTATCATAGATAAGTAGGTAAGGAATGTGAGGAAAGTTTGAACATTATGAAAACAAGGTTGTATGCAGTCTACATTCGTCACCATCCAACCAAAAAACAGGCACCTAAAAACCCTCAGGATTTTTTTAAAAGTGTAAATTGAGGATGTCGTATATGACATAATTGAGCGTCAGCTGTGAGCGGGTGTTTCAACAAGTGAAACGCTCTCCTCTATGGGTGTTTTGCTTTTTGAAATACCTTCATTACTTTTAAAAAATTATCACACTAAAAAAATTTAAAGTAAAAATCTGGTTGATTTGTACGCCATGCAATGCTGTAGGGCTAGCTGGGTCATTACCCTACACATAAGAAGGTACTCCCTCATATACAAAGAGTTTCCCAAACATGTTTTGCTCAACCATTTGCAGTTTAGAAACCATTTCAACAAAACACACAACAAACAACTCTTGTAGTTTTGTAAAAGTTTTTTAGTATTTGTAGTGATCCTCCATTGTATTGACAGGAACATGTTATGGAATGTGCATTGCCAGGTCTGGATAAAGGCTTTGAGTCTGAAATAAAGGTACCCCCAAAATCATAAAATAAGAAACATTTCTCATACCAACTATAATGGCGTTATTAGCAGCTGCTGATTTCAATTACATTTAAGCTACATAAAGATATGACCTATCACACACAAAATTATTTTACAACAAAATTATTTTGTCAGGGCATAATAATTTTGTTATAAAAAGATAAAATTTTACAAATTTCACTATATGACATTTTGTTTCATTAATATATTTTTTTTACATTCTTGATTTGATAGGCAAAATGTCAATGAAAGTTCGATTCGTTAAAAAAGTTCACAACAAGATATAAATAGACAAAAAGAAAAAACATTGAAAGGGTGTAAGACAAACAACAAAATACAAACAAACAAAAACATTGAAAGGGTGCAAGACAAACAACAAGATACAAATAGACAAAAGAAAAAAAATGATTTCAAAATAGAATTTGATCTATAACGAATTATAATCCATAATGATTTTGGAATTGTTGTAGTGATGATCACCAAAATACTCATCCTCCATAAACCAATTTCAATGAATCATTTTATCAAAATCTCAAGGTTGCTCCCTCTTCATAAATTTTTGAAAATACTTGTGCATTTATAAGATGATTATTTTGATACCCAATTACAAATGGAATTTATTTTTGATACCTAATTCTATTTATCATGAATGCACAATAAATTTGGAAATTGATAATTCATGTATTTGCACAGATATGAAACAAAAATATTTGACTATATATTCTCAATTTATTTGTTTAATAATTTTTAAAAAATTGAGTGGGCTTAAAATTTAATTTCTAAGCTTTTAGAAAATTTATGGTCAAAATGATAAATTCAAACCATAGATATGATCAAAGTGAGAAAAGCAATGCATAAAATTACATGAAAGATGTGAATACAAGATTGACTTGACCTTAAGACTTAACCTCATTAAAATCCATCTAAATTAATTTAAAATTTAGTTAAGATTGGATCTACAATCTACATATGAATCAAGAACCAATTGGGATGAATGTTTGGGATAGACATGGCCAAGACAAATCTAATAGATGACTACAAAAGTTCAATGTCCATTGAATCACACTCTTTAAAGGGGCCCCCATGATTGCACCCTCCAAACCATCCCAAGATGTTGGCTCCCATATCCTTTTATAACACTGGATTTTATCCAGTGTTTTTCTTTCTGGTGATGATTTTGGTCAAATCTCTACTTTCCTAAAAGGGTAACAAAGAGAAAAGAACGGGGATAATCATTTAAAATTGCCTCAAATCCTAAGTGTAAAGCCCTTGGGGAGCCCATTTCAACTTTTGCACCAATAGGAATGCTTGATTAATTTGGGTTGTTCACATTGGCCCTGACTCCTAGTGTAAAGCGGGCCTTGTATTGCAGCTTAAATTGCCTCAATGTGTGTGTGTGTGTCTGTAGGTGTGAAAATCTGCAGTTGCTGGGGTCACACGTTTTTTCTTTACATGGTGCGCGTTGCTCACACCCACCATGCTTTAAGGACGCTGCTTTTGCTAACCACCAGTAGATCTGTACAAAATGATTAGCTCTATGTACTTTTGTGGACGTCTGCCGAATCTTTCTTGGAAGTAAGGAAAAAACAAGAAAACCCCATTGGATGCATGCAGCAGATGATCTAGATTTTGTGAAGTTGGAAAAAATCGCTTTGAAAACTGGTGAAATTTGCCCCATCGACCCAGGTAGCAGCAGCAGCAGCAGCTTTTTTCCCTCTCTCTAGTCTTTGCATCTGATGCTGCTACAGAAGATCAGTCAAGTTCTTCTCGGAGTTCGCAGTCTCTGCATACACACCTCCACAGTTAGAATCAGTTCATTTAATCGGGAGAAAGCTAGTGGGACAGAGTTGAATAGAAGAATTGAGCTTGCATGACAAGTTTAATCATGGGTTTGAATATTTCGTGTTGAGAAGATTCAGCTCAAGCTGCAGCGCTTGTAGTTCCAGGGAGAAACTGATCTAGTGAGACCCAAATTTTTGTCACTCAGGACAGTTTCCTTGTGTGACAAGCTTCGAACCTGCAGCTTGTAGCATTGATGGAAATTATCAGCCGTTGTCGTTTCTATGCAGTCTCACATTTTTCAAGTCACATATTGTGTCAGACTGTACTAGTCTTGATCATATCATTGCACCAGAAGCTTGTGCACATCAAGATCCGTCCATTCAAGGCTGTGGCTAATTGCCTAGCTGGTGTTTGGACTCACTTATATCATGTAGCTACGGAGACAAACGTGTTTTGCAAGGTCCAAGTACCATCATCGACTTGGAACTCACGCAAAGTCCCCGAAAATCTTACAAATTAGAGTCTAGACTACTTCAGCTTTTGTCGAAGCCCAGCGCCTGAGCTACTCTAGACTTCTCCCCCTTTGCAAGTTTCCGATTTCGACCATATTCCTGCGTCTCCAGCAGTTCAGACAACCGAACTTAGTCTTAGGCTTCAGCTCTTTCCTGCAACTCACGCTTGACCAGCCATGTAGCTATGATCAGAGGTTTGAGCCTGTAGCTTAATAACGTCATGCACATTGATCTTCCTTCGCAACTTGATGATCCTGTGGCACCCAACCGCAACCTGAACCAAGCTCATGGATTTTTGAATCAGGTTCTCCGCTAGTTCTAAAGTTTATGATCTTTTTTGGTGAACGAGGTCGGGATTGGGGGATGTGATGAGAATGTGATCTGCACTGGGACAGATCCTCGAGAAAGCCGCTATTGAAGAGACACAGAGACAGAGACAGAGTAGAGTGATGTGCGGCTGCCTGTCTGCCTGCCTCTTCCTGCCTCTCACTAGCTTCATTCCTCTCTATCTGGGCGAGAGAGAGAGGCAAGGAGCTATTGGGGGTCAGGAATAGGCCTAATGATGCATGACTCACATTGCCTCCTCTTCATGAGCTGCTTAAAGTTTTTCTGTCACTCCTCATCAAGTTCACAATCTTCCTAGCTAGCTAGTTCTGGGTCCCCATGTACTTATTGGCTGAGCTGCCTTGTAAGCCAGAGACTACTGAACAATATAATAGTTTTCATTTGGTCCCACATTTTGAGGAGTGTTCTTCACCAGCTGGTGGTGTTCTAGTGTGAAACTGTGCATTCAGTTTTGGGAACTGCATGGAATTACATTTCCTATTTTGATTGTTGCTGGTTTGGACTTGCCAAAAGTAAGGGGCAGAGAGAGCATTAGACGATGAGTCTCAGCTTGATGGCTCTGCCTTAGCTCAGGGAGAGACCACTGAACCACGGACAGTTGGTTCAGTCCCACATTTTCAGGAACATTTCTTCTGTTTCAAGAACTGTTGCTGGTTTGGAAGAAACAGCCAGTTCTCCTACAGAGCCAGTTCTTTTGCAAAATCAAGTTGTTTTTCACATGCACCAGTAAAGAAGCCATGCCCTAGGGCACAGACATTATGCAACTTAGCTGCTTGCATTTATCAAAAGCCCTTCACAGAACTCAGATTATATAACCATTGAAATGCAGGCTGCAGCATAAATTGACAATAGCTCAGTGCCCCAGATCAGTAGTTGCAATAGAGATCTATAAAGAAAACATGCTGCTCTTTGGGTAAGGACTTACAACATCTCCACCCACACACTGCATAGCATATTTTGGATGAAGATCAGTAAAGATTTGCCCAACACGTTTAGTAAAATGGCTGTGGTGAGCAGCATTTCTGCTCGATATGTTGAGGCTGGCAAAAGCCATAGCACAGTCTAACACCTGGTTGGTCTTGATTGGGCAGATGTATTGATTGGTCTAGTTGGTTTGTAATTAGTAGGTTCTGACCTTTTAATGTCCCCAATTCATGTTTATGGGTGGGGGTTTGGATCAGAAAATAAGAAATCTTGAATGGGAGAAATATTGGTGCAGGCCCAAATGTCAAGTATGGGCAGAGTTGCTAGATTATGGCAAGTTTAAACTTCACACTAAAAACTTCTCTTACCCGATCTAGAACTTTTTGCATAAATGCATCCATTTTTATGGAACATGCCCATCCATCATATGCACACATGGTACTCCAAATGTCACTCACAAAAATTGGGTCAAGTTCTACCAAAATTTTATGCCCAAATCCTGCACCAATGTGGAGTCTCTTTCCTAAGGCCAGAGCCAACAAATGCAAGCAAAACTTGGACTCTAATTATGACACAACCAATTAAGACAAGCAAATATATCCTAGTGTTTTTATCCATTAGACTTGTCATTGAAGTTGAATTGATAAGTTTCAGGTGGTATAGTTAGGGTATTATTATATATATGTCTGAATATTTGGAATTAATGTATCCATGATGTACTGTACCAGTACACTACTGCTAAGCTCCACTCATACTATTGCTAGTATTCATTGTCCATGTGCACAAATATTGCACTAGCTAGTGTAAGATAATTTGGTATATTCAATGGTACAATTGTAGAACAAATAATATGCTACTGTATTATGTTAGAGAGAGAGAGAGAGAGAGAATAATGCTGACATCCATATGATTTGGTTTTTGGACATCCACTTGATTGACTCCCATGTCCATGCCTAATCCTTGAAGAAAATCGACAGCTTATAGAGCATGTGTACCAAACCAACAAGCTAGATCTGAGTGAAGTTCCTCACATGTAAAAAAGTCTGGAGGGAACACATGTTCAAAATCCACCAAAAATCAAAATCAACATCTCAGGTGTTTTAATCATAAGTTGTGCGTGCATGTTTCTTGCAACAATCATCAGAACTGCCTTCCCCAACTTTGTGACAAGGACCAGCAAGAATTTATACTTAGGGTTATTGTTTTAAATGCCAATAACATATGAAATAAATGAAAACACTCATCTACAATTGTTTCACCAGAATTCAACCTTCAATTATCTAGGTCAAGTCATTTGTTTCCAACACTTGGTGGGCAAACCCATACTCTCTTCCGTCCTAAGTTGTCAAATGTGTAAATTCAAACTATTCAATACATGTATGTATTATAGATCCAGACATTCTACAATATGCTTTCACCACCACTCTAATGCAAATTACCTGAAACTTTTTTAATAAAAATAGTTTGATGCTAGCAAATCTGGCATGACTGAATCTTTTCCTCTAATGAGTTGTAGCTTTTTTCTTTTAGATGGACTTTTTTTTTCCCCGAAACCCTTGTGTTTATACCATGGTACAAACTTCTCAAAGAGAATATCATTGCCATTACTTTCATTTCCAAACAAATCAGTTGTCAATTGAAGTCTTCCAGGTTCACTCACAAGCTTAATCCATACTAATTATCAGTTTGTTATTGCAGTATATCAGTACTTAAGAATTTCATTTTATGATAATTATTAAGATTTCGGCACAAGAAATAAATAATTTTCCAAAATTCGGAAAAATAAAAAATAATTTCATTTATGCCAAAACCGGTTGTGTACTACAGTACTAGGCATACTCAACTCCATTTGCCAACCTTTCATACACTAACCACTGAACTTGCTTTGACATAGGATTCAAGAATTGTAAACATACAACTACAGGATGAAGATAACAAAATATTCCAAAGCTTGAGCAACCTTCAAGTCTGGAATTTCTGGTATTAATATAAGGATTCAACGTCAGAAATGTACCAATGCAATGAAAAGTTCATTTCAGTTTATAAGAATACAAGTGAAAGGGACTGGCCCTCTTTCACATGGCTGGTCTCGCCCAGCATAATATAGTGTTCTTCTGACATGGTGAAAACTGTGCCCACTTGGGTGCACAATTAAACATCTTGATCCATGACGAATGGCCACAACCTGTAAGTTCTTGCCAAAACCTTTCCAAATGACAGTCAGGGTTGTACACATCATAGATGTGCTTTTAGACACATAAGCTTACTACTGGTTACTTTTTTCACAGGATCAAGATTCCCCAACAAAAACAATCCTAAGGCAATGAGATTACATCCTGTTAATGCTCCAAGACTTTTCAATCTTTTGAATCTTCAACATTGTCAACCTCTAGTATATTGATACAGTTAATATCCTGATACAAGGTATAATTAGTGACCAACACAGCATGTTCAGTCTCATGCTGTGTAGGTGGTGGCCATTGTACTGCACTTCATCTTTTTGTTCTGAATGTGGTGGAAATTAGGCTCCTTGGGCATAGTTAGCCTCTTTGATGATCTGTGAGCACAAAAGCACAAACCCATCAGGTAAAAAACCTACAATGGTGGACATTTTGCTGCATACAGCGACACAACCTGACATTGGCTCAAAGCGTTACCTCTGGGGTATGAAAGGCTGGTCAAAATAAGGCATGAGCTGTGCACGAGGTACCATAACCCTCCTCATTCTTCTGATCTCTTCCTGTGCTTCTAACTGCATTCCCACGATTGTTAAAACCAAAGCAGTGGATCACTTTCATAACCAAAGCATTATGCAAACCTACTGAAAGTAGCACATTTGTGAAACACAAATCACAGCTATAGCATGCACATCATGCAGGCCATGATACAAAACTAACCTGTTGCATCCTTTCTTCCTCTCGTCTCCTTAGCTCCATCTGAAAATTCCGTTCAGCAACCTGTGACCATTCACCAGCTTTTTTGAATGGGGAATTACCACAACATAGAAAGGAGATGACCACAGATTCAGATGCCAAAACTATATGTTTTGGTAGGGGTCTCAGTGACATACATAATTGTCAAACTCTGCACGCTCATGGGCCCTGATTTCACTGAGGAGTGTAAATTCAACTGGTCTAGTATGCTCCTTTGGTGCAGGCTTAAATGGCACCTGCAAAATTGTACAAATCCTGCTATTACAAATGTTCTGATGTTCTGTGGTCCAAGTCAGCAAGAGGCATTAATACAAACAACCAGATATGCAAAAATACATGATACTTCAAATAAAACTGTACATTGGGTTCATCAGTAGTCCATGGTAGGCCTTGAGCAACAGGGACACGGAGACGCTGTTCCTCATACCACAACTGCTCCAGTCTCTTAGCAAATTCATACTCTTTCAAGGCTCCCCTTTCCTGCATGAATGTACAATATCAGAAAATGTAACTGGCCAGTCAAAAAATATTCAGAACAAGGAGTCTGGAACCCTGCATCCAGAGAACCAAAACTTCTCAAAAGCAAAGTTAGTAGTGCCATAGAAAGATACCTCCGTGCGTAGTCTGAAGGGTTGCAATGAGGTGTATCGCTTCAGCTGATCATTGCTTCCAGCCTCTGCCTGGCTTCGAGGTGCATATGCCCCCTGACTCACAACTGAATTACTTGAAGTTGATGAGCGTGCATGCCCATTAATCACCTGTTCTTTCCCACACAAAGTCAATACAAAAGGAACAAGAACAAGATCATACAAGCAGACTGTTTCCACATACTTTACATGAGGTAGATCAATAAAACAAGTCTTGTGTTCAAACAAAACCAACTAGTCTTGGTTGGATGACAAAGGTAGGATAGCTGCTGCTCTTACTTTATCATCCAACTGAGGAACTGGATCCAGAGCAGAAAACACAGCTCCCCGACCTTTCTTGTGCTCTTCCACTGGATCTGCAGGGCTGCATGAGTTAAGAGCACCATTCAATCACCTGTTTTAGAACAATTTAATAGAAATGCACCAGAAATGGCAGGGGAAAACCTAACTGGTTAAAGGGATTAAGCCAGAGAATACATGGTAGCTCCAAAGCATTACATCAAACATTTACTGTAGTTCTGAGATGCTGAGGAGGCTAACTTCACAAAACAAGGATTCTCTGCATACTCCACAGAAGTGGGGCAGCTTCTCAGTCCGTCTTGCTCATTATCTCGCTGCTCTGCATCACTGTAGTCACTGCAACCCCTCACAGTCATCTCTTCCTCTTGTTCATCCTCAGTGTCTGGGTTAGCTGTTGCAACCATTGTTTCATGCCAATCTTTCACTTTGCCAATTGAGTTCCCAAGGGCTGAGGGGCTTCTGTCTCCATGGAATTTATTGAATTTGTGCAGAATTTTTGAAGTTCCAACTGGGCTATGAAATACCCTGTAAGCAGGCTTAGTGTCATGTGCTTCTGCTTCCATGAGCATAATGCTCTCAAATGCCTGTATCAGCATGTTGACACCACCTTCCCCCCGTGGTGCAAGTCGACTAACTGCTTCTTTGATTAAAGTATCTGACATCCAGTCTTCTGGATTCTTCCTCTCAGCTGCTGCTCGTTTTTTTAGGGAGACCATTTCATCGGCATAAGCTTCATTGTTCACAGTGAAAAGATCCCTCCCACTGCTCTTCACAGGTGCATCTAAAGCAGGCAGAAGAGAAGACTCAGCAACCATGTCTCCATCCACAATGGTGTGCTGGAAACAACCACTTTCTTTACACACCCTACCAGCTACATGAACCAGCTGAACTGCACTATCCAGCTCTTCATCCTGCCAACTACAAATCGCTACAGATGGCATAGGATCCCCTTCCTCAAAGACATTACAGCTGTTCCTGTTCTCCATTGATACCATATGGGGAGGATCCACCATTTTAGCTTCGCATCTTTCAAAATCTAGTGACAATTGTATTGCAGATTGCCGACAATTGGACTCAGGTAGTGTGAGATCACCTTCCACAAATTCACCCCCACCATTTCCCTCTGCAGACACCATTTGGACAAGATCAGGGACATTTTCTTCACATCCTCCACAATTAGGTGATCTGTTCTTCATAGAATGTTTACAGTTAAATGTAGAGGGTGAAGCGACCCCTTTCTCATCTTCAACCAATCCATCCCTGCCATGGATACCAGCAGTTTGAAGCTGCACCTCTATACTAGTAGGATCATCGCACCTACCAGCAACCCTATCATCCTGGTTGTGCTCCTTGTGAGCTACAGGTGCATAATTGAACACTTGAGATATCTCACAGTTGGGACCACAAGAGCTTGTGCTGGGATGCTGTTCATCCACTGGTGAAGCTTCAATCTTTCCTTTAGATTTAGGAGCTGCATGCCAACCAGGCAGCAAATGACGCTTGGATTTGAGGAACTTCCGGCGCTGACTCTGCGTAGGTGATGTATAGTCAAGGTTGTTAGCTGCACATGTTGGTGATCTACATCTTTGTGTCAATGTTGCTGGGGATTTGGTAGGGAACTCCTTTTCCGGGGTCCTCCTTATCACACTCACCTCATGGCCATCACAATGCAGCTCTCTTTGGCCCAATGACTTTTCACTCCAAACAACCACCTTGGATTTTTCAGGCATAGAGTTGTTCTTCACCAGTGTCGATGTCCATCCTTGTGTGATGTTAGGGTCACAGTTCTCCGTAGATGAGTGCAATGCTTTTGGACACAAATTTTGTTGGTAGCCTTGAGACGCAACTCTAAATGGAGACTTGCCATTATCCATGCCTGGTATTTCTGCCTGCTGCAACATTCAATAGATGCCAACTCTCAGTCCTTCATTAGCAGGAGTGGTGCAATGAAACTCAGGAGCCCTCCCACACAAACCTTAAGTAACCCCCATAAAACTTAGAGACAAAGTGCTAACTGCTATCCCAGAGACAATGTGGCAAACCTTCGGAAGAGGAGGAGTCCAGAGGGATATTTTTCTGTCTGAACTAGGGCCTTGCATGGATCCTGAATATGATACAAAGCAGAAGGCATCAATACTCTCATAAGCTCCACTCCAATGTAAAAAACTTTGGCCAGCTAGGCAAGAATATGAGCTCATGCGCTTGGCCCCACAAAGAACCAAGAAGTTTATCTCCACATACTTTTCATGGCGGCAACATGAGTAGAATATCCCAGAGCTTTTAGGCAACCTAGCCAGAATGAGAGACAGAATTGCCTTAAAGACCTGAATGTGCCGTGGGGCCGGGAGAACTGCAGCTTCCGAGTGCAGGGCTAATGCAGGGGAAACTCGAACTAGAAGAACACTTACCAGGACTAAACCAACCGAACGTGCTTGTTTATCGTTTGCAATTGCATCGAGAACCTTCCTTTCCTAGTCTGAGGTTCATGACAACATTTGAAACTGCATGTTCCAGCTGTTACCAACAGACCAAAAGGATTCCATAGCGCAGGAAATTTCTGAAAAACAGGCAAGGAATACGTTAGTTTATCAGAGACAGAAAACGCAAAACCTTACTTACTGTTATGAACATACACCTAAATCTGTGAGGAAAAATAAAATCAGCAATAATTCAATGAGCCAAAGAAAAAACAGACATACACAAAAAAGAGAAGCAGGAGCTTTCACATGAAGAAGGCAAACAAGATTTGGACATAGAAAAGGGGGTGCTTAACTGACCTGCAACGAATACCGAAGATGACACCAGCTTCAAAAAGACCTTCGACAGGCGAAAAAGAAAACAAACAGAGCATCAATGGTACATCAGAGGATCAATAGTACCAAAAACGATCAGAGTGATGACGAGTTCGCGTGATGATGCGAGAAGATCGAAATTCCTCGGACACTAACGCAATTGAATGAGCGAAAGATGCAATCCTCGTCGATTACAAACCCTAATTCTACTGCGCTGCTATGCGTCTCTTCCTCGTCGCCATGGACAAAAAAGCAACTCAAGTTCAAAAACTAGGTGGTGAGAGAGGCAAATCGACAAGAGCCACGTTTGTGTCGCTGATTGTTTCATTCTTCGCAATGCGAGCCTCGAGGTGGCGGGAGTGCGCCATTAAAGTGCCGTTTTAGTTGCGGGCGAAACTATCCGTTGAACGGCCCCAATTACCATAAAAACTCATTCCTGTAACGGTATTCTTTATAATCAGCGGCGGCTGCCCTCACTACTACCTATTGCCAGTTGATTTTTTTAATGTTTTTTCCCTGCAAATTTTTAATGTTCAGGAGGCGCAAACTCCCAACCTCTCCCGAGGCCATGAGTTTCAAATGAGCATCTTTGGCGTTGAGTCGATGGTGCCACCTTCTGCAGTTGTAAAGCTTATTTTCTGGATTTTGATTAAATTTCGTGGTGATTAGGGTGAACCGGCCCATCGCCAATCGATCACCTGCCTATGACCGAATATTTATTTATATTTTCATCATATGTGCTTCATTTTGAGTGATTTGAAATGTTATGGGAGCATTACCTCAACAAGCTCTAGAAATCATCTTTTGAGTGCAAAGGAAAAGGAGTAATGAAAAAATAACAAGAGAAGTAAGCTTTCTAACTTACAATATGCGTTTTTTTTCTTTTTTCCTCATGGACCCCTCTTACTTTCAAATCTCATTTTCTTATTTCTTATTCATTTAAAACGATTTAAAGTGCTATAGGACTGACACCTGAAATTTTACAAATCATCTTGGAACTTTAATAGCAACAGAGCAGCATACCAAAAAAAAAATTGGATGTTGGGGCCTTTGTAATGTTCAGTGTAGTTAGATGTCTCAATAAGAGGGGTTCAAATTTTGTTTAGACACCAGGAACAATGGAGCTCTTCCCCTGGATCTGGCCTGCCCTGAACATTTAAGTGTTCGGTCACCGACTAATTTACCTTATTGCAATGTTCCTTCTTCTTTTGAGGTTTCCTTTAAAGAAGGCTTCCATTTCAAATCCTCAATTTGTTGTATGGTATTATGGACTAGGTATGGACCAGTGTTTGGGCAGCTCTTTGAATTTTTAAAGAACCGTTCATTTCAAAAAAATTCAAAGAATCAAAGACGAGGTCGTTTTGGTTCTTTGAAAAAAAAATTCAGAATCAAGGAACCATGAGTTTCAGTTCTTCCAAAAACCTCAAAGAAACAATGATTTTCATGAAAGAATGTGACTAGCAAATTACCAGTTCTTTGACTTGTAAAACAAGCTTTCAAACCACGGTTGTGTAACCAAAATCAATTACTTGAAATTTTTTGAGAACTGGTGAATAAATGAACATAAACCCTAAACCCAGGATGATAATTAGCAGGTATCTTCTGTCCATCATTCTAAGAACCACCCAACATTGGTTTGGACTGGGTAGTGCTATGGTCTAGGAAACTGATCAACCCCTGGAGCTAGTTTTGTTTCAGTGAGAACAACTTTCCAGTGGAGGTATGTAGACCTAGTTTTGAATAAAACATCAGCTTTTTCCATTAGCTTTGATTTCCACAGTCAAAACATCCCAATAGCTTGGTTGTACAACTTCATAGTTTTGTTCTAGTCCAATTGCAAAATTGTGGAAATTGTAAGTTCAATTGTGAACAATTCATTAAATGATATCTATTTTGCTTTTCATGCGAACTTTTAAGTGTGAAACATTGTGTTTTAGGCCATAACCAAACATTACTTTCCTTATGTATTCCCATTTGAAATTTTGTCTTCACAACTAGATCACAATTGAAAGCTATTGTGAAGGTTATAAAAATAATCGAAAATCACAACTAAGTGGGTACCAACTATAACAAGTTGTTATTGGAAAGTTCCCCTGAGTGTGTTGGGTTTAGTTGATTTTGACTACTAGCTTGCAAGTAGCCTTGCCTTGCCATGCCATGCCAGGCTTGGCCCTAAGTTCACTAAGAATCAAAGTTAATTGAACCTTGGCTGATCCTTGACATTAAAGTTAAGGAACTAAGTTTAAGTGAAAGAACCACGAGGGAGAAAAATCAAGGAATGTGAGAGAAACACAAGAGAATGGATCACCTGCACAATTGGTAAGATGAGCCAATTCAATCATCTTAATCATGATGAAAAAAGTCATTATTAACCCCCTTAACTTTAACTTCCATGTAGTGTTCAACTTTGCCCCTTGGTATTGAAGCTACATTTTTATCAATCTCACCAAATTAAATATTTGTTCCACATTTGTGGTCTTGAAAATAACATGCATCTAGAAATTAGTACGAGTTGTTATATAAATATCCATTGTTGATTTTCATGATCATATGCCACTTTTACACAATATATATATGCATTGCATCTCGTGGGATGGGATGTCCTAGAAGCCTAGATGGGAGGAACATCGTTTAATGATTATCATTGAGGACGATTTGAGTAGAATGCTATCCTCTTTGCCAAGGGCCAAAGATACCCCACTTTGTTGAATACATAACAATAATCAATTTTCTTGAGGCAATGAGCATTGAAAATGACTTGTTTTTAATTAATGCTCTTGGAGTGGCAATGTAGTGCAACATGTGATGATCATTTGTCATGCACTTCTACCTTAGAATGTTTTGGTACATTGTTGATTCAAGTAGTAATATTAAAGCCTAACAAGATGTTGACTATTGAAAAGAAAAAGATGGTGAACAAATTTTTTTCCTTGGAGTTGAAAACATGAACTCTTTTTAGAGGCTTTAGAAAGATGGAATATTTATAAACTTGGTAAATGGACAATGTTTAATGTGGAATTGTTGATGATATAATTCAAAATGATTTGAGATAATTAAACATAATATATTCACCTACATTCAAGCTCTTTGCTTGTTATGTTTAAAGCATGCTTTGAATTATGGATATCGGACCCAACATCAAGCATCTTATGCCAAGACCAATTCCCCACCAAGGGTTCAATAGCCTTAGCAAAGTTGGGAGATGTAAATGTCATTGTTCTTATTTAGCTTTTGAACATGGCATGCCAATCTTTGATCAATTGATTTGAACAAACTTGGGTATTGATTGACCAACTACTTGGTAGTCTATATGTTGTCAAATGCCTAACACATACACAAATGCTTGTACTAATATATATATGGGTTTTGATACCAACTTTTGTTGAACTTTTTTATATATGCAATTTAATCGTTGAACCTTTATAATACAAGTTTGATTGCAAAAATTATTTATATATTAGTATGATTGTGCATAGTTAACTAATGGAATCTCCACATGTGTGCATGTATGTTGCAAAAACTTGTTATAGAATAAAAGTAAGATTGAACAATTCACAATTCACATTGTACTTCCAAAATGTTATCGCTATATATATAATATGACTCTTCATGTCATGTGTGTAATGTTAGAATTTTCTTCTTATGCATTTTTATCGATGAATTTCCTTCTTGAGTAGGATTTATTTTTTATGTTTGCCATTTGATACAATCTTTCAAGTTCATCCTAGCCTCTTTTTATTTATTTATTGTGGTTGCACTTGTGATGTGATGGAGGCAAATGTTTTAACATTACTTACAAGAATTGTTTATGCAATCATATCTTTATCATCCTAGTTTTTTTATGTTTCCTTTCCCCATTTGAGATAGAGGAATTACACCTTTGATGGGAGCTACTAAAATTGTTTCAACTCCATTTACTATGGACCATATTTTTTCGTTTTTTAAGAGATATGTAATTTTTTTTTTCCAAGTAGAATAATTTTTGCCATCCAATTTTTCAATATACCTAAAATCAAACGGAGAAACTGTTATTGGAATCAATCCCCTTTAGATATCAATGCAAGAGTTTACCCTTTTTATCAAATCCATCCCATGACACCAAAATATATTAATCCAAAAAATTATGGCTATCTTTAACACTAATAATCATATACATTATCTTGCCCAATATTCTAATATGATGACAAAATTACAAGTGCATATAGATTGTAAAAACAATAGGCTCTCAATTCTTTTAGTTATGTTATTACACATAACATGAATAGCCACACACACATACATATATATATTACAAAGGGGCACTTCAACTATTGTTTACAATGATAATTATTGAATGTTACATTCAACATTCCCCCTAAGGTGGGGTTAAGATCATCTTCATTATTTCGGTTTGACATAAAAAAAAATGTACCATATATTTTTTTTTAAATTTCAAATGTTGTTCTTTAAAATGGATTGATCTTTGGTGCCACCTATCAAGGTCAATTTGATATTTGGGTTTTAGATTGTGATGGGAACTATTTGTTACAATCATTATTTCTTTTATATTGTCATTAGTATGAAGATTAATTAAATCTAATTAATACAAATTGTGTTTTTTTATTTGTACAAATCACTTTGCCAAATTTTTTTTTCTTTCATGATGCATTTATCCACAATAAATTTTACATTGTACCTAACATTTTTTGTTTCCCCAATATATATATAATTAGTTTTCAACCCTAAAACATGTAATACTTCTTGTACATAAAGGTGTTGACCACATGATAATTTTACTTTCACTAACCTTTCCCCAACTACTAGTTGTTGTGTTTTATTTCCAAAATATTACTTCTTCAGTTTCTTGTTGAATATATTCAATAAACTAATTTTTGTGTGAGAACATATGATGAATAGCTTTAGAATCTAAGTAACACATCTCTCGTGGCACGTGCATTTATTGACATTGTAACAATAAGAATTATTTCTTCTTCAATTGTTATGTTAGCCTTATTTCCTTTATTTGAACATTCTTTTGCTTTATGTCCTTCTTGAAAATTATAGCATTTGCCTTTCTTTTTATTTTTTTTGTCCCTTGGTTTTTTAATTGTTTAAATTTCCTTCTTTTTTTTGGAATTCATTCATTTTTATTATGAGTTGTTGTTTTTTTACTAGCATAAAATTAAGCTACAAAAGATTGTCCTTCGTTGGAAGTGACATCTCTTTTCCTCCTCATTTCCCTTTACATTAATCAAACAATTACATCATGCATGATTATTCTTGCAAAGGTATTCAATACCATGGTTATAACATGATATGAGTCGTGCAAACCAAACAAAACGATTCCAAATTGATCATTCACAAGAATTATCACCCTAACTACATTTAATTTATTTAAAATTGTTCTAAATGCATGAATATGTTCATTCATATTCATGCAGACACATATATGTATATATTTTAGATAAGGATATTTCAACTATTGCCTACAACAATAACTAGTAAATGTTCATCCAAACCTAATTTACATCAAACATATATACTAAAAAGCTTATAGTTGAGCACATGCACCCTCTCAATGGTATGAAACATATTAATCTTCCATGTGATAATTAGAAATGCACATACTTTGTTTCATAAGTAAATAAGCAAGCTAGGCCTTGTAGCATCAACCATCATGGGATGAATGGCCCAAACCATCACCAATTCTCCCACAATCTACTTTACTAAGAAAAGACATTACTAAACATAAGATGAAACATAGGTCCTTGACAATTCTCAAACCATCATTTTCCATATCATTTCCAAGTGTTTATAATGTAAGTAATTTCAAACTTGTTGTGTCAAGGTCCTCCTCACTCAATGTGTCATTTCCCATGCATAATGTGCTAATAAAAACACAAATTCAATATATTTTGGCATTTGCGCATTTGCTTGTATTATTATATCTTAACTTGGACCATCAACACAACATGCATTCCAAAATATATTAGACAATCCAAATAGATCTTTCAAGTCTAGCATGGATTTATTATCTAATTACTATGATTAAATTTGAACATTTACTAGCATATGCAAGGAATATACATGTGCATAACAATTGCATGAATTTGTGCAAGGATATCTATTGTTTCTTGTGTATGGCAATATAATCCATAACTGTACATACATTTGTTGATTTGTAGAGCCCAATTCTTGAAAATGAATCTAATTTAATTATTTTCAACAAAGGCATTTTGGCCATTCAACCTTGTCTCAACAAGCTTTGTTGCATACAGTGATACCAAATCTACATGTGCACTTTCCTAGAGTGCATGAATGAGTTCATTTTGTAAATGTGATGATAATGTTATTAGCATGGTTGTGTGGGTGCTTGATTTTCTGAGGTTTTGTTTCTTGAGATATAGTGTGTGGAACTTTGGACACTCTTGGTTTATAGGAAGGAATGATATTAGAAGCCAAAATTTGCTATTTGGACTAGTTTTTCCTGTAGGTCAACATGTGAGAGGATAGAGACATTTTGAAATATTTTTGTGTACATCTTCTCATAAAAGGGTCTTCATTGCCATCATGTTTGCTCTTTCAAGGAGATTTTTGAAATTTCTCCTCACTCTCTACAAAATATCTAGATAGATATTTTGAACTCCTCAAAAGTGTCCCTTGTAAGTTGTAAATCTAGCTTCTTTGTTTACCCATTTGTGTCCATATACTTCTCTTGATCCCCTCATTTATGTGACATTCAGTATTGCATATAAGGAGAATGTGTACTACATGAATATTGGGGTAGCAGGCTACATATAAAATGGAGTTGAAGGCTTTGAGTCATGTTTCAACTTTGGTTTGGTTGAGGATCTCTTTCTGACATAATAAACAAAATTAAATGTAAAAATAAATGTTGCTTGTGTTTACACCAGTGCTCATATTAGGCCCCCTTTACACTAGGAGTCAGGGCCAAAAAAACTTGGGGTCAACTTTAAGCATTTTTGGGTTGCAAATTGGCCCCAGGGGTTGCAAATTGGCCTCCCAAATTTGATGGTATCCTTTTTTGAGCCTTGGGGCAAATACAAGGCCATAAAGTGCAGCATTTATTTGCAACTTGGGGCAGATTGAAAAACTTTGTTTGAGGTTTTTGGGGCAGATTTCAAAAAACTCAAACAACCAACGATTTTATAAAAACGGTTATTTCTCAACATTTTTGAGAACCATGGTTATGTAATAAAATCATTTCCCATCTTGTTTTAACGTCACAATTACGAACCTTAAGAACCACCCTGATAACCGCCAGGGGTCTGTCCATGTCTTTGATAACCACCTGACATTGGTTGAGACTGACTATGAGAATGTGAGAGAAACAAGTGAACAAAGTGGATCCTTGAGACCAATTCCAAACCCAGAGCTCGGAGCCTGTACAATTTTCTTCCCAAGTGTTGTAGGTAGCAAAGTTTTTTTAATACAAAACAACCTCAAGATTGGCAAAAACATTACTAAAAACATAAGTTTTACTAGAGTTGTGGATTTTCATATTAGGTGATGATTGCCTAGAAGCAAAGTCCAAAGAGATAATCATTGTAAGGTTTGCATCTCCCAAGCAGCCATGATAATAGTTGCAGCTACCAAAGTGATCATACCACATTCACTGACTTCAATGGCTAGAGTGAACCACCAGCACCCACCAGCTCTCACTATTTCACTGTTTTCCGGTCCCATTGCTAACCACAGCGTTTAACTACATCCCACCATCTACCAACCATGGACATTTACCAACTTACATGATAGCCACACCAAGTGCTTAACATACACTCTCACCTACATAATAACCACTTACATTACCTACCCATTAACCAATGATACTTAACCTCTTACATTGGTAGTTACCTAGGTTGTGTTGGGTGCAAGGAAGTACTATAGGACCAACTCATTACAGTGATTGTTCACATTGTTGTCTGCAATTTACCTCTCAAATTTACCCACTGGCAAGCTCAAATTTGAACCATTGTTGTGAGGTTCCTAGTGTTGTGAGGTTTTCTGGTTTTAAAGAGACCCTTTGGTATGATGCTGCAACCTCTGGTTCTAGTTCAAAGTAATTATTTTAATGGAACCTCTAGTGCAGTTCTGAGCAGGGGGTTCTTTCAATCCTAACTAAACCTTCAGTTCTGGTAATTCTATAAACCCTAAAACCCAATCTGGTTCAGAAACCTAGTCTAGTTCCAATCACACAACAAGTTTTGGACCTTGGAAATTGTGTAGTACATTTGTCCTATGACCAATACCAATAAATAAAAATTGCCCACTTCTTTGAAAAGTATAACCTGTCACAGTACTTTCTTCCCTAGAGGTACTACTAACATGCCTAGAAAACCAAAATCTCTTTGTAAAAAAGGACTACAACAATGTTCTGACTACAAGAGGAAGCAGATTGCATGGTCTAGTTCTGAGTCAGATTTTAGTACATAGTAGGTTTGTAACATGATTCTGGTTGCAAAACACCCAAAGGGTCAGATTGGAATCCCAAGTAAAATCATAGGCCTAGGTTTTTAGGGTTCCTATGGAAAGGAGTCAAGTGCAGCTCAAAATGCTCATGCTACAAGCCAAAATGCTTGGACCACAAGCTAAGAATTCCCATACCATCTGTCAAACTATTTTAGAATATTATAACCTTAGGCCAAAATGCTTGAATTTTGATATTGTCTTGAGATGGAATTTTTTGGCCTAGGTCTGAACATTGAACCAAAAGAAGTGTTTTTCACAATCGTAAAATTATATTTATATTCTAAATATTTATGTGTTTGGTTAATGCTTATCGCGTATTGAATCAAAGGACATTTTGTTTCTAGATCACAACATTTGGCTTGTTATGTAAGTTTTGTATGGTGCAATTGTTTTAAGAACTATGGAATATTAGTTTCCAAGTCTTAAGACTAAATGCTTGGACCATACCATAAAGCATAAGGCTTGAGCATTTTGGCCTAAGGTTATAATATTCTTAAGCACTTTGGCTTGTGGTTTGAACATTTTGGCCTACACTTGACATCTTTGATAGGATATGTGGCATATGATTTTGCTTGGATTTTAGTTTAATCCTTTTTGTATTCAGACCACAAGCCAAAATTCTTAGACCATAAGCCACTAGCCCAAGCCCATTAGCCCAAATTGTTTTAGGATCGCAATGTGATGTCTTCATGTTTTTTCACTAATATATGTTTGACATTATCACAAATTATATAATTGTAATTCATGCAGTTCTACCGTAAGGCAAAATGAATATCCCAAGCTCACGTTCCAATTTCAAGATGAGGTTGAACTTGTGATCATATTATTTACACCCGCTCAAATCTCCAACCATCTAGCACCCGTTTGGATTCAAACCATGTTTTAACCATGGTCCACTTTTACCACCAATGTAGTCATTGGTATTCATCTCATTTTGAACTTGACCTAAGCATTGAATGAAGTTCATGGGAACAAGCTTTCAACAAAGGAACATGAAACGTTTTCTTACCAAAGACCTTCAATCTTTCACAAAGCTTTGATTTTCATCCATTTTATTTTCCATTTTTCATTCATTTTATTTTATTTTGATTATAGGCATGCGCACAAGGACACACTCACATGTGACACTTGCATTGTGATGGGTTGAACAAAAACATTAATGTTGTGCCAATGTTGCGTGTATCTATGATTTTTTATACATTAATCAAGTAAATGTAAGTGGAACCATGTATTTCATCCTATGCAAAATAAGTTAAATATAATTGTAAAACATAAAAGCATAGATACACCTATATAATTTTATACATCATGTAAAACCATATAAAATAATGTAAATAATAAATAGAAAATTTTGTGCCCTTGTATTGTGACCTAACCCCTTCCCTTGTGTGTTTTTTTCTCATCTCTTTTTGTTGATTCATTTGTCATTTTTTTTTGTCATTTTACAACTTCAATAGAGGTGTTCCATCTCCTTTTAATTAGGAGGGACAACTAAAAGAAAAGAAATAAAACAACACATTTGTTGCACATTGTTATTGCTAAAGGCCTCACCATCATTCACAACAAAAAAAAATCCCAAGGTGAAGACTTCCAATTATAAGTCAACCAAACCTTGGCTTGTTTATACAAAGTCAATAAAACTTCTACCAATCAAGAGTCTTGAATGGAAAAGTTTGTGATGTTTATACTAACACTTGTGGATGAAAAAGCTTAGGTGCCACTCCATGCTAGATCATTTGGAAACAAGGAGACATGAAAAAAAAATTCATGTGGGAAATTGAAGTTTGTTATCTTCATTTAACAATGGGTCTACATCCTTCAAGTTCAAATACCTTTGGCCACTTGGGTGATTGCAAGTTTGAAATACGTGTTACAATAAGAAAAAAATCAATCCAACAAAGAATGATTGAAATAAAAACTTTTGGAAATAAAGTTCAAATCTAATCATTCAAAAATATATAACTATTTGTTGGTTAAGATTCTTGTTGTAATTTTTTTGAGTAGATGTTTATTTTTTTAATCATGTATCATATATTGAATACCTATAATATATTTTGAATTGAAACATGATAATAAAAAATGCATTTATATAGAAATGTATACACAAATGACAATCCATAAATTCAATTTAATTGTTATGAATATATTTTATTCAAGTTGACAATCTTAATTGAATAAAAAATGAACTTTTCAAATCGTTGATGTAACCTCATTCAACATTTGAATAGAGTACATTATCAAAAAAATCCATTGCAACACAAAAAATGATCCACTATGACTTATAACTACCCACTTGCCAGAATCCTACACATAAAACCAAAACATGAATCACAAAATTTTCCTTTCAAATCCATTGTTGTAAAAAACCCATTTATAAACCAAAATCAATTTTTTCTACATTCTATGGAAAGATAACACACAAAGTAGAAATAGAATACCCATATGCAAAAGGTATTATTGGATTGTGATCATACTTTCACAAAAAAGTAAAGTTTATATCCAAATGGGGGTATTGCACTTCTTGTTGCCATGGAAGATTATGGTTTGTAAAAAAAAGGAATATTGCACTTTTCACTGTCCTTGGAAATTATAGTGTTTTTGAAATGAGGGTATTACACCTCCCACTTATTATTAACAACCATGGTTTTTTAAACAACAATGCAAGACCACAATGAATGTGTGCATAAGATGACAAGGGGTGGAACTCACTTTGAAAAGGTTGTTGATAAAGTTTGTTATAATGTTTTAGGAATTACAACATGACCATGACACCATCACCTACACCCACAAAAAATGTAAATGAAGATCAACATTGGGTACCTAGCTTCCTAAAAAACCTAAATGTTGTTATGCAAGACCACAATGAATGTTAGGTATGTAGGTGTGTTCCTTGCACAATTCCTTCATTTCATTTTACTTGTGCAAATTAAAAAGATTTGCAAAACACAAAATACTTTTGGGAAACATTTGACAAAATTTTGCCATAGTTTCATTCCAATTTCAATCTTTGTGCATGAAAGGAGTGTCGAAAATTCCTTTCTATAAATGTACAAAAAGAACATGAACAAAAACATTACATTAATGTCAAATGGGTAATTGAATGCTGCTAGTTTCATTTTCAAATGCATAATTCATGTGAACATAAATGTGTATGCATTATGGATTTTGTTTATAATAGTTGTTACGTTTTACATTGATGAGTAGAATGAATAAGAATTATTGTCATAACTAAAAGGAAGGTTTCAAAAGATATTGAAATTCAGAAAACTTGTGATAAAGGCCTAAGATCTAAGGTTGCAAAGAAATCCAACAAACAATGTCGTTTCCAAACTACCTATGCAAAATAGCTTAGGGTTTTTCAAGGAAGGGTATTCCACATCAATGGAATATGGGAGGTGGGATGGATTTGCAATTTATTTATTTTGGTTGTGAACCTTATCTACAAGTGTTGAAAGGTTGGAATGATATTCACACATTGATTCAAATTAAACATGATCAAAATGTTTGAGCAAACACTAATAACATAATTGTCAAGATTATTTGGGAATTTTCTAAATAATTAGTATTTTGTTAAATAAAACATAGACAAAATAGATAAATAATGTGAACATGTTCAAGATATTTCAACTTTGGATAATATTTGAAGTTGGGGTGCCAAAGACTCATATTTCTCAAGTTGAATGTCTTGCACCATCTTTTCTTTTTTCATGTTTTTATTTTTGCAATTTTATGAAATTTCCTTATTTCTAAGTTTATAGTTTTTTTTTTGCAAGTTTGATGTGAGATGTGGATTTTCCCAAGTGGAGTGCATTAGATTTTGATTTGAGAAAGATCCACTCAAGTTTCAAGGCTTGAATTTTTGTTTAAACGGCAAGTGAAAGTTTGTGTTTACATCTTGGGAACCAAGTTTAGTATGTTTGTATTATGTTTATGGGCGGGGGGGAACTTGGGAATTAAAGTTGGGCATTTTCTTGGTCATGGTAAAAAAAAATTTGCGTTTATATATATATATAATTCTTTAATTTTTTCATTTTTCATCCATGTAAAGTGATGTTCATCCAAATTTTTCATCCTATAATTAGTAGCCAAACAAAGGTTAATGACCATACAAAGGATTAACTCATGAACATTTGACGGTGAATAGACATTAAACACATTAAACCCTAAAATCAAACAAATTGTTGTGATGGTGAGATTGAAATGTTCTTGGTGGTTAAACCCACATGTTTAACATCCTTTAAAATAAAAATTTGGACAATAAGATTTAAAATTGGTTTGAGGTGCCCAAGGTTACTTGTTCAATAGGCATCATAGAAGTGTCATGAACTTTAAATAAATTTGTTCTTTCAAGCATAAGCAACGGTTCAAAAGGCAAGGGGTGTGATTTTGACTATTGATAATATGACATTTTTAAGGGAATTTTGGTCAAATATTGAAGATTGATTACATTACATGTAACATTTGCTACCCCACTAATATGAGATATGGATGAAATATATAAAGCCACCAAGGGGTCACATCAATTTTGTGATGTAATTGGGAACATTTAACTTAACAACTTCATTTAAAAGTTTGACACCTGGTGTGAAATGCATCAAATGTGTAATCCTTAGATGTTTACACCTTTCATGGCATGGAAGGGGATGTTTGAACACATTTAAAAATGACCAATGGACAACTACCTTGAATTCCAATGATCCCATGAAGTGCACATCAAGGAATGGTGATTCTATTAATCACCAAACACATTTTCATCACCTCAAACATTATGGCTCCATGCACACCAACTACTATTGCAAGTAATAGTTCTTCAACTAAAGTCAACAATATTGGCCCCTCAACTAATATACAAATAGGCTCCTCAACCAATACATAGGCAAGCCCCTCAACTAATACATAAATATGATCTTTAACCAACACATAAGGGCCATTGCTTGCTTTCAATCCTATTGTTGAATTTTTTCCCATTTTGCAAAAAAACTACCAAGGGTTACACATGAAAAAATTATGAAATTTCTAAAAGTCTTAAAATAAACCTTGTGAAAACATTCAAAATACTTATATTCAAAAGAAAAGATTGATTAGAACAATTCAAATAATCACAAAAATGGAAGGAATTTGGAATTTTGGAGTGTAATTTTTTTTTAAAGGTGTAAGATGCCATGTTGTGGCAACTAGTTCAATTAACATTGGTAGACGTTTTCCTCCTAATAAAGATAATTGAAGTAAACATGTTGGAAAAGTGGAATGTGTTGATTGTTGGGTTTGTCAAGGATAATCCAAGGAACTAATTGCCTCAAAGTCAACATGTCCTAATAGCATGGGTAAGCAAGCAAGAATGTTGTGTAAAAGGTCAAAGCACCATCAAAAAATCCTCAAGCATCACCACTTATGGCTTCATTTTTTAGTCAACCAAAAGAAAATGCTAAATTCACAAAGGGGCAAAGGGCAAAATCAAATTCTACCTATTTAGTTATAGTGTGATCGTTGTGGTAGGCATGGTCATAACATGGACCATTGTTATGACCTAAATCCCAAATTGCATATAAATCAACCCCAAGGCAACAACATCCAAGTGAAGGTTGTGGAAATGCAATTTCCAAGGGTAGGGGTAATCAAAGACAAGGTCCAATCCCAAGTCAAGATTGTGGAGGTCATACAAAACAAAGAATGGTGGATATGATCATTTAGTTGGAGTACTGATTAATTGCAAAGGCTAATCTTCATGTTGCACCAAAATTTGAAGATCCTTTGTTAAATTTTAGTTCCTCCACCATGTTGAATTTAATTAAAATGGGATTTATGTGTGGAATAGGATTGACACAAGCACTACTAATGGATGTTGACATGTTTATCACCCAATCATCAATTCAAGTCTTTGAATCGTGAGGAATAAATGTGAAGTTTAATCCACAAAGAAAAGAGGCCAAAACCAAGTTGATTTGTAATAGTCATTTACATAGGACAAAATTATTATTAGTTTTTCCATTGCCCCAATCTGGCCAAATGTACCAAGGTTGGTATCATGACTGCCATCAAGGAAAGTGCCATGCATAATGGTGACACCAAGTACCACCACGAACACCTTGTTGGGGGCATTTACAACTATTTGTTACACCCTTTAGTTTTCAACAATAATAGCTACATAACCAAGTTTCCAACCAGTTGTGTTCAAATTAACATCCACAATTTATGAAGTTGGGGATAGATGATATCATTGTCTTTAGTGTTTCCATGAAGGAACAAAAATGACATCTTCAAAAAATGTTTGTGTGTTTACAAACACATGGACTAAAGTTCCATCTAAGAAAATGCAAGTTATTTTATGACTAAATTGAATATTTGGGCCATATGGGGGTTCGACAAACAAAGGTGGATGATATCACACACATTCCATGCCCTGTGGATCTTAAATAAGTTTGGCTTTTTATGGAATTGGCAAACTACTACCAATAGTTTGTCAAGGGATTTAATGTAAGTGTCAAACCATTCACCAAGCTAGCAAAGGTGGATCAAACCTAGCAATGGGAAGATGAATATGAACAAGCCTATTAAAAACTCAAAGCTCAATTAACCTTAACACTAATCTTAAGGCAACCCATAAAAGGGTGGCCATTTTATTTACATATAAATTGGAACATGTTAAGTCCTGGAGTAATATTTACCCATGTGGATGATGAGGGGAAAAAAGTTGTGGTTGCATATGTTAGTTGTTCCAACAATAGTGTTGAATCCAAGTATAGTACTTATAAAAAGGAACACCTTACAACAATATGGGTTGTAACACATTTTAGGTGTTATTTGTATGACAACCCTTTCATCCTAACCACTAATCATCAACCAATAAAATGATTGATAAAATCAAATAAGTTATAAGGAAACTTGTGCAATGGGTGTTCATTTTACAAGAATTTGATTTCCAAGTGGTGCATTGTGCTAGTCTTGTTATTCATATGCATATAAATTGAATTAAAACCCATCCACTAACCAACACGATGGTATAGGAGTTAGGTGGCATGGTGAGACTAATGAAAAATGGTGTTAAGATGGCATGCCTTTGCATTCTTTTGTATTTTAGCTATGGTAACTCATGTCATTATTCACTAATAATGGACATATTAAAGGACCTTGATCTAATGAAGGTCCCATATGACCAAAAGAAATGCATGACAACATTGTAATGTAGGAATATTTTTACATTGGGGACATGTTTGCTAGGGTGATTACTAAAAAGAGAATTCAATTCTTACAATGAGCCAAAAGGTTCCATCTATTCCAAGTATGGGTTGATGGCAAAGTTAAAATTATGCTTCACCCTACACAATAGGCATATTTATTGTGACAATGCCCATGAGGAGCTTGGGCAATTTGCTTGCATCAATACATCGAGAGGTTGTGGTGGTTTTGAACATGGATGATCCAAATGTTCATATGTGTGCATGTGGTGAAAGAGCAAAGTTGTTCAAAAAGGTTGTGCTAATGATTGTTGAGAACCTTGATATTGTTCAACATAAAAACACATTGAAATATGTTACTATTCATGGAGGAAGGTATTGGTCCCAAGTTCAACAATATAATTTAAGCGATGAAATGTTTACTTGCAAAAAACAACATCCATGATGTTCGATGTTACAGCAAGACATGTCATTTCAAGAATTAAAAAAACATTACTTTCAAGAATTTTTGTTTTTGGAAGGATGAGATGGCATGGTTTGAAAGGATTGTGTGTGCAACTATGTGCCTTATCATCTTCCATACGTTGATGGAATAATAGATCCAAGCCTTGTAATGGTACTTGGAGGATTAAAATGCATGTGTTTTCCAAAAAACATTGCCACAATGTTGGTATGTGGTTAGTGTTGCAAGGGTTGGCACATGGGATGTTAAATGCCATTGTTAGGGAAGGTTACCAACATGGATTGATTGTGGCCTCAATGTCTACATAAATATGGTTAACTACTTATAGTTGAATTTAAGCAACAAGAGTTTTGTTAGGAAACTTTGAATGTAATTATACTTGACCAAAGAATTACATGGATCACAACTAGGTGATTAACAATGTCAATACATTTTCACCATGCTTATTGGATTCAAAACCAAAGTGTCATGTTATAGTGATCCCATAATGTAAAATTCCAAAATGTACACAAAATGTGTTATTTGAGTTAAAGGGACATTATTCCCATATAGGGGGATGATTGTGTGTGTGTGTATTTTTATATTCATGCTATGATGTATTTATGGTTTGTGATAGCAATAGTTGTAAGTGTTTCAATGTGATAATGCACAATAGCTATTAGGATTACTTGGGATTATTTTAATATTTAAAAATTTAAGAATATTAAATAAACAAAGTAATTAAATGTTGTGAATTGGTTCGAGATATTTCAACTTTGGGATAATATCTAAAGTTGTGGTGCAAAAGATTCATCTTTCTCAAATTGAATCTCTTGTACCATCTCTTGTTTTTCCATGTTTTGTTTTGCAATTTTATGAAGTTTTTTTTTGTTTCCAAACCTTTCAAATTTATAATTTATTTTTACAAGCTTGATGAGAGGCATGTATTTTTTCCTAAGTGGAATGTGTTAGATTTTGATGGTGTGTGTGTGTTTTCTACAATAATGCTATGTTGTGTTTATGGTTTGTGGCAATGATAGATGTAAGTGCTTCGATGTGGTAGCACATGACATAATATTTTAAAATTTTCAAGTTTCAAAGTGATGAGATATGTTATCATTTTCCATTGGCCAAGTAGGATCAATAATTACAAATAACCAATTCCATAAAGTTGAATCCAACACTCTCAAATGCACTAATGATGATGAATGTGTTTTCCACATGCACCCATGATATAAGGTGACCTCCAAGTAAATCTTCCAAGTGCTTTACAAGTAGATCGAGTTGGGGGGTCCTTTTAGTTCAACCCACTTTAACCCATGCCATTGTTGGGAAATAAAATTTAAAAAATTCTGATAGATGATTATGTTGCACATGCATATAATTAATTTATAATTTGGTTATGGTTGTCATGTGCTATGATGTTGTTGTCCACAACCATCAACTAAACAACAACAAACTCTCATATATGATGTAACACATAGATCACAAAAATGACTAAAGAAACACCACAAGAGAATTATCCTTGCACATAAAATCTTTGAAACCTCATTCCCATTGAACTGGTTTTAAATTAACCCCAAACATAATACCTTTTTTACACTAACCCAATGAAAACTGAAACTTAACCAGGCAAGCAAACTAAAACTCCTGACATGATGCTGTTTACATGTGCCTATGTGAACATTTTGAGTCTTTCTTTTTTGGCATTTGAATGGTGTACAAGTGAAGTATGTGCCTATTTCATTATTTCAAGTTTCTGCCATTTAGTGGTGTAAGTGAAATGTCAGAAGGGAAGGAAGGAATGTCTACATGTGGTCACAAACTTGCCTCAAAAGATTGCAAGTGGTGGGTGCTGTTTGTTGTCCTTGCTCTTGAAGAAGATAGTGAAAGATTGAGAAGCAGTCTATGTCTGATGTCCTTAAGGTGATTCTCTTTGGGTGATCTTCTAGGGTTGAGTCATAGATAAGTATCTTCAAAAGTACAGTTACCTAGGGTTAGTTTTGACATTGACAAAATGAATAAAAAAAAATTTTCCAAAAAATTAATTCATTTAATTTTTAAAAAAATATTGAATTTTCCAAAAAATTAATTCATTTAATTTTTAAAAAAATATTGAATTTTCCAAAAAATTAATTCATTTAATTTTTTAAAAAATATTGAATTTTCCATGATCTATTATGATAACATCACATAAGTAGTGAAATTATTCAGAGTGTAGCCTATGATAATTATGATCAGATATTTAAATATTTATTTATTTTTTAAAAATGAGATTAGGCAACATCAAATTTCCAAGGTTTCTTGCTTCTTCACCCTTTGAAAACAATGGAAAGATATGCACCGAAGAGAGGGTTACTTACTTACTACTTGAGACAGCAAAGACATGGCAAAAGTGAACAAGCACACACCAACCAGCACACAATGCAGGATGGATGACATGTGGACAGCAAACACATTTCTGTCACGTAACTAACCATGGTCGATCACGATGTACTAACTTCTAACCATCTACATTTACGTATCTAACCGGTAGCCACCATGTGCCTTTACCTTCCAACCAATATACCAATGAATGTAGGTTAATATGTAGGTTTACATACTAACCAGTTACATTCCCTACCTAATTACTAAGGTAGTTACTAGTTACCTAGTATTGTGAGGTGAGAAATAAGAACGGTTGCAAAAATAGTTCCATAGGTGGAACCTTGGTAACGCACCTGTGGTTCATCCACAACCCAAACCAGTCAGAACAGGTTTCCAATGGATGGTGCACTGGTGGATGGTAGCCTGTCCAGGGTGGTCACGTAATCTCTGAGACCTGTTGGCTCTCTGTAGGTGGTGCTGTAGTAGTAGTACCTTGGCAGCTTTGACAGTAATTATATTATTTGTAAAAATGTTTGAATTTTTTAAAATAAAAATTAATTTAAATAAATTTTGTGAGGGAAAATAGAGAATCTTTTGAAAGATTTCAAGATATTCAAATTTTCAAAATGGAATCTTCAAAATTAATAAATTATTGGACAGACATTTGTTGGAGCTGCCCCTGTATAAAAAAGTATATTACATAACTAGTTCCAAGAATAAGGTTAATTTCAACCTACTCACAATGCTTTCAAGCATCTGTCACATTGCTTTTGTTAGTGGACTTGTTGTCGCTTGGAATCATTTTTTACATGTTACAAAAAAAAATTTCATTTCATCATTCATGCGTACTCATGGCTTCTGTGGGCCTTACACATGAAGAAATCAGGTATGCTTGTTGATTGATTGATTGATTGATTGATGGGGGTCTGGTGTAATTTTTAAAGTAGTATCGTTATATTTTTGGAAGATTTTAAAACTTTTTCAAGGGAAGGGGAGAGAAAGATTTTGAGAATATTATTTCACAAGCAATTTTTCTCCCCTTAATTTTATAAGCAAGGGTAAACACCTTATTGTTTTTCAGTTTTGGAAAGAAGGTGATCATGAGGTTGCTCTAAATTTTTTTGATTCCATTAACTTATCCAACTATCTCCTACTAGGTACCTATTTTGTGTATAAGAGCTTTAAACAAGAGAAAAGTGGAGAAACTTGTGTGGTTGCAAACTATAGAGACTAGAACCAAAACATGCATGGCACAACCAGACTAAAGATTTGGTAACCTACTTAGCCTAAGGAGGTATGTCAAAATTTCATACATTACCAAAATCATGGAGAGCATTCAAAGCAATTCCAACCCTAAGCAGACCAAGGTCAGAAAAACTCGTGAGAAAAATAATTCTCCAATGTCCAATGTAACAAATAATTTGCAACCACAACTCATGGGATAAGAAAAGAACCCGTGTGCATCCTTCAGCCTCTTAAGTAGCATATTCCTTTTCGCCCTTTCTAATCCATAAATCAATTCCAAGTTTTGAACAAAAATACAAAACCCTAAACACTAAACCTCGTAAGCTTGGGTGGGTCATTGTGATGCACCTTCATAAATGTTTACCACAGTTACACATGCTGGTTCAACCTGGTTATATCAGATACAACATTTTGTTTGGGTGGTGTATTGAATTCAACAAAACCTGATTCCCGCAATTTCTTCTTTCTACCTGTTTGTGGTGGGTGCTATTTGGGAACAGCTTGAGGAACCCATATTGGTAATATTATAAAGAGTCATTGGGAGCATGGTGGTGGGGCCAGAATGGGGACCATACGGAACACATCGGGAACAATAATATCCAAAAAACATCTAAACCGGGGGAGCTCCAATAGGCCTCCTGGGTGCACTCTGTCCTTTATTGGTCACCATTTTGTCCATAGGCTAATGGCATGGGCATGAATTGTGGGGACATACTAGCGAGAGCATTTCCAGTGGTGCTTAGTTTGTGACGCTGCAAATGTATATTTCACATCCGAGTTTAGTTATGTACCCTTTTGCAACCCCACCCATAAAACTGAAACTGGGGCAGCAAATAGGTGGGGAACTACTAACAGCAAACCACCTGGACCAATCATTATGATGGGCCAATCAGAAACACTGAGCAGTGGTCACATCATATTTGTTACACTCTTTTCTGCAGGTGCACAGCGCTGCTGTGCCTTTTACCAGCCACGGCAACGTGCGCACTTATGCTGAGCCAAAACCATTTTCCTGAGCCAAACCGGAGATGCTCTTATCCCAATACATAAATTGTTGCAAACTTCATTATGAGGGGACACTTTGATAGGTCTAACACATTTGAGGCATGTAGAAATTGGAGTGGAAGCATCTACTCTCTGCCCTCAAACTACTTGTGTGGGCCAAGCTGCACCAGTTTAATGTCACATGGCCTCAATAAGGTTCAATGGCATCTCATAAGGTGCAGCCACAAATGCCATCAACTTACCACTTGTTTTGCCTGTTACTTATCAAGGAAAACATTAAGTGTAGGGTAGAGTCTGAGGTGGAGGACATATTTTGAAAATGCCCCCAACCATTGGGCCTTACGCACCATGAAGCCTAAGGGAGACCTTATCATAAGTCTAAACATATGTTGATGACAAGGTGAATAGGACTAGGACAGATCTTACACCTATTTATAGGTGTAAGGTCCTTCTTACTCCTAAATATTATTTGGATATCAGTCCCCTTTTCTAAGAGGGATATCCAAGGAAAAAAGGTGCACTCCACATAACACTATGAAAATTCTGGTAGTGATTTATAACTAGCTAAGTGTCTTCAAAGGTGAAGGCCTGAATATGGGTTCAAAGCTCCTATGGGGGTCTCCTACTTAGAAAGAAAGCAAGTAAAAATTTACAATCTGGTTTCACTTGAAACACTATTAGCCATGGACATGAAAATTCACTTTTAATATTGGGATTGGAAGAAGAAAAAATTGATGTTAGGTAAGCACTTGAAGCTGAAAATAGCCATAAGATAGACGACACTCACGGTAATAATAATGCTCTGCAAAAGACACATAACACCAGCCTTTGAAATGAGGAGACGTGTGGGGGGGGGGGGGGGGGGGGGGGGGGGGGGGCTGCT
>Ga0116231_10000223_pt1 | contig 84950 bp, 77 predicted proteins | sample S1TSphgellanicum_2_FD_89695 | JGI IMG/M metagenome (GOLD analysis project Ga0116231, IMG submission 89695) | Host-associated microbial communities from peat moss isolated from Minnesota, USA - S1T2_Fd - Sphagnum magellanicum MG | ecosystem: Host-associated > Plants > Peat moss > Unclassified... | reverse complement strand
GAGTCAGCAACCTGGCACAAAATTGATTAATCATTGCAAATTTTTTTTCCCCGGTGTTCCTCTATTCCCCCCCCCCCCCCCCCTCCCCGCCTTGTGTGCCACCTAGCGTGGGTACTTTTGGGAATTTCATAACTCAAAGTGAGCTCTATTCCTACCAGAGCATCTCCAGCGGTACTCCACCCTGCAAAAATATTTTCACACATCCAAGTGTAGTTATGTTTGCAACCCCACCCATAAAACTGAAACTGGGATAGCAAATAGGTGGGGAACTACTAATAGCAAACCACCTGGACCAATCATTATGATAGGCCAATCAGAATCACTGAGCAGCAGTCAGATCATATCTATTATACTCTTTTCTGCACGTACACAGCGTTGCTGGGCCTTTTACCAGCCACCATAAACTGTTCAACAATGCTGAGCATTTTCCTGGGCCAAACCGGCATATTTTAACTGTTCTTCATCCAGTTTTACTCTGCAAGATCACATACTGAGCACTGCTCGAGATGCTCTACGAGGCCCAAAAGAGTCCTCCAAATGTCAGGACAGGCACAAAGGTTCTCTCACCTCTTCAGGTCTTTCATCATCTCCATTGTTTGACCTCCACTGTGACTGAGCAAAAGATTGATTGAATGAAGGAGTACCCACTACTGTATTATCAAACAAAATAAATCAAAGTGACAATAAGGGGAAAAAAAAAACCCTAACTATGATGATTGGGAGTGAAGACTTTCTACCCATAGCACCTCCCCCTTCATCACGCATTGTGTTTAAACATCATTCTTGTGTCGGAGACATGATGAAAATTGTCAAGTGACAAACAAGAGCCAGAGTGAACGAGTGAACCACCTGCCACCAGTCCACCACCGTCCATTGTAATCTCAGTTGTGGATGAACCCCAACTGGAGTGATGTTGGGTTTCACCTTGGTAATGTAACTTGTAAACATGGTAGGTAGGTAGGTAGGACAATAGGTGACTAGTAGGTAAGTAGACACATGTAGGTGGTTAGTGCATAAGTCGGGGAAAGGGGGTTGTTAGTAAGTAGGTAGTAAAAAGCAGTAAATGAGCTAACCATGGTGGTTAGCTAGGGAACTGGAACCTATTGGAAAATTGTTTCCCACCACCTAAGTCTGTGCATCTCCACCAGCACTAAAATGGCCTGTAGCCCAAATTTTGGATGAAGTAAGCACCTTAGTAGCATGCATTTATGGATTTCCTCTTGTAAATTTTGTTGCAAAAGGACCTGAAAAAGGAAATCACTACATACTTGTAAGTTTAGTCAGTCACAGTGATTGGCCACACATTGACTTTTTTGATTGGCCGGTCACAATTATTGGCCGATGTGCAACATGTATAATGCATAGGTGGAGATGTTCTATGTAAAAAAAAATTTAAAAAAACTCTTATGGGTAGAAGGTTCATATGGCCCAAAATTAAAAATTAAAAAGTGCTAAAGTCAAGTGCTTTTAGAGATTTTTGATAGCCAGAATGCGACCAAAATTTAAGTAAAATCACAAGATTTCTATATATGGTTCAAGTAGGTAGCAAAAAAAATAAAATAGAAATTATTTTTTCAAAATTACTTTCATATTTCATTGGTAGCCAAATTTGGCTAAGATCTTTCTGTGGGTCAATGCCAATTCGGCTACATCACAAAATTCATGGGGAAAAAAAATACTGGAAGGGCCACACTGGATGCTGTTCAAGTAACAGGCAATTGAACTCTAGATGCTAGTCACACACAATGCCAAGCTCATTCTGGAAAACTGGGCATTTGCTCTGTTTGCCAGTCTGACCCAATAACAAGAAAGAAGTTGCTTTGGAAAATTGGAAATTCATCTCTGAGACAAGAAGGGTCTGAAGTGGTGGGGCCAATTTAGGTCTCATCCCAGCATCAAAGGAGGAGGAGGAGAGTGGTTGGAGGCAGGAGTCTAATGTGGGGGGAGCTACTTCCCAACTACACCATATAAATCATAATAAGGTGGTGGTTATAAGTTCTGACAACCTACATGCAAATTGTTCAAATTGTATTATTTTGGGTCAGATACTATTTCACATGTTATCTGTCTTATATGTAGGTTCCTCTGACTAATTGGCAACAAATGCTCTTAGCCTAGCCAAGAAATTCAATTCTTGGCTGAAATAGTTTTAAGCATTCTTAAGCATTTTTTTGGGAGGAAAAAAAAATCAAAACAAAACAAGGGGTTTGTCACACTGTGGCCTTGCCATTTACATTAAAAAATATCGTAAGGCAAAAGAAGAATCTTCAAAAAAAAGTCCTCTAAAAGAAACCAAAATCCTTCAAGATATTATAACTCTATAACTAATCTCAAGTTTCAACACAAGGCAAAATATCAATTATCATATAAAAATAGACCTATTACCTAAGGTGCCAAAATCCCTTAAGCTACCATACTCTAAAATGAATCTAAACACAATATCCTTGCCTTGGTAGGCAAGGCCAACAAACCAAACCAAACCAAACCAGACCTGACAATGTAGGTATATAGGCTGGGCACATGCACAGCTTGAAGGGGCAAATGGGGGGCTAGAGCAGTAACCTCCTGCCCTGTGCCCTCTTGCTGAAGCCCTGGGCGTGGATGTGGAGCCTCACAGCCTAGGATGCAAGAGCCGTTGCAGCTGCACCCCAGATTAAAAAAAAGTACAACAACAGGGTAAAAACAAACTTTTACTATAAAATTCTACTACAGCAAAAAGAATTACCAACTATGTAGCATACCAATTGAAACTTTTCAAAAGATAGAAACTCATTTTTGTTTTCCAACACTTGGACTCTCAAAACTCTTCTTACATTGGTGTGTATTTAAGATTGAACTTATTTTCATCAACTTTTGGAATTTTTTTTTCCTTTATTCTTTGTGTATGTGTGCACATTAAGGTTGTTTTTGAAGTGATTTTCTATTTAACTATTTTGAATTTATCTTTGTATGATGTAAAATATAAATGTATCTTTAATATAAAAATATGTATTAGGGTTAGGGTTCTTGATCGATTTTTTTATTTTTAAAAAAATTACAATCTTTGTGCATGTACATGTTAAGAATGTATTTAAATTAAATTAAATTATTTTTAAAATAGACCTTACATGGAAGATGAATGATACCTCAAACTCCAAAAATAAATTCCTCAATTTAACCAATCTCCACCTTCTATGACAATTATTTCTCAAGTCCTCAACATGATCAAAAAAAAGAAAAATATCAATAACACAGTGTCAATTGTCATTGATTTCATTGCAAACACCAACTGTAATTCAAATATGAATAATTAAAACTTGTTGCAAGCTCTACATTCACAAAATAAAAAAGCACAAAATATTAAAAGCTCAAAATGCTAAAACTCAAAAAACAAACTAAACCATAAAAATACATATTTTGTAAGCAAAAAAACCCTAATATGATTAAAATGATTTTTAATATTTAACCCTTATAAATAAATAAGTAAGTTTTTTAAAAACTCAGTATTTACCCTGCCTAAACATGCAGCAGCTGAAACTGTCAATATGTGCTCAAACAAGGATGTGCCACTTTTGCCCTTTTCTTCTTACTTGGGGGTAAAGCAAGGGCAAAAGCAGGGGCTTCAAGTGGGGCTTAGATGTGCATGTGCCAAGGCCAATAGGGTGCATATGGTTTTTCACATATACCATAGTACCTTGACAAGCTTTTCAACATTAATTATATTATTTGTAGAAATGTTGAAATTTTCAAATATAATAATAATAATAATAATAAATCAAAAGAGCAGAATTTTATGAAGGAGAGAGGACAGAATATTTTGGACTAGTCAGGAATAATTTTTGTTATTTTTGACATGGAATCTTCAAAATTAATTACTTATTTGACAAACATGTGTTGAAGCTGGCCCCTGCACTATAGTATGCAATTTTACTGCTTTAGACCTGCACCATGTGCATCTGTTCTGTACGTGGAGATCTATTGCGAGATTTCGAAAGTTTGATTGTTCGGTGAACAACTTCTGTGAGCTGTATGTGAGCTGCTTGTACAAGCCATCAAACTAACTCGACAACAATTGCAGACTGAAAAGAGGTCTAAAATAATCTGAAGAATCCAATATCTTTTTGAATCAATTTGTAACTAATTTAATTCAGGATTAAAAAAAGTTTCTTTTCTCAAATAAAGTCCAATCAAAACTAATTTTATTGGGATTTTTTTCTTCCCTCATATTCTTGGTAGTGTCAAACTAGAATTCCAATCACAATTATTGAGGTGTAAACAAACAATATATTATTGAGAGGATGGCTTTTTACCCATGAAATCAGACTCCATTTTTATTAAAAAAATATTTGAGATATCAAACTTGAAACCTCTTTGATTTGAAGGGTCTATTTTGCTAACAATTGCGCCATGATGTATTTTCTAATGAACTAAAACATTTTGGCATATGATCAGGATTTGAAAAATAAATAAAGTCCAAAATTTGTAGGCTGGAAATTTCTGATATGTGCTTATCTTGAACCAAATAATAGTAAAATAAGAAAGACTTCAAACATGTTGAAATGCACAAGATTGGTATTCGTAAAACTTTTCAATTTTAGAACATTTTGGATGCAAATGGTTTTTTATATTCCCAAATATTTTTAATTTTTATATCATATTTTTTAAAATAATCAGCTCGGGGTCAAATTTTATTGAATTTTCACAAGTAAGAAACACCCAATGATATTAAAAATTTATTATTTAAATCTTTAAATAATTTATTATTTTAAATTTTAAATTTATTAAAAACCTAGATTAAGGGACATAAACTACAATGTTCATGACCAGCAAAGCAAAGCAACAAGAAATGTATGTTTTACCATGAGTTTAGACTCAAGACCTAATATTTAGAATAGATGAAATTTACTTGACATTCACATTCTACAAGTTAAATTAAATTTCATCCATTTCATGTATGGGGATTTTCAATATCAATAGGAGATTATATAACTTAGGTGCAAGTTCTTAACAGAGGAAAAAAGCTTAAATTTCCTAAGACAACAGATTTCCTTGTGAAGAATCTGTTTCCTGACCAAATTTCCTTACACTCATAAATAGCACTTGAGTGGGATCTGTGCTCGTCCTCTCTGAAAAAATGCATGATGATGATTCAGGCTGCTTGCAGTGGAGTTATGAAGGAAATCATTTTGAAATTTATTGATCAAAAGAATTTTCAATTTTAGACTTGCCAATGAACTTTTTCTTTTGGGAGTTATTTTTGCCACTTTGCAAAAATAAATAAATAAATAATTCTGTATGATTCATACAAATGTAGTTTTGTGGAAAAAAAAAACATGTGAAATTTGTTGAGGAATTTCTTTTTTTTTCTGAAATTGTCATATTTAGACAATAGGTTCCAGCAGGTTGCCAAAAATATAACAGGATTCTTATAATTTTCTACTTTCCTCTCTGACCTGTAGCCAAATTTGGTTAATTCCTCTTCTGGATGATTGCCAATGTGGCTAGCTACATCACAAACCTTTTTTCTTTTTTTTTAAACTAAAGAAACCTTTTTAAAAACTGCTTGAAGTTGCCATCAACATTCGTGTACCCATAGGACCACATCACTCAAATCAATTGAACAAGGGGTGTGTCACACTGTGGCTTGCCATTTACATTTTTAAAAGTATCTTAAGGCAAAAGAAAAATTATGGAAACTCAAATATTTCACCATGCAAAAAATATACCTAATCTTCAAAAAAAACCTCTAAAAGATTCCAAGAGCCTTCAAGATATTATAACTCTATAACTAATCTCAAAGTTTGAACACAAGCCAAAATATCATATTTCAAAAATCCTCATATAAAAATAGACCTATTACCTAGGGGCCAAAATCCCTTAAGCTATTATACTCTATAATGAATCTAAACACAATATCCTTGCTTTGGTAGGCTGAGGCCAATAAACCTACTTAAACTCTGTATCTCAAACTTGATTAGTGCTCTGTAGGGTTTTTCTCAAACTGAACCTTAGAGCATCTCCACCAGTGCTCAACATGTCACTCTGAATAATTAAATTAAATGTCTAAGTTTAGCTTTTATTTTTGGCAACCCAACAAATAAAACTGGAATTGGAACGTGGGAACTATAATAGCAAACCAACTGCACCAATCATTATGATCACCAATCAGAAATACTGAGCCGCAATCAAGTTCAATTTATTACACTCTTTTATGGAGGTGCACAACTATATTGCACCTTTTACCAGACACGGCAAGCTGCACGAATTTGGTGCAGAAAAACCAAATTTCCTGAGCTAAACCGGCACAATATGACTTTTTCACAATAAATTTTATTGTCTGGAGTCACATACTGAGCACCCCCAGACATTATTTTAGTGACAAGTCGAAAATGGATCACTCACTTCGAGGCGACCCGGCGTGAGTTTCCACGCACAGGCAGCAAGGCCCTGGAGCAAACCGACACAAAAACATGTCATGTTTGGATAGAGGCCCAGCGTTTGTTTTCGCCAGTGAAAAACTATGCAGCATGAAACATGAGCTTCAAAACAAGAAGCTTGAAACCTACCACCCATCAAAACATGTCAAGATTTGGCAGGCAGTCCAACGCACATTTCAATGCCCGGGTGACCCAAGCCCCCCAAACATATCCCATTGAAACATGTAACATTTTAAGAGTTATGTTTCAGCCCCATTCGCCCATCTTCCATGTTCCCCATGTGATCTTCATCCATGCCCCATGACCCATTCATGATGTTTTAAACCTTTTTTCAACTTTGCATTGTCATCGTGTTTTTTTTTTTTCGAACTCTGATGTCTTCATCAACACTTCCTACTAGAGATTTAATTGAGGTTTTAATAACAAGAAAAAGCTCATGGCGATGTTACACAAGCTTTATCTTTTCACCCACACTATATCATTCATCATGCTCTTATCCACAACTTTCTTCACTTTCATTTTTCCATTCAAAGCACAACAATGTTGTGCATGAACAGTCATAGGAACCAGTAGCATGTCTTATTTAACTCTATTGAGGTTTCTTGATGTATGCATGTGGATATTTGTTTATATATTACTTTTGATAATTCACACATGTTGTGTCAAAGGTTGAAAAGTTGCACACCAAATATTTGTTCACAAAGAGGACGGGTTTACTATTTTTATCGTGTTCATTTCCCATGTTATTTGTTTCAATGTGCATTGTTTTGTTCTTTTTTGTTGTCTTCTTGTTTTCTACTTGTTCAATTCTCGCTTATTATTTGAATTTCCATTTTTTGTTGTTTCTATAAACACTTCTTTGCAACAATCCACTTGTATCGTGTTCATTTCTACATTGTTGGGTTTGCATTATCTTCTTGTTTGTTGTTGTCTTCTTGTTCTCTACTTGATCATTTCCCTCGTTGTTTGGTTTCCAATTTTTTTGTATCTTTAAAAAAAATTGCAACAATCCACTTGAGGTGATTTGAAAAAATGTACCACTCAAAACGTGACAAACTACACTAGAGACATGTTCCAGTTACATGTTTCAAAATCTTTGTAGGTTTTAAATTTTTGTACACATGTTTCAACTATCTAGTGATTGGTAGTTTTTAGATAACATTTGGCTCACGATTCATATTTTTGTAAACAAGTTCTGACTATCCAATTGAATGGAAATTTTCAAATACATTTGCTTCAGGTTTTAATCCATGTTGTTGATTAATTTTTTATACATAGATATGTTATTTTTTTGATTTTTTATTATAAAAACTTTACAATGATTGATGGAAGGTAGGTGGATGTTTGATGGTCTTTCCGTACATTGCCTTTAAACATCCATTTACTATCTATGGACCATTATTTTAGACATGTTTTTGTTGAATGAAGTCTTGTTATCCTATTGTAGTGCTCCTCCCATAACATTTGGGTGTTATTGGACAATTTGAAGGTTAACTTCAAATTACCCTCAAACATTGGGTGAAGTATTACAACTTGGTTACATCAGCAACTTTGTTGTATTGATTCAAAAAGTCATCTAGAACATGCCCCTAAAATATGAAAACATAATTGAATAAACATGTTTCCAAACCTCTAAAACATGGTAACAACATGGTAAAAAATTTATGATAACATTGTAAACCCTATCTCATAGATTACAAAACATTAGAATATTAGAAACATGAATGAAAAAAAATGTAAAAACTTGTTATACAAAATTGAAAAAACATGACAAAAACATGAAAAAACCAAAAAAACCCACTTGAAACATAAACCATTAAAACGTAGTTCAACCATTAAAACCCATTCAAAATATAAACCACTAAAAGAATTTTACATTAGGGACCATAGAATGAAACAATCTTCGAAACGTGAAGCATATCCACATCTAGGTCACTTTGAAAGATAAAAATTCCCTTTGAAACATATATTTAAATCAAATATTGTGCATCCAAGCTATATGGAATGATAATAGAATTAAAATGTTACCTTAAACTATTGATTTTCGCATCAGCATCATCAATGATGAAACCATTTGGTTTTTTATCTAGTTTTGAATCTTGCATGATTTGATTAGTAACATCCATCCATTTGGATAGGTCATTTTACTTACTTCAATATGTGATTATGTAAACAATCGGATGATCATTCCTCCACTTGTCAAATACCATCAATGTGTACAATGGAAACTACTATGAACATAAATAGCTTTCACCATGTGTCAACATATAACGATTGTGTTTCAATATGTTTTAGAGGTTTCCTAAGCTTTGTAATGTAAGTTACAATGAGAGAATTTACCTTGTTTTCATTTGTTCCAAAGGTAACATCGATTACAATTACACTATGATGACCATATTGTTGCATCATTATTGTTTACCAAGGAGTTTAAATTATGATTGTGAATGGAATATTACTCCTTAATAATTCTCCACCAACTTCAGTCCCAATCTCCTAATAATAAAAACAAAACCTTTGGGTTCTTTGGAGCTCACATGCGAACACTTTTAACATCGTTTTCATGTTTCTTATATGTTTGATTTGCTAACTTTCCAGCTATGTTTCGAATGTCTTGTTCATATAGAAAGGCGTCCCTCGTCAGGTTCCTGGTAGTCTTTACACATTTTGTTGATGTTTTGCCATCATTTGTGATATAGAAAGCCCTAATCCCAAATTATTAAGTATGAAGTCCTTTAAGGTTACGGAAACAAGTGCAATAAATGCAACTTTGTCCCCCTCGAGAATGTTCCCATGGCAAAAACCTCTTGTAGCATTGATGTGCTTCTTCTCGTTGTAACATGTCTCTGAAATTGAAGGGATAAGATATAACATTTTGATGGTAAAAGCACATTAGTAGCCTTTCTTCTAAGAGCTTCCATTACTTTTGATTGTAACATGAGTTTTTAATTTTCCTTTCCAAATTGTTTTACTCTCTTATCAAGAGGCTTCTTTCTAAAACCATGTCCTTTGTTAGCGACAACAAATTATTTGTCTTGTCTTCTAGGCCAAAATTGCAATTATACCTACAAATCTACAATTCAAAAAAAAAATCAAACTTTGGTGAAATCTAATGTTGTGCAAGCAAGTGGGACTTTAAAAAAACAAGCAATTCCAAAACAAAGAAGGTCAATTGGTGTTTAGTATTCAAAACCTAGAGAATTTCAAATAGGTGTCCCAACATGGATAGAATAATTTCCTTCGTTCATTTCTTCGTAGCTATCAACATGTGAACTTGCAATTTGTGTCATTGCGCTATTCCTTTCCATCGATAAGTCATGTACTCGGTTTGAAGGTATGTATGTTGTTTCCACTTTGTGTGCACCAAATCTAAAATTGATAGTATATATCAACCCCTTATGTGTAAAAAATTTAAAATGCGGATGTTGCACTATGTGTTGAATCCCCTTGTGTGCGTTCAAATATAAATGTTGCATTGTGTATTCAAATATAAATATAACCTCGATGGCAAATCCCATGTTTCTCCAATCGAAAGTTGATCAAAGTCCATTAAAACCACTATTTGGAACTAAAAAACAACAACATGAAAGCGACAAATCAAAGGTAGGTTAACCATTACACTCCCACAATCGTTCACCCCCTATCAAATGAGTTATAAACTTCATCATAAATACTCATCAAATGTATTTGGGGACAAGCATTTTATAAATTAAGGTTCTTTTAGGTTTTGGGAAAGTTAATTTTTGGCTGTCACTAGCATTTAATATAATGCATTTTGGCTTTATCGTCACCTTCATGTTTAAACACATAAGCATTCATAACATGACCATGTGTTGGGTATCAAAAAACAAAAACCTTTGGAAGCAGGACATTGAAACATATTAAGTTCTCCAAAACATTAAAAAAAATTACTAAAACATATTAAATTCATAAAAACATAAAAAAAGTTCTCAAAACATAAGAAAATATTAACAAATTCAAAAGAAGTCTTAAAAACGAAACTAAAACCTAAATTCTGAGATTTCCTGAAAACTAAAACAACTTCCAAATATTATTCACATTTATAAACATATGAGTAACCTAAGCATGTGTTGGTGCTATCAAAAAAAAAAAAAAACCTTTGGAAGCAGCACATTGAAACATATTAAATCCTCTATAACATATCAAACATGGGACATTCAACAAAACATAATTTTAAAAGACACACGAAATTCAGAGAAAACATAAGAAATTTGTTGAAACATAGCAAAATCGAATAAACAAACAAAATGCATAAAAATAATAAATTCATAAGCACTCATGAAACTAAAATCGAAACTAAAATTTAAACTCTGAGATTTCTTGAAAACTAAAACAATTTTTGAATATTAATCATGTCTATACACAAAAATATGAGTAACATGAACATGTGTTGACTATCATGAAACAAAAACCTTCGGAAACAACACCCTGAAACATACTAAATCCTCCAAAACATAACTAAAATGGAATATTAACCCAAACATAAATTTCAAAAACATAAGAAAGTTGTTGAAACATTAAAAAAATTCATAAAAAATAAAAAATTGTCAAAACATAATAAATTCATAAGCATTCACAAAATTAAAATCGAAACCAAGACCTAAACGCTAAGATTTCCTTAACATATATTATGAAATATAATGTGCCCTTAAAAAATAACATATGTTTTACATACAAACTATCTAAAATAAATGAACCAATCAAAACATAATCCTAGAAACATATGATAAAAACATAATTTCAAAATATTTATGGAAACCTAGGTGAAATATGGCACCAACATTATTTGATCATGTATCAAATACATCATTTCATAATCTATCATCTCCTGTCAAAGATAGACACATTTAAGGCGATTAAAGTGTTTTGCAGTGTAATGGCCATCACCAAATGCCAATTACACATTGAAAAGAATCCCCTTGAGTCAAGGAAATGCTAAAAACATGGAAAAACAAGTTTCAATAACCTAAAATAAACAACAAATACAATATATAACAACATTTTATTCTGTAGTAGGGTTTTGAAACCAAATAATGATATTTCAAACTTTCCTAAATCTATTTTACATGTTATCTCCTTAATGGGGCATTTGTTGGTTTCGAGTCTACTTTTTGTCCTTGTTTTCTTGTGGTTGATACTTGGGATTTCTTTTGTACAGTTCTACTTTTCGTGTCTTCTATAGGTGGTCATTTCTATACACTACTCCTAGTCTTTTCGTCTCTAGGTGGGTTCTTCAACATCTCTCCACTAATGCTACTATATCCTACAACACAAAGTTTATTTTCCTTAACACTACTTCCGAAACAATAACAATGTTGTCATCATAATCAAATTTTCATCCAAGGTGATAAGGAAGCATGCAACTTGGGCTTGGTGGAATCAATTCATGCTTTAACATTTTTAACACTTTCACTTGAAGGTGTTTCACTTGAGGTGCCTCCCAACCAATTGCAAGAAAGAGAATGAAAAAATTTCATAAACAACCCAAGAACATAAAACATACAAGGAATAGAACTAATGAAAATGTGACACATGTTAAAAGTAGAAGACACAAAACATAGAAACTTGCAAAAAGATGATTTAATTTTTGAATGAATGTCTTTTGAATGGATGGAATTCATGAAACATAGAAACATATAGCCCTAAAAACAAATAATAGACCTTAATAAATATTTTAAAAAGATCAATTGAAACATCCCCTTGACCTAAAAGATCGATTCAATATAAAAATAAACATTTGATACTAAAACATGGCCTTGATATGGAATTGAATTCCATGACGTGAAACATGGCCTTGACAAAGAAACAAACTTTATATTGAAACATGATAGAAACATGCAATCTACTAAAAATTTATAACTACAAAAGCCACAAACCCCATTAAAACGTAGAAATCTAGATAGACACATTATGCTTTAATCCCAAAGGCTGAACCATGTGAAAGTAGAATACAATGTCAGAACAACTTTGATATAGATGTGAGAATATGATAGTAGTAAGTTTCAGGACTCATTTCCACACTAGGACAATGTTCCCTATTGCCACACTTGTCCAAGTACTAACTAAAATATTCTACAACTAGGTATCCACATTCCCATGCTCCATTCTATGGGGGTAATCGGACATGTATAATTGGCTTGATACCAATAACCATTCATTCATTAAAATTGTGCGGTATGCCTTTTGGATGAAACCACCCAAACATTACACACTTCACAAATTGATTTGCCTTAAAGGTGCTATGATACTTAGGAATAGAATCAAAGTCTAATGTGCCATTGTGCTCAAAAATGAAAATAGACCAGTGGCTCCTTTCATTGTATGGAAGCACCAAAATGTCTTCCAACCCAGTCATACTATGAAGGTTTCTAACACCCCATTGGGCAACCTTTTCGCATGTATTGCCTTCATCTATGCGCATAAGATCCAATATTGGCACAATCCAGTTGTGTACAATATAGTAACGTTTTTGAACAACATGTTTTTTCAACTGTAACATAAATTGTAAATAAAAGTCCAACATTGTGCCCCGTAGTTCCCCTTATTGATATAATAATGATTTGAAATTGTCGTCCTCCAACCAAAGATGAATCTCCCTCTTTATATCACCCCCAAAGAATAACACATAGTCACAAATTTCATATTTAGTAGACATTTCAACCCTATAGATAGGTGTATATCAATTAACATTGGATTTAATATTTATTTGATTTCATGTTTTGATATGTATCCAAATAATCTAAAATATCTAAAATTTCCATGTCTCTAAAATAAAGGATTTATGTTTTTGTCTATATATGTCTCTACATTTCCATGTTTAATTATAGAAACAAAGATATTATGTGGTCTTGAAAAGCTCAAGTAACCTAAAAAAACACATAAATCTTATGAGGAGATGTACTCAAAAAAGAAAAAAATAGAAATGGAAAAAAATTTAATTGAATTAGGAACCTACCGTTTGGCTTTCGTAAAACGAACAAGTCGCTGGTCATTTTTAGGTGTAGCTTCCAACACAAATAAAGTTCTTCTTTTGAAGGTGGTAATGAAATTTCTCTATCAGAACTTGAAAAACTTTCTACAATTGGAGTCCTTTTTTTCACGACTTCTTTTTTTGTAGCTTTAGCAAGAACCTTTGTTTTTTGGGGTTTTGCCTCTGGTTCTTTCTGCTTTTGTGTTCAAAATTTCTTCATTGTGACATCTATATCCTTTGAAATGTTATTAATAGCTTGATCATGTGTTTCAAAACTTGGGGTACCTTCACTACATCCTTGTTGAAGAATGTGAAGCATAGCCTCGATCGACGTCATTTCATTCACTATCGAATCAATGGTCATATTCTCATCAATAGATGCATTTGACCACATTATATTCCCATGTATTATCTCCTTTGGACATGAAATGTTAACTTGATGGGGCTTTTATGGCACCAATGGTGTGCAATTTTGTTTAGTTCCCATGTTCTTTTTCAAAACATAATTGCCACGTTGTTTTGTCGAAACATAACCTAGATCATGTAACCTAGCTGAAACTTGCTCAACTTGCAAAGAAAAGGAATTAACTATCTTACCTACTTTAACATCACTTCCTGGACTAAGGTGAAATCTATATTTACATCTAAAACATGGAAATCATTTGATGCATCTGTAATTGTGACCTTAATTCGACCTTTGACATCCTAAAGATAATTATTCAAAACATGATCAAATTCATTTCCACTCGAAGCATGAAGCGAACTTATGTTTGGGTCAAATTCAAAACCAATAAGAATTGATGCACTAAATTGTTTGAGTTTATCCTTTCCAATGTTGAGATTTAGAGGAGCTTTGATGGTTTCATTGACATTTGTAATCGAGTCCTCCAAAACATGAATGACAATTATTTCTTGGAGAATCAAAACATGAACCGGGATGTCCAAGATGTGGATATCCAAAATTTGAATATTCAAAACATGGATATCTTAAACATAAACCTTTGGAAGTTTGACATTTGAAACATGAACCTTTGAAACTTCAACCTCCAAAGTTTTGATGTTCGAAACTTCAACTTTTGAAACTTCAGGTTCCAAGGATTGAACTTCCGAAACTCTATTAGTAATCCTTAAAACTTGAGGTGTCACTTTCGAAACATGAATATTCATAGGTGAGACCTACTTCAAGGTATCTACATCTACCATATCCACATTTGCTTTCATATCCTTTGCGTGATGTTTGATTTCAAATGTTTCTATGATGCAAGCTTCATGATTTTTCACTTGCTCCTTGTCCAAACTCTCTAATTCATTTCTTTCACGAACTTGGATGCCCTAGCCAATGGCCATGAAGTCGAACAGTGCTTCTAAGTGTAACAATGTTAGAACACCTTTGATTGTGAGTTGAGTTAAAAATAAGGAAACATGTTTTTGTTCTACGACCTTGTCCAAAACAAGTGTAACTATGTGGCGGAGACTAGTTAAAACATCTAGAACTTGTGGCACACACACCCCAACACACATTTATTCATCCCATGTTTATGTCCGCATGACGTCAAGGATATCTCCTTATGTCCAAAAGTGAAGCTTCCCCTTGTTCTTCATATGTTTGTTCCCAAATTTCTTAGAACAATGCAATATCCTCACGCACCATATTGTTTACAATCCAAATTTGTATAATAAAGAAAAATAATGACATTTCAAACAAATTATCTAATGGTGACATGAGCCTTTGGTACACAACCTTTATATCCTCATCACGAATACCCTCCTAAATTTCTTGTCCCTCTAACAAAAGATGACCATTTTGTTTTAAAATTTCAACAGCTTTCCATTGAGCCAAATGATATTGCCTCATCTTCATCTCTTTAATGGATGCATTGTTAGCACCTTGGAGTGGGTAAGCACAACTAACATCATTATCCAGCAAGTGCTAGAAAAAAACCTTTACTAACCGAACTTCCCAAAGAACATTCATGAAGGTGTTTTCCTCTACAAAAGGTTACATGTAATTATTTTAGCCTCTTGAAAAGAATGCAACTAAGGGAGCTTAGGCCTCTCTATCACAGGTAAGGATTTGTCATTAGTAACAATATGCCATAAAGGATTACAATCCCACTTTATAACCTCAACTTTTTTTACATTGGCCATATCAAACTCCTTGAGGCATTGAACAACAAAGCCAAGCTTTTGATGTCTTAATAAATCTTTGTGTTTGTTCTTTGCCTCATTGTACCATTGTAGGTATTTTTGATACTCCAAAAATTCATGCAAGGAATTGGCCAATGATTGTGTGTCGCCAGCTTCCATGAGGTCCATTATTTTTGGGAGATTATAGTAACAACTTCATCTCCATATTTAACCTGCATTTGACTCAACAATGCAAAATGTATTAACATACACATAACCTACATAAGAAACATACAAAAAATGAATAAGAAATAGTAATTAACGTGTTATTTAAATCAACATTTTAAGTTATCTAACCAACTCCGTTGAAGCATGTTATAGGCATGTTTCAAGGTATTGGTGGGGTGATAGAAACATGCCAATGCCATGTTTTGAAATACATGGAGTGGCTATGTTTTGGGGAGTATCTACAATGGCACCTACTAAAAACTTAATAATGGAAAAGAATAAAAGAAATCTAGGAAGAATGTGAATGTGAGACATAACCTAAATGAATATACTAGAAATGAATTTTTAACCTTAAGTGATGTTGAAACACTGATTATGGAAATTTTCAAACAAGCATATGTATCCGAAACATAGATATGGAATGAAGGCTGAAGTAAGTAATTAATGTGACTACGAATGCATATGTTAAAAATCAAATGTATTGCAACGAATCAATACGGTAAAGTGATCGAATACCATTTTGTTTCCTTGCATGAACTTTCCGAATGCACAGTAGGAAACATTGTTGAAGTTTGGATCCCAAACAAAGGTACCCAAACTCTTTGCAAATTTTTCATTATTTTGCGCTTTCTAATCCCAATCAAGAAAATTGCACTGCATTAGATCCCAAATGCCTAGTGTTTCTATGATTTTCCCAATAAACACTAATTTTCTTTTCAAACGTTTTTGGAAACACTATATTAACCTCTTGCCAAGCTTCGTTCTCGCATAACACCCTATCAAACTCAAATTTCTTCTTCCTATCCCCACCGTCTCCTTCTGGTTTTTTGGAAATTGATTTTGGGGTATGTAACTCCTCTAGATTGGTACCCAGATTTCCTGATGGCGAAGCTCTATCCAAAACATCCATCGATTTTGACTCCTCCCTTTTCAGATTGTGATTTAAATATAGATACCCTAGAAGGTAAATGCATTGAAAGATGAGACATATTATACCACAAAAAATGCCAATTAAAACCTACCAAAACATGGCTATCGACAATTGCCAAATTTTCTTCTAGGGGTACCAACTATGAAAGTTGAAACATGATCGTGTCCATGAACGAAAGATGAAATTTCTATAGATGTGTTTTGAAACATGGTAGTTGTTGAATAATTTTGTAATTTGTCACCGAAACATAAACTTACTTATTGGTATCATAACATGTTTCTTTGGAGTTGATAGAATGTTGAAACATGGAATGATATTATTGAAACATGACTAAAACATGGAATTGATATAATGTTGAAACATGATTAAAACGTGATTTTTTGTTGAAGAGGTCTAAAACTTCTAGAATTTCAGGGATGGAAAGATATATATCGAAACATGTTTCACATGAAATAATATGTGTTGCTTTTCAATTGAACACTATAAACTAAATTAATACTTTGCAAACACTTTACAATTGTTAATTGAATATTGTCAAAACTTAAGGAAACATTGCAATGTTGCAAATTCAAATAAAAAAGGTGTGATCCAATACCATTATGTTGCGATATTTCCCAAGTGATAGATTCTGGCAAAATGGTGTGCTTGAGAATCCTCTTTGGCTTTGAAACTTGTTTGATTACTTAGCCTCCATGTTTTGTGAGGCATTTCTTACGGACAAGAACGAAACCCTCTTGAACTTTGTTACAAATCTCCAAGGGCAAGGTTTTCTCCTTCTTTTGCTTGTGTTCAAACTTTTGTACTAATTGTAAAGCTAATGTAGTCAAAGGGTGACAACTCCTTGGCTTCGACAATGCATTTGCCTTCGCTTTATATTCAAAAATGTTTTGACCTTTTGCAAAATACACCCCTTTTGTTGCGTTTTTTAATGGTGGGTATAACTTCAACTTGAGAGGATTCCTTTCAGAATCCATAACTTTATCACACCCCTTCTTTTGTTGCTCATTGATCCGTATCTTTAAGTTTTTCTTGCAGTGACAATAAACACAAACAAACTCCTTCTTGTCCTTTAGACAATAACTGTGACATTCCTATAATAATCGCAACCACTCCTTGCAAGTGTAAGTTTCCATGAAATTATTTTGTCTATTTTCACATTTTTTACTATCATGTCCAATGCCTCACTTTCCTCTCTTCTATCATGATTAATTTGGCTTATGTGCTAAGAACAATGGAAGACATGCACCGGCTTACGTTTGAGTTGGAGGAAGAAACAAAGTTCGTAATTGCAAGAATTCTACAATGAAATTAAACCCTAACTAAATTAAAACATGGTTGTGTTTGTTTGTTCGTTGTGACAATTGACACGTGACACATCCCGGTCATAATCAATTCCTACCTAAATTTAAAAACCTATTCCATTACTTTCATTAATTGTCCTAACAAAGTAATCTAGTGAAAGTTAGATGAAGTGTGGGAAAGTTGAAAAAGGTCTAAAACGTCATGGATGGGTCATGGGGCATGGGTGGGGATCACATGGGGAACATGGAAGATGGGCAGATGGGGGTGAACCATGACTCCTGAAATGTTACATGTTTTGGTGGGATATGTTTTGGGGGCTTGAGTTGCCCAAGCATTGAAACATGCACCGGGCTGTTCGCTGAAACTTGACATGTTTCGGTAGGTGCTAGGTCTCAAGGCTCTAGTTTTGAGGTTCATGTATCATGACACATGGTTTTCGATTGGTGGAAACGAGTGTCGAGCTACCATCAAAACACGACATGTTTCTGGTTTGCTCCAAAACCCCCATTGCTCGTGTGTGGAAACCTATGTCAAGTCACCTTGAAGTGAACTATGCATTTATGACTTGTCACTGAAATAATGAGGCAGAGCATTGGTGGAGATGCTTTTACTCATTGGATACTATCCAAGTTGCCTTTATATTACTTGCTGAGTTATTTATTTATTTATTAAATTGATCACTCTTGGTTGTGTCAACTTGGTGAATAAATAGATAATACCAATAATTGCATTGAGTAAGGAATTTTTTGTTTCCATTATTTCAATTTTGCCAAATACAAATTGCCAAATGATGCCTACATGGTTACAAGTTGATATTAGGTATTGATATTCCCCTTGTGTACCTTTAGACCATAGGTTAAGGCCTTTTGGGGTGGGAGGGGAGGAGAATCGGGACCCTAAACACTTGTGTAGGGTAATGCTAGGAGTGGGGAGGTCCCAAAATAACTGCCCTTGAGGTGGGAGCTGAGGGAAGGTAATTTAGGAACTTGCTACTCTGAGGGAGTTACCCACTGTAAAACACACATGTCAAATTTATTGGGCTTGCCTTAGTAGGCAAGGATATTGTGTTTAGATTCATTATAGAGTATAGTAGCTTAAGTGATTTTGGCCTCTATGTAGTAGGTCTATTTTGAAACAAGGATTTTCGAAAGATGATATTTTCACTTGTGTTGAAACTTGAGATTAGTTATAGACTTATGATATCTTGACGGAATTTGGTTTCTTTTATAGGAGTTTTTTTGACGATTATATTTTTGCATGGTGAAATACTTGAATTTTCATAATTCTTCTTTTGCATTACGATACTTTTTAATGTAAATGGCAAGGCCACAGTGTGACACCCCCTTGTTGTTTTATTTTACTTTATTTTCCTATACTCTCCAGGTACCAAGCAGAACAAATTTTTTTTTAAAATTTTGAAAAAAAAAAATGTTGGGTTTAATGAATAAAGAGTGGGGATTACATTAAACTATTACCTATGCTTCCTACCATGAGGTTACATAATAGGCCCCAAACAAGTTTAAGTTGCCCACATGGCTAATATGGTCATCAGACAAAGAATCTGCCACCCCAGACCTTAATGTCATGGAATGGTCTCGCCCTTGCACATTATGTGGCGTACAGTGCCTGGTCCACCTGGCACCTTACCCAACATAATGCACAGGGGCTTGACCATTCCATAGTACACAAATCAAGCAACATGGCCTAATTTATGAAAACATTAGTAGGAATTTCCAAGGCTAATCCGGATTCCAGTAGATTGTAAAGCATAGCTATAGCTCACTGAATTACGGTTCGTACTCTTCCTCTGGGAAGTTCTAACAATGCATAATCGGCTTTTGGGAGCACCTTGCTTATGAGGCAGCACCTCACTGGCTGCCTGCAAAGGAGTTATATTCCATAACCTGCCTCCCCATAACACCACTCCTTGTAAAAAAGCCCAACATGCAATTGACCTAGTCTCATAACCTCCTGCTTTGCACGCAATTTGCTCCCTCCCATAACCGCACTCTTCCCATACAAAGCCTCACATGCGATTGGCCTAGTTTCATAACCGGCCTCCACTATGTCCAGTAGGTGGCCACATAATGCACGCTCAGCAATCCCTTAAAGACCACTTATGCCTGGTAACCGGCTTGATCTGCCCGGTTAACAAACATAGTCCCCGCGCTCCAGCGCTTCAAGTCTGTTTGGAAACTTGAGAGCTCTGCTCGCGCCGATAACCTAGTCCTTAAATGTCACAGATCTAGTAATCTTTCCAGTGCCTTGCTTCCATTTGAAAACAAAATCTTGTGAAAGTTTGAAGAACATTGTGAAAGTACTTAAGGTGCATTCACACTTGGTGTCAGGGACTCTTGTGTTAAGTCCCTTAACATCATGCTAGTCATTTAAGACTTAATCATACTAACCATGAAAATTTTATGTTAAAGCTACCATTCACTTGGCATTAACCTTAGACCCATTTAACATTGTGTGCCACCTCGGATGCCACCTAGATTTTCATTTAACACTGATTAACATCAAGTGTGAAGTGCACCATAAGAGTGCCATCCCAGATCAATATCCATTCCAGTGTTGTGCAGGTATGCATTATCCAGGGTCAGACCAGAGTATGAACTAGAACCATGGTATTAGAAACCACACCATCTAGTATATGATGTGACTAAAGGTGCATTCACATCTAATGTTAAGTCAATGTTAACTGAAAATCTAGGTGGCATCTTAGGTGGCACCCAATGTTAAATGGGTGATTGTTTAATATTAAATCAATGTAAACTTAATAGAAAATCTTCATGGTAAATAGGTTTAGGTCCTAAATGACTAGCTTGGTGTTAGGGGCCTTGATACTAGAATCCTTAACACCACGCGTGAATGCACCTTAAGGTTCAGGATATACAGTTTTAGGTTTTTTCAAATTTTGTGCACCCACTCCATAACAAATTGGCCTTGTTGTGGGGAAGGATTCTCCTCTCTCCTATTCATTAGATGGGCTGCCTCCCAAGTTCTTGTTTTTTTGGGAATCTTTTTACAATGGGTCATTTTGATTGGCCAATCACCTATCCTCACCAACCCCCCCAAGGGAAGAAGATGAACCCTCTTGGGTGTATGTTTAGTCATCTAATTGGTTGCATGCATATTCTATTCCTAGACATGGTTGCCACCATCTTTTGCCTCAACTAATACCCCCTTTTACAAAGCACACCATACCTATTGTGCTTGCTATTTATACCTTGCCAAGTTATAGTTCTCCACCTAGGTCCTAGGTATTGCTACACATGCATGAATTTTTTAAAATTAAGGTAATGAGTAATGAATAAGGGAGAGGGAAGGCTCTTGTTGTGAGTAATGAGAAAAGAGAGGTGAAGGGAACTACGAAGTGCACATCTTTGTTGTGCAGTTCAAATGAAAAACTAGTCTTTGCTTGCATGTTTGGGATTTTTGTAAATGTCATGAAGACATATGAAACCATGGTTCATAGGTATATCACTAGTATTAGTTTTGAAGAAAGCAATATCATATTAGAGTCATATTCATCCTAAAATTTATCTTGATCATACCATATTTATGTTGGATGAAAAGGCTTGATTGTTCATTCTTGTACATCCTCTTAATGACTTAATTAGGAAATTAAGCATAGTCAAATTAGAATTTTTTAGATTAGTGTAGGATTGATACATATTTAACCCCTCCCTCCTCTCCATTTGATCAAACTTCACAGTTCCCATCCCACAATTAGCAATTAGTCTTTCAATAAACCATTTTTCTTGTCTTCTTATAGTTCAATCTCTCTTTTGTTTTCCTTTGTCAACACCAATTAATTAGCTATTGCAATAATCAATTACATTTGAAGGACTTAGATTTCATTTGTAATCACATTGATAAAAGATTCATTAGGCCCAACACGATATTAAAGTTTTAAAGGCACCCTACGAGACTAAGCGAGCAAATAAATTAGGAGAAAGTTGAGGAAGCAAAGGATAATGGGTTGAAGAGATAGAGGAGAAGATACTCAAAGTTTATTCTTTAGGGAATTGCATCCGACACTCAAGAATTCGCACATAACTTTGTTATTAGTTTTGATCTTTCCATGTCAAAGTCTAGTTATGTTGTAGGAGGTCAAAACCATTTTATGTGGTCATTCCACATTATCAACTTGTTGCAAAAGGAGAACTCATAGAAACATGTGAAACATCCACCACAAATATCCATAGAAGAAATGGAGATTAAATTAAAATCATGAAATGTTAACAACTTGTTAGTTAATAATGTTGTTATCCCTTTCATAGAAAAAACACATTGACCCAAATGTGTGGTGAGAATACCTTCAAGAAATGTATGAGGTAAAGTCTAGGGATTTCAAAAAACTTGTGCTATTGGAAAAGATTGTGTCTATCAAGAAAGAAGACAATGAGAATATGGATGAGTTCTTCACAAGGATCAAAGAAATATAGATCAAATTGAAGGCATAGACTTCTTGATGTTTCAAGAATTGGTGATTCTCATAGCTCTCAACTCACTTCCCACTCTATACAACATTTTTATAAAATTGTTGACTATTAAGGACATACAACTAAGCTTGGAAAAGTTGGAATCAAAACTAATGAGTGAAGAACTACAAATCCAAATTGATGTTAAACAAATTCAATGGCTTAGTGCAATGTAAGGATTAATGAGACAAAGAAGTCCTTTACATATTACATGCCCACACTAAGGAGGTTGATAACTTCAAGGGATGTGGTAATCAACAAAAATGAGGTCTTGAAAAAGAGGCAATCAAACAAAGATGCATTAACTAAATAATTGAAAAGCAACCTATAGACTTAAGAGTTGTAATCAACAATTTTCCTCCAAATTTAAAGGATAAAGTATTGGAGATAAAAACAAAGGCCCCAATAGAGGTTTAACATTTTATGGCAAATCAAGGACGTTCATTTAGACTCTCATCTCCATCTTGCATAAGTTCCATAAAAACCAACGAACCAATGAGTGTATACAAACAAAATATACAATAAAAACAATTCTTCTAAGGTCGAAAACTAAAACCATAGTTGAAAGAGGTTATATGAAACAAAATATGAAATTGACATCCAACAATTAGACATGATTGCTAGTTCCCCTACCTCTAGGCCATAAAGTCATTTAAAAAGAATTTATAAAATCAAAATTAAAGCTAATCAAAAGGTTAAAAGCTTATTAAAAACACAAAACTTGATTGGTTGTTAAAGGGCTCAAAAAAATAATGTAATAAATTATGAGGAAACCTACTCACTTGTCACCAAGTAAATCAAAATTTGAACTATCATTGCCATTGTTACATCAAAATGTTATAAACTTCACCACCTAAACGTAAAAACAACATTTATAAACAAAAAGGTCTTAAAAATGTATTTCAAACAACCCCTAAGGCTTGTCAAAGTAAGTTAAGAACATTTGGTGTGCAAGTTAAACAAAATGAGTTTTCAATTGAAGTTTCCACATAAATGAGTATTTTTATTTCCAAAATCACAACATGCTTGCACATATTCCCATAACATCCTGGATTTATTACAAATTGAATTGCCATAGAGAATTGTCAAAGTCTTTAGGATGTTTCATCACCTCCCTTTATCAAACCTTGTTATTGCTATCTCTACCACCTTTTCTTTGAAAAATACAACACAACAAAAAAAGATATACATCCAAAGTTAGGCCTTCCTCCTTTATTGTTTTCTAATATTTTAAGGTTCCAACCAACTCTTACCCCAAGATACTAAGAAAAGAAAATATACTTTCACCAATACCATAATGCTTCTATTCTTTATATTGTGAATTGCCCAATGCCATGATGAACAAACTACAAAAAGAAACAATGCATAAGCATCTTGATAACAACTCGAACTTATTTAAAATTAACACCTCAAACATTTTTTCTATGCCGAATGTCATTGAAACACACAATCACCATTACAATGTCGTCATCCATAACTTGCAACAAATCAAAACACCAAAAAGCCACACAAATTGTCTACAAGAAAACTCCTCCTTTCACCACCAATTGCCACATTTTTGTCTTTTCCCATATTCAACAATTGACAACACTATTACATCCAATTACGGTTTCATTTGCCCTAAATTTGTGCCACACCACAACATTCACTCATGAACAATGTGTAAGAAGCAAGGCATTCAATTGGACCAAACACCTTTCTCCTTTTACTTTAAACTTCACCTTTACTTTTCTCCTTACAGTTTGCCCCAAAAAAGGAAATAGGTAAGATTTCATCCCCTCCTTGTCCTTTGAGGGTTGAGGAAGCATGATGTTGGATGAAAAGACCTTGCTTGTTCATCCTTGTACATCCTCTTAATGACTTGATTAGGAAGCTAAGCAAGGTCTATCAATAAACCTCTAGACTACTGGGACTATTACTTAATCCCTTCTTCCTCTCCATTTGATCAAACTTCACAATTTCCCATCTCACAATTAGAATTTAATCTTTCAAGACCATCAATAGACTATTTTTCTTAAATTAGATCTCTGGCTCTCTCTCTCTCCTTTCTGAGTACTAATTCATTAGCTGCAGCAACAATGGATTACATTTGGCACAAATATTATCTATAGTCACCTAGATAAAAAGATCCAAGAGGTCCAACAATTTACGCCCATTTTCTTGAGTCATGTACCTAGTAGTGCACTCTAATTTCTTCCATCCATCATATTGGATATACCAAGACAAGCTTGTGATATGTCAATTGCAATACTCCCCTTAGATAGGCTTTAAAAAAAAAAACAAATTAAATGAAACTCATAAAATGTTTGATGCTTTTATGTATGTTTCATTTGAAGCATATCCAAGGGGAGTATACTAATAAGATAATAGTTATTAGTAAATTGTTTCTTTATCCAAGTTTTAGAAAAGCAACAAAGTTGTTTTGTGACAAATATGAATGTTCTTAGACATTCGAGAGTTATTTGAGAATGAACAAACATTTCTCTATTCTTCTGGAATTAGTATAAAATTCATGTAAGACAAATGGTTGATGAAGTTATTCCATAATAATAGATCTAAAGATACAATTAATTTCATTTAATACAAAACTTGCCTTTACATATAATTTAGATGCACATCAAATTCCAATGATGATGGCAAACTGGAGCTGCTTGAGCGGGAACATTAGTAGTATTCCAAAGTGGGACTTACACATATTTGAATTCAATTTAGGTCATGTCACATTAAACAAACAGTTAATGTATTTAAGAAATTCTCTTTGAGATTCCTATGGTTTTATGAGTTTCTTGGTGTCATTTACACGCAATCTTTTCTAATGTTTTCAATAGGTGAAGATTGAATTTCATATTATGAAATTAATGAAAATCTATATGATCATGGAATCTTGTTTTGATATTGTAAGATTCAAGGAACAAATGAAAATAGATTAATATTCTGAACTTATGTCAGGCTGGTCATTGCTGACAATGTGGAGCCCAAGTTTGGTATGCAAAGTATAGTCTTGACAACAATAGCACAAACATTTAGCAATGCCTTAGGTTTCCTCCATTCTTAGTTGTTTCAATTTGTGATCCTGAAAGAATTTTGATACCAACCTGCCATCATTGGTTGGACCCAAAATGCATACATACCGGTGCTACCCCAGACAAAACTACGTGCAAATGCCAGCCCCACAAATTTGAAACTGTGAACCCTCAAGCCCTAAAAGTGCCAATAGTAGCATTAATATTCTTACCTTGCACAAGTGCATAAAAGTGTGATTTAATCCTGCAACTGTTACAGAGAAGAATGTGAGATGCTGAATAAGGCATGGCACCAAGTGAGTGCATTTCCAGTGTCTCCAAATCTGGGCTGCCCAAAGGTTTCATCCCTGCATGTGAAACCATCCACTACTCTCTACAACTAATATATTATGAGGAATTAGCTCATGACATCCTCTTTGCACTATGATCATCAAGGTGATAATTGCTGTGGAAGGTCATACTAGCAGAATGTAACAAAGGTAGTGTGGCTCCTTCTGCTGACCTCCAAGGCACATGAAAGATATGAATGTATGCAAGATAGATGGTCCACTATGTCCAACAGCATCCTGTAGAAAGTGTCTGGTGGATGGCAGTGGATAACTTACATCTCATGTGTGTCCCATGTGCTTCTCACTTTGGGGCTGTACTTTACCATTGGATCCTGCGGCCAGACAGGACCATGCAACTGGATCTGAAAGCTAGCCAAAAAATTGACACCATACTGGGCCAATCACACCATTCTCCAGAGCAAATACCATCACAGTTCTCTTTTAACTGCCTTACAGAGGCGAATGTGTCTCCTCAGATTGTTTCATGCCAGCAATCTGCTGCAAATGAAATTATATTGTTTCATGCCAGCAATCTGCTGTAAATGAATTTACTCTGGATGCACTTTGTTGCTCCAGAGCAATAAGGCTGTGCTCTATCTTCATAGCATAAGAATCTTCAACCTCCTCCTCATGCAGCAACCGGTAGTGAGGCTGATGATAAATTCCAAACAGAAACTCTCCACAGCAAACAACTTCCACATGCATTTGTCCTTTAGTAAAGAAATTCCCAATTCAGACAGGAGAGGTATTCATTTCTTTTAAAACTGATTCAGGCTGTAAGCTGTGTATATCTTTTGTTCCCCACAATTTGGATCAGTAGAGCTCAATTTTCTATGAAAATCTCAATGCAATGCTAATGCACCCTGTAGTGAATCACAGCACTTGCTGTAGTTGTTTTACAGGTAGACCATGAATCTTGGTAAGAGATTTTGGTTATCACCAAAGCAAAGGGATCTGGATCCCAATTGCCAGAGTAAATTAACAAAACCTAAAAAGTCTTCTGCACATTTTCAGAATCACACTAGTTCATGAAAGAAAATGGTAAAGCTCTTAACCCTAACTTGAGGCTGTATATTAAGCATGTAGGTAGCTAGCTGGTTGTGTGCCACATACAAAATATGTGAATGCTAAGAACAAGCATGGACCCCACTTTCACAAAGCAAAAAATTGATGCCAAACGGCTGCTGAGAAACAACAAAATACACAAAGAAGTTCATACTAGGTTTTGGGGTTTTAGGCAGCTACCATGATCTGTTGTAAGAGAGAAAGATGTGAGCAAGGAAAAAAGAAAAAGAAGAATGTCAATGGATCTTCTAAACCTGGACATGGAAAAAAGGAACCCTAATTGATCCCAGGTGCAATCTTCTCTGGCTCACCTTAATTCCTGGCTAATCTATCTGAACTTCTTGCTCGGCAGTCTCCTCTGGTTCTCCTCCTATTACAAACTCAAATTCAGTGGACGCACCGTATGTTGCATCTAGGTACTCCACAGCAGATTTGGTGAGGATGATCTTGTCTGCCCGCAGCACGTCATAAAGGTTCAAGCTCCTGGGCGTCAGCAGCTTGAAGGTGCCGATATTCCTACTTGACAAGAGCAGAGGCTCCGAGACATTGGTGGCAAAGAGCAAGGTGTGTTGGTTGGGTTGGATTCCCCATCTCTTAAGGGTGGCAATGAACTCCTTCGTCTTGGGAGTGGTGAATTTCTCGTCCAAATCCTCCACCACGATTGTGTTCACGGCTGCAGATTGTAATGCCGTGCTGATAGCCAACCGTTTCTCCTTCTTGTTGATCTTGATGCTCCAGTCCTTAGGCTTAGGACCGAAGATCACCCCTCCCCCAGGACGTAACGGCGTTCTAATGGAACCTTGCCGAGCTTTCCCGGACCCTTTCTGCTTATAGGGCTTCCTTCCACCACCTCGTACCTCCGCCCTGGTGAGCGTGGAAGCGGTTCCGCGCCTCCGATTCTGCATCTCCGTAATAACTCCCCTGTGTACCACCGACTTGGCCGTCTCCGGCCGTGCAGTCCTGAGGTCCAACTCCACTTCTCCCGCTTTCTGGCCCTCGAAGTCCAAAACTGGTAGTGTGACAGCAGACATGGCCACTACAAACCTTCCCGAGGAAGAAGAAGCAGCGACTGCACCCTGCGGCTGCTGTTTTCTTCTGGACCAAACTACCTTACTTGCAGAAAACGAAGGCATAAGCTTGAGACCGTTAAAGCTGAGCTTAGGGGTGAAGCTTGGGGAAGCCACAGGCAGCTTCAGCGCCAGAATTGAGCTTGTGGGTGCCATCGCTGCGCAGCTCTCAAACTATCAACCACGCACACACAAAGAAGAGAGAGCGCGCGAGCCCGCGAGCTTGGATAAGGCTCCACCTTCGTCAACGAGGCCAGAATGTACCAACCAGTGTTGTCCGGTTATATTTTAAAAACCCGGATATATGTCCGCAAAGTTTCCGGATATATACACATAAATATCCGGATTTTCGGTTCTGTTTCATATCCGAACGTATACACAACCGCCGGATATCAGACACTATAGTTTCATTATGCATACCTTTTACTCAGACTGGCGCATCCAGAGAGAATAGATATCCTTGGAGGTCACATTTTAACAATCCGGGTATGCATTAGGTTTAGGGATTATGTCATTCAAGGTTTACGTCATGTAGGGTTTAGGTGTTAGGAATTAGGGTTCCATCTGACTTTCAGTCTTTTGTTGGAATCACTTCCTCCTGACACAGCTGACATGAAGGACACTGTTGTTGAGGTTCACAGTAATGAAAACCACCTTCCAGTGCCAACAATCCTTCACGACACAAACACACTTGAGAGCTTCCAAGCCATGGACAGACAAACAATTGATGTCAAAAGCAACCCAAGAGATTTATTCTCTCGAGTGTCTAGTCATATTCCTTTTGTTTCAGGAGATACACTTCTTAGCAATCTCACATCTATGGCCATTTTATATCAACTGGACTTTAGTTGTTTGACATGAACTCCATTTTTGTTTTTATTTTACAGATTTGGCATGAAATATGTTCAGGAAGAGCTAAAGATAATACAAACCTCTTCAACAGGTTTCTTGTGATCTCATATGTTGAATTGAAGAAGTGGACTTTCACTTACTGGTTTGCATTCCTTCAGTTGGTGATGATTCCACATGCCATAACTACTTCAAGCCAGCCAGCCCTCTAAAGTTGTCAACTAAAATGAGGTGAATTATCTGGAGAATACCTTTAGTTAAACAATCTAAGCTTGTATGTCAACACACCAATCAACTCAATTGCATTTTAGGGATGAATGGGTTACGCATGTGCCATGCCTGTGTAGGCATTGTCAAATAGTCATTGATTTCTTGGTTTGCTAGGCTGCAAGGATATTAGCAACATGCACCAAGTGGCAAACATTGCCATCAGGGGGCAAGTAAACTCACATCTCTTGCAACTTTTAGGGCCAAGTTGTTGCCATGAAAGTTTTGTTTGGAGTTCTTCAGTTCGATGATCCTTTAGGCCATCAACTTATCACAGTCATGCAAATTGTGCATGATATTGATATAGTAAACCCCCTTTATAATCACGCCCTTGGTGACCACTTTTTTTATGACAATAAGGAATTGTGGTTTAAATGTGTATAGTCACATTCCATATAAACCTTTACAATATTGTGACTATGGGTCAAAAAAAACCTTACAAAACAACTTTTTTATGCTAGAATAGAAATGTTAATTGTTTAAATTTTTTATATGAGTTATTCTTAGCTCTACTATACATTATTAAACTTGAAGCAAGTTGTGAATTCTACCTATTTTAATTAGACAATTTACATGAGCTTGAGCTCCTTAATTATTAATTTGTGTATCTTGTCAACTAGATGTTTTTAATTAATATTTTCTGTTTTTTTGGCAAGTTCACATATCTTTTGCTTGTTTGCATTAGAATTAGTTGAAGTTGATAGATAAATTTCAAATTTTCAAGCTCTTAAAATCTTGGAATGTTTTGTTAAATTGTCACCTACCTAAAAAAACTTCTAAAATGTTAGTAGATTATTCAACTTGACAATAGGCCTTTAGATGTTTAAAATGATATCGCCACCAAATCCCTTATTCAAATCTAGCATGTGTTAGCTTGTTGAAAAGCTAATTACAAGATTCACAAGGACAACAAATTTCAAGCTCTACATTTTAATCAATAATAAAATATGACACAAACCCAAGAAGGTTGTATAAATTTTTTAAAAATAGATCTTTAGATGTTTAAGATGTTATCGTCACTAAATCCTTTAGTCAAATTTAAAATGCATTACTTCATTGGAAAACTAACTACAAAGCACATAAACATACCAAATTTTAAGTTCTACATTTCAATAAAAAATGAAATATGCCATAAAACCCAAGAACATTATACAAATTTTTTTCAAGATTGAAACTTTCAAGCTCAAACTTACATCATACCTCCTATTTGAAACATACTATCTATCCCACATTATTATCCTTCGTCTTCACCATTTATTAACGTTCACCATTCCCTTCCCCCCCCAAGATCAAATGAATAGGTTCTCCAAGGTTTAACCTTCAAAATCACATCCAAAGAGAAAGAGAGCAAAATGATCAAAGTTCAAACCTTTTAAGTAGAAAATAGAGGAGGGATGCAAAGAAAGGTCCCCAACTTAGTGGCCAACAAAAGGTTCCAACCTTGATGGTTAATGGAAGGTTCAAACCTTGGTGGTTTTGAGAAAAATGCAATGTTTGATGACCAATGGAATGTTCCAAGTTTAATAGTGTTGAAAAGAATTCAATATTTGATGGTTAATGAAATGTTCCAAGCTTAATGATTTTGAAAATAATCCAATGATTAATGGCCAATGGATTGTTTCAAACTTCATAATTTATGGAAGGACAAAGAAAAGTATCCATTTATTATTATTTTCTTTCCACCAAAAAAATGATTTCATCTTCCCCATTCACCATTGACTTTAAGGCTTTTATTTTAACTTGACCCAATTGTTCTTTTACATGCATGTTGTCCACCTTACCAATTTACCCTACCTCCATTACAATATAAAACTTGCATTGATTGTCCTTTCAAGTTTTGTGTATTTTATATTTGGTGTTGTGATCCTTTGAAAGAAAATTATGGTGAACAACACCACCCTCTCAGAAGAACCTCATGTTGTAGAAATATGAAACAAACATTTTTAATTATCCTTGAGTTTAGTATACGGTCGTGTTGTGTGCTCTTGCTTGGAGCCTATTCCACCACATCTAAAACCCAAACATATTCAGGCTTGGTACTACCAATTGGACCCCATGCTCGCTCCCAGTGGTGTTGCTTGAAGTTGAATCAACTATCAATGATGATCCTAAAATATTTTATGAACGCATTTATGAAGGTAATGAAATTGTAATTTTGGCATGGTCTTCATCTCTAGGTGTTGGTTACATGGTCCGATTAATCAATTGTGTTCTAATCATAGGACTAAAACACCTTGTTTCAATCCTTTGACGCATGCTTGAATTTTTGTTGTTATGAACCTTTTTGTAGCACAATTTAGAATTCAAGATGTACTTGCAGCTCCTTCTTGGGCTTATCCATGAATTAAACAAAGATTTTGTATATCACAAAATCCATTTTGCAATTGTCACCCTATCACATTACTTATCGTATTTGCTATGTCATCTAAAATTAATCCCACATGTTTATTATGTTTGAAAATCATTTTTGTTTGTCGTCATTGAACAACATATATTGCCACACCTTAAGAGCTTCAAAAAATTCAATTATTTTAGCTTAAGTTTTATTACATGGTGACAACCTTAAACATTGCAACAAATTCAACATTTTGTTATTTATTCTCAATCCCAACACCTTTAAAAACCTTACATGTTTAATCATGTAGTTGAAGTTCTAAAAAACTATGATTATAAACTTTTATTAAGGAAAAGAATCAACCTCCACATTTATTTAATGAACCCCCAACAATTTTCCCTTTATGATCATGCAGCTGACTTACTACCCATTCTAGCTTGAAATCTTTGAATATCCATGATAACCCTAACAAACCCCTATAAATTCAATGCAATTCAAAATTAATTGAAACTACCACACTTAGATGTTTTAGTAGGGTTCACACATTTCCGCTACATTTAATTTTAAATAGTTATGTGAAGGTTTAACCTTTGAAAGACTAGGTACTTGTTCAACAAGATGTGGGAAGGTCAAACTTTGTACATCCATGTAAACACATTCTTTTTAATAGCCAACTTCATTATGGATTATGCATGCATTTTTAACACATGACCTTCATGTTAAAACATGCCCTATTCATTTTAAATTATCACATGGTTGGTTTACATTACAAAATTTTAATTAAGAAAAAAATGTTGGTGGAACTATGTGTAGGGAATTATGAAACATAAAATGCTCTTGTGAATGGTGTTGATGGGATTTTTGAAGATTTAAAAATATATATTTAAATTTTTTTAGTTTGGATACATTTTCATAATACTTGGATTAAACATAATACACAACAAATCTATGAAATATTCCTAAAGCAAACAATGGACACCAATTGAACATAATATTGTCGAAATACGAATAGGGAGTAATCCTTTTCACACTATCACAAGAATCTAATCCCCAATTCAATCAATTGTGTCACACATTATACATCATTCACAAAGGTTGGCTCTAGATCATTTAGCATTCGATCCAACCAATGTGACAAAACATGGTTTAACATATACTACATTATTGAAAGTTCATTAAATTTTTAAAATATTTATTATTTCCATTATTGATTTTTTTTTCCAAGTATATCATGTTATTCAAGAAAAAATGGTTCAATTAAGAACAAATGCACAATATAAACTTGCTATTATTTTTTAAAAATCCTAACATTCAAATTTTTTAATTGCACAATCTTTTAAAACTCATTCTTTAACATTACATTTTGAAGATATTCTTATAGATTCAAATGTATTAGCAACACATATTCTTTATGTAAATGAAACAAGAATAATAAATCGTTCATTTGAATACAAAAGTTCCATATATTATCATATTATGATGAACATGGCACTATGGTACTTTATAATTATAACGTGTCATTGACAAAAAACACAATAATCACAAATTATTGTGCTAAATTTATCCTTGCATTTTTTAATGACAATGTATGAAAATTTTTATACATAATTGCAATATATAAACCACCTAAAATGCAAGTGTCACATGTCAATTTTATCCTAGAAAACATTATTAAAAATTGCCTTCACATTGTCTGATTGTAATAATTGGAAATTTCAATATAAACTTTTTAACAAAAATAAATAAATCATCAACATTATAAGCTCTTGTGAATTAACAAATTTTTAAAATTCATTTCTTGAAAAAATATCACTATTAATAATAAACAAATAGATCACATATGGACAAATGCACCAATAGAACAATGTCATTCTATGTCGCAACCCCCCCCTTTGGGGGAGTTGTGAGGTCGCCACTCACATTCCCGAAAAATGGGACTTGGGAGTCCTTCGGGACTCCCAAAAATTTAGAACGCAATTGCAGGGGTCAAAACACCTCGCATTAAAGCGTTCTTTATACTGTTGAAAATGTCTTGAAGTGTAGATGTCCAAAATGGCCTTGCATGAACCATTTGGACATCTGCAGCACAAGTTATGGCCAAAAGAAGGGCCGGAAGTCAAACTGGCAGTTTGATTCCCGACCATTAAAAGTCAGGAATCGACTCGATCCCGGTGCGTGCAGGTGAAGTGCGACACACCGTTGAAAAACTCTTGAGGAGAGCTACAACTTTGGTTAAAACCTTGTCCCGATTCGAGTTTGGGGCGAGGAGTTATGAACGTCCAAAGTCCTGGGAGTCCAAATCGGGACAATTTTGAGACTCCACTTTGGGAGTCCCGAGAAAAACAGCCATTTGGATGCAAGTGCGATGGAGAGCTGCAGAGAATACTATATGGGGGAAGGTGGTGGCATCCCCCGAGTCTGGGCCGTGGTGAGTCAAGTGAGTCCAAGTTAGCCCGTGGCTTGTCCCAACACCAAAAGGGTGCGGAATGAGTTCTAACCCATTTGTGGGTTGGATTTGGATGCATGATCGTGTAATTGAATAAGCTTGTCCCTTTTCTTAGTCTATCTCGGAGCTTTCAGCATGCCCCTCTCACCCCCTTTAGTGCTAGAAGCTGGGAGCGTGCCTCGAGTCCCAAAAATTCCGCAACTTGAGTGAGTTAGCCCAACTTGGGGCTAACTTGGGACTTGGGAGCGCGTCATTCTAGAACAACTATAGAAATTTCTTTGTGTGGACATACAAAGACCATAAGGGCATCCTAGTCCATATTGTTCAATATTGGATTAAACTAAACACCACCATGCCATTTGTTCATCAAACTAAATACTAAATGAACCTTAATTACACAACAATGGTGAAACAAAACTTGGACAAGCTCTTGATTGTTGGATTCATTGTGCTAATGGAGGAAACATCTTGGTTATCACTAATTGTTGTGGTATTGAAGAAAATTAAAAAGTTGTGCATTTGTGTAAAGTGTTGAAAGCTAAATGTAACCACCAACAAAAAACATGTACCTTCTACAATTTATGAAAGAGGTTTTGGACATGGTAACAAGATATGAAATGTGTTTTTTATTTGATGAATTTCCTAATTACCATCATATCATGAAAGCTCCCAAGGACAAGTTGTTTTAGATTATATTAGCATGTTTAGTGATTGAAAGTTGCACTTAGAAAAGTTGCCTTTTTTTCAAAAAAATGTTATGAATTCGGTATCAACCTAAACCTTGACAAATGCATGTTCTTGGTTTATTATGGAATCATTTTAAGATACATTATGTCTAAAGAAAGTAAACTATTAGAATTCAATTTATTTTTTTGGCAATCATGAACATGCCACCACCAAAAAACCCCCAAAGACATCTAGGTTTTCAATGGCATGGTTCAATTCTACTACTACTTTATTTAAGATTTTGCTTTCATCATGCTCCCAATCACCAAATTGCTATGAAAAACAAAGGTTTTTGATTGGACACCAAAATGCCAAATGTGGGCTTGGATGATCACTACCACTATTAAACCCAGAAATTAAAGGATTTGCCTTTTCACAAACAACAACAAAAAGAAAAAGAAAAACACACCAAGTTAAATATAAGAACAAAGATCTAAATTTTTAAACCAAGCCAAATACAAAAACAAAAAATCAAGTCAAATCATACTAAATCACATCTTGAACCAAATATGAAAACTAAAAAAAAATTGTAATTTTGATTTAGGTATGCAAATTTTCTTAGTTGGTCAAGATATAAATAAAAATTGATAACATTTTTTGTTATTGTGGTGTACAACAAATACAAGTTCCTTCACCAACAACCATAATCTCACATAAATTTTAAGAAATAAATATATTAAGTGAAGGTATTGTTTATGCTTCTACCATGTTAAATTATAATTTATAAAAAATGGGGGTACAACAAAACACACTTACCATGTTAGATTATAGATGATAGATAATGTAAACACTCTTGCCATGTCATACTAAAGTTTGCATAAAAACATGTAGGTAATGCGCTCCCCACAACATCATAGCATTTTCTATTACAATTTGCAAAAAACAAAAAGTATTGCACCACCAAGAATAAGCCATCTCTACCATTTGCAATTATAGTTTCAAAAAATTGAAGATATTGCATCTACTTTGTAATTATAGCACTTGTGATTATAATTTATAGAAAAATGAAAATAACATTTACATTTTACAAACTACACTTAATTATACTCCCATTGATTCAATGGTTAATATTTTTTGTATGTGCTTGTACTTCATGTGCAAGTATTGCAATGTGCCTTTGGGCACTATTTTAATTCTTGCATTTAGGGAAAACATTTTATCATCATAAAAGGCTAGAAAGTTAGTTTAAATCAAAGATTATAATAAGATGAACTTACAATATTCTACATCAAGTTTCTTTCAAGTTTAGTCTGGGGTTAGTCTATAGGAATCAATAGAAGGTAGGTAATGGGTCCATGTAAGTGAGGTCCTGTTGGTGGGTAGTAATGGCTAGGTGGGTTGGAAATAAGTGCCTACTTGTTCTTCATGGAATAACTTCATCTCTCAACATTAACATCCGTATTTAACGAGTAGGTAAATAGGTGTAAGTAAGTTGCTTTAGGTAGGTAGATAGGTCATATGTAAGTAAACACAATTTACCTTTTGGTTGGTAGGTTAAATGAAGAAGGAAGGTGAAAAAAATAAATTATTTTTTGAAAAAAATACGCACATATAGGTAGAACTTTGGATAAACTACATGTGTTAACCACAGTTAGTTGGTTGGTTGGGGATGGGAACCCAATGAAAAAATATTCCTCTCCAATCACCAGCCATCCATCCAAATTTGAGCATACATGGGTGTTGGTTCACTATGGCCTCACCACATAAATTAATTCATCGCCCTTGTTTACCATAGTACCTATGCGGCTTCAGCACAAATTATATTATTTTTACTTTCACCAAATTTTCAGAAAAAAAAAATTAATATGTCAAAATCATACAAATGTATGTTTTTGTTATCATTTATGATTATATTTATCCTATTTTACACATGATGAAATAGCCTTTCACAATCTCACATTTACATGTCCAAAGTTATACACTTACATGGATGGAAATGAAAACTATACACTTACATTTGAAATGTATATATTTTAAATATACATTACATTTACATGACATGTATGTCAAAAACCATATATGAGCATAACATTACACTAACCCCTAATTGATTACTAAAACAATTATGATTTTTTAATTTTATAACTATTGTTCTAAGAAAAATTAGAGATTCATGTGCATATGTGTGTATAACTACCATTGTAAAAAAGCAAATGAAAAAAATAGCCGAGGAACTCATGATCATTTGAGAACCCTTTCTTGAAAACAATAGATTTTTTGAACTTATGATTAAAATAATTAAAATGGAAGATTCTTTTATTTTGGGAAAAAAATTCAAAGAATCTTCCATTTTAATTAGCATGAAATATATGCTTACAACAAAAATTCTAAGTTTTTTTTTTTCTAATTTCTTAAATAACCCATGTTGGACTTGTAAAAAATCATTTCATTCCATTTATAAAGTAAATGAAAGTGCAATTCCTTTATCCATGATGAGATGAATGACTGTAGATATGATTGCGGCTAGTTTTATTCATTCATCCATACATCCAACGATTGATATTCAGTGCCCTTATCCCCTTCATAACAAATTAGGGTTCGGAGCGTACTAGGGTTTGATGATCAGTGTTGTCTGCAGCTTCCGACAGAGAGGGAGAGAGAGAGAGTTCTTGGAGCTCGAAATGCACTGGACGATCTTCTCTGCATAACCCACAAGGACGAAAATTTTGGTCACTCATGTCCCACGCTTTCCGAAGAGCCAAGGATCGGCGAAAACGGTCGAGTTTGCAAAGCTTTTGGAGCTCCGGGATTGTAGACTTGGATCTTTGTCGTGGCCGTTTGCGTGTTGGAGAAAGCAGAGCTGCTTAGGCTTCCGAGCTGTCGCTACAGTTGGGGGTGCGGTTGGGGGCAGAGATGGAGGATGAGCATGGGAAGGGATTGAGGTGCTGAAAGGGTTCGTCGCATTACGCATTATAAAGCTTGTGGGGAGTTTTCGGTAAAAAGCTTCTTTTGTAGTCGAGGAATAGGGGGACGGGGAGGAGTCTCTTAAGTTGAGGCAGCGATGGGGGCGACGCGCAAGCTGCAAGGCGAGATTGATAGAGTGCTGAAGAAGGTCCAAGAAGGCGTGGACGTGTTTGATAGCATCTGGAATAAGGTGCGCCGTCCCCCCCTACACCCCCTTTTTCTATTCTTTATATCTCCAGATCCTCTTGTTGCACTGTAACGGAACGGAGCCGCAATGCGTAGCAGCATTCCTGTGAAATATTCCGAGAGTAGACGTGGTTGCCAGACTTGTTGAAGATGCGGTATTGATTCCTTTTTTGTGCAAGAATCGCTTACAGCAGCAACCGCTAAGTAATAGAACCGCATTGCATAGCTTGATTCCTGCGAAGTTTCTAAAGAGTAGCAGCAGTCCACAGACTCGCAATTATGAACAGGTCATTGGCTTTCTGATTGAGAAACTTAGGTTTTCTGGTGGTGAGCCACTGGGGCCATTTAATTTGCAGTTTGTCAAACGATCTTGGTCATTCTTGATATGATGGTGGAGTGAATTTGTCATGGAATTTTGGTTGTTGTTCAGTTGATATAACTTTTGCAATCTGATCAAATGTTGTCCATGTGGAAAAACTGACAGCAACATTGAATTTTCAAGCCATACGAGTGTATTATTGTTGCATACTTTCTTTGCTTCTATGGCATTGCATTAGAGCTGAAGTTTCAAGCAGTAGGCACACTTTCTGAATTGAAGATGTGTTGGTAGTGTAAGTTTTGGCAGTTTTTATGGAGTATTTGTATATGATGAACTTGTAGAATATGGAATTTCTAGAGCTACAATTGCGAGATTTGAGAACTTTTGTGTCCAGAAGATGGCCCATGATGATGCTCTTGATTGATGGTGTGACAGGTGTATGACACTGAGAATGCAAACCAAAAGGAGAAGTTTGAAGCTGACCTGAAGAAAGAGATCAAGAAGCTGCAGCGCTATAGGGATCAGATAAAGACATGGATCCAATCCAGTGAAATCAAGGACAAGAAGGTGTTTCTGTCTTTCTTATCCTCTCTTCCTTCGTATGGGGTTCAAGGACAAGTGTACCTTGTTGTTGAAGCCACAAAGCAATCCATGCTACACAAGTTCGAGAAGGAGTTTTTTGGAAAGTGCTGACTTTTATGGGTTTCTGAGCCTGCGCAGTCACTACTTGATGCTCGAAAACTAATAGAAAGGGAGATGGAGAGGTTCAAAGTGTGTGAGAAGGAGACGAAGACAAAAGCATTTTCCAAAGAAGGCCTAGGCCAGCAACCAAAAACAGTGTGGTTTCCCCTTGCACTTATGTTTGAATATAAGTACTTGCTCATCAATACAAATTTGGTGCTGTTAAGCCCAGTTGTTTCAGCAGCAGGCATTACTTTTGGTTGCAGGATCCAAAGGAGAAAGCTAAGGGGGAGTCACGAGATTGGTTGAATAATATGGTATGTAGCCACAACCCCCTTTTCCCCTGTTTTAAGATCCACTGCTTGGATATTTAATGTAACCAATAGCATCAACTGTATAACACGTCTCAATGTGTTTGCGAATTTTGGTCTTTTGTTGGGAAATATATTTTTCATTTGTCTTGCTCCCCTTTGATGGTGCTCCTGCCTGGCTACATTTGTGGAGGACTTTTTGTGATAATGTCTTCCATGCAAGTCGCAATTTGAAGAATGGTCATGTGATGTTATATCTTGGCATGTGAAACTATTACAGAAAACATTGGATTTAGACAATTGCTGATAGATAAACTGTGATCTTGCACCATAGGTCAGTGAGCTGGACTCACAAATTGACTCATTTGAGGCGGAGATGGAGGGTCTTCAAGTGAAGAAGGGCAAGGCTCGCCCTCCACGTTTGGTATTGTTTCTAAGCTATTGATGTGTTCCTGGGCTTTTTGCAAGAGTGCACAATCTCCTTTTTGTATTTCCTTTGAGCACTTTGCTTGAGGTCTTTGTCTCTGAGCTTTGGTTAACAATTTCCTCAAGTTGAGCTGTAATAGCACATTATGTGCAATTCCAAATATTTACGTGTCCTACACAAGCTAAGCAGCTCACTCTTGCCAGAGCTAATATTATCACTTAAGTCCTTCTGAGCCCTGTGTTTCTGTATTCTGAGAGTAGAAGTCAGTGAGTAGTCATTGGAGCTTCTCACTGCTATTCATGATGAAGGTCACGGTTTGACACTTTGTGAACAACTCTCATAAGGTTATGACTGAACTCTTCGTCATGTTACCTTCAAATTGTTGTTGTGGAGATTTCTCTGCAATTTCATAGATAGGAGAGAACAGATAAATCACATTTGGATTCCATTTGCATGGGCCTTGATGGCGGGAACAGACACACTTGGAGGATTCAATAGCGCGGCACAAGCTTCACATTCAGAAGCTTGAGCTTATGCTGAGGCTTTTGGACAATGATGGATTGAGCCCTGAGCAGGTCAATGATGTGAAAGATTTTGTTGAGGATTATGTTGAACGGAACCAGGTACCTCCCTCTGTTATATGTATATGTTGGCCTACATATTTTGACTCATGAAAGATGACCTGTCCATCAGATCATGGAGGAGCTTATGGTGTTATACAGTGTAGCTGTCTTCCAGGATGCCTTGCACACTTTGACCTGATTTGCTTACAAGGAATTTATTGGCATTTCACTACTCAGGATAACTTTGAGGAGTTTGCAGATGTGGATGAGATCTACCAATCACTTCCACTTGTTGAAGCTCTGGAGAGTTTGGATGCAATTCCAATTGTACCCCCTGCTATTGTTGTTAAAGAGAAGGTACCTTCCTAGAACTCTTATATCCTCTTGATGGTAAGTAAAAACCAGTGAGGTAGAATGACGTCTAATAGATCATTCTCACATGTGAGGTGTACTTTTGTGTCACAGTTTCACATTTGCTTCATGCCCAATGTGCAACAGAGGCACAATCATCAACTATTCTTCATCTGAACATTTCTTCAATAGATACACTCCTGACACACTTGCCATAGCCTTCATGCTCCTGAAGCCTGTATTTGAAAAATAGAGAAAGAGAACAGATTTGAAGAGAACCTGGGAATGGGCTTGCAGGCTGCTGTTGCAGCAGCTATTGGTGTTGCTGCTCCACCCAATGGTGCAAATTTGAAGCCCTCCATTACTGTGCCAATTGCACAATATTCTGTAAGTATTGGCACAAGAACAATCAGAAGCTGCATTTTAGGTTTTGAGTGCAGCTGTCAGCTCACCCAAACCTTTGCCTATATTTGCATTCCATTGTGGTATGATTGAACCAGGGAGTTGACTATTCTACTTGTACCATTTTTCCTTTAGTCTTATTGGAGCCCAAATGGACATTTGAGCTACAAACCAATCCTTTTTAAGCTGCCTGATCATGAGGGATGCTTTTATTGATCGTGATAGTTCATAATGGTTTGGAATAAACAATGGCATCATTCTGCAGGTTGTGGCATCTGCAGTTGTTGGTGTAGGGATGTCACCACTTGTGTCACCATCATCACAGTCCCAGATACTTGAAGACAGTGCAACCTCTGAAGCATCAGCTGAGTCACCAAGGGTTCGGACAGCATCTATCCCTCTGTTGGGAAGCTCACCTACAACTGGAATGATTGCTAGCCCTCAAGAAACAGGCTCAGTGGCAGCAACAGCAGTAGCTTCAGTCACATCAACAGCAATTCTGTCCCGGGGATTAGGCAATCCCACCAATTTGAGTGTCCTTCCAGGTGCTGCAGCAGTAAGGCCACTTCCCATAAAACTATCTGGTACAGCAACTGCTCTACAACACAGTGTAGTGAGCTTGCTGGGGAGGACCAAGGAGGAGGGAGGAGGTATAATGGGCCATAGAACTGGACCCAGTAGCACTGACGGGGGCTTGGTTAGAAGTGTGAGTAGAGGAGCTGGATTTTCTATGCAATCACCGCCACATGTCCCTCTTGGGGTTGGGGGCTCTCTAGGTTCCAATGTACATGCAGGAGCCTCTCCTCCTGTGTTGGATCTGAATAAGAGGACAGGGTCAATTGGTGGAGATGATAGAACAGGAGCTGGTCTCTCACAGGAATTGCCAAACTCTCTTGGTGCTCAAAGCCAACCTTTTGTAGCAACAGGTGCAAAGCTTGGTGAAAGTGGCGGTTCTACTGTTGATGGCACAGAAGGAAATCTCATTAGTGGGCGCCTTTTCACACCTCCAGGAATGTCTGGTGGTCATTGGAGACCACACACTGCCAGCACACTTCAAGCCCAGCAGGCAGATTCGGTCAGAAGATGCCTACTTGGAGGCTATTTCTACCATCTTTCTCATAATTATTAGTCACAAATCCCTTTGACTTTGGATTGTGGCTTGTCACTCTTGCAAGGGGCCCACAGAGTTATGTCTGTAGATTTAAGTAGATGCTTGTTTCCAAATCTCTCAGTGGAAAGCTGAAAGAGGAATCCTTTTCTTTTGGTCTCTGAATATCACATTTGACTTCCATCTTTGCTGAAATGTGAAGCCTGTTATCTGCTGGAAGCAGCACAGTGCATCCATAACACTTTGTTTTGGCTATTGGGTGGGGTGGGGGTTGCAGGGCCAGTTTCATGGTCGCACAGAGATTGCACCTGATCAAAAACAGAAGTTTTTGCAAAGACTGCAGCAGGTTCATCAGAACCAGCAAGGCCATGGTACAGGTGCTGCCTTGCTCGGTGCTGGAGGATCATCTCAGATTCCTCATCTTGCTGCCCCCATGCCTAAACAATCCCTTGGATCGCAGCAGCAACCCGCATTTCTGCAGCAGGTTTCCATTAATATTCGCTGCTTTTCCCCTATGTGCTTACAAGCAGACTGCTCATCAAGGATACTTATGATACACAAATATGAATGCCCTAGTTGTATTGAGAATTTGTTTGAAGCTAGATAGGCTAGGCCCTCAAATTGTCCAAGCATCACTGCCCTGGTTTCTGAAGGGATACATGAGCCATGTGATTTTACTTATTTTAATCCTGTTTTCCTTCAGGTTTGGGAAAATAGTCAGCCAGTCCAGTTCATGTGGTGCAAAGGAAGTTGTTGAGATGACGATTGGTGTTTGATGTACTCTGGTTTACTAGTTAACTTTCTTATTATATTTTGGTTGTCTGTGCAGGCCCAGATTCAGATTCTTCAGCAGCAGCAGCAGCAGCAGCAACAACAACAGAATTCTGCTTTGATAACAAACCAAATTTCTTCAATGCCACAGCAGCAGCCACCATTGGGCTTTGCAACAAGTTCTCAGGGCCCTTCCCAAGCTTCAACACCAGCACTCCCACCTCAGAACTTGCAGTTGCCTGCACCTCAGTCTTCTGCTCAGCAGCTCCACACACAGCAATCCCTTTCATCCACAACATCTTCTAGTGAGACTGGTCTGTGGACATAATCCACCACACAATTCTTGAGTTTGCAGTGGACAGAGGATACTTCTGTTCCTCTCTGTTGTGACTTATTTGGGTTGTAGGTGTTGTCATCTCAGGGTTTGCAGATTCTTTCTTTTTTGCATGTTGAAGACCTCTTGGCTGTCATGGGGCCTAAGAATGGATACTGAATGGCAGCTTGTGATTGCTCAGAGACAGGTGTGAGAGCTGCAGAGCAAGTACCACAGCAGCTTTCACCCCAGCAGGCAAAGCGTTTGGAGGAATCAACCAGTGATGCATCTGTGTTGAGTGCAGTTTTTGCCAGAAATGTATCCCTCAGTGAAGATGATCTGAAGAATGCTGACACATTCGATGTTTCAGTGAGCTCATGTCGCTCCATAGTCAAACTTATTCCAGTATGCATTCTCCAGAATATGGTTAGACTTTTGAGCTCATGTACGAAGCTAAGATGGTATTTATAGATTGTGACGATAGTCTTGTCTGCAGATTGGTGGACCAGGGACATTGGCAGAGTTTAGCCAGCTATCAAGGGATGCAGACTTTGCACCAGGGCAAGTGGTATCATCTTTACAGCAGCCCTCAGCTGGTCCAGGTGTGATAGGGAGAAGGAGTATGAGTGACCTAGGTGCCATTGGTGACAATTTGAGTCCAGCGCTTGGGGGAGTAAATGCCTCAGTACAACATGATCAACTGTTCAATTCACAGGCCCTAGAGGCTGCTTATCGCAACCTTCCCTTGCCAAAGGACTCTGAACGACCCAGAAGCTATATCCCGGTTCATTTTTGTTCACTCTTCTGCACATCATTAGTTCCAGCTCTTTACTTTGGTTTTCTGGTGGAAAGATCTTTGAGCGTCAAGACAATGATGCTGTTTGATTTGTTTCATCCTCCCTCTTTTCTGAGCTGAAAAGTGGATGTTTGTCAATGTTGCTTTCCCTCTCCATTCTTTCTCTCTGTCTCTCCTTTATTTGTCTAATGTTCCCTGTTTCTTCTTGTATTGTTCCAGAGATGTTCAAGAGACTTGTGGGCTTAGTTATGTCAATAAAGCTTATTCCTTTTTCATTGGTATTGAAGCCTAAAGTGACTTTTGCCTACAATCTGGATTGTTCTCTGCAGAGGAACCGAGCTGCAACTCCATCCAGCTATCCACAAGTGCAAGCACCTATTGTAGATAATCCAGCCCTGTGGGAGCGATTGGACACAGATGTTCTCTTCTTTGCCTTCTACTACCAGCAGGTATGTTCTGCTCTCTCTCTGTCTCAACTAGTTTACTATTCAAGCATATGTCCCTGAGCATTGTGTCTATTGTGACAGGCCTAAAGCAAATGTACATATATACATGTCTTGGATGATAGCCATGCCTCATGCTTGACTTTTCATATGGCTTGTTGTGATTTTTCTCAGAAAGAACTTTTTCTTTACTTGCAGGGGACATATCAGCAGTATTTGGCCGCAAGGGAGCTGAAGAAGCAGTCTTGGAGGTATCACAAGAAGTACAACACATGGTTTCAGCGTCATGAAGAGCCCAAGATCACGACAGATGAATATGAGCAGGGCACTTATGTGTACTTCGACTTTCATATTGTTCATGATGACTTCCAACAAGGCTGGTAAGCCCTTGCTTTTGCATGGGGGTTTCTTCTTTGCACAGCTCATGTTTCTTTATTTCTGTCTCAGGAGTTGTTTGGACCAGGACAGTTACCTTATGTTAAGTCTCTTTTCTGTACCCTTTTCTCTTGGGAGTTGGAATATAGGAAGAGCTATATTTTAGCAGTTGGTTTGTTGTCAAGTGCTTCACAAGCATCCACGCTGATTATGATGCCTGTTTGTGGGTGTTACATTGGGATTTTGGACAGGTGTCAACGGATAAAGACAGAGTTCACATTTGAGTATAGCTACCTTGAGGATGAGCTTGTGGTCTGACTCCACTCTCTGCCCCTCTGTGCATACAAGGGTTTGTAAGATTTCAGACTGATTTGTGCCGCATTTTAAGGCTTTCTTGTGAGTAAAGATCTCTGCAGGATTTGCATCGCACTGCACAAGTGCTTGATGCATCTCAGAGGTTATGAAATGGCTTGGGCTACAGTGGCATCAGCAGATGTGCTTCAAACATTTGGCCTGCTCATCTTTGATTTTCTTCTTTTCTGTTGGTTGGTAATACATTTGAGCTACCAGGGAACTCTAGACATTGATGTGCTGCACAGTCTGGACTTCTCTCCTTGAATATCATGCAGGAGAAGAGGCATGGACCATAACTTCACTGGTATGACTTTGGAGTCCCAAACTGACAGGCAAGCAAAGAGCAAGTAACACTCCATCTATTCTCAAACAATCACACAAAACAAGTCTTACCTCCTGTAATCTCGAGGCAGGTCAGGTGGTTAGCTCAGTTTTTGTCTTTACTACTTACCTACTAAACCCACTCGCTGTGACCTATGTACCATTCACATGCATCTACTTACATAGTAGCTCATGAATGATCCTACCTACTAAACCTGACATCAACTCAACTTTTGAAACTGTTGACCATACCTGAAGATCATGATTTGTTTTGTAAACATTAATGTTGCTTTTGTTCCGAAAAAGCACGTGGGACATGGTGGACATGTGGTATAAGTAAGAGCTGATTTGAAGTAGTTTTATTGGGTGTTTGTTGACATTGAGAGGAATTGGATGAGAGAATGGACACAAATGTGAGAATCCCTTGTTTGACAGGAAAGAATAGGAGGATGACCAAACAAGTGTTGGGCAGTTATTAGAAACTGCATCAAACCCCGACCAGGTATCAGGCATGGTTCTTAGGGTTGATAACCATGATTCTCAAAAAATCAATATACATAGTCTGGGATACAAACATGGTTATAAAAAATCAAAGAACCGTCACACTGTTTGGACCAAACATGGCAAAAAGTTGGTAGCCCTAAGAAATAGTGGGGAAGGCTATAACCACATCGGCAAGTTGGGTAGGTTTCACCCTCTAAACAAGGCGTCACAAACATGCCGGCCCTCCCAATAGATAAGATGTTGTACATGTGCATTTATGTATGTATACAAATATGTATGTTATTTTGTGATTTATTTGTATGTGTTTGTGTGTATGTGCACATCCTTGTTGCTTTGATTCTGATTTTGTTGTTGACCATATGAGTTTCTAGTACCCTTATTTTGTTGAGCAAAGACTTCATTCACTAAAACCTCCTTCTTCTCCTTCAACCTTCATGTTGGGATTCTCCAGATTCTAATGGCATCATTCATTTGTATGGTTGGTTTTGTGACAATGTTTGCAAGTCAAGTATGCCCGTTTAGATTTGGACTACCATTCTAGTTTCGGTGGTGGTTCCAACAATTTTTGGTAATCATTTGCATGGCCCATACTTTCTTTGTAAATAACAATAGTTTTTTTGTGATCAAACAAAATGTCTATTTTCATTCATGTAGTGGTGTACCAATCCTACATGGAAGAAAGTGGTGAGTAGGTTGTCATCTGCCTTGTGTTGCAAAAAGTTTAAATATCCATTCATAATACACTTTCATTTTTTCATTTGCTCCTTGTTTAATCATGCACAACACCATTTAAACTTGTTCATCACTTTGAACTTTTTGGTAGCATTTTCCAAAAACAATTTCAAGTTATTGGAAGGTACATTTTGGGTGCGATTGCATGAAATTTTCGCCCAACTTTGAAATATTGTCCCTTAATGTAAAATAAAAGAGATTGATTATGTTTGAATCATTTGTTTCCCCATTAGATTGATAGCTTTCCAAAAGACCTTTATATGAACATTAAGATCAGTCCCCATGTTGAAGATCAGATAGGCCAATGACTTTTGGGTAGGAGGAACACTCATTGTTGCATTGACATGGACTAACCTTGGAACTAAGGGGGGTATTAGGGGCTCTAAGGGTGACTCATCCATGGCACATTACCACTTTCCAATGCTCTTCCCAACTAACCACTCCTTGCAGTTGAGCCACCTCCTTTGCCAAGTGGGTTACTCTCGCTGCCCAGTGAGTCGTTACCAACCTAAGGTGGGCCACTCCTACCTTTACATGGATCACCACTGTTATTGAAAAGGCCACTACCTCCTCTAGGTGGGCCACCATTACTCCAAGAAGAATACCTACTAGCACTAGTTGAGATTTGGTTTTACTCGTAAAAAAATTCATGAAATAGAATGATGATGAGGAGGTACAACACTCGAATTGCCTTTCTTTTTAAACAAATGCCCTCTTGAGTCAAGGGGTTGTCCACCATTCCTACTTTTCATGGGGGTTTGCAATCATCACCAAATCGAAAAACATTACAATAATAAAGGCATTCATACTTGGGGCAAGGTAGGTTATTTGGCAAAGCAAGGACCTTGTATTGGCTAGGTAGTGGGCATACCTCCCAAACTTTGGTAGTTGGGTACAATTGTAAATGGATAATTCTATGAAAGGGACTATTGAACTTGAGTCATAAATTTTTTTGATGTTCATTAAGGACGGCACAAAAGTCATGTTAGGATCAACAAATTTTGGTACCATAGGAGAAATATCGGTCATTGCTTGAGGAGGTGAAGTTTGGATTAGGATTTGGGTAAAAACTACAAGAGGTTTTGAAACAAAGGTTGAAAATGAAGGGGCAATTAAGATTTGGCTAAAACAATAAGGACAATTTTACTATCACATGCATAGTTTGATAACAAAAAAACAGGTCAATAAAACAACAAAAGTAGATATTTCAACATTAAACACAGGTGTTACCGGAATGTCAAGTTGGAAATCTTCTTCATCAATGAAATTCATTTTTTATGATTTGCCACGTCGTGAATCTTCAAAAAGATTTTTCCCATGAGATTGTTGCAGTTTCTCAATTCACTTATCGAGTTGAATAATCTCATCCTCCCAAGTGCCCAGCCTAGGTAAAACAATTTCATGTTACCAATGAACTTGGTTTTTGGTAAGGTTTCACATTAGTTCTTGTGAAGTCTTCGATTTCTAGACAACATTCGTTCATTCTAGTAGTTGATTTCTCATATTTTTCCAGATTTCCAATTTTGTGTTTTTTGATGGTCACCTCCAACTCCTCTTGCTTGCCGCTGTGTTAGGTAGCAATTTCATCCATGTTCATCTTGGGTGCCACGTCTCCTTCTTGATTTCCTAATGATCCAATTTGCGTATTTTCTTGCACAACTTCTTCCATCCTCTTTTGCACGAATATTTTTCATCAGTACTATCATCATGCTATAGTAACAAACATCTTGACCGCATAAACAAATTTTTTAGGTTTTCTAGGTTTTTATGCAACTTGTAACACACACAAAACAAATAGTAAAACAAGATGTTCACAAAAATTAAAAGTCATTTTTCCACTAGAAACAAATAGCTTAAACTAGAAGTCTTTGCAAATAGAATCACGTAACCAAAAATTATAGTTCTGTGTCTTTAATATGGTTGTGAAATGTTAAGGCCACTCGGTGAATCTATGGGTTTTTTACTTAATCATTAAATAAAAATAGAGAGTGAACATTTCACTTCTACAATTTTAGTAATTTTAGTCATAAATAATCATAACAGATTAAAGAAAACAACCAGAATTGCCAGTGAACATTCAAGTTTCTATCATGCAATAGTTAAAAGTCTGACAAATTTTTATGCTTGGTTTTATTGTGTAGCCAAAAATATACAAGGATGATTAAAGATTTTTAATTTGTTTCTGGTTTATACGCAGATTTGGCTCAATACTCCTAGGGATGATCACCCATTTTTTTAACATCTTCCTATGGATGATGGTCACTTTGGCTACAAACAAAAATTCCTAAAAAAACACTGCTTCCCTAAAAAATAAATACTTGCGATTTTGTTTCCCAGTTGTGCTTCAAATATTGTTATGATTCAACCCAACAGCCATTCAGAAGCAATCAGCTCATTTCCAGGCAGGAGTAAAGACACATGAAGAACTTGGGAGGAACTCAGCATCTGCAATGTTATACAAATTGTTGAGGCACCCAAGCACATACCTGTAAGTCTCATCTCAAAATAAGAGTCATTTGCTCTTGAATATTCAAAGCTCTTACTTTGCAAATCACTCTTACTTTGCGGAGCTCCTAGCGAGTTCTCTGTATATCTTTGTATCTCCTGGCCTTTGGGACATTTCTCAAACCATTTTACACCGCCCAGGCATGTGGCAGACGCAAAGCCAGTGAAACAAATACTTGCTTCCGGTATTTCGGGAATGCACATCTTCACTGGAACTTCCTCCACAGAATTCTGCAATCTGAGTTCCTGAGACGCATATCTGAACTGGGGAGCCGACAGGTATCCAATACCTCTGCTGTGCAGTCACAGGACATGGATGGAGAGGTACAGAGGCTTCTCGCCTGTAGACCCGACAAAAAGAAAAACACAAGTAAAGGGAGCAGCTACGTAAGAGACGAAGATTAGGACCCTCAGGAATGCAGACAACGATTTAGAAGCGGAACCCTAAGATCTCCCAATCCAAGGCCGATCATTCAACGAAACCATCACGCCCTCCCTCCGTCCCTGCGGACATCGAGTTCGCTCGGTCGGCTAAGCTTTTTCAGATTCTTCAAATTGCTCTGTTGGAAAACGATCAACTCTTCAGATTTTGTCATAGGACTACCAAAATGTCTATCAAAGTTCTTTGAATTCCATGTGATTTAACTTAATCCTCCTATTTCCTCTGAGCTTGTCATTAGTGGGAAAAGATGGCAAGTTAGAATTGTGGATATTTCTTTAGAAGTTTTCACTCTTGAGACATTGCCGCCACTTGCCCTGCAACTTGCCCAAACATAATCAATTCGAAGAGCCTTATTTTTAGAGTTTCAACTTAGCATCACCATAACTAATTTCAGAACTTTTCGTAATTTTTTTAGAACCTTTTTTTATACTAATGTAGATATTAAGATCATGTTAACTCTGGTCTAGATCTGTACTGTTGTGAGATAGTATAGGGTAAGGCCCTGCTCTTAGGGAATTACTGTGTGAGCATGAGGGCGGAGCCCAAGGTCCATGCAGTAATTCCTTAACAGCAAGACCTTACCTTATGTAACAACCTAGTAATCAATGCATTTTTAAAAAAAAATTCCATTTCAAAGATTTTATTGGCTTGCATCATGATGGTCAAATTCCCACATTTGAGGTGCCCTACAAGTACATGAAGAATTCTCTCCAAGGTTGTTAAGTTCCTAGCATCCTCATCACAAATTTGAAGTTTTCTTGAATGATGGGCATAATATACTGTAGTGGTGGAGCTCAAACTCCACAATAACATTTTTGTATTCCAGTAAAAGCAAAATCAACACTAAAAAAATGATTCACTCACCAGATTCTGATCATAACTATTGTCAGGAGTAATAGTGATTAGCTGTTGTTGCTCAGGCTCCCAACTCCATCCACTGATTCCATCAGTGCCCAGCAATGGGTGAAGATTAGTGTATATTAATCTTCTCCAAATGTTGGGCAACCAATTATTATACAACATGTGTCCTGAGTACATTCTCAGAAGCAATAGGAAACCATGATCGTAATATCTGCATGCACCCAACTACAAAGGCCAGAGTACATTCTCTGCAGCAATGGGAAATCTTAATCACAATGTCTACATGCACCTGACTACAAAGATCAGGGAAATCGCTCTGCACATTGACTACAATCCTCATCTTGATTACTGAAGGTGGAAACAGGGGAAGTTTCTAAAAGGTAAAAAATTATGTTCATCCTTGCTGCTCCAACAAGAAACAGATAGAGAAAGTGCATTTCACACCTAGCAGCATCTGGAAAAAATCTTATGTCAGCCTCAAGATGATCCTCATCAAATGTGATTTATCCCAGCATCCCCAGCAGTGGTCTAGATAGACTCTACATGCCATGAATGCACTCCAGAAGGCAGCATTGGGAAAGGAGCCTTGCAAGGTGTAAAGGTAACTAACCTGAAGACATACCTATCTATGTACAATTAGCTTCTTGTTTTCCATTGTCAAGACTCAATACCTCTGATAATTAGCAAATTATCTGCAGCCTCTTCATATTGAAATTCAAGACTCAAACAGTGAACCTTTAGTTGTGGAACACTGATGTTTCATTTCAAGGCAGAATGTTCAGCTTTGGTCTCCCAGACTCCTTCCCAATCTTACCACACTTCATCTGGAATTTGTCATCAGTAAACCTCTCAGTAAGTCTTTTAATTTCTGGAGCTAAAGACTGCAGTAGATTCAAAAGTTTCTGCACAATTATTTGATCAGGACCTTAGGCTCTAAACACTGTTCGGATTGTTGTGAACAGCTCAATTTTCATGAGCACCACCTATTGCAGTGAGGTTGGAATTCTAATCTGCCTCCACACCACAGCTAAGCCACTTCCCATGATGTTCATCAGAACTGCCGACACAGCAGCTGGTACAGCTGTCAAGGGTGATGCAAAGTGTATGGTAGCCAGGACCACACCTAAGGATGAATTTTGCATTCCCACCTGCCAGTCTCATTGAGCATCAGTATGGGTTCAAAACAGGACTCAACTCAAGGATTTCAGACAGGGTTTTCATGGGGATGCATTTGTAACTTTATAGCAAAACAGATTTAAGTCTGAGAAGACTGCAATCATGAAAACAAAACAGTAACATGATCTTGCTCATTATCCTTTGTCCCATTGCATCACATACCTTCATCCACCTCATAGAATACTTAATGTAATGACAACACCCACCTCAATAGAAATAGCACGCCGTTGTGATTCACCAAACCCTGCCAGCATGGAAGCTATGTAGCTGCCAAATGAGCAAATGCGCATATGAGAACACAAGAACATTGTGAAGCACATAAATCCAAAGTCTTCAAACCATTACTGATTCACTCATGTAAAAACTTGTAACAAATGTGAAGCAAATCCAATAAGACATTTCTTTGCTGTTGGAAAGGCTGTTTTTACCCAAGCAGAAATCCTGCAGCATGAACTAAAATGACAGCCCCTCCAATATTTCCAAGCAGGATGAGAGCAGATTGAGCACCACTCCCTGGTCCAGTAGGTAATGCAGCTATGTGTGAGGAAACAAATCCTCCGGAACTGCTAACCCTGGCAGTTACCTCTTCAAGAGAAGCAAGACTTAGGAGCGGCACATTTGCAGAAAATACACTGAAACAAAGGGAACCAAAAATATATATTAATACAATGTCAGAAGTGATGGTTCCAAGTGTAGCAGAAGATGAGTGTTCTTTTTGTGCACATTCTCTATCACAACTGCCCTATTGTGTAATCCACAAGAAAAGAAATCCTACCCATGAAGTTTCAATCAGGCAGTCCATAGATATATAAGGAGAGAGTGCAAGAGAACACAAACCTACTGGCCAAAAGAGAGGAGACCAATACAGCAATGAGAGGTGCAAAGGGTATGATAAAGGCAATGATTTGTGGGCATGAGCTCTGAATGCAAGCCCCCACTAAAACTGGAGCCAGAACTACCTGCACATAGGATCAACCCATCAGAACTATTTCATGATCATTGCTTCCTCTAACATACAGGTCATTAGTCAAGTGGACGTTTTGGCCATTGGACATGGTGAGAAAATGGCAGGACATATGACCAATTTGATCTCACAAACAGCTGTCATAAATAGGAAAGCAAGCTACAAATGCAATCTGTACACAAACAAGAGGTGGATAAACCTGGAAAGTACTAATAGCCAAGCCAGCAGCATCAACAGGGACATAAGCACCAGCCAGTATGTTTGTCAACAAGGGGGTGGTGAATACAGCCGCAAAAGTTGTGCACATTGTCATGACAATGGAGAGAGCCACATCCCCTTTTGCTATGTATGTCACCTGACAAACCAGAATATCCAGCATACTTATGACTTTGAGCATCCTAAATTTGAATATATAATCTCAGGTAGGTTGACAGCAAATATCTCCAACCCATTCATCAGCAAAACAGGAGTTTTTTCAAAAAACTCAATTGTATATGGCAAACCTAGGCAGGAAACCCACCACATTGGACGCTGTTCCACCTGGGCAACAAGATAACAAAATAACGCCTGCAGAGAGCTCTGGAGAAAGTCCTAGTGCTTTGCTCACTCCTGCCCCCACGAATGGCATAATACCATACTGCGCCGCACTTCCAAATAAGACCTGGAGTTTTGCTTTGTCTAGTAAGCAAACAGGGCTATACAAGAGTTCTTGGATTTGAAGCATTAGCCCACCTTCCAGCATATCCAAAAGGAGCTGATGACCATAATCCCATGTGGCATGCATCTTTCCAGTTCTCTGTCAAGGTATTCTGGAGTGATTCACATGCCAACAGATGAACTGGTTGGAGACATTTTGGAGGATGTCACTGTATGCACATTTCTATCAACTACGAAGGTAGTTGGTTGAGGCTTTATGTAATCCAGATCAGAATCTGAAGATCCACACATATGACTTTGGGGAATTTTTTAAAATTAGTTGGAAGGCAAGTTTGAGATAAGACCTTAGCTGTAAGGGGGAATGGAGACACTAACCGCAAGAGGTCGATTGAGAAAAACATCAAATAAATCTTGTATGCGGAGGGTGAAGCCCATGGCAAGCATAATAATGCACAAGGCTGCACTGTAAGAAGTAGGTCCTCTCTCTACAAACCATGTGAATGTCAAGGGCCTAAAATAGGCCAGCAATCCACCCACCAAAACATACACAGGATACAAGCTGGTGGCTACAGACAGCCACTCCTCCCACCATTTTTGAGTCTGATCAACCTGCACCCCCGGCCCAATCAATTACACATCTCCTCAGGCACATACCCTATTCCTCTGTACATGTGCAGTGGATTGTTCTCACCAGTGTTGGCAGGTTCAAGTCTAGGTTATAGGTCAGGTTCTAGGCAGCTTGGACCAAAGGTTCCGAGTTTGGTTGGAATTGCCTTTGGAACCTTTTGTGTCAGGTAAAACCCTAGGGTAGGGGCATTCTCAAAATAAGGGGCCTAGGACGAGGCAATAGCTGAGTCCAGCCCCGCATTTTGGGAGTGTCTCCCACACAGGGGCTTTACCTATCGTACAGCAAGAGGCAAATTTTATCATGAACCAAACCTACGTATATCACAAGGCATATGAATGGGAGGGTTCTTATCCCTACTCCTCAATAGTGGGAGGGTTCTTACAACTATAAGTAGGCATAATTTCCCTCCTACCTTTGAGGAGTAGGCATAATATCCCTCCCGATTTCTAGGATGGAAATTCATGGATACAAGGTGCCCTCCACATACACAACAAATTTTCTCCAAGTGCTTTATGTACACATATCGCAAACTGAAGGTACGAACAATGAGCAAATACAGACCTCTTTTCGGTCAGGAGGCTCTTGTGCAGTAGAAGAAGCCTTTGACCGGAGAGCCCTTACTGTCATAAGCCGTGGTGTCCTTAGTCTTTCTACGGCAATTGGAGCTACTAACCGCGACGAAGAGGCAGCTCCATCGGAGGCAACAACGACCCTCAATCCGATGCCTCCATTCTTTCTCCAAAAATTGGCGGCATGAGAAGTGCGAGGCAACCTTGACAAGCCGTGCGTGGGTAACGGTGAACACCCACTATGGTATGAGCATTGAGACGACCAGGAATGGCCATTAAAGTGGCGACGAGAAGAGAAAGCTACTGGTGGCACTTGCATCTGACGACGGCATAGAGAAGACATTCTAGCTTGCCCAGCTATGAATGTAATTGAGCGTCTTGCCGATACGTCGTTGCACCAGAAGGCGTCAACATGCACAGAAGCAAGCAAGCGAACCTAGTTTCCCACTGCCGAAGCAGGGCGTCCTTGGGGACGATGAGATCGGCAGTGTGCGGACAGTAATGCCCGCTTTACACTAGGAGTCAAGGGTGAAATAGGAAAAATCCTTTTCAATCTGCCCCAAGTACTAATGAATGCTGAACTTTATGGCGTTGTCCTGACCCCAAGGCTGAAAAGAAGGATACCATCAAATTTGGGAGGCCAATTTGCAACCCAAAAATGCTCAAAGTTGGCCTCAAGTTTTCACATAATATTCCCCAAATTCTCAAATAACAAATAAGTACTTCTTTTTTTTTGTTGAAAATTGATAGCAGATCAATGAGAGAATAGAAATGATAAAAACACTGATTTTATCGCAAGCTCTTCACCCAACTTTAGGATCTCACAAATGTTGCTACAAACCTACAATTCATCCTCAAGTTCGTGCCTAATCTAAATATGAGGTGAACACCTCATGCAGATGGTATTTACTCTAGAAAACACATGGACAAGATCATCATTTCATGCACTGACATATTTCACACTAAACTTAACAAAAAAAAATTTAAATAAACTTACTTAACATATCTCATAATCTTAAAAATATGTGCATGTAACATAAATATGTCAAGCAATTATAACTTACTAAAAATAACTTAAATAACTTGATAGGAAGTTGATATCCAACACTTTTAATCTCCACATTTAACCTTTCAAAGTCTCAGCAGGTTGTAAAGAAGAACATAGAGTGTGAAAAAAGGTGTAGGGGGTAAACCCCTTTGGGTGGGAGACCTTCTCCAAAGAAGGTGCCTGGAATAAGTAGCTGAATCCAACCTTGCAATTTGTGAATGTCGTGCACCCATGGGCTCTGCCCATTGTAAATCATGATATCATGAAGCTAAGAGCCACTTTAAATTATGGTCTAGGGATCAAAATCTCAAGGATCAATTTGAGAAAAATTGAATTTTTGAATTCGACCATTTATCATATATATATATATATATATATATATATATATATATAATTATTATTTTTAAAAGAGTAATTTGAGTGTCTTCAAGGCATAAGGTCCAATTGGTATAAATGTGGGATTCACACGTGAGAGTATATTTGGTTGACATTTTTTTTTCATTTTTTTCATGTTTTTTTCTTTTTAAAAAAAAATTATTACACACACAATGAATGAACATAGGCACAAGATATTGGTGGGTTTAATTTTCACTAAAGTTAGATTTTTTTATTTAGCAAAGCCCACTTTATTTGCTTGGTAAATAAAGCGAGTAAAACCTTGCAAGGCTTCAAATACATCAAATCATTGATGTTCTTTTTTTCTTGCTTTGATTTTAAAGTTTTATCAAAATAAGCACAACTAAAGTTTCAAGTAAGTTGAAATTTATCTTGTTTATTCACATTTTTGACAAATTTAAGTTTCATTTATCCTTATAATATAATTAAATATAATATTTCACTGTATGTCCAATTTTTTCTAGCCTTCTCACTTTTTTCATCTTCCTTTTTCGTTATAACTACAAATTTTTTTTCCTTGTTACTTTCTTTTGGGGAAGGGGAGTCAATTTAAGGATTTCATATAAGAAAAATCCTATGAAAATTGTTGTTTCAAATTTTCATGTCCTCATTTTTTAAACACTTTCATTTTGTGCACTTGCAAGGATTAAAAATACATTCTTTCAAACAACAACCTTTACAACTCTTCATTATCCTATTAATTTTTTAAATTTATGATAATGAAGGGTATGGGATTATTTTATAATGAGATGGCATGTGGATCAGGTGAATGTGAATGTGTAAATGGGTGTGCATAGCAATACAAAGTTGTAGTTTAATTAATGTTGAATCCATTAAGCAAGTAATGTATGTTTAGTAGGGTTTCAAGAAGGTTTTTTGTTGGGCCTTGCCCACATAGGGGACAAGGTCCTTTGCATTGGTTTTTGGTTAAAGAAATTGTGCATAACAATGGTGTTTTCATACTATTGGAAGCAAAGGAACCAATTTGTGAGTTCTAGGCATTTACACGGGGGGAGGTTGAAAGTAGGTTTTGTGTTCATGTGTTCACACAAAGGACAAATAGAAAGGGGTTTCAAGAAATGGGCAAATGGAAAGTGGTTTATTTAGGATTTAGAGAGGTATTGATGAAATTAAGGTTAGGTCATTTGATGACAATTTGAGTTGGGTAATGGTTAGTCAATTGTTTGTGATTTTGCACGGATGGCATTTGGGGAAGGTAGGTTTTGTGTATGATTTTGTGCAAAAGGTGTTTAAGGAAGGCATGTTTTGTTATTGTTTGGAGCATGGTACATAGGTAGTTGTATATTTGTGGTAAAGTAGCTACGGTTTTGTTGTTGGGAATGTGGTATGCAACTAGTCGTGCATTCATGGTAGAGCAACTATTCATGTTATTGTTTTTTTTTGAATGTGCAAAGTAGGCTTGTGTGATACTATGCATTGTTAGTGGTTACTAATGTGTTTGTGGTACTATAGGTATTAATGTTGTTGTTTTTCTTTTTGAATGTGTAAGGTGGTTGAATGTTATTGCGTGGAGTATGTTTGAAGAAGGCAAGTGCTAGTCATTGAGATTACAATGTAAGTACATGGCAACGTTATGGGGTTTGTCTTCTTCACTTTAGTATGTAAGTGTTGTCATTGCCACAATTACAATATTTGGTCCATTTGAATTAGAGAGTTAGTGGTTACATGAACTTGTGAAAAAAATTTAGTAAAGATTTAATGGTTATGCTAATGTTTGCTAAGTTCATGCAGCTAATGAAATGGTGTTCTTTTACCTTTTCATGCTAAAATAAGGATGTATAAGATGTTTGTTCTATGATAAGCATTTTTAAAATAGTGTTAAACTTCCATGCAAATTAGTGCAAGTTAGTGAATGTTTGGGAACTTATGTGGGTTCAATTACTTGGGTCCAAAAGAATAATAAGTTTCCATATGTTATTGACTAATGGTCATGCTACAAATGGTCAATTTATACTGTTAGGTGGGAGCATTGTGAACATTTGTATTCAATGACACATATTGTTGGTAATCCAAGAAAGAAAAAACACCTATTTCTGTTTTGGTTGTCATTGACATACATCAAAGAATGTTGAATGGATGTTTGGAAGGTTATATACTAAATAGATACATGGGTCTTATGATATTGTAGGGAGTGGATACAAGTTTATACATTATGATCTTATGGATGAGGGTGCATTCTTGATTGTCACCCTTATTATAAGGGCTACTTTTGTGACCATGTTTTCACCTTATCTAAATGTTGGGTCTTTCATTCGAGTGTAGAACTTTGGAGTGACATTTCAGAACAAATTTTTAAAAGGTGACTGGTCATTTGTCTTGAAGGTTGGAACTAGCACAATGATTGAACATATTGGTCCATTCATGTTTGATTTTTGTTTTGTTACTACTCATTCCCATCAAAGTTTCATCCAACGACAAAATTTGTAGGAACTTGGAACAAGTGAGCTTGTGGTCATCAAGATATATGGCAGGTTTTCAAAAATAATAATTTTGATTATTGTTGATGATTTGGGGCTTAATGATACACAAGCATTATTTTTTTCTTCTAGAGTTTTATCCACAATATGTATAGTTGAAACTTATAGCACTAGAAGACCTACAACCTTTTTGGCCAATAATGTTGGCAATTTTATGTCTAGTGAACAACTTTTGACAAAATTTTCAACCATTTGTTAATCATGTGCTTAATGTTGCAGCCAATGAAAAATTGGTGGAAGTGCACAACAAACACATTGAAGGGCGGGATTTTGCTGTGATTTTTGAAGTATTTAAAATAAATTTGTTTTTGTTTTCATTTCTCTTGTTTTCATTTTGGTTTGTAAACTTCTTTATGAAGTTTCCATTATGGTTGTTCCCACCTTGTTTTTGCTATAATAGACTTTTGCAAAAAAATTCGTGGAATGTAGTTTTGTAAGTTATTCCAGTTGAAGCTTTTTTTTTTGAAAATATTTGTGCATGTTGTCACCTCCCATTTGTGATAATATTTCAAATTGATGGCCATTTTTGTTATAATTGCAAGAACATTGTTGTAGTTGAAAGTCAACCTCAAATTTCTTTCAAAATAAAACAAAAGAATGGTGATGATTATGAATACATTTTAAAAAAATCTTGGATCAAATCCTTATTTAGTCATGATTTGATCAACCCTAAAAATTTAAAATAGAAACAAGGTTTTTTTTAAAGGTTGTTTCAAAATAAGAACGAAGAAGTTAAATTCGTTTTAAGTCCAATAGCTGAGATTTGTTGGATTTTCAATTTTTTAACAAAGATGAAAAAGAAATTTTTTTTGCAAAAGAACCTTCATAATCTAAGGTTTAGGATTTGCTTATTGTATATAGCATAGTTCTATCCACATATGACACTTAGGATTTAGTACGGTTGTGAAATTTACTTCAAAGAACTTCTTGGTTTTGAACAAATATTTGTATTTTTGTGGACATGACCATCTTTTCAATTGTACATACTTTTATGTATGTGATCACTTGGATGAACCATCTTGGTGAAGTCAACTTGTATATTGGATAAACAAATTGTGATTTTTCTAGGAACTTTGATTTGGGATAACTTGATATGGAAAAAAAAAATGGATCTTTGCAAAACTTGAATTTGGGAAACTTGTGGGAAATTGAAAAAAGTTCAAAATTAATTCAAGGTTCTCTTTCTTGGGTAGGTGTGAATTAACAAGTCTATTGGGATTTTTTTTCCAATCACCTCTTCCTTAATATATTAATATTAATATATCAAATTTATATTTAAAATATTATACTTCAGAAAATAGTATATGTTATATGTAAAATAATAACTATTAAAATTTTAAATAATTAAATAACACTAATTTACACAAAAAAATGTTAGAATAAAAATATAAAACCATTTCATATTTTTGACATAGTAATAATACAAATACATTATAACAAAAAATTGCCAAAATACTTAATGTCAAATGACAAATTCAGAAAATACTTTGTGAATATTATAAATTATCATGAAAATTACAAAAACTTGAAATAAACTGAAATAATTTAAATTGGACTTTCATGTCTTGTATTTGATAATAAATATGAAATAAAAATATATAAGATAATAAATATTTTAAATTAAAAATAGTTGAAACTGTAAAATTCTCCAAATCAACCTTGAATTACAACTTTGAAATTGGATTTCATGAACTTGTATAATAATACATAATCATTATATGTGGAAACAAAATAAAATTAATCAAATATAAAATTGACTAGAACAAATGTTTGATATTTGATATTAAATATAGATATATAAATGGATACAAATATTAAGTTGAAAAAAATTGGTTTGAACAAATCATTAATTTTCACTGTAATGTTGGCAATTGTTTATTTGATGCAATAATGTAATTATTAAAATCCTCAATTAATTCTAGAATGATATAAAAAAATAATATGTCATGTTTACAAGAATGTTTAACTCTTGGCACACCTAAAACTTTAAAATGTCGTAAATGATAATTAAATATTGAATTTTTGCACCATCTTCAACATGGGAAAGTAGATTATCAAAAAAATTATATTAAAAAAATGTCCATCTTAGGATTAGATGGTGGATTATGGGGTGACTTCACTACTATTTATTGGATATTTGAATATTTGGACCATTCAATTCATGTTTGGAATTTAAAAAATGGCCAAATAATGGTTAAAGTTGAACAAGAAAATGAATCAACACCTTTAAACATTATATATGGGAACAATCACTTTTAACCTGCTGACATTTATTCACAAATCATAGATATTCCTATTTATACTCAAAGTGATGACAAAAAAATGAAATAAACTTTTAATTAGAATATTGAAATAAACAACGAAAAAAAAACATGAAAACAAATCCACATTTGCCTTTAAACACATTACAAATCAAACAACATTTTAAACACCTCAAATCAAAGAAAACAAAAGTGATTGACATATTGATATTTGTTCCAAAAATAATGAATATTGTTCTAATTATGGAATTGAAAACATTTCAATAGATCATATGACCAATATTTGAACAAATATATTATCACTTAATAAAATTCATGAAGAAATTGATGTGCAATTCAAAAGACAGGAAAAATAAAATAAACAAAAAATAATAATTTGACAACTAAAAATGTTTCCTTTTTTCTAGTTAATGATGAGAAAACAAATAGTTTTGATAAAAACATTATCAGATATAAAGAAAATATCAAAAATATTGTTGGACATGTATGCTATTGTTGTCGAAGGTTACATTTTATATATCAAATTTTTGTTGCATTGAAATCATATATTGAAATATTCCATCATGAATGAAAAAATGCAATAACTATGCAAGACATATTAATATGTAAATCTTGTAGAAAGAAATTCAACCTTGAAAAACCTTTTGACTTCTTTTTACGAAATCATATCATAGATATTAAACCACCTATGAATTTTTTTAAATGTTAAATAAAATAGAAAAACATTTAATTGCACCACCTTTAGCATTTGCATAAACATTTCAATTATAAGGATATAGAGAACAAATTTGATTATTGTTAAAATTGTTTAACCTTGGATGCCATATGGAGATTATTCAATTTTTGTTTTCTTAAAAAAAAAATAGAATACAAATCTATATATATGTTAGGTTATGTTCAACCTAACATAGTCATAAAAGCATTACAAGAAATTGATAAGATGCCTTTGTATAAAACAAAAAATGTTGCAATAAAACCAAATTTACAAGGTTTAATAGAATTTGCAAATGCAAGTGGAAATAATGATTTGGAAAATAACAATTTTGAACAAATTTTTCATTCGCATAATTTAGACAAATCTAAAGAAATCATAGAAAAAAATTGTGGAGAAACATTGGTACAAAACATATTGTATCTTGAACAAATTATTGATCATCATTTAAAAACTTTGATAATTGTTCCAGCATAAGGTTTTCAACCAGTTGGATTATTTCGTGATCCATATTTAGAAAAATACAATTTCCCAATGTTGTTTTATGGCAATCCAAAAACGATGTCTTCACATGTTCATATAAAAAAAAGTACAAGATGAATTAACATGTTAATAGAAAATTTGCATATTGAATACATCAAATATATATTTTTAAATGATCAAAATTTAAATACATTTTATATTATCTTTTGCATGGATTCAAATATGAAAAGTAAAGTTATCTAATCCAATTCTCAAAGCTAATGATGTTTCAAAGAATGTGAATTTAGACAAAATATTGAAATGTAATTTAGGTTATAAAAATTAGGTCATATTAGAATATCTCTATATTATTTAAATCGATTCAAAAGCATGTTTTTGTAATGATTAAATAACTTGGACCTCCAACTTTTTTTGTAACATTTACCACACATGTAAACAATTGGCCCATTCTTGTAAAAACATTAAAAGATTTACACATTCAACATGTTCAAAATTCTAATATAGAAAATGAAGATTTACCAAACATAATTTTTTTTGTTAAAAATGACCTTGTCACTTGTGTGTGTTATTATGAACATAGGATGAATAGTTTTCGAAATTTTCTCTAAACTAATAATGTTTCATTTGGTGAAATAAATGATTACTGTTTAATAACATAATTCCAATCCACATGTTTAGCCCATGATCATGGACTATTATGGTCTAAAAGTGCTCCTAAATTTGGAATTTCTCCAAATGAAAAAGTGAAAATTTTATTGATAAATATTTAACAATTGTTCAAATTATTATCAAAGCAAAAATTTGTACTGGTCAAATACATCAATAGTAACCAACATGTTGAAAAAAACAACTAATTTGTTGATTTCAATTATCACCTTTAAATGAACATAATAATAATCCAAATCTTCATCAAATAACTTTTCAAATTTTCAAAAAAATTGTTGATATGGGGATAGGTCTAGAAATTTCATTTGATCAATTTTTTTTGGAGTTACAATTAAATGAAAAAACCTATTTACTTGCCTTAAAATGTCCAATATGAAAACCAACATTGTTTTGGAAACATAAACCAAGTGATATACAAACAAATGTTTTTAGTATACATGTAGGACCTTTATGGGAAGCAAATATAGATGCACAATTCATTTTAAATCCATACGTAACAACAACTTATTACACTTTTTATTTAACAAATGTAGATAAATACATGACATGATAAATGTAAATCATATTAGACAAATGTAAAAATGAAAAAATGACACATATGAATGAATTAAAAAACTAGGAAATGTATTTTAAAATACACAACAATTGTCAATTCAATAATTAATACATATATGTTTATCCATCCCATTATATCATTCAATAGGATCATTCCAATTCGTAAATACTTGTGGAAAAAATGATAGAGCATTTGTTTTTATTGCTTCAAAAAATATTAAACAAATTATTTCCAAATTATTTCCAGACATCCATTGCAAATCATTAGTTGAAAATATAAAATATAAAATCAATCATTGAACCATCTATCTTTAGCAAAATTTGTTGCTAATTATGATATTAAATTATAAAAAAATTGTAAACATAATAAGATTATAATAGTTTTTTGCATATTTAATCTTCATAAATATGCAAAAAACTATTATAGAAAATTATTATTTTTATTTAAGCCTTTTCATGGATTAGAAACTAATTTGAAATGTCAACATATTTCATGGAAAGATGTTTATTTCAATGTGAAAAACAACATTGAAAAATAAAAATAAAAATTGTATATAATTTTAACATTTTAAAATATTACATATGGTGATGAATGGGATAATTTTTAGTCGCAAGTACAAAAACACACCAAAAAACATGAAATAAATGGATGGGAAAATGTCATTATTAATGAAATAAATCTTAATGTAATTAGGCAAAAAAAAAAACATGTTTACAAATACCACAGAGAGTTGAATCTATATGATTTAACATATGAACATTCATCAACATTAAAAACAAACCCCAAAAGAACAAAACACTAATTCATGATATTTGTTCACAAATGGATGAATGCATCTCATATGAAAAAAATTCAACAAATATGAAAAAACTTAATAATTAACAAAGACTTATTATAGATGATATCATATATATATATATAATCGTTCAAAACTTTTATACATTTTTTTAACAAGAGGTGTAGGGACAAGAAAAACTTTTGCATCAATGTGTATCATACAAAACATGTTAAAGTATTATATAAAAGATATTACAAATGTTAACCCTTTGAAACCAAAAGTCATGAAATTAGCATACATTGGAAAAGTTACATTCAATATTAATGGTATGACCATTCATTTTGCATTTGCGATTCCTTTAAACAATTTTTTTTAACAAACTTAAAGCATTAAGCGATGAAAAAATGATAATTTAATAAAAATTATGATCAATTACATTTATTAGTCATAGATGAAATTTCATTAGTTGGCATTAGAATGTTGACATTTATTGATTGTAAATTACAAGTAATAAAACAAGTTCATAACCAATATATGGGTGGTCTTGATGTAATAATCATAAGTGATTTTTATCAAGCACCTCCAATTCGAGATTCTTGATTTTTACATAAAAAATATTGGATTCCATATTTTAGCGACAAAATTTTGGCATGAAAATATTAAATATTATGAATTACATAAAATTATGAAACAAAATGATGTTCATTTTATTAATATTTTAAATAGGTTTTGAATTGTTTCACAAACAAATGATGACATAGATTTTATGAACAATCTTTGTTTAAAACCACCACCAATGGACAACATATTACCAAATTTATTTTATACAAACCTTAAAACCACTATTTATAACAAAATTGTGCATGACAAAACACTTGATGAAACATTCAAATTTCTTGTGAAAGATGTTCATTTTGAAACTTGTTTTTCTCATTTCAAATTATCAATGTTACCATTTCACTCCTTTGGTTTCCATCATGAATTATTTCTTTAAAAAGATATGTTAGTGGAATTGTGTGCTGGTAATTATGCAACATTAAATGGTCTTGTAAATGGTGTAGATGACAATTTTCAATATGATACAAAAAAAATTCAAAACTGTTGATTTGGATATATTTTCACAACTCACAAATTGGAATAAGTACACGAATCAAGAACTTTCATTTTTTAAAACAAATCCTTACAATTGACAACAAATGGACACCGATAAAACAAAAAATTGTAGAAATACAAATAGGTAGCAACCCTTTTCATATCATCACAAGAATACAATTTCCTATCCAATTAGTATTAGCACACATTATTTATCAAGCACAAGGTTTAACTCTCAATCCAAGTGGTGTAACAAAACATAGTTTAATATATATTGCATTATCTCAAGTTTGTTTTAAAGAATATTTTTATTAACTTTTTCCATTGTTGCACAAAAACTTTCAAATAGATAATTTAGTATACAAAAAAATGCATCATCTAAAAACAAACTGCAGAATACAAAATAACAATTGCTTCTTTAAAATCTTATCATAAAAAAATTATTGTCATACAATCTTTGAATACTCATTTTTTAAAATTGCATTTTCAAGACATTCTTAATGATCTAGATTTATTTGCATCACATATTCTTTGTTTAAATGAAACACAAATACAAAATATTTAAACACATCAAGAAATTTATTACACTATTTCAAATAAATTCAAATTTTTTTCATGTTATGACTAGCATGACATAATGATACTCTATGATACAAATATGTTCTTATCTCATACATTTTCAAAAACAATTTCATGTGCTGAATTTCTCATTGGTTTTTTCAATAAAAACATAGGACAAGTTTGTACAAAATTGTAATTTATTAACCACCACAAATGAACACAATTTTTGTCATTTCCATTTTAAAAACATAATTACATAAATACCTTCAAATTGTCCAACCATAATAATTGGAGATTTTAACATAAACATGTTAACAAAAAAAAATTGAACAATAACATTACAAACTTATATGAATACACATATTTTCATATTACATCTAGTGAAAGCACAACACTTAATAAAACACAAATTGACCATATATGGACTACCACACCAACACACCAATGTCATGATGGATCATAACAAGCTCATTGGACAAATCATAATCCTATTTACTTTGCATCCAAATTACCTAACTATGTTCCTCAATTATGCCAACCATTAATGAACAAAGGTTATTAAAAAAAACAATTCAGTGCAAATCTCACGTATCGAGAGGCATGTCATATGCATCTTTTATTTGCATCTTCAAACATTCATCCACCAAGTACTCATAAATTAACTAAAATCAAAAAATAAAATTAAAACCTCAACAATGATCTCAAAATGTAATTATTGATACAATAAATAATTATTTCAAATCCCTGTATTGACAAGGCCCACATGTCGCTGAAGCCTAGTTATTGTTTGTGAAAGGGTGGTGCGATTCCACCCCATGATGCAGGGTGTCTCTCAAAAACCTGGATCAATAACTTTTTCATATTTGGAGGAGATTGGAGTTGGATTAACTAATAGTTGAATTGTAATTTTTTTTAAGCTTCAATGGTAATCGTGACAATTACCTTTTTGAGGTTTTGTTTTGAATTATGTTTTCAAAACTTGTAATTGTGCTACCTTCAGATTGTAAAATAAAAAAACTTTTTGTTTTGTAAGCTTATAAAATTTAAGATTGTTTGTCAAAGCCTTAAAGACTTGGCAAAGACTCAACCTTGTAAGACATTGTTAAAATTCCGGAATTGTGTTTTTAAAGGGGTCCTCCAAAAACCATGATAAAAAAACTTATTTGCAACTCGTTCGAGTTTTTGTTAAAAAATCGGGCCTTACACCCGGTTAATCAAATACCGTAACCCTTGCCTCAACCTCATAACTGCTCCTCCTTGAGTTTTTAAGGCTCAGACGCAGGCAACTCTTTGAGATATCCTAAAAATAGATGAATCAAACTCAAGTGATTCTTTGAATTTTTTATTTTCAAATACCCGGACTCAACTATTACCAAAAAGAAAGGAAACCCACCCCACACTGGAAAAGACTCAGAACTCATATGGTACCATATGTAGACAATCCATTTCTGTTCACAAAACAAAGTAGAATTCCTTAATAAAAGTATTTTCCTCTTTGACATCTAGCCAACTGTGGGTCATTCCTCTTGTGGATGATCTCTAGTCCATCTCCTTCACAAAATTGAAATTTCAACACATATCTATCAAATCAATAACTAAATTTGAAGAATCCATGCTGAAAAACATAGAATACTCCTCAATATCCTAAAATATTTTCTTTCACACAAAAAAAAACATCTTTGAATTTTTATGTTTTTTGAAAGATCCAACATTTCTACAAATAATGTGATTAGTGTCAAAGCCCGGAGGGCTACAGTATTGGTGATAGTTTTAGAAAACTGTCCAACGTTTTCTCCAAATAGCAGCAAAGTGATAACAGGTGTAGTCCAAAAGTGGTGACATTCATTTGAGAACCAAACTATTTCCCTTGATTTCTGGACAAAATTTTCTTTTCAAAAATCAAACATCAGGCATAGGTGATAGAAAATTTTAATCTTGTTCTTCATTCGCACACACACACACACCCACACACAGAGTGCACACAACTAGAAAGCCATGCGCAGACTGAGGCAGTGCATGAGATACTGAGGTGCATTTGCTGTGCAACAAACGGACTGAATGACACCATTTCATTGTGCTGGTTGTTGCTGAGCTGGTTTGCATTAACTCGTATGACTCAAATAGTCCTTCTCTTGTCAACTTGGCAAGTGCAAGAATCCAGGTGGGAGATGCTGCACCATAGTTGTACATGCTACTTACGATCACAAGTCTTTGCAAAAAATATCATAGCAAACTCAGCATTGTAGGCTTACCTTCACACCACATAGAATGTCCAGTTGTTTGTCAATCTTTTCAATGTCCTGACAGACTTGGGAACTGTCCTGGAAACTTGTAAGTCATAAATGGGAGCAGAGGCCTTTTGATATCATTGTTGTGAAGACAAAATATACACTGCTTGGAAGTTGGAACATACCAACATACCTACCATTCTTGTTAGCTACTCTACAATATTTGTCTACAAACAAAGATAGATAGATGCACATGAGCCAGCCAATGCCATTTGGAACAGAAAAATGATATTAAAGAAAGTTCTGCACCAAAACAATTGATTTTAGAACATTGGTTTCAAAAGACATGGTTTTTTCTTACAAAGGTCGATATTGGGGGGATACTTACCTTATATCTCACAAAAACAAGTCAAAACAGGCACTCCTTTTCAAAACTGCTCATAATTGTCTCTTCTGTGACATGTGATAAAAAAAACTTTGCTCCTAATTTTGAACAACCACCGGACTTGAAAATAATTCAACAAGATTCACACAAGTTTCAACAGAGTAGTTAGCCATCCTTTCTGTGAATAGGCTGTTGGTGGGGTACAAGGAAAGGGAGATGGGGACAGTTTGATGAGTATATATGGGTCAAATTGCTAAAGTATGTCATCTAAAGAACAAGATAGTTTTCTCTGATGTTTTAAAAATTTCTTGAGTCATTCTACCCACTGGTGGTTTAACTAAATACAAACACAAAAACATTGAAGGGGATCCATATGGTTTATAATGCGCCTCCCTCTTATTCCCATCTTAAATTATATGGAAAGAAATTTTCACCAAGTAAGTCTTTACATTGCTGAAGGCACCACTCACATTTAGGTCAAGGAAAATTTTCATTGGAGGACGATTCGAAGAGCAGCTCCACCCATACTAAGAGAAACTTTACTAGTTCAGGTTTTTGGCTGGCATTTCTGTACAGGTCTCTTATCTTTCACAGTCTCGGTTTGATGTTTGCAGGTCAGGGCTTGGGAAAGCTTTAATAAATAATGTTGAAAGGAGAAATATTGTTGGATGCCTCAATACCCAGTATGGGTGAATCTGCTCTAAGGTTTTGTGTAAAATTCTGAAACCTTAGAGACACTCCTCCAAATAAAAGTTTGAACTCCAAAAATAGAATTCTATGAAATCTTCCCTTTGGCCCCCCACCTATATAAAGGATATGAGAGTTTAACATTATGAGAAGGTTTTGTGACAAAAGTGTGGTGCTATTGGGAACATGGTGGGAATGCGTTTGGGAACTTGATGTCAAAACATTGAGAACTTGGTGATGTTTATTTATGTATGTAGATATATGTGTAGCGTAAAGCCCCTAGGACAGGTGCTTTACAGAAATAATGGACACCTGAAGGTGGGAGCCAAGGGAGTTCCAAATTTTTGTAAAGCTCTCATCCATGGTTTTGTTCATGGGCTTTTACACAGCTTAAAATTGGAAGTAGCTGTTTTGAGTCTTGGCAGTTTGTTTCTTCGCCAAACTTTGCAAAGATCGACATCTACTCGAACGAGTTGGACATCTGTTGCTAGTTCAAGTATTGAGCCATCGTCGTCGTCATGGGGATGTGCGTAATTCATGGGCCACGAGTGCTGCATCAGGACGGGGAAGAAGAAGAAGAACAACAACAACAACAGGAGGAGGAATCTTTGCCGCGAAGAGACGATCACAGCAGCGGCTTCAAACCGTATTGTAACAATAATGCCAAGGGGGGAGGCGCGGTCGCCGTGGTCGAAGCAAAGGAGAGGGAGGAGGAGGAGGAGGAGGAGAGGAGGAGGAACAATGATGGATCGGTTGGAGCACCCCTGGAGCACAACCAGCAGCACCCTGCTCTCTGGAAACGCCGCATTCTGCGAGGAGAGCGCTGCGAGCCTCTGGCTTTCTCTGGCCTTATTCTGTACGACGAGCACGGCAACCGTGTAGGAGGAAATCACATGAACCGCTGCTACGGAGCACGTCCATCTACTTGCTTCCGTGTGAATCCTTGATGATCATCCCAGGACATCTCTCTCCTGTTTTCCACATCGTAAGCCATTGGGATCCTGAAGACACCACCTACCGTGTGATGCTCTTCTTGTTCATAGTTTTTTTCCTCCAGTTTGCAAACTGTTTTTGACGGGATATGCAATATCTGCAGAGAAGCTGAAGACTCTGGATGATGAAGCTTGCTCACTGCAGGGTCTTCAGCGCAGGGGATGGGCAATTGTATATAAAGAAGCTTGTCTGCTTCACCATCAGACTTCCTCCACTCGACTTCAGTAGAAGACAGAAAAATGGGAAGACTTTCAAGGTTTGTCTGGTTGTACCTTCACTCATCAGTTGGAAAAAAGACCATTGAACCTTTTTCTCTGCAACTGCAAAACTCTAGATGCCAGCTCAAACCATCCTTCAGGTTTGTGAAAATTAACAAACATGACCATTAAACTATTATGCTTCAAATGTTTGGTTTGTGATTTGGGATCTTGCCCCCTACTGACAACTTCTTCAATTTGTTGGTTTTCAATGTTTCTTCTGTATTGGAGCAGACTTTTGTTGCTGTTGTCAGTTTTAATATCTGCCAAATGTTTCTTTGGCATTTGAGCTGAGACTTTGTTGCAGATTACTGCAAAAACACAATGACCTGATTGTAACATTCTGAGCCTCACAAATCAAGATCTGGTAGCAAAATGCATGACTGAATGCATCAACAAAGCTTTCTAGCAGAAAGTCTTTCTCTCTGGCTGATGAGAGGTCTCTTAGAAGGAAGTAGAACAGGTGTGATAGCAACATAGACCATAGACCCTTCTCTAGACAGTTCCAGAAAGACATGAACCTTTGGTGAAAAGATCTAACCAACAGCCTGGTGTTTTGTCTGCCAATACATACCTGAAATGTGATGGGACCTTACCTGCATTCTGACAAATGCAAAGTGACCCATTTTCATTTTCTCCATTTTGATGAAACTGGCTCAAAACTGAACTTCACATGGCTCACTGACAGCAGGCCTTCGCAAAAATATACATAACGTATGGTTTGGGAATATATGTGCGAGACAAAAGTATGAGCACTGAACCATTTCAGATGAGGACAAACAAAATGGTGGCCATTCTTATTCTAACGACCAGAACTAGGGACATGACATTGTCTTAAGAGAATGGATTGGAAAGAGGGTAGAACAGAGCACCCTAGGTGAAAATGCCTTGTCAGGTTATGGCTAAGGCAGCATTCAATGGAACTTTCTGGAAGTCATTCCGCAGTTGCCCACAAGCAGCATTTGCATCCAGTCCTCTTGTTCTCCTAATGCTAGCTGTTACTCTTCGGGTGCTAAGTGTCTCCACGAATGCAAGAACCTGACAACAAGGATGTCAACAAATTCTTCATTTGTGAGCAAAATGACTTCTCCGCAAGACATCACAATTCATGCAAATCTGTCTGTCACCTGCATGCCTTAAACATTCCTTCAGTGAACTTGCATGTCTCTAAAAGGGATATCATATGAGGTGGAATATCAAGCATAGAAGCCTGAATCTTTCAGCTCCCCAGTTGCCTTGCCTTGGACATTTCCAGTATGTCCCGCCTGTTAATTATGAAGAGTTGCTGTAGGTTCAAATTTGAATCCAGCAGAGGATTCCTGAAACCTTCAGAACTAGAAGTTCACACCAAAACCTCTACATACAGCCAGATGCCAGAAAATTCCATGGATTTGAGACGTAAGCTTACAGATGCCTTAGTTGGACGCTGAAATTCAGAATCTGCAATGGGATTGTATGGAATAATGTTGACATGGCGTCCCAAGTTCCAGTGATGAAGCAAATCTGCAAGCTCATCCGCATGCTGCTTTTGATCATTGACCCCAGCTGCCACACAACCCCCATTTATCAAATCAGATGGGTTGTATTGCATTGGTCAGCAACTACATGCCTTAAGCATCAAACCATAAACCCCAAACCCTGACACAAACCCTGTACTTCCAGCCATCACTCTAAACCTACTCCTAAATCCTGAGCAACAATACATCCTAAATTGGGCCCTTGGTGTTTACCAACACTAAAAATTGCTTATGGTGAGTGTCTCCTATAATGTGCTGTTCCGAGGTTAACTAGGGATCTAGACATATGCTACATGAGCTTCCAATTGAACATGTTAAAACTATCTATGCTCTAAAGAGCATGTTGAACCTGACAAACTCAGATGCAGCATAAGACATTTTTACATGAGCACACAAATCTTATAGAGTAACAATTGTGAGCTGAATCTAATATCAATGGACACCAAAAATGAAAACACACAACTTACATTGCTTGCCTAAGTTTCAGCCACAATTGATCAAGTCCGACAGCAGTCTACAATGACAATTCAGGGTGGGTCACAGACCTGTGGACAGTACTATTGTTACCTAGTAAGGTGTATTCAAAAGAAACACGTCGGCCTGTTGTTTGAAAATATTGACGGCAGTCTTCCATCAAAACTTCCAAGGGATACAATTTTGCACTTGGGACAATTTGTGCCCTTAACTCTTGATTTGGTGCATGTAAACTGGTGAATCACAGATGCACAAAAGGACCTTCACTTTCACTTGCATTGTTATGCCAATTTATTCACATGAAAATCAGACTTAAGTGCAAGGTAATCACAGCACAAACCACAATGTGAAAATATTCTTCTAAGCAGTCTCCAGACCCAAGCCAGAAAACATTCAGTTCTAATAATGCAGAGACGAGAAAAGCAACTTGGTTAGCATATACAAAAATCACCACAAAATGTACTTCCATGTCCCATAGAAAGGCATGAGATGGCACAAGGTTTTCAATTCAAAAAGTCATATCTGGTTCAAGGCTAGCTTTGAGCAATTCTCTTTAGCAAGTACATTGTGAGGAATGGCACCTGATAGCCAAAGTTGACTGGAGCTTATGAGTGGCAAGATGGTTTATGGTGTTGGGGACACCAACAGTGGAAATTGTCATCATCCGCTGTCCTATGAGCATTTCCTGCTCATATTGAAACTCAACTTATGAGATACAAGTTGAGAATGAGAGCTTTCAACAGATACAGGATCCTCAAATAAGAATAGCAATGCAAGGACATGTGTCATTGAACAGAATAAATGTTAACTGTGTCTGGCCCTCAAGATAAAAACCAAACAAAAAGAAAGGGAGAGAGAAGTCAACCTTGTTCAAAACATGATGTGCAGCAAGAACAGATGCAATATTGAGAAGTGGTTCTCCCATGCCCATGAACACTACATTTGTCACTCGTTGTTTGAAAAGCTCCTCTATTGCAAGCACCTGAATTCAATCTCAGCTCTCAAGAAATTAGACATACATTCAGAATGTAAGATATTCAAAATAATCTTTATAACAGCAACATGTGTACAGTAATAACCAGCTACCATAACATGCTCACTGACTTCATGAGCTCCCAGCAGTGGGTGGAGGTCAATGTCATACATTAACCAGCATACTGAGTTTCTGTGAAAAGACATATGGTAACAGGATGACTCAGCCATGACCCTGGCTAGCTCAACAAAACCTAAAAGAATGCAAATGTTCAAAAGCATCAAAAGGATCCAAAGTCACAAAAAGGCTTGAATGTCCAAAGTCCTGCTACTACAATGCACTGAACAATTTAGTCATGCAGCTCAGTCAAACTAGTGTCAAGGAGTACATATCTATGAGGTTGTGGAGAAACTCCACAACACTTTGAAGGTACAACAATGAGTGTGGTCATAACTTTATCAGAGTCACCCACATAGTCTCAGACCATCACCTTCATCATGAATAGCAGGAACAAGCTGCCATGATTCCTCAATGACTTCATCAGCTTCCAACAATGGCCATAGATAAGTAGAGAATAATCCACCCAAATTTCAGGCAACCTACTATACCAAGATGTGCATCCTGAGTTTCTGTTGCATTTTCAGAAGCTCTGAGAAGACTCAGTCATGACATTGCCCCCTAATCAAGGGACATAGCAAATTAAAAATAGTAAACAGTATCCCCATTCAAGCTACAACAAACTCATGAGGATAAGCTTCATGTCATTTTAGCTTGTCACTGTACAAGCAAGCATCTAAGCCTAAGGCATAGAGAGTGCCATATAGAGGGTAGTGGATGGGCCCCACCCGCACCCTGAACATATCCTTCTAGCCACACTGGGGAACCAATCAAGGAGTATCCACATTCAGCAAAACAAGAAAACTTTGGCAACCTACACAGATTTTGCAAAATCATTAATGTGCCATGAAATACTGAGAGGTGCAACCTTGCAATTCATGCACCCTTTGAGCATGTCTACATCACCTATACAGGAAATGCAGAGACATGGCATGTTGGGTTATAGTGCTGGTGGAATATGAATATGAATGTGGAATCCCCTAATAAATAACAAGGGAGAGAGTTTGTGCATGGGACATGGCAAGAGAAGAAAATAGACCTGCTCAATTATCTCATGAGGTTTCAAGTTGCGAGCAAACCCGCCTTTCCCAGTGGCACAAAATGTGCACCCAAGAGGACAACCCACCTGCAGAAACAGGTGAAGATTAGAGAAACTCACATGAAAGAAAGTGGCTAGAGAGAGAAAAAATAGCCATGATAGACACTGAGTTATCCACAGACATGAACAAATCTGTTCCGGCTTTCCATCCACATTTAGCATGTTGGAAAAACACAGGGGAATCCAGAGGGTTAAGAACCTGAGATGATACACAGGCAGTAAGTCGACTTCCACCACTCTTCTCTTCAACAGGAATACCCACAGTCTCCACTAGTCTACTGTCCACCAACCTCAGCAATATCTGCCACTCATACATCACTGTCATTCTCTTCCCTTAAAGCTTGGAGATCAGAGAAGTGGCTTATACAGAAAAATCCCAAGACCTACAAAAGATGTTCAAAGATCTACGAGATGCGAAATAGAGGGAAGGAATAACACACCTTGACAGTCCCATCTGAGGAGATGGTGGAGTGGTGAATGGTAGAACGGCCCATGCTCCAGCCTTCTGCCTCTAATGCATCACGGAAAATCTTTGGTACTGCACAAAATATATGACCTAAATCAGTGGCTATGAATGGCCTGCATAAAACCACTCTCCTACTGTACAAAGCATATGGCACTGGCACAACTCTATTCTGCTCTGCAATAAAACATGGCTATTTTATGGGCCTACAATAAGGTTGAACAGACAATAATTAGGGCGACACAATTTGTGCAATATAGAGGATACCGCATGAACAAGAAGGGAATGAAAAGCGTACACTGTGCACAGTCTTGGATACTGTTCATTTTGTTCTTGTAAATGAGCAGATGCAACTGCCTTCCACGATATTTTTGCTACACACCATGAACACACATAAGACCCAGAGAACTCACAAGGTATAATCAAGAACTTCATGAACACAGGCTATGACATGACCAGCACAAAAGCATCAGTCTGAACATGAATCTGCCATTGACAAATGTGGCTAGTACAAGCCACTAACTTCTGCAGGTATTTGCTCATAGATCTGGCATAACACAAATAATAAACATTAAAAAAAAACTCTTTTCCATAGCTGTACTTGTATTCAGTTAGGAATTTGATGGGCATCTCCAGATTCATGAACATGAGCAAACTGAATCATGATAGTCAATTGACACCCAGTTTGAGGATTTCCTGTGACAATCCTTAATTTGCCAAAGGCATAACTTGGTAGATAAATCAGAGGAGAGACTGCAAGTTCAGAAATCTCATACTACAAGGCATGACACAGAGAAACCACAGTTGCTTCATGCTTGGCTCAACTTTCAGGGTTTAGGGTTTAGGGTTCAGGTTTGAGACAAGAATTACTTGGGATAGAGTTTGTGTTCAGAGATACAATTTTCAGGAGTTTGTTTCTCAAGGATAGTTCTTCAATACTCTCCAACGAGATATAGATGCTTAATCCTGAAGAAAAAAATTGTGTAATTATTTATTACATCTTTCTTTGCTTGAAAACGACAAGGAAAGAATCTGCATTCAGATGCTTACTTCACCTAGTGCAATGGCTAGCTCCTCCAGCTCTTCTTGCGATTTTCCAAGCAAGATTTTGGAGCCACTCCCCTCGATTCGGTTCTCTTGAAGCTCATTGTTGCCATCATTGAACTCCAACACTTGCGTTTCACTTTTATCCCGTCTTACGTGGGGCTGCCTATTCCCCGAAAAATGACAAAACCCAGTCATCAATAATATTGGCAATTCCGCTCTTCAGAAGTTCAAGCGAGGAGACATTGCATTTCGAGGTACAGAGAAAACAAATCTCCTGATCAAAGATCTGCAGACCAAAAAAGAACAAACCTATTAATGTCGACCTTCTCTAGTCTCTTCAAAGTTGGCCTCCCGGCAGCAGCAGCTCCTCTCACATGGAGACATTCAGGTGGCACCGACTTCACCACTCCAGGAGATTGTCGCTTCACAACTGGGTTCAAGCACACTGGGTGGTAGAAAGCAGATGCAGCAGCATCAGGACAGAAGGTTATGCTGCAACGGGAAGAGGAAGAAGCGGACCCTTGTGCTGAAGCTCTCAACAATGTGCAACTAGCCATCACAAGAGTCTCCTTGAAAAAGGCCGGCTCTTTGTTTCGCCGATTCACAGCACAAAGCTTTTCCCCCAAAACCCACCACACAAACTGTAGATTAGAAAACCATCTTTGAGTCTTTAAGAGCACACAATTTTCATCTGTGCATCAAAACAGAAACAGCTGCTGTGAAATCGATGCGAAGAAACACCAATCTTGGTGCCGGACACCCCCAATCTGCTTCCTTCGAAGGAATTTTGAAGGACCCAAAAGAACGGGTCGACTGTGAGGCCGCTCCAGGAAGTCTCGGTGGAATGGAAACCAACAGGACTGAAGGGCCGGCCCTTAAAAGCAATCATCGAGTAAACTGCTAAAAAAAGGGATGTAAGGGCCCGAGAAATGAGGGCAAGGGCCCTTAAAGCAATAAACTGAAAGAGGGGTGTAAGGGCTTTTAAAGGAATCATTGAGTGTGAGGTAAGGACCTAAGAATGAGATATCCTTGAAATAAGGGCCCATTGCAAGGCAAGAGTTGAACTTGGACCTGAATTTTACTAAAGTCCCACTTCCAAGTGTCCCACCTTTAGGGCCGCACCGTAGGCTTAGTATTCTCATATAACACCTTTACAAGATACATCAAAGTATCATCATTCGTCGCAATGGGATGGGCAAATCAACAAGCACATTGGGAGTTGCATCCCATTTGTTGTGGATGAAAATCCTCATCCAATCCAGTCCCTCAAGAGCCTTTTTGGTTCATTGCACTCCCAATGGCCCTTCCCCAACAATCCGGTGTGGCAAGAGCATTTTTGGTTCATTGTGTTCCCAATGGCCATTCCTCATGACCCCCACCTAGCCTACCTAACTTAGCTACCTACCTATTTACTTAATCTAATTCATGTAATCTAGCTACCTAGCTACCCGACCTACCTACATAGCTAGGTGACATACCTACTTAGATCAATTAACTCACCCAACACCTAGTTATCTAGCCTACTTAGCATACCTACTCAACATACCTACCTAGAGCATTTAACCTACCTAACACCTAGTTAACTAACCTACTTAGCATATTACTTAGCCTACCACCAATTACCTAGCTTACCTAGCTATTTACACTAAGTACTTAGCCCAACTACTTACCTAAATTCATGGTTAAAAATGCATATGGTTATATAAGCACGTCACATACACTTACATAATCAAGCTTGGATAGTAATTATAAAATGTTCTAATCATAGATTTCATATTTTGTCGAATTGGTAGTCTTAACGTAGCCTAAGTAGGCTGTCTATTAAGTACCCAGCCTTAAAGATGGCTAGATACCTAATACCATAGTACTTGGGCAGCTCCAACACTTGTGTTGAATAATTAACATATTTAAAAAATTTTAACTTCAATATATTTTGAAAATTTGAAATTTTTGGCAAGTTAAGGATATGATTATTAAAAGTGCAATAGTTGTCATGAGTTTCTTGTTGTCCTTCTGGTTAGATGGTTCACAAATAGTCCATTTGAATGGACTAGGCCAAACTTCGAATCTAGTTGCTTTCAAATGTGGTTTTTATGATATTGATTGTGTGCCTAATTTTTTTAACATACAAGGCTTATCATTTTTCAAAATTTTGACAAAATACAAAATGATTTAATTTATGTTGAAACTGCCCATGTAGGTAACTTACCTAGCCTACCGAACCATTGTTCAAAATTCACATGCCTATTTTAGTAACGTTCATAGGCTAAATAGGCTTTCTATTAGGTAGCTAAAAAAATTGGTTGATTAAAAAAACCATTTTCCTTCTTGTGAAGAAAAACAAGCTAGATCATTACTTGATGTGAAGAAAAAAATGCACCACCATCACCATAATATTATGAATCTACTATAGATACCTTCAAGAAGTTCTTCATCTTCACCAAATAAGAGAAAATTGAACTATTCCCAAGGTTTTGGTCATACCTAAGCATGAGATTGACAATTTGTGCAAAAGGACGATGGAGTTGCAATTGATATCAAATTCTACAACTAATTAGCTGAAATTTTCTTTCATGAATGAAGATTTTTTATTAGAGGTAACAACAACAAAAGTAATAGCAAGTTGTCCTCATGTTAATTTTCATCATGTCAATACAAAGAGTGAGGACACATCATTGTCTTTAAATGATGTTTTCTCCTATAACCAATTATGTGCAATCCAAAATCACAAATCACAAATTTCAAGAAATTTCAAAATCCCTTTGGTTGAAAAATATAATAATTTCATTATGAAAAAATGAAATGTCTTTTTGAGAAAACCTAATTATTATTATTTACTTTAGTGCCAACAATATAAAAAGTAATACCACATTTTTTCTCTTGTTTGCTTGTCAATAACTACAACCATCGTTGTCCACACACACATCAAACAATTGACACATACCACCCTAAATGACATATCACATCTAAACCAAAATGTAACTCACCTACAATAAACAAGAATCCAAGCTCAAAACATAACTCATATAACAATATGCAAACATAAAATGTTTCAAAACACAAAAAAATAAACTTGCATAATAAACTTGTGTTTTTTTGAGTCTCAAATCACCAAAAAACGATTTAAGATCACACATTGTGAAATTTTGTACCAAACACCAAATATTTTGAACTTAGTTCACACTTGAACCAATTCCAAAATTAAAAAAACCCTAATTAAATTAACCCAATTTACCATTAATAACTTAAAATTTAATTAAACAACTAAAATAAAACACTTGATAACTATCATGCGTTACCATGTCCATGTTTATAACTATTGTTGTCCACACACACATCAAACAAATGACACTAACCACCTTAAATGATGCATCATATCCAAACCACCCCCCAATGTATAACTAAGGTCCTTCTAAACCATATAGTTACATAAGAAATTCTTAGTGTGATTCTAAAGTGGAAGGACTAATAAGTTGAATGCAACTTATGTGAGCCCCATCATTAATCACTTAATTATAATCCCCCAAATCCTTAACCAATTTTGAATCATCATGGAGAAATATTTAAGATTTATTCGCTATCATATAACTACAAATTTTATTTATTTATTTTAACACCAAGGGCAAAATAATTTCCAACTAATACTTCCTTCACTAGTGGCATAAGACATCCCATATGTCATCCTTTGGAACATTAATCATAAATCAACATAGTGGTTATCCTTGAAGATTGTTCACATAACATATATCATAGGACAACATGGACAATAATTGAAAATGGGTCAATTTGGCCATCCACATTAAGAAGATGATTCAACACACAATTATGCATGTGGTCCTTCCATGTCTAACCATCTCAACCTTCCAACAACAATACTTCAAAAGGCAACAACTTCCAAAGATACAAAATAACATGTCCCATGGTCACATCCAACATAATTAGTGTTATTTGTTACAAGTACACGTATTTTCTTGACTTGAATCTATGAACTCAATGTTAATAACCATTTCTTTGAATAGTGGCATAACGCAATGTGTCATGATGCCAAGAAATTACCAAATTTTCCACATCCATTAGGATTACATGTTAAAATAAAGTTGTTCATTGTTCACTTGCTCAAAGCCGTACATTTGAATAATCCAAATTGATTATTACCATCGCATCTCGACATATTAAGGTTGATAACTTGGGGTTATAATAAAACATTAATAGATAAAATGAAAATAATGCAAAAGAAATTTACCGATTGATTTTATATCCCATAATTAACCATGGTAGTTGTAAATCCCACTTTTTAATATGGCCCTCTTGAAAATATTTGTGCAAATTTCATTTCACTATGTGTACCATCCATTTAGCTAACCAATTTGCCTCAAGATGGTTTCATGACATTGTAGGATGTTTAATCAATGTTTCTTCACACAACTTTTTGAATTCCCCACAAAATTTTGTACCTTGGTTAAAGAGTATTGTGATCAAGGTGCCAAACCTATTGAGCATTGTATTTAAAAATGCATAGGCAACTCCCTCATTATTGCAATTTAACAATGGCATCAACTCTTGTCACTTTGAACAATGTTTAATCATAACCAAAACATATTAATTATGTCACATTATCAAATTCAACATGCTAGCCAAAACTAAACTTCATTGATAATCAAGCCCGATAATGGGAAATGGTTATAATGAGGTGTAGGTGAATTGAATGACATTTACATTTGGTCACACACCACACATCAATAAAAAAATTACTAAACTTATAGTTGCATCTATTACCATTAGTAATATGCTTGGAGAAAGTTGCGAGTTTGTTGAAGCCCAAAATGGCCCAACTTTTCATTAACATGTTATACAAGGTCTTCATGTTGTTTTAGACTAAGCACTATCCACAGCCATAAGAAGGAATCACCTTCCCACTTGAACCATTTGGCCCTATGCATAATTTGGTCATGTTCCTTGGATGTTAATTCAATGAGGATATATTTACAAATATGCGATAACAAGTGCATCCTCATGTATGTCCAAGACACCATTGGCCTTTGGCTCAATGTTTACATCACAAGAATCCTTACACTATTAAAAATCATGTCCGCAATAACTAAACTACCCTACAACTAAAGCTCCAAAACAATTAATATACAACCAACATAACTATTGCATGAGTTACGAACTTGTGAGTGTGTGACGTGAGCATGTGAGACTAACTATTGTGAGCACGAAAGATTTATTTGGAATATTTTTGCCATGTAAATAAAATATTCTTATCACATTGATAAATTTTTTTGAGATTTATACAAAGTATATTATGTTTACATGACAAAAATTTCCTATGTACATTAATTGAACATTTTTATCGCAATTTTAAAATATTCTCCTAACTTTGTTTAGGGGTAAGAATAAAAGGAGGTAATTAGACCACTTGATTTATAATGTTGTGCATCATTCAATATTTAATTAACACATTGAATCTAATGTGTGATTTCTCACATAATGAAACATGATTCATACCTATGAAATTTATGAACCTTGACATTAATTCAATCATTTAGTAAATCAAAACATACTAAACAATTGGCACAATTTTCGGCCTTAGAGCAAAACACATAGCATCATTTTGAATGTTACAATGAACAATTTTTTAAAACAATTTTTGGTGTCACTTTTGATTATTACTCCAAAAATAAAAACTATAAATCAAGCCAACAAGCAACAAACTTTATTGCAACAAGTAAAAAAATGAATGAAAATTTGAAACTATTCACAAAACATGACATGTTACAATGCATAGTACATATGTTTATATGGCATTCGTTTCCCTCATTTCCCTAATGAACTTAAAATCATAATCACAAAATCCATGCAAGCACATGCTGGGAAGTTCCCAATTCTAACTTCATATTGACTCTTGTTTGAAATTTTGCCACATATAATCTTATAGATTTGTCAATATCCAAGAGTAGGAACTTCCAATGGTGGTTTAAAAGTTATTACAAGAAGCCGGCCAACTTCTCATTGATTATAATGCTATTTTGACATCGTAAATGGTAGTGTGTGTAAAGTAGTTTTCCCATTGGGTGTTGTGGACCATGACATTACATTTTCCAATTGATTTATTAGAATGGAGTTTTCCCCACTAAATAGACTTCGAAGAAGGATATGTTATTGTTTTCTTAGAAAAAAACCTTTTTCTTCAAAATACTTCACTTCATCTTGTGAAAGATTGGTCCTTTTTTTAATAGGCCAAATAAATAGAATTGTTAGTCTATTGATTGCATACTTATGCTTTGTACCCCCACACAATGGTTTATGTCATCTACACAGAACCAAAATTCATGAAGTAAGTAGAAGAGTGCACATGTGAACTTAGAGGACAAATATGAGTAAATAAGGGTAGAAACATAAATGGCAATTGACTTGGTAATTATCCTTGGTTAATACAAGAATGGTTAGTGGTTTTTTGCAATGTTGAACATTAAATGTGCAAGGTAGGGGGACATCATTCTATATGCCACACTTCGCCTCTATAGGGAGCTTTCAAGACCTCAACACTTCCATTGGTGATATCCACAACCTCATATTGATTAGCGCTACAAGACACCATTCAATTTGCCCATGTAATTTTTTAATTTATGTGTTGACACATGAATGAAACAAATTGACATGATCATGCCTATGTGAATCCCTTTTTAATCCTAGAGGCAAATTTGGCTTCCATTTGTAAGAGCCAAAGATTTCTTCCCTTCCCATGTGTGTGATTTAGTTTTGAAAGATGAACCTAATGCATATTTCAAAATTATGTTTACAAGTTGCTTCAGGTCACATGATTGGGTTACTTTATGTAGGAGAAGTTCATTCCTATCAGGCCCTGACATGATGGACCACCTTTTTTGAAATAGTAATACAATGTTGTTTGCTTGAAAGTTCGAACATAATCATCAAAAGTTGCAATGTACAAGCAAGCTCCCCTTTTCCCCTATTATTGAAGCCATATGTTATGCATTATTTTTGAAAGGTTATAGGTGGGCATGTCCACAAAATCCTCCAAAATGAATTTCTACAAAACATAATATATGTATGTTAACATCATTTTCAAATGAGTTATAACATATTGTAAACATGCCATCTAAATAGGATGGGATGGAAAATACAAGGGAGGGATGAAAACATTATATGTATCATAAAATTTCCCCGTTGTTTTACATGACAATGGCAAAAATTGAACCAATTTTCCAACTTTTGAAGCCTAGCTACATCTATAGCCATTGTGGAATGCCACCAATGCTAGATAGCTACATAACAAACATTCGCTTCTTCCAATGAGGTGGCATTTTTATATTCATAGCATAAGGTCTTGTGTTGTTGATGAATATCTAAATTGAATTATTGTTTTGTGTGTATGTCCATAGATTGAATTTAATGGAAATAACATGTTTGTTCCCTGTCAACCATCAATTCATTCATATCCCCACTACCATACACAATTTGCATTGTGTTCTAATTAGCTTGAACATTATTGACATGAAACCCTTGAAGTATGAATTAAGAACACTGTTCATTGCCACTACCTTGTTCAACTTTCACCGTAAGACACATTGAGTATCTGTGCCTTTATATTGCATGTCACAATTGAAAATCATCATCATTTTATAATAGATTGCATCAATCACATGGCAGGTGAGGGTTGTTTAGTCTTGAACATGTTTCACATGATCAAATACGATCCAAAATGTTTGGAGGTCACCACCAACCTACATCCATTTCACCAAATCACATACATTACCATTTCCATCCACAAACATTTTGAAAATGAACATTTTTTCTCCAAATTGTTGTCTTGGGAAAAAAACTATCTTGAATGTAATCATAACCACCATTGGCCTTGAAAGCTAGAATGCTAAAAAAATATTTTTTTGTTACTTAGACGATGATTAAAGGATGCAACCAAGTTCCTAACATTGGGAGAACAAAGGGTTGTGAACGTGTCCATCATGACTTGGCACAGTTTGTCTCCTTTCAAAGGTTTTGTTAGCCCTTCACCATCCTCGTTGAACAAGTGTTAAGATAGAAATGTTTTACTTACAACCAACATTGCAATTGTCAACATGGGTAGTCAATGGGGGTGTGAGACACCTTTTCATGGACCAAAACTTTGACTTGCACTCAATGATTTCTCTACACCTACCCTCCACCATCGGATGTTCATGTGTACTTAAATGAATGGCTGTTCAAATCAAATTTTCCTACTTGTGCATGACATAATACATATGAACAACACATGAATTAACACAAAACGACACAACATTGTAGATTTTGTAATAGGGTGAACTAAGAGTGAAACGATCCTTGTTGAGACCTTGAACATTATTGCCAATCCAAGCAATTTCATTGGGGCTTCCATTTAGAATGAAATAATTACAAAATTTGTTTCAACATTGCAAATGGTCCAAACACCTTATCTTGTGAAAAACAAGGTTGAAATCATTGTTGATGTTTATCATTTTGACCTTCCACCAAGAATGGCCACTATACTTCTTGTCCATTCCTTGCATATAACCAAAATGGCCATGTGAATTATCAATGAAGGGGAATTCAAAGAGAACGTCAATATCAAATGCGGATATAATGCTAGGAACATTCTTAATCCATAGTGTATTATAGTTTAGTTCTTTCAACTCCAAAGTGGCATAGGGGGCAAAATACATTACCTTGAAGCAATCCATGACACTAAGAAAGAAAAGGGTGAGCTTTGAAACAACGTGTAGAAAGGATTGGAGCGAAACATAAAAAAAAATATGATTAAAAAACAAAAAGTTTGAAGGGTGTACAAAGATTGGTAATGTTCCATCTTTGTCAAAAAAATCATACAAGTCTATGATTGTAATCTTGTGATCTAAAGCAATACCAATCGGTTTGTCCTTGAAGATGGCTTGTGCATGAGTGCGAAGCTTGAGCTTGGAGTTTTGAGCTTGTAGCTTAAAACTTAATGTGATTTTAATCCACCTACATGGATGAATGTGTCCATAGATTAATGATTTCATATGGACAAATGTCATTTTTGCATGGATGAATTTCATTGATGAGTTGGATTAAATAAATAGATCATTGGATGAAATTCATCCATGATTGGAAGATAAATAAATTTAAAATTATTTGTATCCATCTTCATTTTTTGTCCAAATATCAATATTTCAAACTTGAATGTCATTTAATAATGATGGAAAATGTGCTTATAGGGTAAAATATGATGATGGGACCAAAATATTTTAAAATTTTTTGTTTAAAAGATAATTTTCATCAATAATGTTAAACAATTAAAAAAAACTCATGGGATGAGTGTTTACCTCCCCCCCCCCCCCCCCACACTCATCTTTTTTCTAAAAACAAATATACTATCTTTTATTAAAAAAAAT
>Ga0116231_10000222_pt1 | contig 85349 bp, 47 predicted proteins | sample S1TSphgellanicum_2_FD_89695 | JGI IMG/M metagenome (GOLD analysis project Ga0116231, IMG submission 89695) | Host-associated microbial communities from peat moss isolated from Minnesota, USA - S1T2_Fd - Sphagnum magellanicum MG | ecosystem: Host-associated > Plants > Peat moss > Unclassified... | reverse complement strand
TTGGTGGGCAGAAAGCTGCAGTGTCAGACTCAGCAGAGGGATGGTGTGCAGCCGGCAACCTCGGAGCTTCCAGGGTGTCGATCCGCATGGACGACCGGACGGATGGACAGAGGATGGATGACGAGACGGATGACGGGACGAACGGATTCAGGGGAGGCTTCATTTCTCATCCCGACGTCCTTTACTATATAGGATGTTTCTTATTGTTAAGGTTTTGAGAAAGTTTGCTAACATGGTGTCCATTCATTGGCTTGGGGAAGTCAGCTAAGCCCCATAGCCTGGCTGTTCTTATCAACTTCAATAAATAGGTAGGTCATTACCTAGAAAGGATTGTCAGCTACTAACGTACAGGCTAAAGGTATTTTGTGAAACTTTAATAATTTAAAAAAATAGTCTAGATATTTTATGAATTAGGCTGCTCTAATCAACTTCATAAAAGAATTAGGTTAGTAGCTAAAGAGGTAGGTAGCAACCTCCATTATGTATGATATTCCCCATGTGGCAGGGCTCAAAGGTACACAACACGTAGTGCCTTGTAAAGAAATATTTTTCATCTTCCATTTTTACTTCCATATATATTTTTTCATGCCTTTTCATCTTCCATCTTCCTTTCCAAATTTTATATATATTTCTTTGTCATGCCTTTTCATCTTCCATCTTCTCTTCCATGATAGTTATACATCTCTTGTTCACGCCGAGTTCATCATGCCCAATTCTTGATACTAAAATCTAGAATTTTCCTTAATTTGTTGCGCTCTTAACCGAACACGCACCTCTATTTTGTAACCAAAAATCTAGGACCAAAAAATTCCTCACTGATCTTGAATGAATTTACAGAGCTTCTGCCCACTGAAAACAGATGCCAGTTGTTTCTCTATTTCTGCCAGGAACTTTGGCTTTTTTTTTCTTTTTTTTTCCTGGATTTGGAGCTCAAATCCAGGTGCTTTACAGCAGTGAAAACAATGTTTTGTTGCTCTCAAAACTAACACAAGATCCTCATATTAATATAACTGTGCTCAAAAATCTCTGTTGTAGTGCCAAGAGAATGGCATCTCACAAATTATGACAGTCCTGAGAAATTTTACAATTTAACTTTGTTGTTGTTGCTGTTGTAGTTGTTTTTATTTTGGGGGGGTTTTTTTGGGATTCTGTTGTTTACTATCAACAGAAGTTGACAGCTTTTTAGGGTTGTACAAGTTTGGGATTTTTTTCTAGGATTAGTAATGATGATGGTTCAGATGTGACAGTTATCCAATTTGAGGACCCATTAATTTTGATCTCTGATCCTTGAAATATGAATTAGGGTTACAAGAAATCTGTAATTAGCAGTCAAAATTCTTGTGAGGATCTGCATCACGCAGATCCCTACTTTGCCCCCACTTTGCGTAACGCCTGATTCAGAAAGAATTTCAGGAGATCAGCCTTGGAGATCATTTCCACTTTGCGAAACGCATGATTGAGAAATCGGAGAGTCAAGTGGAAGTTCTCTCCAAAAACCCAGTTGAATCCAGACCGGCAATGGGCAGGTTTCTCTGGTTCTGGGTACTAGTTAGATCTGTGACCTTGTCTTCTGATCCAAAGCTCTTCTTGTTCAAGCAAGTCTATTTCTCCATTTGTGCTTACAAGTCATGCTTGCTTGCTTTCTTGGGGAGCATGCTAATCCATTAGATCTTTACTGGGTTAAATCTAGAACACAGCTCTTGGAGTCTTGAAGAACAGTTCAGAACAGTTCAATTCAAGATTGGAGTCTTGGGGAACAGATCAACTCCATTCTTGGAGTCTTGAGTGCCAGCTCCAAATGATTCTAAGCCAGTATGAATATCCTCGAGAGTGTTCTGCATTGAATCGGAGTTCAGATCTGAAGCTTTCAATGCAAGTAACTGAACAAGCTCTCCAGCTGCAAGCAGTTTTTATTCCAGGATCTTTGCTAACTGGGTACGTCGTACACAAGTCTTATGAACGCCTCCAGCTTCGGACCGCAAATGCATGTACTAGTGTCTATGTGTAGTTTGTGCTCGAGAGAAAAGTGTTGAAGTCGTCTTTGAATGGTCTGAATCCGCTCATTCCTGAATGCTCCAGCTTTAACCCCACTGCATTTACTTACAACGAATCCCTGACTCCAGGATCTGAATGCCAATGGATGTTTTAATGGATTGCTAACATTGGGTGATGGGTTTTGATCAGAATGTTTCTTGTCTTCTGTCTAGCGTGATGTGCTCAAGATTCTTCCAAAACCAGCGATCATGTTGAAAGCTCGACAGAAGATGCAGCGAGCAGTGCGCAAGTTGCAAAACAGAATCTCTAATAACCCCAGTCGCCGCCTCTCATACCAGACCTTAAGCGCCACCCAGGACGTCCGAGCATCATCAGAGCCTTGTACTAGTTGTATGCATCTTAGATGCTCATCTCTAGTGAAGATTAAGTCAATTTCTCGTTCAGCAAGCTCCAGTAATCAGGAATCCAGCACTGATGACTCGGTCACAGAACCTGCAGAAGACGCTGATGATCAATGTATCCCCAGTGATGTGGCTGCCGGTTGTCTGGCAGTGTACGTTGGGCAAGAGAGACAGCGATTTGTGATCAATGCTCAGAATCTCAACCACGCTGTGTTCAGATGCTTGTTGCAGAAATCTGCTGAGGAGTATGGGTTCAATCACAATGGGGGCCTATTCATAGCCTGTGAGGTGGTGTTGTTTGAGCATGTGCTGTGGCTCATAGAGACAAACGACCCTTCTCTGTGCACCATGGAGATAGATGAGCTTGTAGGCTTCTATGCTTACACTTAGTAGCTCAGAGTCTGCTAGCTATGCTGGTGTCAAGTCCAACAGCTCCCCACTTACATCTTCACTTCAGTTGTAAATATCATTCTTTGACAGAATCATTTTCTGATGCACTACTACTCATGAAGCTTTTCCTGTCATCTGCAAAAATCTGTGGCTTCTTATACTGTGATTTTCATTGAACAACTTCTCAAAATGCCTGGAAACCAGATGCAACAATAACAAAGTTCATGTCTTTCAATGCACTGCTCATGTAAGTCTGGTGCCTTCATGCTTTTGCTTATAATTGTGATACCAAAGCTGTTTCTGGATATACAATGGGGATATGCATGGGTTTGGCAGCAGTGGAATTATATGACACTCGGCAGAGTTTGATTCCTACGTATTTCTTTTGATTGAAAATCTGCCTGTACCCATGACTGGATTTTGTTGAATTTTGTTCAAATAGGTAGGTAGCATGAGGTTTCTGTGAATATGGTTCCAGCTGGTTACCAGCTTTCCAAGTTTTTCATATTGAAGATTGTGCAGTTGACTGGTTCTTGACCTAGATTCTGGGGGATGGCAGAAGTGCAACGTACCAACCAAGTGTAGTCACAGAATCCAAATCAAGACTTACTGCCATGTACAGAGCACTGAGCTCTTCTTATTAGTATATGGTAAGTCTTTTTGTCACCAGAAAATGATGTGGAGCACATAAAACAGAGCAACATCAACATAGTTGTTAACTCTCTCTGCACACAAAACAGAGAGATCAACATACTTGTTGTAAACCTGCAAAAAAGGACCATTTGGACAACATTAAATATCGTTTCTCCACTTTCTCTATTGAGAAACCAAATCTGCTCCATCAGTCCTAAAAGAACACATTGACTCTCTATGATTGTCTCTTCCATTTCTTTAAGAGCACAAGTCAGAAATATTGTTACCTCAATTTGTTCTAATGTCACTGTTTCTGAAAACACCAGCTGATGAAAAATTCCACATTGAAAAAAAGCTCTTCCAGCATTACTGAAGATTAGTAGCTGATCTGCATTCATTTTGTTGCCATAATCTCCATTTGCAGCACCTTGCACATCACACTCTTGACAACCAAAACTATGTTGTACAGAATTTAGCAAACCACATTCATAAAGATCTATAATGGTCATACGACCCTCTTGAGAACAGAAACTATGTTGTACAGAAGTTTAGCAAACCACATTCATAAAGATCTATAATGGTCATACAACCCTCTTGAGAACAGAAACTATGTTGTACAGAAGTTTAGCAAACCACATTCATAAAGATCTATAATGGTCATACAACCCTCTTGAGAACAGAAACTATGTTGTACAGAAGTTTAGCAAATCACATTCATAATGATAACATGGTCATACAACCCTCTTGAGAACAGAAACTATGTTGTACAGAAGTTTAACAAACCACATTCATAAAGCTCTATAATGATCATGCCACATGCAGCAGAAAACAAGAAATGATGTAGTCTTAACAGGAGAAGAATTAGGCCCAAAATTGTGGGACCTGCATTGCTGAATGAATTTTGCATGCTGCATACCCCTAATTGATTGAGGGTTTGCATCTCTTTGTGTTACAAGGAGGTCCTTGCACCTCCATGGATCATGCCATGAGCATAAGTATTCAATGGAAACAAAAAAATTGGTAGCTGGAGTTTTATGCACAAAAATGCTGCCAAACAATTATTGCTGCTCTTTCGAAAACTTGATGATGCCCTTTGAAAAGGCGCATCGCAAGCACAGCAGAGCAAACCGAACAAGCCCTAGAATCCGCAACCTTAGCTGCACCCTCATCCCATCATACACGTGCAAGAAGTCAAAACTTGTGCTGCATTGAATTTATAGGGGACATAATCGTTGATCCGCCATCACCAGTCGGCCGACTTGAAAAGCAGCCTTGAAGCTCTGACAAGAGCTGGAGGATTTGATTTCTGCCACAATGCAGCGCGATAAAAAGCTCACAAGAGGTGAAGGAGCAAGAATATGAATATTTATACAAAGATTGCTGAAACTGGCCTGCACTGACAGCTCCGAGCATGGCCTGAGAGAGAGAAAAAGCTGATGGTCCTAATTGCTTTCAAAACCAACCATCCGAGAAAACGTCCTGGCAAGATGCAGAAACAGCAAGCAGATGATGACGAACAGCCGCGGCCAACCGATCACTGCAAGAAACAAGCGGAATCAGCTTACAACCACCAGGGCTCCAACTTCAAGCTTGAGTGCGCAGGAGCAGCTCCTTCTAGCCACCACATGAAATGCTCGAATACGTCCGGACAGCAAGCAATTCGCAGGCCTCCCTGAAACTCAAACCCGAATTCTTCCTCAGATTTCGCAAGAAGAGCACGGAACACATGGTTGTGCAAGTAGCAGGTTTCGATCACGAATCTGCGTCTCTCTTCCCCTACGTAAACTGCGAGGCAGCCTACAGGAACATCATCTGGCGGCTCCTCGTCGTGGTCACTGCTACATCGCCCCGCGTGTCCCCATGACGAACGCCAGGTACTACTGTAGCAGCTTCCATCCGACGAAATCTCACCTGCAGAGGAAGAAGAACAACAAGAGTAGGGCAAACTTGTAGCTCTTCTTCTTCTTCGTGGTGAGGAATCTGTGAACTTTCCGACTCTCAAGTACTTCTTAACGAGCCTCGCGAGCTTCCTGGAGACCGCCATCACCACCAGCAGAAGAAGAACACCAACAACAACAACAAAAATAGACGCAGAACCAACGCAGCCTTTCTTATTCGCTTGACGACGAGAACGAGGATACAAGTTTCCAGTTAACTTTACGAGTTTACAATTAGCTTAAGTTTCCATGTTCCATTAGTAGATTGCACTCTTTCCGGTTAACTGCTCTGACTTCAGTCCCGCAAATTAACTGTACTGATTCCCTTAGTTAACTACAAAAAGTAATTAGTAGTTAGTTAATAGTTCTCTTAGTCAGTAGGTAATTTTAATTACCACAAATAGTTACACTGATTTTACCTTTATAGTTAGCTTATAACAACAATGTTTCATTAGCAGAATTGTACTCTTTGCAGTTAAGTGCACTACTCACTCCTGCAAATTAACTGCACTAATTCCTTTAGTTAACTGCAAAAAGTAATAAACAGTTAGTTGATAGTGTTCTCTTACTTAAAAGTTACTCAAATTAACACGAATGGTTGTGGTAATTTACCTTTGTAGGTAGCTTAACATCAATGTTTTATTAGTAAATTTGTACTCTTTCCAGTGTACTGCACTACTCGTTCCTGCAAACTAACTGCAGTACTAACTCCCTTAGTTAACCGCAAAAAAGTAGTAAACAGTTAGTTAATAGTTCTCTTAGCTAATGGGTACTTTAATTACCACAAATAGTTGTGGTGATTTACCTTATTGTAACCTCAAGATAGATAGGTAACTTGCTAGGACCTAGGGATTAATTGCTGTGGTCACTAGTTCCTAATTACTATTAACTTCTCTTCTCATTGGCTATTGAGGATTCTTTGTGGTTTGAAAATCTTCAATAATTTTTTTGTGAAAAAAATCTGAGATCTTGTGTGTTTTGTTTGGGACGGGTTAAATCTTTTGTTAGTTTTAGGATTTTTTTGCTGGATTTTTTTGGTGAAAAAAATCTGAGATCTTGTGTGTTTTGTTTGGGACGGGTTAAATCTTTTGTTAGTTTTAGGATTTTTTTGCTGGACTTTTTGTGTGAAAAAAATCTGAGATCTTGTGTGTTTTGTTTGGGACGGGTTAAATCTTTTGTTAGTTTTAGGATTGTTTTGCTGGATATTTTTTGTGTGAAAAAAAGATGAAATCTTGTGTGTTTTGTTTGGGAGGGGTTAAATCTTTTGCTAGTTTTAGGATTGTTTTGCTGGATATTTTTTGTGTGAAAAAAATTCTGAAATCTTGTGTGTTTTGTTTGGGAGGGGTTAAATCTTTTGTTAGTTTTAGGATTTTTTTGCTGGATATTTTTTTGTGAAAAAAATTCTGAAATCTTCTGTGTTTTGTTTGGGAGGGGTTAAATCTTTTGTTAGTTTTAGGATTTTTTTGCTGGATTTTTTTTGTGAAAAAATATCTGAAATATTGTGTGTTTTGTTTGGGAGGGGTTAAATCGTTTGTTAGTTTTAGGATTTCTTTGCTGGATTTTTTTTTGTGAAAAAAATTCTGAAATCTTGTGTGTTTTGTTTGGGAGGGGTTAAATCTTTTGTTAGTTTTAGGATTTTTTTGCTAGATATTTTGGTGTTTATACACAATCATGCTGGTTTTTGCAATATTTTGGACTTTCAAGTATTTAGAGAAATATTGATTTCATTCAGTTTTTTTTTTTTCAGGGCATAAATATTAAAAGGACTCAGATCTTTTGTTATTCACATGTATAGAGAAAAAAAAAATTCTATTTCAGAGTCTCTTAGATCTTGGATGGGTAATTGTGATCTTTAATGGATGAATAAATTAACGCATATTGTCACTTGCTAGCAATTATGGGCCACAGTGAACCAGCACGCACGCCATCCACTGGATGCCCATTATTAGTCAGTTGTGGATGAACCTTGACAGAGTTACTAGTTCGTTTCACCTTGGTAACCAATTCTGTAGGAAATAGGTCTTATATATTAGGTAGATAGGTAGATAGGTAGTAAAATAGGTAACTTCTATGTAAGTAGATGGTTTATACATAGCTAAGGGCTGTTTTTACTACCTACTTCCAAACAACCTGCTTGTGGGTTGTTAGTAGGTAGGTAGAAAAAAAAAAGCAACTGAGCTAACCACCATGGTTAGCTAGGGAACTGGAACCCAACAGAAAACTGTTTCCTGACCACTTACCATTCATCCTTCATGGTGCAGTGGTGGGTGCTGGTTCACTGTGGCCGCAATTATGAACCAGAAATGCCCCCAACAGCACATTCTGTATCCAAGTGAGTCATTAGGGCAAGGCTGGCAGGCCAAACCATAGGGACAAACTGGAGGCAGAATGCACACTAGTGGCATCTTGAGTAATAAGATAACGTATATTAGCACTTGCTGGCAATTATGTACCAGAGAATGCACCCTTGGGACACATTCTACATCCCTATTAGTCTCTAGGGCAAGGCATACAACTAGAGGCAGAATGCACACCAGGGGCACATTCCCTTTTGAAAAGGACCACATGTAGGTAGGCAATGCCAGCAAATTTGTCATAGGTAGTAGGAAATGACAGAATCAGCCAATTCTCTCATTCAAAACTCCTAAACTCTTGCATAATAACCCGGTATGGTTCTTTACAGTAGGCAATTAATAGTTACTAATTTCAGTGATGAGAAATTTCAAGGGGCTAGTATATGCGACAATTGATTTTGCATAATCCTTTGTATATTCATCTATGGACAATTTCAAAGAGAATTCATACCTACCTCATTTCCAACCCTAATTATCTTATTTCTTTCCTAATAATCAACTCTTATCCTTACAGTTATCTCCCTCTTTTCCTAATAACTACCACATTACTTTTCCCTATCCACCAACATGGATATGAAAAGAAACATTAACATGTGCCTCTTTATGTCCATGATATTTATATAAATCAAATTAAATTTGACATTGACATACATAATCATGAACTATTGAAAACCATATGGGAACATAAGAAGAAAAAAATTTGATCATTACTAGAAGTGTGTAGTAGTGTGGAACCTAAGTTACATTTGCAAATATTAGTGTTTTCTATGCTCAATGTGTCATAACTTGTGGACAATGGATATAACTCCTAATCATTTATCAAACAACTATGTACTATGACTAAACCTTACTTTGTTTATGAATATGAAATTCAATTTATTACAATCCAAAAATAATTATACTTTTCAATTTATCATGTTTATGGGCGGGGCAAGTGCTTAAGGAAACAATTAATATTTTATATTGAATGTGATAAGCTCAAGAGTCAAGTAAAAGCCTAAACTAAGTGTGTAAGCCTAATATGTACATGGACTTGGTGTAAGTCTAAATTACGCACCAATGACATTAGCTAAGGTAGAAGTATCTGATATCATTAAAGGACCTTAAACTAATTCCTACTATGGACCTTACAACTATTCAAACTATTTGACTAACTACAATAAAATATAGTTTCAACTTATAGCTAACTAAGTTGAGTTAGATTTACCTTCCTCATATCTACATCTCAAATTTTGTATGCAATGAGTGAATAATGAAAATCATGTGAAATTTATTCATTCATAGGTTCATATATTTCACACATGAATATCATGCATTAAAAACATGTTTAACACATGGACAATTGTGTTAATGATTGAAATGTGAACCTAGGAACAAATGGATGTCATATGAATTTCGCATATTTTACAAATCTATGTGTCAAAAGGTGCAAGCAAGGTAAAGTAAATAGTTCACACAGCTTAATGTCAAAACAATTACATGTAGACATGAAAAAGTTTTAATGTATTGAAGGTAAAAAAAAATTATAGAATAATTAACATGATGATAATCTTTCATTTTATATTCAAAATGTTGAAAAACCCCATTTTGAAAGTAGGATTAAATAGAACTTTTTAAAATGTTTCTACTTGCACAAAATGTTCAATCTTACAAAATGGGTTACATGTAGATGAAATATTAAGTTTTTTTAAATTTCAACTTAGTGGAGCCCTAAAAGATACTTATGTATTATCCAATTATGGATGTTATAATCACAATATATCGAATTATTAATATGAAGTAGATTTGAACACTATTTTGAATTAATTTCAAATGTACTTTCAACTTACTTTTATGATACCAAAGTTGTTCAAACTTTGTATTCAATTTTTTATAAACTAAATGCAATGACCTATGGTTTTATATTTCTATTTCAAAATATTTTGAATCTACTTTCTCGAGTCCATATCCAATTTAAAACTAAAACACATGTGATTTCAATGCACAATATCAGTGCCTAAAACATACAAATTAGGAATGAATGAATTTTGCACAATTTTCATTATTAAGTTGTGCAGTGTCAAATTTGTGATGTAAGTCTACTTACCTACTTACTTCTTTACCTCCTATGTACCTACTTCCTACCTCTTCTACCTATTTATCATTTTACAAGTTACTTACCAATTTACGTCTAGCATACAAACCAATTACTTAATTTTTTAACATACCAACATAAATGATGATATGAAATAAAAAACTTGACAAAAATAGTCACATTTTGAAAGTGTAGTCCATTCGTAAAGATTTGGTTTATTATTGTGAAGGTAAAAGGTTTAATTATTTATACTTATAACATATGTGCATGTTGAAATGACTAGGGTAGGTAGGCTAAACTAAAGTAATTAAGTTGGCTAGGTTAAGTAATTTAAACTAGGTAGGTTAAATTAAGCTAAGCTTACCACCTACCTACCTAAAATATGTATTTTTAATAATAATATTTTTTAAAATAATTTCAAATTAGGTAGAAATTCACCCAATCAAATGGTCCATTACTACCTACTAGTCAAAATGAAAAGTCAAATAATCTCCTACTCTACCAATCAAAAAGACCACCCCAATCATAACAATAGGTCCAAATCAACTTATCCAAATTGACAAGGTGGTCTTTTTTATGCCTATCATTTTGGGTTTTTTTAACTAAAACATCCAATAAAAAACATTTTTAGTAATAGTTTATTGAAATGCCAAGAATTTGATGAAAATTGGTTCCACACATGCCACTTTCGATACCTACCAAAAGCCTCCATAAATTTTCATCTCCAAATGAACTAAAATCCCCACACACATAGGCCTCCTTTCTAAAACTCCAATGGTGTAAATAGTACCCAAACCCAACCCCATATGTGGAAGATATGTAGAAATTTTCTAAAAACAATCTCAATTAATTCCAAAATGGAATTTTAATTTTTTTTAAATTTCCAATCATATTTTCAAAATATCTATAATTTTTTTTCATTTATCATTTTTATGTCCAATCATTAAACCCTATTGGCTAACTAATGAAAATGAAAAAAATGGATGAAAAATCCAAAAAATCAATAATCAATAATCAAAAATTGGAAAAATCTGAAAAAGAAAATTTTAATTTTAATTTTAATTTTTAAAAAACACATGGCATGTTTGGATTAGTCTTGAACTTACCATTTAGGTTATGAAAAATGATTTTACAATTTAATTTAAAAAGATAATTTAACTAGGTTCAAAGAAGGTCAAGATTGGAATCCTGCCCCTCTTTTATTTCAAATTTATGCTTAAGCTTTTGAACCTCCAATGAAGCCCAAACTTTGAAAATTCAAGAAAAAATGAAAAGTTGATGGCTATGAAAGAACTCAATGTTCCCAATGCCATCCCTCCTTTTTATGCACTTGCCCTTCCCCCACCCCTTTATCTTTGTTTGCAACTACAATTGTTATTGCAATAACTCATAATGTAAACCACAATGAGAAGGTGGAGCCTCCCCACCTGCTCTTCTTCCCAACTCTTGCCAATGATAACAATTACAATGATGGTGGTGGTGTGGTGTAGTTCTTACTATCAACTAATATTAATACGAATGCTCCCATTCCATGTGAACAACACCCTACTTGAAGAAAAGAAGGGAGAGAATATAAAAAGACAAAAGACTAGAGGGATGGGCCCCATGTGGCAAAGGTAAGTACCTCCTCCCTTGGTTTTTTTTTTATTATTATTCACATCTCATGCACACTCTAGATACCTAGGCCTAGTTGGGGTTCAACTCCCCAAGGAATGTTCACACAATGAAAAAAAACACAACTAAAGATAAATGACAAACAACAAATCCATGGCACTTGGTGCATAGAATCTTGTGTAAACATTACACAAAAATAATGTTTAACAAAAATGAGCCTTGGTGTAACACAAAACTAGTTTAGACTTTTGGTCATTCAAAATATGATTATGTACAAGCAAGCAAGACTCCAAGCTTAAAACATGAAGAAAAACCACTCAACAATCAAATGCAAAAACAACACCTTGCATTAAGATTAAAAATTTGCAAGAAACAACCTTGTGTGTCTTGATACCTCAAATCCCCAAAAGTGATTCGGGAACACACAACTTGGGATCATCCCAAACACAAAATAACTTGAACCATGTTCACACTTAAACAAGTTCTACTTGCTAAAACGTAATCAACTCATCACAAATTTAACATGCAACGAATTAATAATGAAAATCATGCAAAGTTCATTCATTCATAGGTTTGTACATTTTACACACAAATATCTTACATTGAAAACACGTTTGACTCACAAATAAATGTGTTAATGGAATAAATATGAATGAAAAAATGTCATCTGAATCTCATAGTTTCCTATAAATTTGTGTGTCAAATGTGTTTTCAATGCACAGTATCAATGTGTGAAACATATGAATTATGAATGAATGAATTTTGCATGATTTTCCATTACTAAATCATGAGATACTAAATTTGTGATGTTACATTAACCCAACATAACATTAACCTAATTAAGATTTAACTAGGTAATTAAACTAACATTCATGATGGTCAATGTGTGAATTGAATTCCAAAAAAACTAACATATGATAAACAAAAATTGTTTAACTTAATCTTTGTTAATTGATAAATGAGAATTTTTGGCCACTTGGAGTTTGTAGCAATACTAATACATTGAAGCAAAACTTGTTTGATATGGCATGATTGAAACTCATTATAATATAGGTTAAACCCTAGAAAATGTTGTTTAAAGTGGTCATTATAATGAACCAATGTTTTTTTATAAATACAAAATGTAATCATATTAACATGTACCAAATCAATAATCATAACCAATACTTAATTCTTTGAATTTTGTGTTGTAAAAGAAATAAAAAATTATAAATAGAATTTTTTTTATAAAATGTTATTTTGAATACATTATGTACATATCATAACAAATTGGGATCAATTTAATGAATAAAAAATACACAAGTGGGTGCAAGTACAAACAAAGGAACCAATAGGATTATTTTACAAAATAATTGTGACTCTTTTTAAGTATTTTTTCACTTTTTCATACGAAAGAATTTTTGAATGAAATCTTTTGCAATTTGTTATTAAAAATACATGTAGTTGCCCAAATATATCACATGTTTTGTGTTAATTTTTTGTTGAATAAATATGAATTTTTCAAAATGCATGTAGATTTTGCCAAATTTTGCATTTCATCTTGAAAATTTATTATAATTTTCAATCATATCAAAATATGCTAACTACTTTAGGTTTTGCTTCTTATATCATAAACTACAACTTTATTTTGTATGCCATGCACATTGCACCCCATTTACATGTGGTAAAAGACTTTTGAAACTTAAAAATTTTGAAAAATACTTTGAATTTCTAAAAATTTCAAATTCCATATCTTTTTAATTGTGAATGCTCTTTGAATGTGGGTAGTAGGTTATTATCATCTATATTTTTTACTATCAAAATTATTTTATTAAAATAGTCCTTATTTAGTCATTGGTAACATTAACCACAATTTTACACAACACCTATTCAAATTCAAATGTTTTTTACTAAAACCAAAACCCAAATTTTAATTTAATAAAATTTTAATTTAATAAAATTTTAATTTTAATTCCTCAACATTCATATTAATCCTTTAGCACAACTTGGAATAATAAACTTAACTTTAAAGTGTCAAGAAAAAAACATATGTAAAAGAATTCATAGTTTTCACCACTATTCGACGTGGTTTTTAGCTCCTTTAGACATATTCACACCCAATTTACACTTTTAAAGACTTGTAATCACTACTTTAAAACAATTTTAACACTAAAAACACAATTTGAAAAAAATTCACATATTTTGGGATTTTTTAAATATATAGCTTAACATAATAGTATTTTTTTAAATTAAAAATTTTAATGTTTTTTGAAAGATGTATTAAAAAAAATTTAAGAATATTCTTTAAAATAATGAAAAAGAAATGGTCTAAAAGGTCAGGTGTGGCCCCTAATAGCATGGTTGGACCCTACACACATTTTGTTTTTCTTTTTGGCCATCTCATAAAATCAAATAGTCACATGGTAATTTACATGTGCTTCTTTTACCACTATTGATTTTTTGTTTTATTATTTGGCTTGGTGTTTCATTCCCAAATTGGGCTTCTTAAGGTGTAGTGTATTGCTGAACAAATCACAATATCAATAAATAATGTAATAGTGTTTTATTTTACTCAAATTGTGTTTGGTAATCAACTTTTGTTTCCATTGAAAGATCTAAAAGGGTTCCCTTTGATTACAAGAATTAATTAAGCAATTTTTTCTTTGTAATTATTGTCCCCCTCTACAAGGTGGTGGATTGTTAGTGATCATAAATTTTACCTTTATTTTTGTCAATATTGTAATATGCCCTAGATGTTAAATTCATATCCTTTATTTATGCACATGATGATTGTCAACATGTGATTGTGCACTATCATGTTTAAGTCATCTTGTGGTGTATTTTACAAGTTTCTTCTTGTGGTCTGATTACACCACTTGTTCCCTTGATCTTATTTGTATGTCTTGTCTAATGATCTTGGTTTTTCAAGTCCAATTGGCTACCCATCAAAGTGTGTCAGATAGGCTACCTTAACATTATACTTACACATGACAAGTTAAATTCAAGTAAATCATGTTGGATTATATAATTTGCGTTAAAACACAATCAAAAAAGCCACCTAAGTGAGTGGACATTCCTTAAAACTACATTTTTGGTATGTTTGAAAGATCACAAGTGAAGCATAATAGTTTGGATTGTCATAATGTTTTTTGGAATATTTTCCATTAATTGCAAAGCTTATATGCTCAAATTTTGACACAAACCAAAAACGTTTTTGCATGTTCAAAGCACTCAAACTTCAAGAGTGAACAATTTTTGTTTATTTCAAATATCTTTTATTCCTACCAAATGTGCACCATTCCTTCTGAAAATTAGAAAGGATTTTAACATTGATGATTAGAAGGGCAAAAGGACTTCAACTTATGAAAATTATTTATATAACTCATTTAAGCACATTTGATTCAAAAGTTTTGACTCGAAAAATCATGGATTTTGAAAATGTGCCTTTAACAAAAGTTGTTCATATTTATGTGATAGAGGGCATGAATGCATAATATACATGATACAAAATTTAAAGTTATAAACTAACACAAAAACAACATATGTCATGTGCAGTCCTTAGAAAAGGACTTTTACCTTAATGCCCTTGGCTCCTTTAACCATGTTTTCACCCATTAGCAAACATGGAAGTGGGTAATTTTAATGTTGTCTAAGGAAACTGCATTGCCTTGGAACTTACCACTATAGCATAATAAATGTCAAAAACTCATTTGATTGTAACACAAAATATGTTTTCAAAAAACTTGCAAACATGCAAATCGTTACTCCATGTTGGGTTCCTTTGGACATGTCTAATAAAAGTAATGTCAAGATGGTTAAGTAGTCTTAATGTTGGTTATTTATCCAATGTTTATGCAAAAGTCATGTATTTTTCATTTTGATAGTTGTTTCCCTATTGAAAAACAATCATTTACATATTTTGTCCTTATAATGTGTCATAATTTATTACTTTAATTAATATGACTATGTTTGAGGTTTGGATTACATAATACTTGCATATTGATATTATAAAGTTTGGTGGAATTTGTGTTCATTTTATTAGTCTTGAATTCAACCTTGTTATTTTCTATTTTGTTAAGGCAACTAACTCAACATTGTCACAAGGTTTTCTGGCCATTCGAGTTGATTGTGAGGTGGAAAACACAAGTTTGTTATTGATGACTTGTTGTATTTTCATCAAAAACCAAACCACCACCTACAAGATCAAACACCCAACTTGAGGTCATAAAAAAAAACACATTAGAATTGAAACCATTCAACATGAAAAGCATAACTAAACTAATTGACCCCAAGCAATTATAGATAGAACTAGAGCAATATCAAAACCTCCAAGATTGCAATTTTACACGCTAGTTAAAAAAAACCACCTTCAACTCATTCGTGATTGATGCAGATTATTTAAACACATACCAATAACAAGCTAATCAATGATCTAAAATTTTTGGTTCATAATTAAGCTACATATTAATCATAACAATTAGGAACAAAAAACCCCATTTGGGCCACAAATCCAAATTGCCATAAATAATGTTTTAACATCTCCATGATAAACAATGATTGTACACAAATTATAAGATACCATTGAACTTTTTAAAACCCAACAGTCCAATTTGCAATCTACTAGTTCAATGACATTCAATACTACTAGGGTATTAGCAATCACTAATAATAGACTTTGGGTTTGCTGACAAATCAACTTGTGGAATTGAAATCACTAATTTCTTCTTTGGTAAAAGCAAAGCCATGCGCCTTTCATTATTTTTTGTTATTTAATATGCACATGTGTGTGTATATTTTTGTCTATTTTTGTTTGTGTGGCTACCTTAATGCAATTTGTTTATGTTGTAGTTACAATCGAATCTTTCATTCAAGAATTTGACTACGAAGTTTCCCACGTCTCATGTCATGGATGCCATGAGAATTTGTTGTGCATAATACTAATTTCAAAATGATGTTAATGCCAAGGAAAATTTCAACCATCATTTGATATTGATTAAATCACATTTTTGTTTCAAATGACAATTAAACCTTATTAGAAGTTTTAATGCAAATACACCCATAGAAGCAACCAAAATACATCCATCTATTCTAGCCACAAGTGTTATAGATTTGCAATTCAATGCATTTAGAAATCAAATGCAACCACTACAATGGTGGCCCCATTCCATGTTAATCTTGTAATTCTACTTTGGTGGATTCTAGATGCTTTTCACATCTTATGACATTCAACATGCCTTGAGTTTTTCAAGTTGGTAGAGAGTACAATAGTATATGTGTTGACGTTGATGGAGGATGAAAGAACCTTCTCCAACCTCTTTTTCATAAAATCAAAATTGAGGAACTATTTCATGAATGAGCATACACACTGTTGTGGGGATGTATGTTCAAATTTGTTACATTTTGAATCCTTTCCCATGTGATGTGTGCTTTAATGATTGGAAGGAGAAAAACCCAAATGAGGATTGAGTTAAAACTTTATTGATGGTAATGGTTTAAACTTTTATACTCGATGACAACTTTTCTGTATAATTAAACGTAGGTGGTTTTTTTGTAAATGAAATTACAAAGTTTGGTTTCATTCCAATTCCATTTAGAAATTTTAGGATGTTGCTACCTTGTGGATTGTGGTTGTCTAAGTGTGTTATAGGTTGTGTTTGAATGTCAAAGTGTTTGAGTTTGAATGTTTAAGTCTCATATGTGTTTGAACTCATGAGTGCCATTGTGTTTATGTGCATGAATGTTTAAATGCCCTATGTGTTTGAGTTTGAATGTCTAAGTCTCCAAATGCATGTGTGTTTGGGTTGGAACATTTGAAAGTCTAAGCAATGAGTGCCATGTGTATCAAAGTGTTTATCCATCATGTTTGATTGTCCATTGTTTGAGTGAATCTGTTATCCACTATATTTGAGTGTCCACTTTCCATCATCCATTGTCTAAGTCTTGAGATTTGAAAGTTGAGTGTGTGTATGTGTATAATTATTGTATTTAAGTGTAAGTGTGTGCGTTTGTTTGAATTTGTGTGCATAACTATCATCTATGTGTGTTTGCCTAAGACTACTTATGTTTAATATCTATGTTCATCAATCATTGAGTCAATATGTACTTGACTCATTGTGTGTGTATGTGTAGAGTGTCCTAATTTCTAACTCTTGTTGTGAAACAATCACCTAATGACAAGAAAGGTCTCTTTTCACTCACCCCTGACAGATTTTAGCACATACATAGCTCCATAATGCATAATCATATAGCTTTGTAGAACATAAACTCCGTAGCCATGTTTTAGATTTTCCTTTGTAAATATGGCCAACTTTTATTGCTGTAAATTTGAAAATCTTGCCAAATTGTAATAGAATTTTTTTCTTTGACATAGCCACTTTTCTATTTATTTAAGCTTTGTTTAGCTAGAATTTCTGCACTCAACATCTGCAATTTCACCAAATATGCACTAGAACTGTATTCGTAAAAGACATCTGATCAGAATTTCAAAAAGGTTGTGCACTATTGCCATAGTCCATCTAAATTCCTAACTGATTACTTGCCTTTAAATTTATTATTTAAATACACTGAAATGTTTTCAAAAAAAAAGACTAAACGCTTTTGGGTGTTTCATGTAATAGTCTATGATTGGCTCAGCCTTGCTAACAAATTAGATGATGAGTTTTGTGGGCTTTTGAGTTTGTTGAGAACATCACTTATTTTCAAAAGCATACATAGTCCACATTTAGGACAAGACTTATTTGGTGGCAGCATGCTTTTTTTGCTCTCTCCACAGATTATTGGGTAATGACTTGGAACTTAGAAATAGAAATTAGTAACATCAAATTTTCATGACAAGTGATATGAATTCCAAGCCTCCAACCCATATTTCTCACTGCAAAGTCCTCTCCATTTCAGTCATTAGTCCTGAAATTGCCATCAAGGGCACACCCTGTGTGTGATGATCAGGTGGTCCCTTGTTGCAGGACTCCTTTGTGTAAGGGCAGGACTTAAGGGCTGGAGTGAACCAGCACCCATCTGTGCACCATTAAAGATGGATGGTAAGTAGCCATGAAACAGTTTTCTGTTAGGTTCCAGTTCCCTAGTCAACCATGGTGGTTAGCTCAGTTGCTTTTTTTACTACCTACCTACTAACAACCTGCAAGTGGGTCTTGTGGGTTGTTGGTAGGTAGGAAAAACACCCCTTGCCTATGTATAAACCACCTGATTACCTAGTAGTCACCTATTTTCCTACCTATTTACCTAGATATAGGACCTATTCTTACGGAATGGGATACCACGGTAAAACCAGAAATTAACTCAGTTGAGGTTGTTCATCTGCAACTGAGTCATAAGGCACATCCAAGGGATGGTGTGCTAGTGGATGCTAGTTCACTCTGGCCAGGGACTCATCGGATTAGACGTTTGGTATAGTGCAATGTAATCATGGTACTGCATTAGAGCCTCAAGAAGGATGTTGTTTTTTGTGTAATAAGATGGTCATCCTATGAAGAGCTTATGATCTAGTCGGACCATGGTTTCTGACAGCAGGTATACAGAGTTTGAAGTTTTTACTACTTGGTTGGTGGGTCTTGCCATATTTTAGTTGTTGATCATCAGATCAAACAGATTGCCAGGAAAAACCTTTCAGCATTGAAGTGCAATCTTTCTTAGAAGTCCTAAATATTGATGATCAACTTGGGCTCAAACAAACTTCACCCAGTGCATAGCTTACATGAAATAAGGTAATGTTGAAGAGGTACCAAAGACGGTACTACATACATTGGGATTTGTGAATAGATCTTTGCTTGTTGAATACCACAGTTTGTGATGCTGTTGAAGGTTGAGTTAAATAATTTTTTTAATTTTAATTTTAAGTTTCATTTTAAAAGGGAAGATTTCAAAGGGTACTTAAGAAAGAGGTAAAGATAATGGTAAAGGAGGTGGAGATTTTGATGAAAAATAGTTGTAATTGCCTTCTCATGTAGGTGGGTAGCAGAGAGGACTAAGGTAGCTAGGCTTGGAAGAGGTAGTTATTTTAGCAGATGGCATAGAAAGACATACATACATGATGACAGAATTCCATGGTGAACTGCTTGAAACTATAGACTCGATATAAATCCAGAGAACAGATGCAAGAAAACCTTTACAAGATACATACAGTTTCATATATTGATAGATAGAATTCTACACAACAGCTGAATACACTCAAGGGTGTTTCAAGCTGTATACATGTATATTCACAATGATTTTCCTTTAGGAACTTGAAACTCTGAAACTGAAATCCAAACTTACTTACCAATGACTTTATCTTGAGCAATAAAAAGAGCCCAACAGATCACACAGATCTTGTGGATGGTCATCTTCTGATCACTGTTATGTCCTTCAGTGTAAAACCTGGCACAAGAAGTTTAACTTCAAGAACAGAGTAGCCAGTAGCCAATTTCACTCTTTTGTTTCTTCTAGATCTAAAGCAGTCTACACTATACACAGCTAGAGAAATTTCCTTGCCTTTCAGTCCAGTTTTTCAAGGCTGAATCTGACACACATCCTATATATTACACCTCTAAAAGGACTGTGAATCCAATGGGTGACACAAACTGTGATGTGCCCTGCAAAGGGCACCCAAGAAGATGATCTTCAAACTGTGATTATATAATAACACTATGGGAGTCATGGGTGGCCATTGAGCACAGAAACACCACAAGCTATAGATTCAATGGATCTGTCCAGAAGAGATTTCCAATTACACCCTGGCTCTCCTCTCAGCCAACCATCTGATGATCACAGTTGAGTCCTAATGACCACTAAGGACACCTTCGAGGAGTGTGTCCATACATGAATTGATACCATCACCTTGAGAACTCATTGTGAAACTTGGTACCAGCTTGGTATCCCAGCTTCCATTCAATGCCCTACCAGGATCAACCTCCTGTCAGTGGAGAAAAAAAAAGAGGAAACTCAGACACAAATTTCTTCATCAGAAAATCTCTTTACACTACACCAGTATCTAGTGAGACTTCCTTCCAAATGGATGAACATCTGTAAAATCAACTAAATTAGCATCTCAAAATGCTTCAACAAGACAATAAACCAAAATCTCTATGTTTCAACCCAAATCAAGGATCATATGTCAATATGGCCAACTATATTTTGCTGGTTCATTTACTGAGCTCATGGTTTAATTCAGTACCTAGTAAGTTCAACTCAGCATTGCTCTGCATAAGAAAATCTTCCAGGCAGGAACCACTGACCTCCATAGGTGCATCTGTGTATACAGGTTCTTCAGCACATGAGCCCAAGTAATTCTCCACCCACATGTCGGAACTAGCTGGCATATGTTCAGTGTTGAAGTCCAAGCCAAAGATCTGATCCTGAGTCCAGTGGGTGGGTTCAGGCTGTGACAGCATCATGAACCCTTCTTCCAGGCTCATGAAAATGGAGTCTTGATGGACAACTGCTTCACCTGTTGATGCTGTCACAGGTTGTTGCTGGGACCAATCTAAGGATACACCTGGCAAGAACATCATCGATGAGCATGGAGTGGTGATGTGACCATTGCCATCCTCCCCATATACTTCTTCAAAGAAATTGTCAGAAGCTGCTATAACCGCAGTCGCATGGAATGGAGAAAGCTGTTGATGGCTAAGTTCAGAAGAAAAATCTCTTGGCATCTCAATGGCTTTAACACCATGGTCCAAGTATGATACCAGCTCAAAGGAATCTGCATCCACTGCAGCATGTCATGTCAAAGCAAATTCGGGACATAAAGAGCCACAGAGACAGATTTATAACCATTGTAACTGTGCACCTGCTCTGAACTCGTTGAATTTTGCAAGAGACTCACCTGTGGTGATGCTCCCAAGCTGGCAGACTGCTCCAGCATCTGAAGGTGACATATCTCCTCCAGCACCAGGCTGCCTGTTGTTCACAGGAGTAGAAGTTCTGGTCTCTTTTGGAATTGGCAAGGGAGTAGAAGCAAACTCAGAAGCATATTGCCTAGCCTTACCTTTCACAAACTCTGTTATTGCCTTGAAAATAGTTTGATCCGATATATTGCTCAAGGAAAGTTCAGGTGGCAGACTCTCAGCATACGCCTCAAGCCGCTCACAACAGAAATTGGGCTTCTGTTTCTTGTTGCATCTCAGAATTTTGCGGGCAGCATCTACAGCATGGGCTGCCCCTTCCTCAGAGATGTAAGTCCCGAGCCACACTTTCTTATCTACAGACTTCCACTCTGCAACTCGAATCTCTGCCACCCACTTGCTGAGATCTGGCCGAAAACGCACACCATAGTACTTTGAGCTACATTCCTTATTTCTAGGTCGTCGGGAAGTAGCTTGCATTGTATTCTGTACTTCATCTTGCTGTGCCGTACTGCAACTGATCAAACAAGAGCTGTCAAATATCAGAAGATGAGATCAAATTGGAGATTCAGTGGTGAGAGAAACTGTAATTGACAAATGCCCAACCCTAATGTACATCTTCATAATTTCATGCATTTCCTCATGTTGTTCATGGTGATTTGTGTGGGAAAAGAGTGGATGCAAATACAGTGGATTGTAGAATTTCCTCAGTTTTATCATCCTATTGACCACACATGTCCATAGCCACAAGATTTGTGAGAGTCTGAAATCGGGCCACTAAACCCTACCTGATGTTTGTCCCATCTTCTTGTACATCGTCACTGGGAACGGATGTCGAATCTCCCTTGGCTTCAAGAAACGTATCTGCAGCAGCAAAGCCAAGATTTGACTCTTTGTGCTCGAACTGCGAAGTACTCTGATGCACAGATTTGCAGCAGATTTGGAGTTGGAAGGACGCAGTCTGCAGCCCAGGGCAGTTTGGACATCGAACGAAGCTGGTGTTGGAGGAAGCTGCTGCTTTGTGGTTAAAACCACGGAGGTCGGGGTGACTGAGATCGACTCGTTGCGTGAAGCTCTCGGGCATTGTCAGCGGAGCGGCGGCCTTGTCGAGAGTAGAGATTTCACCCGCCCGCAGCTGATCTCGGAGCTCTACCGTTTCCAGCTTTCTGTATTTGTTGGTTCCCAGCTGCTGCTATGGCTGCGCTTCAAGAGAAAAATACCCTCGCCCCCCACCCTTGAATCCTTAGGAACCCGGCTTTGCAGGCTGCAAGCGTAATAATATGCCTACACAAGGACGTTCACACAAGACACAGCATAACATACTAGTACAATATTCATGTTGACTCTCGAGCCTCTTGACCCCCCCTGTTTCTGGACTCCCTCTGTCTCTGTGTGCTACTTTGGATCACATTTCAAGCTTCAAACCCAAGTGGGCCATGTCTGGAACATCCTCAATTCAACTTTCTCTGCAATCACAAAAGAATGATCCATCCCCAAAGTGATGAAGTGCTTCAAACTGGTAACCCCAACTTTCTGAATCCCGCTCTAAAACTCTCTACAAACTACGACGAAAAAGCAAAAAGAAAAAGACAGAGAGGACCCTCCCCTCCCCCCCCAAAAAAAAGTGTTGAAGTTCAAGCCCTTTTAACAACTACTTGTGATCAATTTCCAATTCCAGAATAATAGTAGCAGTACAAATGGGTATTGACCACTGAAATCTCTCTCGTCAACTGCAATTTCAGAGTGTGTGTGTGCTAAGTGAAATTGGAACTTGGGTTTCACTGTTGTTAGGCTAACCGGATGATGATGCTGATGATGATGATGTTTGTACAAAGTACTTCAACGTTTTATACAAGAGTGTGCAGGCTAACTGCTTTGTTTACGGTGGAAGTTGAACAGCAGGTGGCAAAGGACTGACAATTTGCGCGAAGGATTGCGATGATCGAAGAGAGAAAGCAAGCTATGGAAGAAGAAGAAGATGCAGAAGAGCATCAAAGGGACCGGCCAACGAATCGTGAGGTTGGGGAATTGCAACGAAGGTGTGTGGCTGCGAAATTTCGTATTTTGCCGACCCGACTTCACTCCCTGCTGCTGCTGCTGCTCTTGCTGCTTAATTTGAACTGGTCAAACAAACAATTTGGGCTTCTTATTTACACAAAACAAATGAGTTACACATCATATAGCAAAATAACAAAAAGGGTTACATATTATTTGTCAAGCTTTTGACTAGCCATGATGAATATTTATTGTGCATGTTATATGGTTTCAATTTGTTTGTTAAGTAAAGACATCTAATAGAATAGCTATGGTTTAAGAGAATCATAATTTTATTGTGAAAATATTGTTCTTGAATGTTTTGAAACACAAATCAAGAACAGTCCAACCTTGACATAGTGCTTAGTTTTATCAAAATGCATCAATAGGATTAGCAATATTTCTTCAAAAACATTTTGAATATTTTAACCACAAATTTAAAAACACATGCTCTACTTGATAATGTGGTTGTTTTCCATTTTGTGACGTAGCCAAGGTGGCAAACATCCATAAGTTAATTTAGCCAAATTTGGTTATTGACTAGATATATTTGGCTACCTATTGGACCATGTACAAAAATTGGAATTTTTTTTCAATTAAAAGAAATCCAAACATTAATGAATTTACAAAAAAAATTCAAAAAATTTGCAATGTTATGACATTTTGCACCAAAAAATAGCTTTATAAATCAATTTAAATAATGTCAAACATTAATTATCATGGAAATGATGTTAGAATCATGAAAGTTTTAGGGTTTGATTTTTTTTTTTAAAGGACAATTAAATTAGTTTTTTGTAATAAATTTTAACTAATTTCCACATGCTTGGTAAGAAGTCAAGCAGATGTTCATATGAAAACTACTCATAATTTTATTTTATTTTAAATAATCCTTTGACACTTAAGAAGTGTGTTATTAAACTAGAAGTGTCATACAGTCATTGAGTCCTTTAATCCTTGAACATTTATATAAAGGTTTAAGAAATGTCAAAATTATTCAAATAATTTTGGCCACCCATTGTAGCACATATCAATCATAGGATTAACTAAGCATCTCCATTATTCACCAATAATGTTGTGTTTACATGGGTTACCATAAGGTAAAATAAAAGGACATGACTATTTTATTTTTATTTTTATTTCTAATTGTAAAAGCCCATAGCACATTGTTTCCTTCCATAAAAATGATTATCAAACTTGAAAATTTCTTCAAGTACTAAAAAATTACAATAGTTATACATCATTAGGAATGATATAGACTCTACTAATTTGAGAACCCTTGGTTCAAATGTGTTTTTTACCCTAAAACTCATGAATTTTGAAAATGTGTCTTTAACAAAAGTTATTATTTTTTATATGATAAAGAGCATGGATGCATAATTTACATGATGTATGATCAAATTTTAATCTAAAAATATTTAAATATAAAACATTGTGAAAACTGCAAAAATTGGGTTAATAGACCAAGACATGAAAGCCACATGTCCCATGTAGTCCCTAGAAACAAAAATTTACCTTAACACCCTTAACCTTCCTAAGACTACCCATTTGTAAATGTATAAGCATCTAAAAATTTGAAAATCATTTACTATAGTTTGAGTAATTGAGTTTTAAAAATAATTACACAATAATGCTTTACATATTATGCACATAAATAAGTAGCATCAAACACAAAATTGCAATCACATATGAAACATAGAAGTCCATCTCATAGTGTGAATGACTTAATTTAATCACAGTAGTATGTTATAAAATCCAAGTGCTACATGTTACATCCACCACATGTGTAGCAATATGTTTGATTTGATTTTTGTTAGTCATAACAAATGTATTTGGCTTTCATATTAATCAAAATGAACATAGTCAATCATTCTAAATTAATAAACTTAACCACACGACCAATTTAGTTGTCATGTGAGGTGATGTTACGAAGATAAAAACATATTTTTGTCATATTGTAACAATGTGACCTTTTAAGCTTGACAAATGGGATATGCATTAATTCCCTCATATGAATATGTAACAAAAAAATTTCAAGTTTTGAGTGTGTTCCTTAGTTCCTCATAATTAGTTTGAATAAAAATAATTTTGAACATGCACAAATGGCATAATATTTCATTAAAGGAAACCCTCTAATAAATTTTGTTTACATAAGACAAATGAAAAAAGGATTTATTCTAGTTTGAGTTCAAATTGGATTAAGATTTTCATAAACTCATCATAGATTCACCATGGCTTGAATCATGAAGGAAGCAAGTGTTACTCTCCATATTGTAAACTTTTGTACATCCCCATGGGAAATATATTGAAATTGCAAATTAATGGAGTTCTTAACATATCATTTAGGCGATAGTAAACCATTTGCACATGCTCCAATGTAGGATCTTCCACTGCACATGAACCACACCATGTTGTCTTCTCACCTTTGATTTTTTTGAAGATGACATGACATGTATGCCAATCTCATGTTCTAATGTTGTCACATTAATGACCTTAAACCCTAAATAAAATCACACCATTGCTTCCAAAAAAAATTCATTGTAACTAAAAACACCAAGACCATTATCAACAATTTCATAGTAACAAAGCAACACAAGTTTCATGTCACTACTAATTGTGAAGTCTTTGAGTCCCTTTGCAACCTCCAAGGTTATATTATGTTTTAATTCCTCCAACAATGTGTTTGCACAATACAAGTCCTTATGAGAATTGGATGATGTTTTTGTTTTTGAAAATCTTTCAAGATTTTTTCTTTGTATTACTTCCGTCTTAGTTCTTGGTTACCACAAGTGTGTTTTGCCATGCATTTCATAGTTTCAATCATGAGGCAAAACATAGGAAACACTTTTGGTCCATTGGTTGTGCTTTAAAACCAATTCCAATCCAATTTGACTGAATGATGGTTTGTTTACCATTCCCCCAAACACTTATCACACTCCTATGTTTGAGCACAATTTATTATAGCCATCTTGAGCATTGAATATACTCTTAAAAACAAAAAAAAACGAAAAAGTGTGATTATCAAATTTAATTTACATATGTTTATAAATAGCTAATCAATTTGTAACTAAACATTGTTATTCTATTTCAGGTTGTTAAAACGATCTTGCACCACCTCCATTTCATTGTTGCAGTTTGCAACATTAGTCCAAGAAGGACCAATGGTGTTGTTCTCACTTTGTAAAATTGAAAAGAAGAATACTACAATCATTTCATGTCTTGGCCATGTTGTCATCATGTTCCTTTTGTTGTGGTCCAACATTCATGGTGAGCCCAACCCAGGTTGTGACACTTTACCATACAAAATTTTGCTATTAAAAGTGTGGATCTAAGAATCCATAAGGTTAAGAAAAATGAGAAGTTTCATTACTACAATTCATGTTTTTTTCACTACCTATTTTTATCAAAAATTTAGTCATTTTAAACACTAGATAATTTTGGCTTCTTTAAAAAGACCAATCATTTATAGCATGAACTTGCTAGCAATTCAATAATTTACACATTAACTTAATGACAATTCCAATGTCATCTCAATCTTGGTTGAAATGTAAGGTAGTGTTGAATGACGTCACTAAGTTGAAACCCAACATGCATGCATGTGGCCACTAATGTGATCAAACTACATCATAAATTGAATAACTATTTGAGGAATTGAATTATATCTATACTTTCTACTTTCAATTTGTTATAGGTCATTGAATTGTCATTGGACTTGTAATTTATCATTTAATAATCACAAATGAATACATGTATAATTTTATTTTTTATAATCTTGCTAGTTGAATTTAGTAATATATGTGACAATTATAAAATGTCACAATCTAGGGAATTTACTTTCACAACTATAAACAAGTCCTTAACCATTCAACCACTTCCTCAAATTAAAACAAATAATATATGGCATAAATATAAACACATGTATATTTTCAATTTCACATTCCATGATATAATTGTATAATTTATAAATTACATAATTAATTTATTCTCAAAAAATTATTCATGCTGTTAAAGTAATTATGTATTTATTCAAAAAAACTCAAATGTAATGGTCTACATTTTGATTTGGGGCAAAATATAATATTTTCAGTTAAATTAAATATTTTCTAATCTTGTACTGAAATTAATTTCACATAATGAATTTCACATATCTTTAATATCATGAACAAACCAAGGGAAATATACATATATAAAGATCTGATAAGTAGACAAAGGGGTTCAAAAATGAAATATTATGTGCCTTCTTCAGTGGATTTCTTGTAGGACCAGGAACATTTCAAGAGGCGATCCAAGAAAGTATGTGTTTGATGATGCCACCTTAGTAGGTTAACATAGGTCCCCCCAATTTAATTCAGTTGGGATGTGAATTAAGTGGACTATCTCAACTGCTGAGAAAATAATTTAAAGATTAGATGGATGAGAAAGTCCAAAAATCATACTTCTGGTCAATGGGGCACTCATCTAAACTCATTTTATCCCTAAACAATATGTACCTTGTACATGGTAATTCAATTTTCTATACCTTTTAGTCCTCCTGACCTCATTGCACTTTGTCATTAATTTCCAAACCAACACTTGAAAAAACCAGGACAAAATAGAGTTATCTGTAAAGTCACTCTGTCTTCACCCTCTCTTTGGACCTGCTTTTACCCCCCTATGCCCTCTTTCAGTGGTATCCGCAAAGTAAGAAAATTTTGTTCAATCTCGGTGTGGAATGCATAAGGTTCGAAAGTAATTATAGCAGTTGTACAGGTAGGAGCAGTGGAAATGTATGTAACAGCAGTGGAGGCGCTCAGGAAAAAGGAAAGACAGGATGAAACTCAGTTTACCACCAAAATCGGTGGAGTTATTTCGTTTTGCAAAAACTTTCATTGCCATTACACTTTTGATGGCCTATTATGCGGAAACTGGCCGTTCTCGCCCCCTAATCTTCTGAACTTTACAAATAACTTTATTGAACTGGAGTAACTTTAAAAGTATATGGAGAGAGAGAACCTGGAGTACTTCCAAGGAAAAGCATTTAAAAATTTAACTGGGACTAGGGCTGTGTGGAACTTCAGTTTGCAAAAAGAACTGGGAACCCCAAAAAATAAACCAAGGAAAATTTACCTTGTGACCCAAATGCTACAAAGATACTCTTATCAGTTGCCCATTCTCTCATATTCTGGAGAAGGAACCTGCACATTTCATGCACAATTTAGTTGACAAATTTTGTCCTGATCCAAAAGTAGTCTACTTATCATTCTTTGATCAATCCCAACAGCTCCCTATGGTGAGGTGATTGCCTTAACAGCCGGCCATTGGTTTGGTTGGAATTTCAAGCTAGCCTACAGGAGTAGAAACTTCAAACAAAATCCCTCTTGAATGCTGGCTACCAGAAATTGGTGTAAATTGCCATCCTTTTTCTTTGATAATACAACTTGTGCACTAAGGTGATTGCTGCAATGGCCGGCCAAATTGGCCCTCCAAAAAATTCCAACCATTTGGAAGATGATTTGAATCTAATTGATGTCTGGAGTCTTGAGAATTGACCATTGTTGTGAGGTTCTTGATTTTGTTAATACTGTCTGGTTTTTAGATGTTTTGGGAATCAAAGAATTTTCAGTTTCAGGTTTTTGAAAATTTTCAAAATCGAAAGCCTTTGGTCTAGTATTTTTGAGAATTTTCTGGTTAAGGCTCAGAAATGTTTCTTTGATTTTTTTAATTGCCCATACAGGGTATATATATTACCCTGCCCTTACCCATCAAGTTTAGGGTTCTTGAAAGAGAAAACCTCCTCCCAACACTGATTTGACCCTCAATGGTCTCGCTCCCCCCACCCCACCAATTCTCTCCTTGTATTGTGGCCTCCAAATAGCCAATAATTTACTTTCCATTAATTCCATCTTGTGGGAAACAAGTTTTTGAGCAATTTATTATTTTCTGCATTTGCCTTCAACTATTTCCTCACATCTCCTTGGGGTGTTCAGTTGATGAATATGGCCCATTGCATCTAGGGTTGGCTAAGAGTAAGTAAAGCCCAAGGTGAGAGACATTCCCAAAATTTGGAAGGGGCCTAAGATGAGGTTGTATTCCAATTGAGCCCTACATTTTGGGAATGTCCCTCACTTGTGAGTGACCTTTAATGACTGGAAAGCACAAGGCAAGTGCTTTCGTGAACCTAACCATACATTGATCACAAGTTATAAGAGGGTAAGAATTCTTACACCTACTCCTTAAGGGTGCGAGGGATCTTACACCTATGTGATGCAAGGGAACTTATGTTAATACATAGGCATAAGATTGCTCCCTCTTATAAGGATAGGCATAAGAATCCTTCTCTTTTTTAGGACGGATATTCACACACAAAGGGTATAAGTTGCCATCCAAATACTCTAGGAAATTTCTCCGAGTGCTTTGTGAATGAAGGAAACAACCATGTGGCTAACCTAGCAGTTTCTAAGGGGGCCCGCAAACTACCAAAAGAAGAACCAAAAGGATTTGGTGAAGGGGGGCGGTGATTTGATTTTGTGGGGGTGATGGGGTTCAGTGGGGCCCCAAAACGTTAGCTCAGTTCCTAAGTAATATTTGGAGATCCAGGAGACATTAGGTCCCACCAGCTGCGACCCAAGGTGGGAGAAGACCTAGTCTGGCGAATTTCAAGCGCCGTCCAAATTTTCCTTCTTATGGTTTTTCTTAATTGAAAAACCAAGGATTGGTTGGAGAGGGGGGGTGGCGGGTGGGGGAACCTGCATGGGTACCGTCATGGGTGAGGCCTGGTAGTGGTTATATTTAACCCCAGAAATACTAAATTTGGATTTTATCTTACCACTTGGTATGCATAATGTTTAGAAAAGTGATCAAAAACATTTTGGGGTTTTACTACCATGGTACCCACCTTGTAGGCTATTGGTCACCAAAAAAAGGAGGAAAGGGGAAGGGCAGGTGGGTTGTGAGGATGGTGAGCCAACGGAAGGAGGGCCCATTCTTCGGAGCTTGGGACCCATTGGTGGGTCCAGGGAAAGGGTCCACAATCAAATTTGAATGGACGCGGGAGCTGGCGTAACTGATGAAGATCCTCCACCCCTAGTAGACCTATCCAATAGCCACAATTCTTTATAACCACCTTATCTTCCTGTTTTGTGAGGAATAACTTTTTGTTTACTTTTTTTCCCAAATTATATTTCAAAATGGTTAAGAATTTTGTATCTTTTATTAATTGGAATCAATTAGGCGTTTAGATTCAAAATATTATAGGTCCCATCCATGAAGTGATTTTTCTTTTATTGCAAATGTTGTGCATTGCTTAATGCTAAAATGTTGGGGGAGAAAAAAGACTTTATTTTTTTCATTTTGGGAATAACTCTTTTGCAAATTTGGAAATTGCAGTAGAATAAATAAATTTATTTTCTCAAAGAGCTTCTCACACCTTCCTTTAAATCAAATGTTTTAGAAGCCCCATTGGTCATATGGTGGGTAAACCTTCCGCATTGGACAACAATCATATTCAATCGCTAATTGTCGGTGTAAACTAGATTTGAAAGTCGTGATATTGTAATCTTTATTTTGATACCACTTGATTTGTAAAATGCTCACTTTTTCAATGGTTTAACATCCCACTTAGATTCTATTCAGCAAATCATTTGAATTAAGTAAGTGTTAAAATGTTTCATGTCAATAATGTCCTTTCAATCCCTTTGTTTTCAAAGAAGAACCCAAACTCAAGGGTGATCACCAGACACCCCGACTTTCATATACTGGGCAATCCATCTTTGGTGCCATTTTTCTTTGTAGTCTATATATCTCAAATTACGTATGTATGTAGTCATTAAGCATAACTTTTGTTTTTCTCATTTCAAAGAAAAAACATAACCGGCCATAAGTCGGTACGATAACTTGTTTTCAGCTTTCACGAAGTCGGTATAATAACTTATGTGTACCTACCGATTTTGATGGCTGTTGTTGGTCCCACAGATGACATCACTATGTGCCTATTTGGATGCTTTGGTGCTCAATGTCTTTTGTGTGTATATTACTCTAGAGTATAAAAGTTAGGATGAAATCTGAAAAAGCAAAGCTTGTGGTGATGGGTTGTGCAGTAGTTGTGGCCCCTATATTAGTTTAATGATAAAAAGCTTCAAGCTGTGTTGGGTCCCATGGGGTCCATTGCCGTGGTGGTGGTGATCATTGTCACCCATAAGCTCTTTTTGACTGACCGACCATTCCTGATTTTCATGAGCCAAAGATTGATTGGTCACCAATGTTGCATTGAACTTGGCTGACTCATACCATTTTATTAAACTGTAAACAAAACAACGGAATTTCTTCTCTACTTACTAAATTATCATCACACGGTCACCCACACTCATACCATGTTCAACCTCCCCAAAAACATTTGGTTGCTTCCAAACATTAGAGATCTCCAGCTGTTTCAGTGAAAAGCTTTTGTAAAATCCGCAACTTTTGTAAAATAAAAAAGCCTCTAAAACAACATTCATATTAAGTAGGGTCAAAATCTTATTTGCAAACATGATGCAAATATTGTGTTTAGTTAGGTGTAGGGTTAAAACCTGTTCAAGTTTTGCCTTTATTCTATTCAGCAATTGTGGGGCCAGAATTTTGCTCAGTTCTGAGCATCGCGTGTATGGGCATTACACTCATAAAGTCTCACTTGGGTGTTATTACACATAATGCCCCCTTGACAGCTGGATTTTACTATTTTTTCCTATTTTTCAAAAGATGGTTTTTTTTAAAGGGGAAGGGTGAAGGGCATTATGGTTTAGGAACTTCCAACCATAATGCCCTCCATGGGGAGCCTTAACTCAGACAAATAGTCTGAGTTTAACCGTTATTTTCCGCCAATTTCACCACACCATTGTGGTAATGGGCCAACCAAACAAGCAAAAACAAATTGCCTTTTCTTGTCAGCTAAGACCGAGCAAGCTGTGTGGCTGAGGAAACAACATAGCCTTGGAATTCAAGCCCAAATCTTGCTAGCTAGCATATGGTAGTATGTGAAGTTCACATGTTAGAGTGAGACTCTTGAGCTTTCTGTGTAAGTACCTCACTGCTTTGTGGCAACAGCTATAGGATAGATAAACACATTGGCTTATTACCAAGCAAAAAGAATAATGACATGTATATTATTTTTATTTGCAGCCATTGTTTTGTGTCCTTATGGAAATTCCAAGAGACAAAATTGGTGTGATCCTGATTCCTGATGTGAAACACAGTGGAAAAAGTCCGTAAAAGAGATCAGGTTTGAGATATACCCAAGAGATAAGAATTCAGGCAATTGACTCCGAATGAGCCTATTGTCTACCAGAAACTACTACATGAGTGAGCAGGTAAAGTTATTGGAGAATTGAAATCAAATGGTAGACAAATCCTGTACATCTTTGGTGTATCCTTGAAGCATATTACCTTACCTACAACTACTGATCATAGATGCTTGGCACAAAAGAATTCACACAAAAAGTTCGAGCTGAAACAAAGAGAAAATTTTTATTGATAGTTGTCAAAATTGTTGACAATTGAAAACCATTGGGTTACTGTTACAAATGCACAACACGACATGTATTTTTGCTACTTATTCCTCAATTGTTGTAATTCTGCAAAGTTAAATTTGAAACTGTTTAAACTCGTCTTATAAAATAAAGAAACTTATGGCAAAGAAGTGCCAAACATCAGTCATGGGGTATGGTACTGCTAAGCTGATTTGGTAGCTTGGGATATACTATGTTCTAACCTTCTTTTAGGCAGGAGCTCTAAAAGGGATTGTAGTCATGTTTTGGTAAATGCATCCAATTCCTCCCTTCCCTAGCATGTTCATGTATGTTTTCAAGTTTTTCATTTGTTAGTTGTGAATAATGAAACTGGAGGACAATCAAACACTATGATAAGTGCTTTTTAGTTTTCATGATCATCCCAAACAAGAGTTAGTGTCAATTGTCAACAAGTTTGCAGAAAACTGTAGAGAACTGTGATGCCCCTCCACTAAAGAAGTGCGTCAAAATATGGCAAATATTTCCCATTTTTATTTTTATTTTTTTAAAAGTTGGGTGGATTTTTTAACAGGGAATTATGAAAGAATATTCCCTTTTTTGGAAAAGGTCAAAACCTTGTTAAATTTTCTCCATTTTTTTTTCCCTACAATTCAATAAAACATTAATTGAAGACATAAACAATATCAATGACAAAATGTGTCTTTTTCCTAGCTGAAGGCAAGGTGGATTCTATTGATAATCATCTTATAAATGCCTAAATAATCCTTGTAACTATCTTTGAGGCCCTTACCCCTTGTAAACTAGTTGTAGCACATCAAAACATGTCTTTGGATGTTAAATGGAGAGGATGTACATGCGTGGAAAGGAATTTTAGATGCATTGAAAAAATGTCAAATGCACTATATGCCACAGAAAAGGATGTATTTAGGTATGGAGTGGGGCATAGGTAATGATATGGAATTAAATAACACTATACAAAATTTTATCCACACAAACAATTAAATTAGGCTTTCAAGGATCATGGCAAACATTGTAAATGAATTTAGGAAAATTGCTTCGTATGCACAAGCTATTAATGTGATATTATATTAATTAACTGTTCAATGGCATTCTTATGATTTTAAACAGGGGTTTTTTTTTATTTTCTCAATTTTGCGAAGTAGGTGCATTGGCAATCATCCACAAATGGGATTAGCCAAATTTGGCTACAAATTTAAAAAGGAGGTAGAAAATTCTGCGATTCCACCTATCTTCTAGCAACACCATAGATCTTGATGTCCAAATTTGGTGACACCACAACTTTTTGCCTCCAAATTTACTGAATTTGGGCAAAAATTTCCCCCAAAAAAACTTCAAAGCCCTTCACATGCCCTATTTCTTTGTTACCAAGTGACAAAATTAGTTGCCAAAAAAAACATTGATTGTAAGCCTTTGGATATAAATATTATCTCACCTACAATTTGGAATTATTATACCTTTTCACCAATAAAATGTTTTTGCATTTCACTATTGCTCATTTCAAAAACCAAAAGATTTGACACAACATATTTTTAGATCCTGACTCTTAACTTGACCTTGTTTGGACAAGGTTTTGATTCAAAATGCATTAAAGAATGACATGAAAAAAAAAAAACCAGATTTTAAATAGATGTTTACATCCATTGAATCCCAATAGTTCAAGAACAAAAATTGGGAAGAGAGAAAGCTTAGGAAGAAAGGTTGTTGCCCTTCTAAAGTTCGCCTTCATTTCCAAAGTGCTACTTGAATGTTAACATTTGTCTTTGGTGATCTTTTAATTACAATTAAGTTTGGTAGACATAGGCCAAGTATCTTTTTGGGTTTGTTTGTTGTTGTGTTCTTTGCAAGTGCTATTAGAAAATGTTTAGGTTTGGGAGGTTTGGTTTGTTGTAAGGGTTTTTGTTAATGCCTACTAAAGGGGGTAGGTTCTTGCAAATTCAAAGTAATGTTGATCATATTTAGTTATCAAATAGTAGGTGAGTGTGGCTATGGTTTTATTAGATGGCTCAATGGCTATTTGAAAGGAGATCCTTTGCAAATTGTTTGCATCATAATTAGGTTAAAAACCATGTCAATCCCATCATTTTTGTGGAGGTGGAAGCTCTACTTATAGAAGGGATAAGGGAGATTTTTTTATCATCAATCAAAGATACCTTCCTTCGATGTGACTAAAGCAACATCAAAAGAGGTTTTGTCTTTACAATATTCATAAAATTATGTTGCATTTTCTTGAAAGACACAAAGCAAATGGTAAAAGTAAACCAAGACATCATAAAAGGGTGAAATGACCTATTTGTAAGAACATATGGTTATTGATAGCTTCGTTAGTGATAATCCATTTCCTTTGGCATTCAATTCCTAGGTAGTTCATTTGAATTATAATTATATTCAAGGAGTTATGTTAAATTATTTATTGGGAAAAGGGCTCCCTCTTGCTATAAATAGATCAAGCACCATTTAGAAAATTACTAATGTTCAGCACAAATTGGAATATGTGTATAACAAATTAACAAGATCATCAACAAATCTATTATAGTCTTAATTGACTATGACTACTTATTATAGGTTTTGTTTCAAATCATCCCATCACATTAGAGATTTTTTTCTCTTGCAAAAACTAAAGGGAAATCTATGAAGATGTGCAGTCAAAAGGAAGGGAATGCACTAGCCAAAGGAGTTAAAATAACCGAAAGAAAAGTTGAATGAATGGGTTTAGCTCAAAGATAGATTCAAGTCTAACTATTTAGTAGACAAACCAAAAACTTGGCAAAAGAAAAAGGGTGAACAAGTATGGATGAAGAAGGTTTTATTATAATGTTATATAAGAAGAAGAATAAAATTAAAAAGAAAGAAAAGAAAAGACTTCCACCAACATAGGAAAATATGACCAAATTGCTAAACAAGTTAGATGTGGTCCACAAGTTAGTTCAAATAGTAGCTCAAAGAGAGGGGAATTAGCTAATGAACAAGTTCAAACAACAATGTCTAAGGAAGGTAAGGAATAACATTACAACCTTAAAAACAAGATTGTAAGCAAAACTAGTGTTGCAAGGGGGGTGTGTTTGGTCCCAATTTACCTTGTGGAGGGCAACTATGATATAAAGTTCATCATGAAGGGGAAATGTTTATCCTAGGAAAACAATAAATAGTTTTTGAAAGGGGGCAACAAGGTTTGGTTTTAAATCATAAGGTTTTAGGGAATAAAAGGAAGGCAAAACAAAGGTTATTTGAGGAGGTCTTGGTGAGGAGTGTAAATGCATAAAACCTCATTTGACCACCTTCATTACAACTTGACATTGGGGAAAGGTAGGTGTTAAGGGTTCAAATAGATATATTAATATTGCAATTGGGGGATTGTCTACCAATGACTTTTTAATCTCAAGGAGATACAAAATAATCAAAAGCTAGGGAATTATTATAAGTGATTCCAAAAGCTTAAGATGGTGGGGTCATCCATTTGGTGTCCCTTGTAACAAGGGTGAAGGGTCATAAGTATTTTACTCAAAATATATTAGCATCAATTGTTACTAGCCTTTGCAACTATAGAATGGAAAAAAGACTTTGAATTTTCAAATTAATTAAAGAATAATGAATAGACAGTGAATCATGGAGTACCACCAAAAAAACATATGCAACATAATTGGGGCTCCAAAACTTGACAAGCATATTGAAAGCATCCAAATTTTAATTTGCCCATTTGTCCATTCAAGGAGTTAAAAGGGAATGAAGCCAAGGACCAAAGCTAAACTTTTCAATGCACCTTGCCAAATTGGTTGCTCATAAGCCTTTAGTTGTAAGAGAATGAATATTCCCAAAGGAGAGTTGTTCTTTACTATGTTGGGGGAAAATTCCCAAGAATTTAAAAGTAGTGAGAATAAAGGTTATGAACAAGACCGACAACTCATGTATTAAACATGCAATTATGAATAGTCTTGCAAAATGTTAGGGTTTAAAAAACCCCAAAATGATCCAAAAGCTTTGGTTGCATTGTCAAAATCACACACCTCACATTGACATTTTGTTATTCCAAAAACATAAATTCAAAGGAAAAAATGCACAACTCCTTGGCCAACAATTATAAAAAATGACAAGGGGTGGATGCATTATTTATTTGAGGAATCACTCCATGCATAATGAGTCCTTTTTTTTGCATCTTTAATTGCAAGACTCATAAATTAAGATATTGTTGAAATTATGTGTTGTGTTTGTATGATGACCTTTCTAATATATTCATTTCCCATTTGGATAAGTGTGAATGTAATCCAATAAATATAACGAAATTTTAACACGTTTTCAAGGGTAAAAGCATGGTTAGGTGGCTCACATTTGACATTTTTAAGAGTCCACATCTTACACTAGCTACAATTCTTGCATTTCAAATAATTATTCATTTTATGGTGGCCTATTTTTTAATTTTAATTTTGATATTAGTATGACATATTTTTTGAGTCCACATTTTCCATTTTCTATGTGTGACAAACATAGTGTCATCATTTCAAAAGTTCACAATGAGTCCATTCTTTTTTTTAAACTCATCCATAATTTTTAATAAGATTTTCACTAAAGTCTATTGCAACATGGATAATGAAAAAATTGAAAATTTTAATGTTTGATATGATTTTACATTTTAAGTTCATCTATAATCTAAAAAAATTACAATTGTGACAAACAATCCACCTAATTGTGTTTTCACCCTCAAACCCATAATGAATGTTTTTCATGCTTAAAAAGCACAATGAAACTATGTAAAAAATGTCTAAACATTATCATAGTGTGACCAAGGAGGCAATGGTGACTTCTTTTAAGATGAATATATGGAAGTTGCACCAAGGTATGCCAATCACAAGGAAGGAACCAGCAAAAACAAGGTGTACCTATTAGTTTCTGCCAAAAGTAATGTAGCCATAATAGAGGCAAGCGAGTAGATGTGTGATTAAGTTCAATGGATTAAATAAAAAAGTCTACTTGGAGGGGGAAAAGGCAAATTGCTAACTCTATGCCCCAAACAACCCCAATGAATGCCACTTCTTGTGGGTAGAATGGTATGTGAACTTCCTTAGGATTGTAAATGAATCTTACTTAGTGATTAGAATAATTTGGAATCAAAAAAGGATAATTATAATTCATGTAGTTGGTTAATCTCAACGTTAGAATGGCTTGTGCATGAGAATAGTTGAAGGTTTATTTCAATATTGTGGATGAATTTGAATCTAGCTTTAAGAAATTGAAATTTTCAAGGGACAATAGGAGGAAGGACAAGGTTAGAATTCTAGTTAGGACATTGGATAGACTCTATGCACCCAATTAAGGGAATGAGAACTAATAAAATGGCACCATTGATTAGTATCAAATTAAGGGAGACGATAATGTTTTTGAACATTGTTGAATTTTTCATCTTCAATTTTAGTGAAATTCAAATGGAATCAAGTTTAGTTTTATGGATGAATGGGTGAAATCCAAATGATTTCAACATCATAATTGACATTACCAAGTTATGGAAAGAACAAAAGGAGTCAACCCTATTTTCTCCAAATTTCATAAGGTGATCGTCAAGTTTTATAAATTTCATTGGACTTGAAAAACAAAGGAGTACAAAGGTTTAAAGAAAAAAAGAGGAGGTGCTTATAGGCTATATAAGAAAATTTGCAATAATATTATCATGATGGAGTAGTAAAAGACTTCTTGGAAGTAGTTATCATTGGGTTAACAATTTTTGAGAAAAAAAGTTATATGAATTAATTAAAGGTAAAATCCAAACTAAATGTTTCATATAATAAAATTATTGCAAAGGCAACATGTCTAGATTGCAAGTGCTTTTAATGAAAATCATTAGCCACAATTAATCAATGTTTTTTTCATTACAATTCATCTTAAACAACGTTATTCTTATCGATTAATCTATCTAACACGTTAAGAAATCTAAACAAGCCATGATTTTGCTCAAACTTGACTTTTTTTAAAGCTTGTGACAAGATGGATTGGGAGTTTTATTTTCAAGTGCATGGGCAATCTACTTATTTTTGAAGCGTTTGTAAACATGACAAAAATCCTTTTCACTAGAGCAAAAGCTAATCTTATTGTTAACAAAAACTTATTCAAGGCTTTGAAATTGAATTTAACACATTCAGTAAAGGTGCCCTTTGGTTCTTTATTTTTACCAATTGTTGATGAAACATTCAATACAACTACCAAAGAGGACCAAAAGAAGGGAGGTTGCAAGGCATCACACTTTCGATGTCTAAGAACAATAATTCATAACACAATACATGGACAACATCAATTTTATAGTAAGAGTTTTTCATACCAAATCATCTTAAGGTGGTTTAAGTGCTTGGTTTATTTTGTTAAGCTTTTGGTCTCAAGGTCAACAATTCTAAGTAAGTGGCCTTCTAGATAGGAGACAAAGGAGATGTATTTTAGAATCTTACAATAAGAGGTGCTCACTAAAGGACCAAGTTTGGGTTTATGTTCAAGTAGTAATTTGTTCTATAATGTTACAAGTCTTTTCGTCCTTTAAGTCAAAATGTAGCATGGAAAGGCAATCACTAGACATCCCAAATGATGTGGATTTTTTTTTAGTAAAAAAACAAATAAGAATTTTGTCACAAATACCAATAGCAAAACTTTTGCAAAGGCTTATCCATAGTTTTGTGCATAAGTGTAAGGTTGTAGAAATAAGGATTGTAAGGATTGCTAAAGGTTAGAGGAAAATAAACTTTCACATATACTTATATGGTAAGGCATGCAAGATGGATTAATTGATCCAAAACTTTACTTGTGGTTAAGGGGTGAAGCTTTGTTGTCCTACTTTTTGACCTTGGGTTGGAAAATTCTAAAAGTTTTTAAGCCTAAGGTGAATATTATAGAAAAAAAAGGTGGGTTGACTTGTTGCTTCCAAACTTCAATTTGACATGGTTCAATACATGCTACAAGTGAAGACTTGTAAAAAAAAAGGGTAGATTTATATTGGCAATCTAGAACAAGACAATCATTATTAATGTGTGGAAAGCTAATTTTTCAATTTATTTTATTAATCAAGCATGTGTGCACTTTGTGTAAATGTGGAAAACTTGATCCTTCAATATAAATTTTAGGACTACAAGCATGTTTGGACAACATGGGACTTCACCCCTATAATCATTATTTGTTAGCTACATAGGATTCAATCAACTAAACATGTTACCCCAATGTAATGGAGCCACAATTCTTTGCTACTAAGGCTTTTTGAAAGTAGTTCCACAAAGTGGTGGGAATGTAGTCTTTGCTTCAAGGAATTATTTAATAGGTAGTTTGGAGTGAAAGAAATGACATTGTTTTTAATAGTGAGTGGTAGACTCTCTAAAAGATTCACAATTTTTTTGGAAAATTGTTTTTGGAAAAAAAAAATTGGTTAAGGAAAAATTGTTTAAGATATATTCTTATGATTGATTAGAAAATTCTCACATGATGAGAAGCAACATCTTGAGGTTTTTGACAAAATGTGGGGTAAAAATTAAGTGATTTCCATTGAAGAAATTACCCTAGGGGGGACATTAAAAATGTTTTAAAAATTCATTATTTGTGCTAAACAAAGTATTTTTGGGGTGTATTATGTGGAGGAAAGTTTTTTTCCCACCCTATTATTACCTAATTTTCTAATTTATACAAGTATTTAAATCACCTTAAATTTATTTAAAATTTTAATTTTAGTACTTGAAGCTATGAAGAATGATGAAGATACAATTGAACATGGTAAGATCATGTAATAATTTACTTTTTTTTTTACATACCATATGTACTTTACATGTCCTTCAATTAAGTAATTGGGAGGTGGTAAAGAAAAATACCCATCTAAAGTGTAACTTTTTTCAAAATTAATATTTAGTTGTCAATGGTTGGGAGGGATCCTTCACAGCACATTCCTTTATGTTTGATTTTTGGTTCATTTATTAACCTATTAATTGAACCTACAATAACTAATACTTAAAAACTTTAATGCATATGTTATTTTTTCCTACTTCTTTTCTAATAAAAGGGGTTAGTGCATACCTCATATTAATTACATCTTGGTTTCAGAATAAACATGATCATATTATAGAATTTGAGCTCCGCATCATTGTGCATTACCAACAATGATAAACTTTTTTTTTTTTTTAATGTTTTCATACGATTTTCAATAATTCATCATTATTTATGTCAATGTCAAACTTAATTTAAATTAACATACATTTCCTTGACATGAAAAGAAAAGTGTTTTTTTTTTTTTCACATCCATGTTGGTGAATAGGGGAAAAAAATGATGTAGTTATAAAATGGAGGTAGTTATTAGGAAAGGTGGGAGATAGTTATTAAGAAAGCTAATAGGGAAGGGAATTAATTATTAAGAAAGAAATGAAGTAATTGGGCCTGAAAATAAAGTAGTTATTTCTGAAATTTTCTTTGGAACATTTGGTTCATGGATGACAATACAAAGGACTGCAAAAAATCCCCCATATACTAGTTTGTATTACTCATCATTAGAATTAATTAAATTATAATTCTTACCCAACAACCAATATATGGGAAATTATATTTGTATTCACATTTTGTAGATTTAAATAAAAGTGTCCCCCTTTGGGTGAGTAGGTAAGTATGTTTAGTGGTACTACAATGGTAGTATGTAGAGGTTACATCACATCAACTATGTGAGTGTTTTCTTGCACTTGGCCTTTATGGGCTTGTTGTTAGTTTTTTTTTCTTCACAATGAATTTGTTCCTTTGTGACATTAAAAACAAGGTTCAAGAACAAGAATGGAAATCAATTCAAAAAATGATTTATTATCCTTGATACTTTTAATATGACATTTTAATTATATATTATTTTCTTGTGTGCTTTGATTGATTACAATTTATGTCTAAAGTTTAAACTTGTATTTTTTTTGTAAAGCTTGAAATATTTTGTACAATCAACATTCACATGCAACTCATTAAATTCATTCATTAAAAAATAACCCATATCTTAATTGGAATAAACTTCAAGATAATTCTAGTAATGATGATTCATCGTATTGTTTTAGATAAGACAACTTAGATTCCATAAGTCTTAAATCATTGTTATTATTGTTGTTTGGACAATTCGAAACTAGAATATGATTAGTCCATTCCCAAGTAAAGAAGCATGGAAATGTACTTTTTGGATCTAGGTATTTTAAAAGTTTGTTTTTCCCAGCACCAAATTCAAAAGTATATTTACAATACCTTCTCCACCAACTTGCATGTCATTTATTTTGAATTGAATTGAATTGAAATTCCATTGAAGTTAATCTAAATTGAATTCAATTAATTTTAAATTCAATTTAATTGAGTTTCTATTCAAGTTCAAATTCAAGTTTAATGCAATGTCATTCAATATTTTCATTCAATTGTAACCTAATTTTCACAAAATAATTCATTCTTTTCATCAATTAATCAATTATCATCATTAGTGGTGTGTAACAACATGGAGCCCAAGTTTGTATATATATATATATATGTAACCTCATTTTTTTTCATTGTTTATAATTGAAGATTTTAATTGATGAAACATTGAACATTGAAACAATTGTGCATTTAAAATGTACAAATTGTTTTATCTCTTAGATCATCTTATTTCTTATAAGTTCATGTGTAAAACTTATAGGAAATTAGGGCAATGGATGAAAATGACAAAAAGTTGACACAAATAAAAATATGTGGAAGTTGTGATTGAAACCCTAAAACTTAAAAGATTAACAACCAAAATTGGTGTACTACCCCCACCTTAGACTCAAGCCCCATTAAAGCAAAACTAGCCCTATTAAAAACAACATTGGTTAAATGTCTAAAAATGAGTCCATTGGTTTTACATGAGGGCATGAAGCCAACAATGTAATCATCCAATGATGCGGTTGCTTACATGGCATTATTTTGGTGCCAACATTTTTGGTTTGGTATGTGAAAAATAAATTTTCACAAACTGAAAACCCAATGAGCTAAGCCCAAGAGTTGTATCATTAATTTCATCATAAAAAAATTAATCTTTGTTTTTTGGATGAAATCCATGCTTCAAAATTTGGAAGGAAAGTAAGGCAAGTGGAGGTCCTTTCTTGGGCCAAAGACTTGGGCCCATTGGCTTTTACACTACATGTCCTTGGGGCAACAAAGTAATTTATTATGGGCTCAAGTTTACACTAATAAATCAATTATGAATTGAACTTTATATTTTTTGGGCTTGGGTCATAGTATAAACCTTGAATCCTCACAACATGTATGAAGCCACCTTTCCAAATAAGTCCAAGATAAAGTATATAGGACTAGGATGAAACATATTGACAAGTGAACCACCTAGAGATGGATTGCAATTTAAAGACAACAAATGATTTATCATTGTGTAAGTGTGATAAAAAATGGAGCCAAAAGAACTTCTTCACTTGACTTTCTAGATCTTCTTTTGTTGTATGATATTTGTCATTCACACCAATTTTACATCTACCCTTGTCCTAAGAACCACACAACTTACATATTGCATGTCGTTCATCTTGTAAATATACACAATATAGTTCTATTTAGTGATTCATACAAAGACATCCAACCTTGTGCCCAATTTCCTTATGTTAAATTCAATGTTGAACCTATCTACATTTGCACATTGCAAACATACAAAAGTTTGGAAGTAGGTTCATATTGGAAATTCAACCTATCTCCAAATTCCCTCATGTGTATAAGTAGGTAACAATCACAATGCAAGTCATTGCTTTAGAAGTGGAGACCAACAACATTCCATCAAGCACCTCATGACAACACATATGCTCCAAAATTATAACATCTTTTATTCCCAAAAAAAACCTCTACATTATCACATTACCTTAACTCTATTGAAGTTAACTCTTTTAAAAATTTCCATAAGCTCAATGTGTTTTTGGATTATTTCCAATGCTACCTAAACCTTCATTTAGGCCTTCCCAAAAAGGCACATAATGTCTTTTTTTCATTCTTGCAACTATGTGTTTGTTCTTCACCTCCTATTGATTATTTTATTCACAATAAAAATTGTGAACCTCCTTTCTATATTACATAAATCTATGGCACACCATCACCCAAGAATTCATATGTTTGATTTCCTAGCAACATTTGTTTTACAAAACAATAAGTTCCTTTTAACCTCCATATCAACAATTCAATTGTATTGTGACTAATTTCCACATGACAACGCGAACAACCTTAACCCTAGCCTCATGACAAAAATACCAAGTTATTGCATTAAGTCAATTAACCTTTGGCAACTATGGTTGGAATTCCATTAATAATAGTACCTTTAGCTAATAACTTTAAAAATGATTAAATAATGCAAGTATTTGTTGGTAATGTTATTCACAAAAAAATGATTGTTCAAGTTGTGTTATGTTTTGTAAGAAGTGGAGTTGTTTTAACATAATTAAGTCATTTATAGTCCAAATACCTAATGGTTAACACATATGCACCCATGGTTCACCTCCATTTAAATACACCTTTACTTGCAATAAGTTGGTTTTCTATTATTTATTAAAGGGCCACTTTTTGGATATACATACATGTCTATCCACTTAACTTTTTACATTTTCATGCAAAATCCATTAATTCCAAATTAATTTGCTTATAGATGTACCCATTAAAAATATTGGCAATATTATTGAAAAAAAATGTAAACCAAATTGAGTCATGTAAAGGAATGTTTGAATAAGTTTTGGGGTTTACAATTTCATGAGATCCCATGAACATGTCATAAACGTTGGACTTTCAAGTTGCATAACACCCTTCACATAAATATACTATAATAAATTTCAAACTTTTAATACATCAAAGGTTAAGTAGGCCTAAAGATTAAAAAAAAAAAAACTTCCAAGCTCCTTATCATTTAGAGGAACCTTCATTTAACTTTCAAAAACAATATATGAAAGCATAACACTCCCCTAAAATGTTACCAAAAGATTATTGAAAATATTGACATCTTGCAATAGTTAAAGGTGAAAACAAATGATTGGCAACACATCATACCATACTTCCAACTCCTCCTTATGGAAAAAAATCTTAGCGTGTAGTTAAGGGCCTTCAAGGAGAAGATATTTTCTTTCCACAAGTTTAGAGAACAACATTTTAAGCTTTGAATGCACCTTGGTATTGCTAAGCACAGATGTGAACATCAATACATTTTAAGATTGAAAAGCAACATAAAAAGCTAACTAGAATTAACCAACATTTGAGGACAACTTCATAGTTAAAATCATGACAAAATCGAACAACCTAGATAAGCAAGGTGTGATAGTAGTGAGTTGAATAATATGCCTGATGCATTTCATATAAATTTATTTTGAAGAATGAAAAATGTACTCACAAACTTATGAAATAAGATTTTTGATGATAATTAGATTCGACATCAAAAGCCAACACTCCTCAAATGACAAACAAAAAGTAGGTAGAAATTGAAGATATGATCCAAATGGAAAGCACATATGTTCATCATTTAAAGTCTACTGACAAAAAATACTCGCCACACATATAGAAAAAAATCGCCAAATTAACATTCTCTTGCTTTAGACCAATTATCTACTCAAAAGTTGTCTACTGTACGCATGCTTGCATAATACAGGATTTAAATGTTTAGAGTGACAAAAAGTTGTTCTATGTTTGCCAACTAATAGGTAAATGGTTTCCATTTGTGCCACTAGTTTCCATTTAGAAAGGTAGCGCAAAAGAATCTCATGCAAAGATGCTCATGAAAATTTACATGGGAAATCCCAAATTTGTTCCTTGTATACCATTCTAAATCTTGATTTGGAGCCCTAAGTTACATGATTGAAATGCCAAAAAGGATTGATCAAAAGAACGAAAACAATTAAGGATTACTAAGAACTTACCCATTTGCGGTCCATGACAAAAGTAGAAGCCCAAGTGAAAGAGTTATCAAAATAATGACACCACCAGAAACATAAGATGTAATATCTGACATTGTTGGAGTATTTTGTATCTTTCCAACCTTAGAAATTTTATTCAACATTGATCTGATTTTGTCAAGGTCACCTTCTTTAGCAGCCTTCTGAATGTCTTCCTCGACTAAGGCCAATTGTTTTAGTTTGAATGCTTGAGTTTGGTCCTGTTTAGACCAGATCCAACTTGTTGTCCACCATAACAATACACCCATGTAAATGCCTACAACCACATCTACACTATAATGGTGGCGCTCACGAATTTCACGTTGTCCAGAATGTGCAACCAATAGCCATAAGAACAGTGATGTCCATCCTGGATATGCCTCCTGTAACATTATCCATTCAAGTAATACAATGTTTACATCTTCTCTTTTTTACAAAATAAACCTAACATATTTTGCATGAGTCTAGTAACAACACTTATCAATACATAATTCTCTTTGAACAAATGGTAGAACCAATGAGTTTTGAGTCTAAATCTCATTAAGTTTATGGCCCTTGTTCTGTAAATCTTTTGAAACACATTATATTCCACTACTATCATGGTGAAAGTCATACCGTCCATGCCATAGCTGTGAGAACTGCCACAAACATGTGTCCACTGAAAATAAGATCATTACAACCACCACCTGCTCTTTTCAAAGTATTGAACCAATTCTCACTTCCATTCTCAGTTTGTGAAGGGTCCAAGGGTCTCAAAATATTAACAAAAATTTGCATCAGCCCCCATGTCGGAACATACTCAGGTGGGTAATTAGAGACTTTGGCTGCAATGTAAAAGAACAAACAATTCCAGTGAATTTTACTCCTTTTTAAGGATAGGCAAATTCAACAAGACAATGAATGCAACAATATTATGTTGCATCAGTCTTGAAGTTCTACACCCAACAAACAAGAAACTTGATTGCATAAAGACAAAAGGAAAAAAATGATTTAAAAATGAGCTTATGAATGTTTATCTTAAAAATGCTTAGATTGTTTTGTAAGGACTATGTTAACCATGAATATTTGATGATCCAAGATGTCAACATTTTGAACAATGTAAATTTATAGCATGTTCACAAAAAAAATAGTAATTGAAAGCACTCAATTCATGTGCATCATTTACTACGTTGTGGCCCTGTTATACCTTAACCCATCAGCTTCAATATGTACTCAAGCAATGATCACTTTACATCTTCCCATTTGCCTTCACAAGATCCCCATAGTCAAACCAATCATCAAGATAGTTGAGCAACCACATTGTATATAACTTAGGACAATGAGTCCAATTTACATTTTTTCTTTTCAATAAAATCATCTAAGGCCATTTACCATTTTGACAAAAACTAAAACAACTTAAAAAAAATAAAAATTCATCATTGTTGTCTTAACAACATAGATAATCAAATCTTGATTACAGAATTATCAATCTTGTCAAACCTCAAGCAACATTAATTGGTTTGCATTGCATAGATGTGACTTGTTAGGACATGATGCTTGAAACCAGAATGGGTAATTGATTATTGCTTACCAAAAGCCATATCTCGGTCAATCACCTCCCTAATCTTCTCATGGTTTTGTGCATAAGGCATGTAATATTTTTGGGCCCATGGATGAGGGTGATTGGGTGTTTTGAACCGAGAATATGCACACCAAGGTCTTGCTGAAGGTAAAATAGTTGTTGCAAATGTCATGACTCGAATAAGCCTCCCTACTCCCATGGTGAACATGTATCGAGCCCCTATTCCTAAACCAGGAGCTTCCGCACACCCATACAACACTGAAAAGGCCAATAGAAGAAAGAGCATGAGAAAATGGTGAAGTCCAATCACAGGTGCTCTTAGAAATGCTACAATTGGAGAGGGAAGTTGTTCATTCAGTAAAAGCACTAGCCATTGGCCAGAGTCAGGAAGAGGGGCAGTTTCCCTGCAACACGCACAACATAACATTATACAATAGGGGATGGTAATGTCTCCCCAAGAGTTAATAAAGAAAATATGATTAGCTATCCATCTCAACTTTACAATTTAAACAAGCATGCTTCTCTAAAACAATGGTATTGTTAAAAACACTTGTGTTTTTCTATTATTCTTGTTCATAACCTAATTTAGGGAGTGGAGAGGAGAGTGTCAATCTAAATTCAATGAGTAAAATTTTCCTACATAATAAATTGATATCAAGTAGTTCAGTCAAAAGTATGATCAATTTTCCTACACAAAAATTGACATCGAGTCATTCAGTAAACAATATGATCTTTGATCGACAACATCATGATAATGTATTTTCCATGCAAACATGTGGGGACCCTTGACATCATAAAAGTTCCCCCCATAATTTTTGACCAAAAAAACACTACATGATTATCACCACCCCTGCAGTAGATGTCACATTGGTCCAAGGAAGATCACCTTAGCCTTTCCATATTTTAAATAAAATGCTAACTCCTAGACTTAGACTTCAAAAGGTTTTGATCCTTATCCATCTTTTCAATATTACCATAATTCTATAGATAGAGCATGTTGATTGTCTACTCCAAAGACATTTTATGAATGTTGATGTGAAATACTCATATTCAAGTTTTGTATCCAATTGGACTGTAGTCAAAGTACAAGCAACCTCAAATGCAAAAGGATAAAATCAAAAATTATACTGCAGCTAAATGTCTACATCTCTTTAGGAAACATTCTAATGGTTGGAGTCAGGAAAAATGGTTGTCCTACTGTTGTCAAGAGGAACCGAGAGTTTGTGGTGCAATCACAAATTACCTTAATTCACTGGTATTGTATTTGACATACACCTCATGATATTTGTCTATCTATCATCAAGAGAGACTCAAATTAGAGACTTAGATTAATATGTCTATTTCAAACCCAATTGAAGTTAACTCTTGAGAATCAACATTCTTGATGCGTGTGAATTTTATGTGGCATTCTTACCAATGCCAATCCAGTCCCAACACTGCTGTGATGAAATGCACTGCCAAAGCTTCAACACACAGAGCACTAAGCATGAAAACCAATGATCCTAGAAACAACCCCACATATTGAAGTTCTAGGTGCCAGTTTCCATAGTATGGGGCACGAGCTGCAGCTGCAATGGCAAAGAATCCCCATAACAAAGGCCTTAAAACTCCATGAACTGTTGGAGCAATTTGTGCGAGGTAATCCACACTTATGTAGCATGCTGCTGCTAGACCTAATGCCTTGGGATATGAGGGCATCATTGGCGCCCCTTCCCTCTTCATGCTCAATTTTCTTCTTGTACATGCCCACTATGCACTTGGGAATCGAAAACATAACCCCACCCAGATCATATACAAGGCAATTTTACAGCACAAGAAAGAGAGCATAATCAATTTTTCAACCGTCCTCTGGAAGTTGAGTAGTTAGTGGTAACCACCACCACCATTCCCCTTCATCCCCCTGTAATGAATAGCCTAGGCCTTCAGAAACGAAAGTTATGCATTTACAAAACACATCTCACAGGGATCAAATAATGACAAGAGTGTTACATTTGTGGCAACTAGGCTAGAGAGTACAAGTCCAAAAAATCGAATGCTAAAAGCTTCATCAAAGAAATTAATAGAGAGAGAAAAACAGTACTAGCCTATTTAGTTTTGGTATAGAAAGCAAAAATGGGTTCTTGAGGCCCCAATGAAACTCTTATTGCACATCAAAAAAGAATGGTACATCTTTCTTTGATTTTCCTATATCACCAATTTGTGGGGCGTAATGCATATCAAATAAAAAAAGAACAACAATGCTAGAAATATTCGAAAGTGGAATGTGATGCCCACAAGCATTCCAAAAGATTTGTTTTGGTTTCATGAAAAAGGAATTGAGTCTCTTCTTTGAGATCTCTCAAAACAAAATAGCCTCCTCATTTCCACAAGACATTGAGAGAAATAAGACAAGAAAGTAAGAATCTTATTCTTATAAAGGGAGAGAACATAGAGGGAAGCCTAATATGAGGAAAACAAGGGTTGTCCATTGTGTAGTATTTTGTAGGGTGAAACCAGTGTTTTTTTCTTTTTTCAATTTTGTGATATTGCTCAAGTGCTGATCGTCCATAAGTATATTTAGCCAAATTTGGCGATATTAAAAACATGAAGGTAGAAAATCTTAAGCACCCTTTTCATATTGTAGACAATTGTGACAATTTTTTTGGATTTTTTTTTCTTTTTTCTGACTCCTTTTTTTTTTTTCTTCCAAAAACGGGGAATTTGTTGCTTAATATTTCTTAGAATTTTATTTTATTTCACAAAATGGAGAAATTTCGCCACAAAAAGAATTTCACTGAAACCTGTTAGAGTAGGCAAGTGTTTTGCATATTATCTTGTAGTCAAGTGTTTGGCTAATGAATATGTCGGGTAACTGGCTTGAGAGTGCCAGTCACCATGAATAGTCTCAATGCTTATTGCTAATGTGCCCTCACTATTTGCGGTATCAAGCATCCTCTCACTAGTTACCTAGTCCATAACTTTAACTTTATGGGGGTAGGCATTTCATCAAGGCCCTTAGCCTAGTTGTAGGAAATGAATGTAATGAGAATGAAGTTCCCCAGTTCTTCTCATTAAAAGTAATGGGATTTGAAAGCCGAAATGCGTAATTTTGTGACAAACAAATTGCAATTTCTTAATGCTTGGGACCCTAGGCGGTTTCTTTACATATTTGGCTTTCAAAGAAAAAACCTGATTATAAAAATAAGATGACACACAATTTCGTGTATTCAAGAACTAGATTAGGTGCTGTGTGTGGCTACTACCACCTATGGTATCCCCTAACCTTTGGCAACTTATGGCACCTTGATAATAATAGTAATTTCAAATATTTTAAGCCTTTTTGGCATATTACATTCTGCAACTCCCATCCATCATGTGATAATGTGCATTGTGTGCTATGGTTGTTACCACTTGTCAATGATGTTTTTATGGCAAATTTTGCTTTGTTTCCACTTTTTAAAAGAGGCCTTAGAAAATGTTTTTTTTTTTTTTGGGGGCACAACATTACCATTTTTGTGAAATAAAAAATATTGGGAAAAAAAGCACTGCCCTTTCCACAATTTTTGTATGAAAGTGGATCACAACTTACAAGGTGCTTGGTGAAAGTGAGAACATGGGTGATGTTAATGACATAGAAGAAGCTTGGCACCATGTGACATATTTCAAATATTATATGTTGATGACATGGAAGAAACATGACCATGTTAATGGAATTAAAGAAGCATGTTACATAGATGATATTAACCATGAAAATGTAATAAATCATATTGATGAAATAATGATGATGTTGATGAAAGCATGCTTCAACCAGTGAAATCAATTGGGTAGATGTTAAATTGGCCATAGGAATGAAATTCAACCATATGGACGATGATAATTTTGATCCATGTTTGGAACTTTTTGTTATTTGTTTGATTTCATCCATGTAATCAAACTTTATTGATGTGGTACCTTCCATCATCCATGTTTGTTGCTACTTCAACATATATTGTCATTTTCATTCATGAGATTCAATTTTATCCATAGACTTTTAAATTCATGTTATAGATCTCATGAACATGAATTCATCCATGTGGTATGATTCAATTTCATCTTGACATGCTACTTTACCCTTTTGGCCAAGTTTATTTTGGAAATCCAATTTCCTTCATGTTGTCATTAAAATCATCCATGATCATACTTTAATCAATATTGCCAATTACATCAATGCAGTTAATTGAATCCATAAGTAAAAAGTTCATCCATGCACAATCCAAAATATCATTCAGTGATGTGGTCACATTACATTAACCATCAATGGACAATTGCATTTTCAAGCACAATTGCATGGTTATCTTCATTTGGTGCACCTCATTCATTGTTGATGTTTATTTGAGGTTCTATTTAATCCATATTGCCAAATTTCTTTCTTTGTCCTTTTTTTTTTTTTCATTTTCCATCTTCTCATTTTCTCTTCAGAATTGTTATTATTCCTTGGTTCATAGTTCATACATATTGGGAGGGGCCACTACTACTGGTTGTTTCTCATAATTGGTATTTAAAATTTCCATGATATGAATTATGACATTTGTAATGCTCTGTTAAGTTTGTGGTTAACAGGATTGAACCAAGAAAAACACACTTGCTAGACTTGGTGGGTGAAATTAATAATAAAAAACTCCAGAGAATTTAGTAGCAGCTGCATGAGAGACAGGACTGTCTTTTTTGGTTCTCTTATTTGCATACAAAGAAGTTGGGTGTGTTGGGTGTGTTTGAAGTGGCTTGACTGGAAACAACAGTGAAGTGCAGCTGCTGCTCAATGTCCATTACAATGACAACCCATCCCTAGCAGAGTTCAAGGTTAGTTTCCTACATGTTCTTAGAACAGAACAGGTCACAACAATGATCTCTTGATCCCCAGTGGAGGAGATTTTGGGATCAACTCTGGATACCTCAAACATGAAGTATAGTAAGTAAGATTGAAGTCAATATCTATCATGCGCAAAAAATCTACCTAATAGTTTGTAAAAATGGATCTCATCCTAGCTTGAAGAGAACATAATCCCTCCTCCTCTATGCTTCTCTGTTGAAGGAAGAAAGGGAGGCTCAGGGGACAGTGTCAAGGGAGAGAACCTTTGGTGAAGGAAGGAGGAGGAAACTGTGAAGGGAGAGAAGTTTTCGGCCGAAAAAAGAAGGAGGGGATGGAAGACTTGCTGAGGGAGAGAAGTTTTTGGTAACAGGTACTCATGAGAATGAGTCGTCTTAGTCTTGGGTGCTGTTTGGAACAGAGTTTTTTGTGCATCGGCTCCTATTGCTTGACTGAAGCTTCTGATGAATCCTGGTTCATTGTAGCCTACCATGAGAGCAGAGAATACTTACATGTATTCCAAACTGTGGGAGAGTTTTTGCCTAATTTTTCGGAAACTTTGCAGCAGTTTCTTATTCTACTGGACCTTGTAGGTATCTGCTACAGTGGTTGCAAGGGCGAAAAAGAGAGTCGGGAGTCAGAGGGCAGCAAAGCTCAGAGATTCCCACGCTCAGCTTTGGCAGTAATGGAATACTGTCAGTTCAATCTAAAAGAACACTCCTTAACGATTCTCATCACTTACAACTCTCTCAGGCTGTGAAGCTGCAGTACGAACCTGCTGGTGAAAGTGGATGAAAGCTTCTTGTCCTGGACCCTATAAAGGCAAAATCATAAGTGATATCCCAAAAAAAAGAACTGCGCCAGAGTGAATGGATTATGGGAGATGGAAACAGCCAGCTGCAAAGTCTGTAACGTCGCACAACAATAAATGGGCAGCAGCTAGAGAAGTTAGCCCCCAATGACTGACAGAGCAAGCTCATCACAAGCTTCTCTCATTACCATGATTTAACAACAAAAACTAATTACGTCTTGCAGATCATCAAAACCATGAATGAATTTCTTCATCCTGTCCCTACTACCTATGTAGACTTCTATTTGCCATCTGTAACTGAGAGACTGTGACTTGCATTACTAAATCAATTACACGGCTTACGAGGTGCAGCATTTAGTTGCAATTTTCATTCTTTAAGAAGTGTCATCAATGCAATGCTTCGCGGCACAACTGTAGAGGCCTGGAGCACGATCATCATGAGTAGCCAGCCGCCATAGATGTAATGCTTACAGTAAGTCCTCTTAACAGACTGTTATTAAATTATTCGTTAACTGCTGCTTCCCGTTATATTGGTGTCCCTCAACTGCAAGGAGAGAGAAAGGAGTTGTTTATAGACCCACGCACAAGAGAAAAGAGAAGAGACAGATGGTCCCAACTGCGCAGTGTTTGCAAATGAGAAGGATTTTGGATCTGCACATAACTGGAGACAGGGTTTTGTCTCGTTTGCACTAGAGTTCGGAACTGTGAGAAAATGTTTCTGGATTGCGGTTTGGGCTTTTTCAGCTTTCCTCAGATTCTTGCTTCAGTTTCCCAGCATTTCCAGCTGCGACGTGGGAGCTGGAGCATGTTCTGGAGTAAGCTGATGTAGAGAATATTATTACGGTCTGGATTTTCACTTTTGTTGAGCTGCTGCAACACCGGCATCTGATCTTTCCAAGATGCATCAAGTGGAGAATTACAAGAGTCAGTTAATCTTGCTGCAATCGCTATTGCGTTTGATGACGACTTCTTGCAGGGAAGAGGAGGAAAATTGCCCCCTGCAGCAACTCTCCCCGAGATCATGCATTATGTGAGTTAGCGGAGTAGCTGTACTGCAGCTCCTCCTTTTGTCGAGGACTTGCTTCGGGTATGTTGCGATGCCTTTTCCCCCATTGCATGAGCCGAGTTAGAAGTTGATGTAAAGAACCAAAACTAGATCCAAAGAGGCATTGAAGTTATAGAAATTGTAATAGTTCCTCACGTGCATCTCTGAGCGTATTGGGGTTGTCGAGAGGCTGCAAAGCTCTTCTTCCCCCGAGATCCGGAGATCTAAATACGAAATGGTATGCGACTAAGAAACTTGATTCGCAGCGTCGTAGTTCCGGAACGAGGTCAAGGTGGAGACCATCCACGAAATGCCTCGGTGTTCGAGGCTTGTTGGAGCTGCAGACTCTGGTTGCAACGAAGAGGATAGAGACTGTGGCGGTCACGATCTCTTCTCCGCCGGCGGCGCTGCACCAGCCGACCAACTGCAACACAGTTGTTACGTCCCTGCAACCTCAGGTCAGCTACGAGCTGCTTGTCTCCCTGATCATGGCATTCCTGAAGATGATGATACTCAGCAGCTAAGATCCGGCTCTGCAGGATCTGCAAGCGCTAATACTTGGTCTACAAGCTATAGTTCCAGGCAAGGAAGCATACGACTTGAGAGCACCCTGGCAGAACAGTTGGACAGCGAGAAATCACAAAGGGGATCTCATGAAGTGTACCGCAAGTCTATGCCCGAGCTCAATGTTTACTCAGGAGCTCCAAACTCGGAGAACATGCAGGAGGATTCAGGGAAAGAGACTTGGAAAAGTAGCGATCAGCGGGCTGATGCAATGAAGAAGGCTCAGTCTGCATTGCGTGAGCATTGGGGTCGAAGAGGTTCTTCATGTCAAAGATGGCCAGATATTGCAGCAGATGATCAAAGACAAAGCTGCTCATCATGGATTCCGGTACCCGCAGAAGCAGACTCGTTATCAAGTGGAAGGATGAATAATAGAAGCATCAATCGAAGGTCTGGAGTCAATCACTGGAGTATTTCTGACCCTTCTTTCTTGCAAGAGAAAGAGTTTCTTTCGCGGTGGCCAGAATCGCCACAAGTAGCAGCAGCAGCAGCCGTGGCAGGAAAATCATGCAGTGAGGATCAGGAGAGAAAGCTTGCAGGTCTTGATGCTTGGAGAGCTTCTAGCTTGCCGAGAGCAATGTCTGTGAAGGAAGGCAATCAGAGATCATGGGGTTGCAACATGTCAAGTGATTCCCAGGAAGCTGGTTGTGATGCAAGAAGAGCCAGGATGTTTGATCGATTGTCAGCAGCCATGGAACCTGCTCATGATCAAGTTCCAGGTAATCAATCAAGAAATTCAATGCAAGAAACAAATCTAGGTGCTATGTGGGTTGATACAATGCAGAGAAGGACTTCAGGTTCTAGACCAGCACCAGCACCATCACCATTACCACAGATGATTCCTCAAGTTTTGGCACCCAAAAAATTTGTGCAAAAGTCTGGATCACCATTGACATCAGTTGGAACACAATCAGCTGCAAGGACAAGATGGGAGAAGCTGCTGAAGCATCATAGCAAGCACCAAGGTGAAGAAGAAATTGCTTCAGTACCAAACAGTCACTCACTCAGACATGATGATGGTGGTATTGTGGGAAGTGCAGTCTTTGAAGGAAGATCATTTCCTCGTCGGGGGAAGCAGATGAGTTTTGATGCAGATGATGCACTAAGAAGAAGGCCAAGGTCAATGATGCAGAAGGCCAATTCAATGAGAGAGGGGGGTGCTCATTCGGATGCAGTAAGTGAGATGGCGCAAGCTTACAATGGAGTAGAGAAGCATAGGATATTGGAGTGTGCATTGTGTGGCAGAGGGTTAGGTGTTGTGATGCAAGGGAGTTTACAAGTTGGCATGAGCTTTTGCCAGACTTGTCAGCCATCTCCAATTGGGTGGAGGAAATGTCAAACAACCTCATCATCTGATCAAGCAGCTCCAAAGAAGCAGCAGAAGAAGAAGCAGGGAATATTGCAGTTTTGCAGGAAGATGTTGCGATTAGATAAGAAACAAGGTTTAAGCATATGATAGCAAAAGAAAACCCCAAACACTAAACCCTAACTTTCAAAGGATGATAAGATGAGAGATCTGTAGACTAAGTTCTGAGTTGTGGGGGATTTCAATTTTTTGTGGGTGCCTAATTATTATCTTTGTTTTGCCAATTGTGGTTGGACATTTGCGAAATATCCTATACCCTCAGAGTACTGTAGAGGCCTTTTATTCAGTGCATTATTTTCTTATGCTAATAATGTGTGACCATCCATAATCTGCATCTTCAGTCTCTAATGTGGGTTTGATTTGCACGAGGTTTTTCATTTCATTGCCCAGTTTGTATGCTTGACTGCATTAGAGTTGATAGAAAAAATTTTGATTTTTGAGTGTCAATAATTCAATGTTTCAATTGGAGATTGGGTCAATACTTCAATTCTCTGCTTGGAGCAAGGTCAGAAGCTTCACATCCTCTCCTTCTCTTCTGTTTGTCAAATCTAAAAGTACTACATTTTGGATTGAAATATGTGGTATGGTAACATGGTGAATTTTTGCTAACTGATCTTTGGTCAAAAGAGATTTGACTTCTTAGCATTTGACTAATACTTTTGTGAATCTACTGGACTAATAGCCTTGTATTGTATGGACTCTACTGCAATAGGGACCTGTGTGCTGGAGCTAAATCAACTCACCAATTGTGAATTGTGAATTATGCTTCAACACAATTTGATTTAGCTGCTCAAAACAGAATTTGACATACCTACTCAAGGAGAAGGATATTTAGCTCACCAATTCACAATTAAATTGTTAAATGCTAAATGTAAACTTCAGGGTTGGTATTTTGGAAAGCTTTTGATGATTAGAGTGGCCACAGTAAGTTGAACCTTGATTGAAATGTAAGACACTTGTGAAGGTGCTGGTGATGTTGGGAATCATCTAACTGGATGAGGCCAGAGAATACTGTAAACTTGACAAACTCTACTATCACAAAGCACTATACCAAATCTATTTAAAGGTGTTCACGACATAGATCTTCCTATTGTGATTTTGGTGAATGACAATTATCCGGTCTACAAGTAAAAGTGCATCACTGCTTGAGATGACTTTAAAAATTTGTTTCTAGGTGGGAGCATGGATCATTAAACACCAACTTATTTTTATGTAAGGGTGTAATTTATTGTTGTAGTTTGGAAATGTTTTAAGGAATGTGTTTCTCTTTTGCAAAGTGTGTGACAGACAAAAATCTAAGCAGATCAAATGGAGATCTAGTCCCTATGTGTGGAATAAGGATCAAGTCAACCTGTGTGCTGTTCATCATTTTTTTTCTTGGAACATGTCTATTAGGTTACAGCCTTTCTCTCTCTTTTGCAAATTGCATTTCATCTATGTGTATTTGTTGAGAGCAAGGATGAAACGAGGATTGGGTTTATTATGTGTGAGAACATGAAGATGATGAGTTGATTGAAGCATACTTCAACCTAAATAGTAACCAAGTTGGTACCATGATTTTTTTGGGTGGGTTCATTGTATATTTACAGTCTTGGCAATCCAAAATACACATTAGGTGAAGGCTACTTAATATAAAAACATGCAAAACAAAAGAAAACATGTGTACTAGAATCTGCTTGACTACTTTCAAGTAGCACTACCATCTAGAGAATAAAATAAAATTCCTAAACACAACCAATACAAATAAACAAGAAAACAACCATTGTGGTAAGAAGGTAATTAGTCTTCACACTCTTTTTAGTTTTGCAATAGACTATCCCATTGCAATTTCCATGCCTTCACCATTTTGGGTGTTCATCCCGCACTATTGTTGCCTTCCTTGCTTGCAACTGTTGTCCACTGACCATTTGTAAAGAAAATTCATAGAAAAACAGAAAGCTATAGTCTTTTATATCACAAAAAAAAACTAAGTACACCTACTTGCAAAGAGAAATTTTTAAAAAAAGAAGGAAAGAATACATATAAGGTATCAACCGTCTTTGGAATACATAACCTTCTTCCATTCCCACAAACTCCAACTACATCTTCTCCAACTTTTCTCCCCAATACCTCCCCACAAAGCTCCCCCACAATTACCATGGAAAATGGGTCACCCAAGCTCTTCTTCAACAAACATAACAATAATGGGCCAACCCCAAAGAGGTTCCCCACCATCCATATACATGAGTTTTCCTGAAATTTTCCTAAATTTTTTCACTTTATTTTTTATATTAACCTATCTTAACCTTTTTCCTAAATCTTTAATTAATGACAAACTAGTGCCAACCATCCTATCCTCAAAAGTTAACTAGACCAGGAAACTTGTTCATTAACAAATATTTTTCATTGAAATTCCACTCCAAAATTAACCTCTAATTATTATACCCTAGAGATAATTATGTGACGAAAATTAACATTGATTAACATTCATCCCTTGTTGGGATGTTCACCCCCAAGTTGGTGGATTTGAAGGATAAAATGAATATTATATCAAGTGGTTGCAAATAGATGTGACAAACAAATTTAGTGAATCCATAAATCCACAAAATTTACAAAATTATTGACATCTATTTGTTAAACATCAATTCCATGATGAATCATATATGTTTTTGGCTAGGCTATATGGTGATAAGGTTGTGCAATTAAATTTATTTGAATATGAAAATCTGATAATATTTATGAAATTAAACACCTTGGATTGGAAAAACTAGTGTGATGGGTGACCAACTAGGATGCCCAATGTTGCATGGATGTAACATATTACTTAACTGAAGTCATAGCTATGGTGTATGAAAGTTTTTTATCACACCAAGTTAGTTAATTTCAACTTTATTATCAAAAAAATTATCAATGACATTATTGACTTAATGTGCAAAATAAGACATCAAAAGTGATATTCCAAATAACTTATATATATATAGCTTTTGGGGGAAAAAAAAAGCCCTGTTGTCTATATATATATATATAACATTATAACAATTTTATGTCAAATTAATTATTTTAAAATGGGAAATAAGTGAAATACATGTATGGTTTGCACAACATAGTTGATATGTTCAATAATGAATCAACTTCATTGTCATATGTTGGTTTAATCATTCAGCCTTATATATTTTTCTAATTCATGATGATGTTACAAAGTTTTTGTGGGAGTATTGCATGATAAGCATTTGTTATATACAAATAAGTGCAATAGTAACATAAACGGCAAAGCTTATGATATCTAGAGAAATAATTCAATCATTGTGACAATAATTAGGATGATGAAAAAGCATGTACAAATGCAAAAGTATGATCATCTTTAGTGTGCATCAATGAAACAGGCTCTTAGTGCAACAATATGACAACAAAAAGAAGTTTTGCCCTATATTAAGCTTATATGCAAGTCTTTTACTCACTAATCAATATTCCAATTTCAATTGTAATTATATATTATACAAATTACAATTTATGCAAGTAGGCTAAGACGTCAATCCACACATACTTTGAAAATGAATTAACTTGTCAAAGGTGATATGGTTTCATAAGAATATTATTTTCCATTCAAGTGCAATATTATTTAAATATGCCATGGGAATCTCATTTCATCCATGAAATTCCTGCAACATGGTTGTGCACGTCAATGCACTAGGTCCTTCATGGAAATTCCATATTAATAGAATTCAAATAAGACTTATGATTATTGTTGTAGAGAAAAATGGGATTTTAAGCTGAATGTTACCAATATTTGTCCCCCATTTGTCAATAAACATGCAACCACATTTCTTCTTTTGTTTACTTCTTTTGTTGGCAAATGTCACTATATATTTAGACTCTATATTATCCTACATTATAAAGTTGTTTTTTGTCTAGTCCATGATGTAGCTCCTTGTTTGAGCATCAAGACACATCCATTTCTTAACTTTCTTTTGTTCAAGTCATTGACATAATCAAGTTTTGTTCAAGATGGATGTCAACTCATTTTGGTTCTCTCCATATGACTAACAAAATGAGTATGGTGTTGTCCAAATGAATGTGTTTTGGGAAAAAGTTGTTACCATTTTGATTGCACACACAATGTCCAGATGACTACCAATTACTACAAACATAAAGCTTCATGCCACCTCTTGGTATGGAAAGTCTTCTTCTTGATCATCATTGCCTTCATGTGAAATTTTATTCAGGTGGGCATTAGAATATGTTGGGGTAGTAATAATGTGTGATAGCTCCAACCAATTCATACTTGCATTTTTAAGCAATTACTAGTGAAATGTAACATGTATATTCAAAGTTGATTAACTTCAAACCTTACTTTCTATGAAAGTAAAGATCAACATAAACTTTTACACCACCAAATGTTCTTTCAAACTCTTTTAAATGAATAATTGACCATCTTTCTAAACTTTCTTGTAAATGTTCAAAGAACATCTTAAACATCATCCACAAATATCATTGTGATCAATTTGAGGATCACAAAAGTACATACATAAATATCTTATGTTGGGATGAAAGTCATAGGGCAAGTGCATGGTTTAATGAATAAAAAAGCAGCAAAAAGAAAACATACATTAAACTCCCTTTTGCAAGGTATTTTCACACAACATCACAATGTGATGCAATGCATAAGGATATGAAAGTTACAAATCTTAAGTTTTTTGCCATTGAAAGTTTACTGCATCTAGGGTTTATTGAGTAAGACATGTTTAAATCTCAACATGAATCAATCACCTTATTTCTAATATCTTATAAAATTTTTAAAAATCAAGTATTTTTCCTTTAAACAAAAGCCCGTAACTCAATATTTTCATTTGATATTACCCATAATATTTCAAATATGTTTTCATCATTGAAATGTGTACATAAAACAAAGTCCTTCACAATTTTAAAATCATTTATCATCAACCTTCATCAAAGTCCAATAATTTATCTTTTTATCAATTTAGACCTAAGTTTGACTTTAAAAGTCCATAACTTTTGTAATTTTATTCATTAAACATTATTATCAATTGCATTATGTACATATCCAAGTCTATGCCCTAAATGTGAATCCCTATTAACAAATTTTAACATATTTAATAGAATGTAAAAATTGTGATCACACCCACTGCAAAACAATTGCCCTTCTTATTTAAAAAATGGTCCACCCAACCATGCACTTGCCCGATACTAGACAAAAAATATCAAATATTGTGTTCAATTTAAAAAAAAAACTCATACATGCTTTCAAACAATTTATAAACTTTTAGTTTGTAAACTTTGTATTCTTTTCCTTTATTCAAGAATCCTTGTAGTTAGTACACAAATTTTTTTTCTATGAGTTCATCTTGTAAGAATGCCATCTTTATGTCAAACTATATAATGTCAAAAGATTCAAGTCCAAACAATTACAAAGATTGTTTTGATAGAGAATGTAATAATAGGTGCATATGTCACATTATAATCAACTATTGATGCCACCTTTCATTACAAACCTTGCTTTATGTTTATCAATAGTGCAAATTTAGGTTTACTTTTGAAAACCCATTTGCACTTCATAGTTTGTTTTCCTTTTGATAAGTCCATTGATCTCCACGTCTCATTCTTGTGTAAAAAAGTGCTTTCCTCCTTTGAGGTTTCTTGTCATTCAACTATTACATAGTACAATGACATTGTTGTTTCTTCAAGTAGTACCATGGGTTCATCTAATATATAGGAAGGACTTTAGTGTTGGTTGTCAATGTAGGGTAGGTGATTATCCATTTACTAAAAACATGTGGTGGTTTTCACACCCTAGAAATTTTTGCCTATCATTGTGTTGTATATACCCTAGGAGCTTTTACATACCCCCTTTTTCATTGGGAACATTATGAATGTCCAATAATTCTTTATATGTTGATTAGATGGACCATGAGTGTTCACCCTATCACCTTCACCTACATTTTTCTATTTCTTGTTATCCATTTTGTGGCAACTATGCTTCTTCATTTGGAACTTCTAGTAGAATTGACACTTACATGTGTTTTTTTCTAAATGTTGAAATCACTAATGATAATGGTCACACTTGTTGAGTTTTTGACTTCAATTGTTGAATTTATATAGGTTTCTTTTTCATTGAACAAAACATCCTACAACCCATAACCATTTGCCTCTTGTTCACATCCCAAATCCAATAAGTTTTAATTGATACTTGATTATACTGGTTGAATATTTTTGTGCTAAGGAGTATCACTTAGGAGGTCACGAATGTAGTTTTATTACACATATCAATCAAAAGAACTTTAGATTGTTGATCAATTATCAAGATATTACAAAATGAAATATTTAGGCATTTAAGTACATACCAATGGTTAATAATTCATAAACATTGTATTGTTACATGTCATAAATTGATAATTACAAAGTTCTTTATAGGTACAACTTTTGTAATAATCAAAAAAATATTTTATAAGGATTCCATTTTTCACAATTTACATGATTTGCCTATTTGGAACTTAATGATTCAACATTATTTGTCATAATTATAATATTAACAAAAAAAAATTCACCATAAGACTTCAATGTTATGCCCCAAAGTTTAATATGACTTTTAAAAGTCTTTAAAAAAATCCCAAAAAAGGTCATGAGTCAAACTCCTTACATGAAGACACTTGGTTAAGATTATACATTTGTTGTTCTTGAAGTCAAGGTTTTTTTCATCTCTTTTAGTATATTAAGATTAATATGTTACATTCCTACAAACCTCATATATGGCTTTTGTCTTAGCCATGCCGCTAAAAAAGTCTTTACCTTCATAAATTCACCATTTCTATCACATCTATGTCTCTTGAGATCATTCTTTGTTTTTCTTTGTAGCCAATAATCAATTATTTAACCTTTTGAAAGATTGAACATTTTTTCCTTAATATTTAAGATTAATTTGTAAAGTCTACTAGATGGTTGTTTTTTAATAACACAAAGTATTTTATTGTTTACATCAACCCACCATTCATTGAGCAAATGTTGACATCAAAGAATTCACTATGTATGGATTTCTTTCATCATTTTTGGTTGACAATATTGGAAATACAAGTAGGTCAAAACTTAGCCCCTTTGGCTTTAGACTTGGTAATAGATTCATCCACACATATAAGAATTAAAAATGAAGTCTCTTACAATTCTTGCAAGGAGACCACATGAATACCTACCTTAGCTAAATTAGCTCGGTATTCAACTTTTAAACTAACAAACCTATTTGTTAGCCTAACAATGATTCTTAATTTAAAGCTTCCTCTCAAAACATTTACATGATAAGCATTTAAAAAAGTGTTCCCTAAGATGGTCTCAATATCATCCAAGGTGCAAACTGTGAATGTTTTTGCAAACTTCACTTTGTCACATTCCAAAATGGCCCCCGACACCACCTTGTTTGTTGGTGTTGCAACTCTTTGTGCCAATTGGACCTTGTGGGTTTAGCCACCTTTGTGGCCTCCCATCTGAGTCGCATTTCTGGCCTAACCCATATTGCCTTAGTGCCCCACTAAGGTGGTCTAGATATGAGGCCCATTCTCTCTTAAGACACTTCTTAAGTGGAAGGGCAGGGCATGTCACTTTTACTTACCTACAAACCATAGAATGAGGAATCAATGACTAATTTCATATTTGGTCTTTTGTTAGGTTTCATATATCACAAATCTCTCAAATGAAGGACACGGGCTATATATGCCTAGTAAAGATTTTTCCCCAGGATAGGTTAGCAAGGTAATGTGAGATGGAAGTAGGAGGGAGTGAATACCTTGGTAACTCGGTTGTGGGTAATCCACAACTAAGTCATGATGGGTTTCCAATGGGTTGCATAATGCCCTGGCCTCAGGCCCTTTTTACACTAGGGCTGAGAGCTCTCGTGCCATGACTTTAAAAGTCAGTGATTGGATAGAAATGCATTACCCGTTTCAAGTTCACTTTGTAGGGGTAGTGAGCCCAAAAGGATTTTTAAATTGAAAATGGATGAAAAGTATACATGGAATCTCACATGGCAACATAAAGATAAAGTTTTAGTGTTTCATGGAATTTGTGTGCAACCCGCCTCAAAAGAGGTTGGGCTTTTCGCAATTCACGGGGACACCAAGGGAAATAAAAAGATGTAATTAGTTGTCAAATATTATTTTATTAGTTTTTAGAAAGGGTATGGTATGTTTGGGAGGAATTTTGAATACTTCCCTCTTACTATCAAGGTCCCTCAACAAGCTTGAATTTCATTTTTTTTGACTTTACACCACATTTGACATCCTTGGCCCACTCAAAATCTCTTTTGAAATTTCCAAGGGATTCCCATTGGTATGAGTTTAATTAATGGTTTAAAAATTTCATGGTCCGTCGGTCCTCAGCCTCAGCCTTAGTGTAAAGAGGGCCTCAGTTGTGGTTCATCCACAAAGGTGCAGCCTCAGCCTTAGTGTAAAAAGGGCCTTAGTTGCGGTTGATCCACGAATGAGCCTCTCAACCTTAGTGTAAAGAGGGCCTCAGTTGTGGGTCATCCACAAATGAGTCATAACGGGTTTCCAATGGATGGTGCATTCATGGGTACCAAGACACATAACCCACTCGCCTCTCCCCCATGTACCCAGGAAAACAGAATCCAGAGGTAGCAATGCCCACCAAACACGCAATGTTGCAACCCATGTGGATTGAGTTGCTTGACACCACAATTCCCCCACAAAAAACCACCAAAGAAAATCAAAACTCCACATCCAGCAAGCAATTTAGGGTTGCAGAATCTGAGGGAAAAATTCATGGGAAGCTCCAGCCAGAATAAAGATCTCCCTTTATACCCATCATGCCTCCTTTCAGGTCCCACTCATCAACTCCATGAAGTCCATCTATCTTATGAAGCCTAATCCCCATTCTTTTTGTAAAGGGCAAAAGTTGTTTGTTGGTTTTGGCAATCAAGTGTTCATTTTTGGGGTTAAATGATCACTTGATCACTTTCACCAATCTAATGGGGGAGGAGGCCCATGTGACATCAACTCCCCTACTAGATTGAACAAAAGGTTGGAAACATGTTGCATCTAGATACATTCTACAATCAACTTAAAACAACCTTTTAATTTTAGGGTTTTACGCCAGGCCAAAAACATTTCATTTCAAATATTATGATACAAGTGTTACTTGGCTTTTAAATATGCAAATAATACTTTTTATTCACTGTTCTTCATTAACAATTGCAAGTTCTAAATGGTTTAAAAGTGCACATTAATAATATTTTAAAATCATAAATCTTAAGTATTGAATATATTCAAGTAATCTTCAAGTAACCTTGTTAACTTTGTTAAATTTTAACTATTCAAGGCTTTCATAATAGCCTTGACAATAACTAAAATGATTAATAACCTTGTCAAATATTTAATTTTAGTATTTAATATTTAATAATAACCAAGTGTCAAAGGTTTATGAAGACCTTGAATTTCATATAAAATTGAAGCACCTTTAAAATATTTTGTCAAGAAATGTTAAATTTGATTGTGAAAAAGTTGACTTTCAAAAGACTTTTCTTCAAAATAATTTAACATTTGTAGATTTTTTTTTCTTGAAAATATCTTGGTAAAATATTTAAAAGAATATTTTAATTTGCTTGATTTGAGATCTGAAAAAGAAAAGGCAAGTCATTAAAGTTTGAATTTTCAAAAAATAAAATAAAATTTGTGATGAAAATTTGCAACTTGGTGAACTTTTTTCAGAAAATGAAAGAAAAGAAAAATTGTTATTTCTAGAGAATTTTCATCATTTTTCGAAAATAATAAAATTAGCTACATCCAGACTAGGCACTTCTTAGGTCATCAACACTTTTGTAAATTGCTACAGCCCACCTAGGATGGTCACCATTTTATGCTAATTAATGCTAAGGATCCTTGCCAGTGGACCTTGAATTAGTTATTTAAAGAAAAAATCAATAATGGAAAATGATATTATTATTATTATTATTATATTTTTCAATTTGATAAGTATATTGTTAATAAATGAAAAATAAATAAAATCCAGATGTGGACAATGTACATATATATAGGCCATGTATTTCACTTGGTCCATAGCACCGGTCCTGCTTCACTCAATGCTCACTTGTTTGTTCACATTTCCAAATCTGAATTCATTGTAATAAATTTTCGTGAAATTCATTGCAAAATGAGTGGAATGTTGAGATAATTGGGCCCATATTTTTTGTTGTAGTGTATACCCACACATTTTATAAGAGTGACTAAATGCTTGAGTTTGTTCACTTGTTCGATCCTAGTACATTGTGATAGTGATCCCTAATTTGTGAATCAATAGCTTGCAAATCTCACCCATTGAAGCTAACCCTTTATCAATAGGTTAGTTAAGAACACTAACTATAATTGCTTGCAAATCCAAAAGCTTCAATCCTTCCCAATGTTATGGGAAAAACATCTATCTCCCATTTAAACCTTTGTTCTACAGGCTATCTTGCTTGTCATATCTTCTAATCCTTAAGAAACTATCGTATGTTGTATCAAAAGTTTATTTGATTTAATATGCATACACATGAAGACTGAAAAGAACCCACATATTGCAAAGTTATTGTTTTGACCTATTTCACAAATAGAACAATCCACCATTAAGATGATTTGAGACATCAATATTTGGACAAAGAGCTTTAAAGAAATCTTATACTGAAGCTTTTATGGCCTAACCCACTCATAGATTATGAGTACATAATCCAACCTATTGCTTTCAATTTAATCATTACTCACCAAATTAAGGTATGGCCTTGCAACAAAGCCTTGTTTACGTAGGAGTTCATTCACCATATGAATTAAATATCATAGAAATCCATGTTTGCATAGTTGTTGCCTTTGCTCATTTTCTTGTGTATTGTATCGGATTATGATTGGTTTTTCATGCTAGCCCTTGTGTCCATGTGGAAAAAGTACTCATGCTTGAATAATTTCATACTCATGGCAATATGTTAATAGATTTATGTGCTATCAAACATAACATTGTTCATAACATGAAAAGTCTAAAAACATTAAACTAAAAAAAAAATGCTAAAGTGGAAGGTTGTACTTCAAATTGGTGTTAAATAAAATAATTTGAGGATTATTTCTATTTAAGCTCATTTGGAGAATTAGTTCAATGATGCTTTCATATTAATTCAATGTCTAGAAAACCCTTTTTGAGCACCATCTTAAAAATATGTTATGAATGAAAAATGGGCGTCAATCACAAACTTGCCCCCTCCTTGTATATGTGTTTTTACAATATTTTAACAATGTGTTCAAAGTTAAATGCTAATGAAATGTTAATCAATCATTGATACAATGTTGTACTGACGCTGAAATACAATGATCAATTATCATAATGTATTACAATGTTATCACAACATCATATCCATGATTGTATCAACATTTCATTAGCCCTTAAATTGGAACACATTGTTAAAGTGTTGCGAAAACACAAATACATGGAAGGGGCAAGTTTGTGATAATGGGGTGAATTAATTTCATTCGTTATAAGTCAAAATGAATCATGATGAAATTTATTGGAAAAATGTGGATGATGTTGAATGAAAAGTGAATGATGACAAAAAGAAAATTGTCCATGAATAATAAATTAAGTGATGATGGATGAATTTTGATCCATTATGGATGAAAAACCTGATTTATGAACAAACCACTATTGAATCTAATTGACCCCACTCAAGAGTGCACTAATAAGATGTTGCAGATAGATCACAGGTGAATAACATGGGCTAACTTTGGTAATAGTTCCAATGGCTATAGGCATGGGCATCACTTTGGCCTCCCTTTGAAGTTGTCATCCATTTCCAATGTTTTTCACATTCACAATATTGCAAGGATTGAGAGATTCATTTTGATTTGAAGAATAACATTTGGTCTGAAATTTGTCTAATGGGTACTTAACTAACTTGGTCATTGTGTGTGCCAGATGAAGGAGCAAGGTAGGTGCACGAGTGTCATGTTGAAAAAACTTGCTTTGTAGTCCTATGAGTGGGACTACAAAGCAAAATCAAATTTCTATGTAAAATTTCAATTAGAAGTAAAATGGTTGTAGAATGGGTTAGGCTTTGAGGGGTTGAATTAATAACCACTGTGACTGGGAGCATTATGAGCCGCTTAACCCTACCCAGTGAAAGTTTGGGAGCTGCTTTTGGTAGCTAGGTGACCCAGTGAATCTTTAACATTGCTAGGTTTGTTGTAATAGGTAACCTATGTTACAAAACTAATGGTAATGGTATTTATTGTTATATTTTTTTTGAAAAAATTCATTTTTTTTTGTTGATAAAGGTGCCACCTTGATTGATTGGCTCATCAGTAAAAAAAATAATTAAAACATTTAACATGCACAAAATAAAATAAAATCATGGTGTAACTTCCCTTTTGCCTACCTTTGTGACATTTGAACTTTAGGCATTTTATGAGATAAATTGTGGTGGTAATGGGTGCATGTTACATCATGAAGCTGAAAGAAGAAAAAAAAAGGTTGTGTCATCATGTGCATGATGAAGCAAAAAAAAAGAAGAAGAAAAAGACTGTGTCATCATCTTTTGGTTGAGTGAATTATCATTAATTCCGTGAACGGCTGCCAAATCACTTGTTCACCTTGATACGTTTGCTGAAAATTTTCATTAAAAAAAAAACCCAAAAGACCAGTCTTTCTGTCCTCCCATCTCACTCTCCCACCCGCAATGGAAGAAGAGTGGAAATCTTGACTACCTTGTCTCCTTGGATATTATGATTAAAACACACACCTATTTTGCAACTACTGATAAGCTCTAATGGAAATTTTTAATAAAGGACATAATAATTAAAAGCATTGAGAAATTGTAACCAGTGCATTTGAAGGGCAGTGCCTTATACACATTACTAATCTCTCCTCAAAAAAGGAGCATTTTACACTTACAAGAAGCCTGGCCTAAGTAGGTGCAAGGTAGGTACCTCAAGTTGTTCCTATGGCCTTGTGAGCTTCACCTATGGTTAGGCTTATGATAATGTTGGAATTGTGCTCTATGATCTGTAAGGCCCACATATTGGGTGGGAGGGGGGGGGGAATATTCCTGAAATACAGGGCTGAACTCAGCTCTGACCTCATCCTAGGCCCCTTTATTTGAAGAAGGTCCCCACCCTGGGGCCTTAACTCTAAAGATAACTGCATTATACATACCAGACATGCTGCTTCACACACAACTCAAAACCAGAATTGTAAGAGACTAGAATGCTATGGTGTGTAGAACAACACTTTGCACTCCTATACTCTACCCCCCACCTTCCCATCTAAAAGAGCTTTAAAAAACTTCCATGGCACAAAACCCAATGGGAAGAATCATGCACAGGTCCATTGCCAGCAAGTGATAGTTAGCCAATCCTTAGTTTATGCAACTTCTTTTGGAAATTTGTTACAATATGGCCAAAAACCTTGGACACCTCCCTCACCAAGAAAGAGGGGGGTTTGCCTATTGTCGACCTAAATTTTGCACGGGCCACATTGTTGAGTACATCATTTGCGGTTCATGGGCCCGCTACACAGCTCTTGGACCTTAGTTTAAGCCAAGAGAATTAAGTTTACCCTAACTTTGGGTGCCAAGCTTGTCTAAGAGTAAGGGTTTTGTCAGGGATGTTAGGGCAGGCTCAGAATTTCATGAGATGTAGGTGATTTAAAAAAACACACAAACCTTGCCAATTTCTTAATTCACTAATCGTATTGGCCTGTGTAGCATTTTAATGCAATCAATGAGTGCCCATTCTACAATAGTTGGTGAAAGTGATTTTTTTGAAACCATTGAGGTCATCACCTCTCACCGTTTTTGAAGTGGCCAAAAATACATTCAACAAGCCATCTAGTCCAAACTCACCATGGTCAATACATGTATTAATTCAAACTCACAATTGCCATTCCACAAATGGTTAATATCTACCAAATGTATGATACTAATTCAAAATGCATAACCTCCAAAACGCAACAATTCTTTTACTAAAACATTTCAGAGTACAATTGTTAATAGTTTAAATAGGTGTAAACAAAACACACAAAGGCCGGTGTGGCATTACCACTTTAATGCAAGGAAGAAAAAAAACACCTTACTCACTGAGAAGCCAGTCTTCAATGTTTGGTATGTTAAGGATATGTAAACCAAACTCTAAACCTTAAACTCTAAACCTCACACATAACCATGAGTATCATACCACCGCTTTTGTTTCACAACATGTGAGAAGTTGTTAAACATCACTTCTCACATGTTGTGAAGCATCATATTGTTGTTTAATGTTGCTCGTGAAAGTTTTGCCACATCCGATGTGAGTTTTGGGTTTTGTAATTAGACTAGTGGTGTGGCTCAAAGCATGATTAAGAGATCTGGGCCTAACATGAAGGAGACGCTCTCCAATGTGTGTGTTGTTCTAGAGGAGGCAGGAGTAGACAATGAGAATTTACAACTCCCAATGTCGACCATCGTGATAAGGCCAAAATGCCTTATCAAATATACACCGTACCTTTTACGATAAAGGAGTCTTGTGTGTGAGCTTAAACATAAGCTTGAGTTAACAAATTGTGTTCAAATTGTGGAATGTTGATTCACTTATGGTAATAAAATTGGACCTTTTTGGGGTTTTCTTTGATTTGGTTTCTGCTAGGTTGATGAAATAGCAGGTCCCAAATACATTCATCCATCTTGAAACCTTCTAGTGACTATTTAAACGGAATTAACCCATGGTTATTATAGAATTGTGACATATAATATGGTCACCCGGTATAATTATGAATGTTTTGGAATTGCAAGCATTTGGTCATAAACCTAACGGATGCCACCCACATCTGACATATTTTCATAATTGTTCTTGCAGGATACAATTGCCATCATTGATGACAATTGTAACAAAGTCTAGAACACAACCACGAAACCCACCACCATTTCGCCAATCAAAGCTCATTTGGATTTTAAAAAAAATTGCGCTACTTTTAGCTACTTTAAAGAGATGTACAACAGCTTGAAAAATATAGGATGATAAAACAACTATCAATGAGAAGAAAAGGCACTTTGGCACCAAGACCCATGTAGGAAAAACCCTTCAAGTGGGGTGTTCTTTGCCACTTGGCCAAAGTTCTTCTATTGGCCAAAGCTCTATATCATAAACCATGCATGCCTAATTTTTTGCCATGAGTTTGATTTGAGCCAAATAAACAAAAGTAGTATCAATAGTAACCATGACCTTTGTCAATGGCACAAATGCAAGCTGTGTAATTTAACACTAATTAAACCACCCATATCATGAGATTCTTGAAAGGTGGCAACAAAGAGAACAAGTAGTATTAACCCCAATTAGTACTCCCCACTTGGGGTCCAAGCACCTATGTTTTGCCTTGTAATTGGGGGAGCCAGAAAGTTTGTGCCAGAAAGTTATGCCCTCGAGGCTCCCCTTGCTCTCAATCTAATTTTATTAAACCAAAGATGGGTCAGAAAAGCTTGTAAGTTATCTCCAATATATTCCCCTAGTGGGCCTTAGTGCTTTTTTATCACCCCTCCTAGCTCCCTTGTTGGCCCCCTTGTTGGGCCACCTTGTCCCCCAGTCCAGCAAGCAAGAATCCCACCCCAGTTTAGATTTGGTAGAAGCAAGCTTGCTTCACAAATTACCTCAATCACCCCAATCCCCAAAATGAATCCCTGGGAACAACTGAAAGGGTGAACTAACCATTCAATTTGTGGATGGATGAATCCAACTCTGTTGACATCCGGTTACACTTTGGTAACCTATCCTGTCAAAAGCATACATGTCTGACCATTTACGGGTATGCAGTTCATAGGTAATGCATGTAGATGGATACTAGTCATGTAAGGGCTAGTGGGTTGTTAGTATGTACGGAGTAAAACCACGCTAACCACCATGGGCACCTGGTGAACTGGAACCCAATGAAAAAGTTTTTTATGGCCTCCCACCCACCCATCTATCCATCCACCCATCCATCCATCCCTCCCTCCCTCCCTCATGGTGCATTGTTGGTTGTTGGTTACTTGTATGTTTGTGATCACAAGCACAACACAATGTCCATCCACATCAGTCTCTCATCCAAGTTCTTTATGTGTTATGCTCTCTATTGGTGGATGTCATGAGAATATCGGTAAGGTAGACATGATCGTTGGCAAGTTCTTGGATTTCAGTAGGTTCAAGCCTAAGTTACACGTCAAGTTCTAAGGTCTTTGGAATGGAGGTTGGACAAAAGGTTCCAAGTTTTCTTGGAAATATTATTGGAGCTTAACTAAAGAATTGACCTTTTTTCAAAATTGAATCAAAACCTAAACTACGGGTTTGCCCTATTAAAAAAGATTTCAGTTCTTTTAGATACATAAGTAAAATTGTTTAAAAAAAATATAAACTTGACTCTACATTTTAAACAAGTTATTGCATTTGATTAGTTGTTCATAATCAATATTACATAATCATTATCTTGAATTGTGTGCACTAGTTAAAAAAACTAATATTACACATTTTTGCTAGTTTAGTTGTGTGCATTAAGATGTAATCGAACTTTGTATAAAATTGGATTAGATTTTGTGAAAATGACCGAAACTAAAGGTTTTAACAAGCCAAAGAACTAGTCTCAAAACCAAACCAAAGGTTCCATCAAAACCAAAAGAAATTAGAACCAAGATTAAAGGTTCCTTTTGAAATCAAGAACCAAAATGTGAACACTAGCAGGGAATGTGACCAATTTCAATATGAAGTTCATCGGGTTTTCAGTGAAATTGAAACAATTTCACTACATAAAAAAATGTGAGTGAATTCATTATGTCCCTTAATGATTGGGAACTAGTTGCTATCAACATAATGAATTCATTCACTAAATCCACAATAATGAAATAATGAATTCCCCAATAACAAAATTGTCATAGTTTTACAATATTTTAAATTATTAATAATTTTGTCAAAATATGATCTATATATGGTCAACATATAACTTGAATATGATCAACATATGGTCCATACATAATTGTTGGTAGCAAGGTTTGAGCCTTAGTCTCATAAAAGACATTTTTTATGTCATATAATTATCACTTTGGATGAAATCATGGTCAAAGGAGCTAGGGTCGCAAGGTAAAAGTCTTTTTCCAAGGATTGCACATGACACGTGTCATTCTTGTGTTGGTTTATAATTTTAAATTCAATATTTTGGATACTTATTTAACATTACATTTTAGATGTAAATAAATTTTGACTATAAATTGATTTTATATCATGTATATTATGCATTCATGCCTTCTATCACATATATATGAACAACTTTTGTTAAAACTACATTTTCAAAATCCATAATTTTCAGGGTCAAACACTTTTGAACCTAATGTGTTCAAATGGGTTATATATAAAAAAAATTATCAATTCAAATCCTTTTGCCCTTCTAATAATCAATGTTAAAATCCTTTCCAATTTTCAAAAGGAATGGTGCACATTTGGTAAAAAAAAGGACATTTGAAAAAAACGAGGATTGTCCACTCTCAAAGTTTGAATGCTTTGAACATGCAAAAACATTTTTGATTTGTGTCAAGCTTTGAAAATGTAAACTTTGCAATTAATGGAAAATATTCCAAAAATTTTTATGACATCCAAATTATTATGCTTCCATTGTGATTTTTCAAACATACAAAAATGTAGTTTCAAGGAGTGTTCACTCATTTGGGTGGCTCCTTTGATTGTGATAAAAGGTGTAGAAATTTGAATTTATTACAATTCCACAAGATTGTTTTACAAATCAAATTTTAACATATATTATCTTTCTCATATCTTGTTCAAATGAAACAAATGGAAATTCGTTTTTGAACTTTTTTCAAAGGTTTACACATATATAATAAAGAAACATAAAAAATTTCTAAACCATTTAAAGGAAAACCCATTTGAATTTCATTGTTTAAGGATAATTCATAAAATATTTTTACATGAAAAACTATGATTTTCATATTTTTTATCCACTATAATACATGGTGAAAGATAAAAACATTCAGTATAAAAGATGAAGTTAATAGTCCATTCAAGAGTCAAACCTTGTTACAAAGATGTTGAAGGCAAAGGTTGAAACAATGAAACTCTCGTTATAGAATTGAATAAGGTTTAAGGTAAAGTGATCACGATCATGGAAACAAAAGTTGTGCCATAATAATAAAGTTTTCACAAAGATCTGAAAGTTCATCATCCCAAGCCTCTTGACTCCTAGGTACCTAAAATTTTTGCCATGAAACAAAATTTGACAATGTGCATCATTGAATAGATGTGAGCTCCATTGCAAGTGTGAGCTTTTTAATGCCACCCACATACCTTTAACACATGCACAATTAGCAACAAATATTTTTAAAAATCTAGACAACCTTGCTTAGATTTGAAATTTAACCAAAAATAAAATAAAATATGAATATCTTTTTACTCTTCAATGGTTCAATCATAAGCATAATTCTCAAGAACATAAAATTTTTGAGAAAATGTTTGAATGCCAACATTCAAATGTGTTGTCAACCAAATCCTAGACTTGTTTTTCATAAAGTTGAATATATTAAAATATTATTCATCTTCCATTAAACCAAAGACCAATACAACTACAATTCAATTAGTTTGATGTATTCTAACATCTTGAGCAAAAGAATATCAGATGTGGTCAATTGCCTCCACAAGCATGTGAGGGGTTTTAAATGAATGTTGGCAAGTTACCAAATTTGGAATGTTAAACTGAAGGGGCTTAGGTTGAAATTATTGTGACTTAGATTTGAATTAATACCATGTTGGTGGAATTGGCACAATAATTGAATTTTGGAAAGTCTAGTTGTTTTTGCTAGAATCTAAACCAAAACTAGAACTTTAAAAAACAAATTTTAAACACAAATGCAAGTTCTTTAAGTAAGAAAGTTGATTTTTTAAAAAAAGTCGCCAAGTAAGTAAACTTATAGCTATTTGATATGTTTTAATTAGTTGTAGAATTCTATACATATAAAATCCATTTTTATTTTATTTTATGAAACTCCACATCTCTACAATGTCTAATCTTAAAGAATGTGTAATGTGTACATAGAATTTGAACCTAATTTTTGACCTAGGCTTGAAGGTTTTTGAATTTGAAAAATTGTACCAAAACCATAACCACATGGTTTATAATTTTGAAGAACCAAGCTCAAACTCACACCAAGATAACTTATTAGAGGGTTTGTAATGTTAGAATTGAGATTGAAAATTATCCTAAAAAGGAAAAATTGTCCAACATTGGTTTAACCATTTCTTAAGCTTGGAGCTATTCTTCAATAGCAAAAAAGAAATAGACATATCCAAGGTCGCAAGGTCCAAAATACATAAGATCCACAATTCCATGAAACCACATTTTTTTCACACACAATAAGCAACTTCAATCACTTTGAAAGGTGTCCAAGTAAAAGGAAGTTTCACAATTGTGGCCCCACAAATAGTAGTGATACACCACCTCAAGTGCAAAACATCAATTTGTGAAAGGCAAATGATTGCTTAATTTGATGATCAAGTTTTAAGCACACACTAGTGAATTTTTTTTTTAAAAATTTGAAAATATGCAAACCTTTGACATGATTTTCCAAAATTCCAAGGGTCAAAAAGGATGTTGAAAAAATTTTATATTGTGATTTTGGTTTTAGATTATTCCAACCTAATTTCATATCTTAGGTTGTAATAGAACATGTTATCTTTTAACACGAAAAAGTTCATGAACATCCCATTAATAGATTTAAAATATGGGAAAGCCTTTAAAGGGCCATGTCATTTCCATAGTTTATAGTTTTGCAATGGAACCAATTGTAAGTTTTAATCCTCTTCAATATCATACCTACATTTATGAACTTTGTACATTTGATTTTTATAAACGTTTCTGAAAAAAAACCAGGGGTCAAATTAAAGATGTTTTCTTCATTTATAAATAGGTAACAAAATAAATATCCTTCAACCACAAGGGGTACCCAATAAATACAAAGAATGACCCTTGTGAGTACCACTCTAGTGTTTCACAAAAAAATTCAGCTTCAAAAATTCAAAAAAAAATCCTTTGGAATTTTCACAATCAATCATCAGATCATATAGAAATAAGCAATTGTGAAAATGGATTGAACCAATGAACCAATGAGGGAGCATTGGGGGGGGGGTCTACCTTAGAAACAAATGAGCAGATGCTCATCATCAAGCCAATTTGCATTGAATATGGGCCGTAGATGGGGTTATGTACAAGGTGATTACATTTTGTCCCATGTGAGAAGTGGCTACCTTGAGTCCTCATGATGGTGAGATCTTGGTTTGATGCAATGGCATTACAAGGATTGTGACTTAAAATACAAGCCCAAATATGATGTTCTTTGCATGGAGCCCTTTAGCACTAGGTTAAAAAAAAAGTTAATTCTCACTCCAAAAAAAAGAAAAAGTGATTTGTAGCTTTACTTAAAATAATAGTTTAAGATCTTAACCAATAAAAATTGGTGTATCACTTAACATTGAGCAAAATCCAGCCACATGAGAGTATGTGGGTTCTCTACTATCCAGTCCCTACCCAATGGTCCTCACATCCGAGGTAGTGTGCAAGTTAATTTCCCATTCCCATCCATAAACATGAAATCTAGAACAAATGTAGAATAAAGATCAGTTAAATGTCACACATGGGTCAATCTTGACGAGCAACCAATCAAAGTAATTATTCTTTTAATGGGCCCTTCACGAGAGCACTAGGTATATCCTTTGCATACCATAGTTAAGGTGCAGCTTGGAACTCATCATTGTTGAATAATTAATTATTTTTGAAAATTCCTTTCAAAAAAGATTCCTTATTTTCCTTCACAACCTATCTTTGGCTCTTTGAAAAAGGAATAATTTCGCGATAATTTCACAAATAATATAACTTTTGTGAAATCTGCCAAGGTAAACAGTATAAGATATCTACACTAATATTTACGAGCTAGTCATTATTATATTACTACTGCTTAATATGTGCAATGCTGTTACTTCAAATCTCAAGTTTGAAGAAGGATGGGTTTCTTCCAGTAAATTGTGTGAGTTTATTGTTTTTATGCATCCTTGACTAAAGGGTATATTAACATTTAAAAGTTTTCATCAGGTTAGGTTTCAGCTATTAAAAATAGTACCCTTTTATCATATACCCTTTTAGGGGTGAAAAATGGGTTTTCTTAATTTAAAAAATGAAAAAAATGTTCACACTTTAAAATTTTAAATATAATTTTTAGAGATCAAGTTCAATGTTAAAATGCAAGAATCAAAGTGTTTGATTCATCCTTGACTAGCGTAAACACATGCTTATGAGTACATTTTGATTCATCCTTGACTAGGATAAACATGCTTTTATTCATCCTTGATTAGGATAAACATGCTTACGAATGAACACTTAATTTATCAAATGATAATGACATCATGATGGATGCTTGATTGGTGATGGAGTCCAAAGATAATTTGTGATTCATTTTTGGGGATTCTCATAAGCTTTTGAATCATCAAGCTAATTTCATTCAATAATGTGAAAGTTACAGCCCTCCAAAATTAAGGGGGTCTTCCATTTGAAATATATCCTTGTCTCACACACCTACCACTCCTATCATGTGCACTTTTACAATATGTTAACAATCCTCAAATTTATGTAATATGGTTTGCCCAAAGTTCTCGCCATCTCTCACCTATATACTTGGGCCAAAGAAGAAACTCCTCACCCTTAATTAGAAACTTATATTTTGGAAAACTTCCAAAGTTTTAATTTTTCTTTGTTTTTCTAAACCCAAATGTCAAAAACATATCTAGCTATGAGTACATGTATTTTTTACATATATTTAAAGTTATGAATAGGAGTTAATTTTTAAAAATTGGCATACTCTTGAATATGCCCTCCATTAAGGTATGCTGGTTTGGGAAAAAAAAAGTTAAAATAAATAATATATCCTACCCATATTTGATGAGTATATATCTAGGTTAAAAATATACGCCCGCAACCATTGATGTCTTTCTTCCAGTGATGACGGTTATCTGATTTTTATAATAACCTCCAGTTCTGGCTTTTAGCAAATTTAGATATCAAAGGACCTCTAACTCTGGTTTCTTCCATGAAACCAAAAAGAGGCAGCAATTTTATGAAAGAGCTGAAAAGGAAGTGGCAGTTTTACTAGAGGTTCTTAGATTTTACACCCAATGTTCACTGGTCTCTTGTTTCTTCTATAGCTCTCCCCACACACCCAAAAAAAAAAGAAAAAAAAGGTCAACTCTCCTCAATTTTGTGAGAGAATGAAATCTGAGGAGAGTAGAATGAAATTGTGTGAATGGGTAGTTGTCGCAAAAGAGGACTTCCATATATTATTAGCAATTTAATTGGGTTGGTTCTCTCTCTCTCTCTCTCTCTCAATTTGTTTGTGTGTTTCAACTCTTGGAAACAGCAGCAGTGCTTGAGCAGCAGCAATTGAGTGTTAAATCTGAAATTCATTCTTTTTCAACAAGTTTGTAAACGGAGGCTACTACTCACTGGCTGTGTGGTTGGTGTTGGAATTTATTGCCTGCAGAGGCTTGAGGGAGCAGAATTTTTGCAATCTCAGAATTAATTTTCTTTCATGCGCTGTGCTGATCTGAAGGATTTCAAGGGAAGAGAGAAAACATCCATTACAATAATGTGTCATAGTAAGACCATTACTAAGGCTGAAGGGAATGATGATGCAACAGCAGAGCAGCTTGCAGTGATCGGAAGCAGCCTTGTGCTGCAGCAGCAGCGGCAGAAGCCTGGAGCAATAGCTGCTGTTTCTGACGGGACTCCATCTGCTGCAGTAGTCGAAGAAGAGACTAGTGCTGCTGCTGCTGCTGCTGCAGCTTCCTCAGGCAGCTTTAGCTGGGAATTGAGGAAAACAGCTGCAGTGGTGGGTACTGGGACTAGTACTGCTCAATTGCATGAGGAGCAGGATCAGCAGAGTAGGCAGCCGGGGCGTCGTGTTTTGGGTCAGGCGTTAAAGAAGGTGCAGCGTAAGCAGTCGCATGGACGCATCCGGAAGCTGCCGTCGCAGCAGCAGAAGCAGCCAAGTATCCAGAACTTCAAGGCGCCTGTCATCATCCACACCTACTCTCCTAAGACTATTCACACGGAGCCTGAGCATTTCATGTCGCTAGTGCAAAAGCTCACTGGCTCCTCTCATACTCGATTGCGCCTTGCGGACAAGAAGGAGCTGTGCGGGAGGTACACTTCTTCTTCTATGAGCAGCTGCCTGGGCGGCTTCACAGAGAATAAAATTGACGCTTGTCTGCTGCAGCAGCAGGATGTTGTGTCAGAGCTTCTTCTTCAGCCTGAATTGTGCAATAGCAGCTTCGTGTCCGAATCTTCAGCTCAGTACTGCAGCCCCTCATCGACAGCAGCTTCATCAAGCTCTGAAGAGGAGGATCAGTACTCAAGATTCCCCTGCAACTCGGGACTAGTTGCGAAGATGAATATGCAGACGCTGCTGCAGTGTGATGATGAGTTGTCGCCCAAGGGACCGCTGCCGAGCTACGGGGGAGACCATGAGCTGCTGCAGGAATATGTCGACGCGGGAGGCAGCTACGAGTTTCTGAACCCAAGCATATGCTTCAGCGTCAGCTCTGCTTTCGATCAGTTGCAAGCTGCGACAAATTCTTCATCTGTAGCAGCTGCTAAGCGCGAGCCTCTAAGTCCTGGCACTCTCAGCTCCTTCAGCGACGGCCTGACCTTCAGCTTCGCCGGCGCGGATATGGTGACGGTCGACGCGGCGCCTAGTGCAAGTACCAGCTGCAATAATATTGGTACTTCGACGACCAAATTCGGCTTACCGCAAAGGTGTCATGAACTTCACCATCAAGATGATCATATGATGAGCTTGAACTCCGGCGCAGCTGCTTTTGGAGGATGTAGTGGAACTGATCAATCTTCCTGCATCGATGCAGCTGCAGGATTAAACTACACCAACTTTGCATCAACAGTTCCTGCAGGGATGTTCAATGAGCTCATGGCTGACATTCTTCCTCCTACAGCCCAGCTCTCACCTGCGAGGTCATGGTCTTCTTCCTTCTTCCAGCTGCCTGAATGCTTCAACACCAGTTCGCCGTCAGATTCTTCTCCTGCTCTCCCATTCTCACATATCGCTTACTCTCCCACTCCCGGCAACATGCTTTCCCTCAGAGACATCGAAGCTGCTATGTACATCGATGACCTCCTTAGAGGCTAATGCTGACGACGTGAAGTCCCTCTCCAGCAGCTCGATCCCTGCAGCAGGAACCACGCATGCGTATGCAGGATCAGTTAAGTTTGTGGGCCGCTTGGCAGCTTGCAACGAAGTTTTCTCTTCATGAGCACTCCACAAGGTATCCCTTCGAGTTCAAGCTATAATTCCCGCAGCTGATCAAAAAGCTTGACAATTCTAGCTGAGATGTTAGAACATTATGATGCAGCAGCAAGCTCAGCTTTGATGTTTGTCAAAGCTGCAGCAGCTGCTAGTCTTTGGTCCAGAAACCAGCACCCTCGAGTCCAATCTCTCGAGTCTAGTCTTCTTTTACCTCAATATCCATCTCCGTGTCTGCAAGCTGCTCTTGATGATCTGATCTTAAACTAGCACCTCAAGCTCTAGTACTGAAGAAAGCTTTCGCTCTGAAAGCTCTCAACTCTCCTCAAGCTCTAGTACTGAAGAAAGCTTTTGCTCTGAAAGCTCTCAACTCTCCTCAAGCTCTAGTAGTGAAAGCTTTTGCTCTGAAAGCTCTCAACTTTCCTCAAGCTCAAGCTTTCCTCGATTTTGCAATCTAGCTAGCACCCAGCTTGATCTGGTCATAAGCTGGAAGCTTACAATGTGCATGACACACAATGCCAGCTGAATTGAGAAATTTATCTGTGAACTACCTTGTGCTGCACCCGGCCGGTAGCTGCTTACAATTTTGAGCAACTGCCAGTCTAGCCTAGTACTCTCTCCAAGAGTAGGAACTTACTGGATTAGGCAGCTCTCCACAAAACTAATTTGGACAAGAAGTTTAGCATGCTGATAATTAGAGAGACTAATAAGGAGATGGAACAGTTTACATTAATCCCTCAGGCTAATCTGATGCTCTAATTAGACAGAAAATTACTTAATTACACAGCCCCAGGCCGCAAGATTATTATTCCTCTACAACCACACTCAATTAGCACATACAATTCCGCCACATGAAATAATAGCTGCTGTCTACAAGAAAATTTCTCATTACAGTCCTGATCATATTTCTTGTGGCTAATTCAAACTGTATTAGGGAAAATTTGTTGTGGCTAATTCAAATTGTGTTAGGAAGAATTGAGATCTACAAATTATGTAATAATTACATGTGACCATCATGCATGCGTGAGGAAAATCAGAGAAAACATGGTGGAATCTGAGGTCATGTTTTTGCAGTTCTGTAATGACTGAAGGCCAAACTGTCTCTTTTGCAACTGTTTTGGCTGTCTCTTCTAGTAGAATTTGTTTGCTATCCTGAACACCATTTCTTTGTCACTCCTCCTTCTGGTGTACAATTATTATGCAAGCAATTCAGATTGGGTTTTTTGAGAGACTTCAGCTCCAGTTTATCTAGATCATTTGTCATCAAGTCAGGCTCAGCTCCATTTTCTGCACACTAGTTTTCAAACTTGCAGGTAGGTTCATCTTGATTTTCTTCAAGTAGCCATACATGTTTCTCTTCCTTGCAGTGGGGTTAATTGACTGTGCATCCCCATCAGAACAGACCGTTTGAAACATTTTGCCCATGTCACCACCACTAGAGGATCACTATACCTTTTCTGTGTTTGAAGCTCAGTCCTTTTCTCACAATTTTTTTGGAGTTTTGAATTCTGAAAGTAGAGTAGAGATTACAATAAGACTTTAATCTCTTACAAGGATTTTGTTGTTGTGCAAAATTGTCACATGATTCCCATTTTTGCCATGAGGGATAACCTAGCTTATATGTGCAAATACTGGTGGCCAGAATTTATTCAGAATTTGAATGCCATAGACATAGCCCACAACAACCACAGAGATATATCATTAGGTTTGAAACTAACCTGATACCTAGTTTTAAACTTGAATTTGGCCTTGGAACAACCCTCATTTGAGCTTCAACATTTGAACCTCAATTTCTCATCATTCAAACCTAGAAAACTTTCGAGTAGAAGAACTCGCATTCTCTTTGGTAACCAAAGCCAGCAAGTTTGGACATTATTGTTAGAGGAGGGACCCTGACCATGGACCCTCAAATAGTGTTTTTTTTTTCATCTTTCATTGGTTCATCATTAAAAAAATTCAAGCTTTGGACAGTCCCAAATAGATATGTTGTAATCTCCTCCTTCGGGTTGGATATATAGGTTTTCAAGAGTGGAGAGACCAGACCAACAGTGATAATTACATAATCTGCTCTAGAAACAGAAGTATGATCAAAATCAGCCATTTCTTTTGGGTGAATTTTCACACTATGGCAAGATTAAAAAATTGGAGTTTTTTTTTAAGTGTAAATTCAAAACAAATGCTAAAACTCTGGAAACTTTTGCCAAACTTTTGAAATCACAAAATGAAAGAAAAAGAAAAAACTAATCACAATAATGGATGCATATCAAAACAAGTGGCTCATCATGCAATTGCTCTGCCCCTCATGGCAAGTTCAAACCTGCGACATTCTGTGAAGTTCCCAAAATATAGAAGGCCTTGTTGGATCTTTTACAAATACCTGGTTCCAAAAATGGAAGGCACAAGACCAATAAATATTGCATTAAAAATTTAACATATTGAAACTTTGCACTTACAAAAAATTACTATGCATTGCAACATGTATTGATTCATATGCATTACAAATTACAACAAAAATTAGGAAACACATTGCATGAAAGATTACAATGAAAAGTAAACAATGTAAATAACCATGAGTAGGATCTAATGTCCTTTACCTCTTACATTATATTACCTCAATGTAGTCATGATGCAAAAATTTCAAAGGGCTCCAAAAACTTTATGGGAAAAACATGGAGTTAATGCAAACCTCTTTAGCTGTGAATCATGAACCTAGTCACCAAGCCAAATGAAGTGGATCATGTACATCTAGAAATTCCTCATGCATTCCATTTTTTCCTCAAATTCAACATCCATTTTCTTGTCATCTCAAATTATGCCTTAAATATTGTAAATGCAAAGTCAAAAGGTTTCAAGCTTCCAATGTGTACTAGATTGGATGGTTAATGTTAAGCACCATTCAGACCTAATGGTAAGTCAATGGTAAGTCAATGTTAAGAATGCTTAAAATTTTGGTGCATTCACATATGCAATGTTAGTTAGTATTGGCGGTGACATGGCGCTTATTTATGTGGAGGCCTATGTGGCATTGATGTTAAGTTGATGTTAGAAAGGATGTTAGTTAACATTAAATCTAGGCTAAAACTTAGATTTTTATTTTTTTTTGCAACGTTAGGTAACCCCCACAAAAGAAAGGCCATAACTCAATGTTAACAAGCACAAGGTCCAAGAGGAATGGGGGGTGGGTAGATCCCACCTCCTTCCCAATTTCCCACCCACATAAAATATTTATCCCCCAACCCCTACTTCCCTTGTATGTAGTGTTCAAGTGTTCAAAAAAATAATTTGTAGTTTCTTCAAAGCACAAATTACAAAACCTGGAGCAGCAAAACTCAATTGTTAGACTCTCTTGCTAAATTCTGAGGGACTATTCTAGTAGAATGGATCTATTTGTCAATGGCATTTTTTTTATTACGAGGGGTGCAAAGATCAAGATTGAGATTGTCCACAAGAAGACAGTGAAATTTTTCTTCAATCTTGAATTTCTTCAAATCTTGTTGAAATTGTATTCATGTTGATGATGTTTGTTGTGTTTCTTTTCTCTTTCCTTGGTTTGCAAATTTTTTTCAAAGAACATACAATGTCATCATTTCACTTGCAATTTCATTAATACCTCAAGTTTTTTATTAGTGACAAGAATGCAAAAGAGCAAAAAGATTAAGGGTAGACCTTCAAGAAAGAAGTCCAGCAAAGGTAAAAAGACAACACCACCAAACTCTGATTCCATAATGCATGAAATCCACTTGAAGAAACCTTAGTAACCAAACTAGGAACACAAGGAGGTTGTGGCATTGATTCAAGCGAAAAAATAAGAACACACTACGAGGCTAGACAAGCTAGATCCCAAAGACAAATTTGAAACATTTGTTACAAAATGGAAGAGAATAATGGGGATCAATTTCAACTACATGTTAGGGATTGGGCACAATGAAGACTATTGGGCATTGAATCCTCAAGAGAAGGCAGCACATCATCTACCTCGCCACTTTGGCTACAACATGTATGACATGATCCATGATTTTATGGGGAGCAGACCTATTTTCAAGCCCCCACATGTACAAAATACGATGGATGATGGAAACAAAAATTATAAATCAACAGGTGGACAAATTCTTGAATATGCAATCAATCTCAATGATGACAACTCAATGATTCAAGAAACTAAAGAATGCAACTACAATCACAATGCAAGATGTGAAGCAAATGAAAGTCGGTTGAACATCAATCCAAATGAACAATAACAACTACAAGTAAGATCATCTTATTTGATTCTACAAATACAATCCTCTTGTTCAATTCCATGGCTATGATGCCCATTTGTTTATCAAGCCCTAGACCTAGCAAATTGCTAGTAGTTCCACCTAGCCCTCCATACATCCATTCACAATAATTTTGTAGAACAATGCACCCATCAAATTGCCCACACTTGTGCAAACCCACATACCGATGATTCGATTCCCAAAAGTCCCACAAAACCCAATAATAACCATTATGCCATTGAGCTTAATGCACATTCTTGCACAAAATCCTCAAACACCAAACTCAATGAAACACACTCTAGCTTGCAATCCAAGTTTTGCAAACAAGGCCAATAAGTAGACAACACCCACATCTGTAAACAAAACCAAATTTCATCAAACACCAAATTCTATGAACAAAATAGCTCAGAACTCAAGAGGGAGATCAGTTGGAAGTATTGGGGTGAAGCGAAAGTACTCCTCAGCTCACAAAAGCATGGCAGAAGTTACAGAGTAAGGAAGCCAGATCTTGGTGCAATCAATTAACCGCATCAACTCCATTAGCCTAGAGATCATGGAGAAGCAACTTGAGTATTTCAAAGCAAGAGACATGATGACCAACACCACACAAAAAAACATGGTGAATATGATTGTCAACTTAACCCAAGTGTTGAACTCAGCATTTGTAAGAAATAGTCCTAGTGTACCAATCAACAAACCTCAAATGCTAGTTAAAGACCACATCAACAAACCTCAAATGCTAACTAATGACCACATCAACAAACCTCCAATGCTAACTCAAGACCACATCAATATTCAAGTGCCAACAACTACATGTACAGAAGAAAATGATGATGATTAGAGGTTGGGTAATTCAAAACATGGGTGTGTTTTATTAGTTGATTTGTTGTCAATTTTTTTTACAATCATACATGGCAAATTTTGCTAAACATTATAAATTTTGCATGGACTATGGCATACATAGATTTAGA